>JGI24121J20154_1000052_pt1 | contig 80047 bp, 72 predicted proteins | sample Subbio2Aug_QV12A_FD_20154 | JGI IMG/M metagenome (IMG submission 20154)
CAAGCTTCTTGATTTCTGAAGCTAATTTGGCGCTGGTCTTGATTGATGTGTTGTTCATGATTGTATTCCTTTGAGTTTAAGTTGTGTGGTTGAGCAGTTTGGTGACTTGCTCAGGTCTGGTTGATTATTCTCCAGTACCGTGCTGGCTGATTTTGCTTTCAAGGTATTCTTTGCGGAGGCGGTAGAAGTTTGAGCGGTTGCCACCGTCAAGCAGGTTGAGGTGAGTGCTGATTGGGTGAACGCTTCCATCTGTACTTACCCAGAAGTCAACTCCTCGTAGTCCTGGCTTGCCGTTTGCGTTGATGACTGCGGTGGTAACGTGATACCAGAGGGTGCTGCCTTCGCTCGCAAGAGTGTGTGGCTCTTTGCTGACTGCTAGTACAAGGTGCGTGTGGCCAAGGCGGTTATAAACCATTCCGTCCCATGCGGTTAGTATTCGTCCTGGCTTGATTGAGTATTTGGTTGTTGTCATAACGGTTTTTTGCCTTTCGTTATTGGTTGTTCCTACCTCTTATAATACGCCCTTTTGATATAATGTCAACTATTTTGTGTTAGATTCTGTTAAGAAATTGGTTTTAGGCAATTTTCCAGATGACGTAGGCTGATTTTTCGCCGCTGTCCCATGTGTCCTTGACCTTGCCGCCGCTGACTGCGACTACATGGTTTGCCACCTGTACAACGTAAGTGTCTCTACTGAGAAGTGCCACCTGTCGTGCGGTCAGACGCTTGCCGTTGGTCATCACAGGCAGCCGTGTTCCAATCTTATCCAAATAGGGGACAAACACTCTTTTGTCGTTTGGCGGCGCTAGGGCCTCTCTACCGAGCGCCGTCAGCTCGTCGTAGACCTCCAACCAGCTTTTGCCAGTCGCAATGCTTATAGCCCTGAATACGCAGTCTCCGACCGTTCTAATGCCCTTTGGGTGAGGATTGGTGAACTCGAAGGTTGAGGTGTTCTTTCGATATGCTGGAGTGGCCATTAGAGTGCCACTTTCAACGTCATACCGTCGAATGGTTCGAGGTAGAAGTCATTGTTACCGATGACGTAGACGTTCTCGCCGTAGATGATGTCTTCGACACGGCGGCTGAATTCACAGAAGTCGTAAGCGTCGTCGTTAAGTAGGATAACCATTCCGTCAGAACCACGCTCAAAGGCTTCAACTCGTGGAGTGAGTCCTTCGCCGTCGAATGCTTTAAGTTCTTTGTTGATTCGCTTTGCGATAATTTCGTAGTGGGTCTTTGTTGCAGTCATGGGTTTTTTGCCTTTCCATGTATTAACTTACTCTCTGATAGTACACCCATTTTCACATTGTGTCAATGATTTTGCATTAAATTATATTAAGAAAGTTATCAACAAAAAAACCAGCTAGATTTCTCCAGCTGGTGTAAAGTCCTCACAACTCCATTTTGCTCAGTAATTCTCGCACTGCTACTGAGGGTCGGTAAGTGTCTCAACTTGGGTTCTTACCCTACCTATCATTTTAGTTCATGTAGCCGATAAATCAACAAGAAAAAGTGCTAAAAAATAAAGCACCTGTGGATAGGGTCAACTAAACCACAGGGCTTCTAAATAGGGTGGCGACTTAACAACTGTCTCCGTTTTTAATTCTAGCTTGAAACCTCTTGATTATCAACATCGTTCACAGCCAGGTAATCTTCACAAATTGCCGTGAGCGCATTAGCTTCTAAATCTCGATTTGCTTCGCCGCTGAAGTTGCGTTTGGTTCGCATGATGGCAATTGCTTTCTGGACAATTTCATATTGACGTTCAGTCAGGTCGAGCTTCATGCGATTTGGGTTGGACTCTGGACTATCTTCTGAAGCTTCTTCGAGTCCAAGCAGTCGTTCAACTTCGCCTTTTGTTTGACCAGTTGCTTCCAATAGGTCGGGATTATTTTCGAGCAGCCAGCTGTCCCATTCAGCCAAAAGTTCCATGTCCCATTCACCAGAAATTCTGTTGGCGGCAATGTTTGCGGCCTTCTCAGTGGCCTCGTCCCAACGCACAACACGATAGGCATAATGCTCGTCTTTGAAGGTCACGTAGCCTATGGCGACCGTGCCAACGCTATTTGGTTGTTCAAGCCGTGTCGTAATTTGAACCTTTTTGTTACCCTCTAAAGCACGGAAAGCTTCGGTTCGTTGATGTCCTCCAACCAGCATTCCAGTCGCTTCATTGAAGACTATACCTGACAAATCACCGAACCTTGCGACCGAATTCTTCAAGGCGTTGAAGTCGTGGTCATTGATTTTACGGGGGTTATTTGGGTTCGGATTTAGGTCATCTAAATCTATGATTTCTACCATTGTTATCTCCTAATTGATACCTTAGTTATAGCACACCCTTACCCCTATTAAAACCGTGTTAAGCATTACAACAATACAGGGGTAAAAAAATAAGATGACCGCTTGCGAGGGACGGTCATCTTGGAAGTTTTTGTGGAGTTTTTGTGTTGAGGTTTTTTGAGTTTTTGGCGTTTTTGTTTTTGTGTAGTGGCGACTGTTTTTTGTTCGTCACTATCTATAGCGTAAACCATGCGGAACACCTTTGCAATAAGATTTTAACAACAATATTTACAAAGTTATGCACACCATTATTAGTGTTCATTTTGGATTTTCTGAAAATAAAAAACGGCCATGAACACCAAAATTATCGAACCATTTTTGTACTCATTATTTTCGAGCCATAAATTGCAAAACTTGGCGCTGCACATAGTCAGGATTTCGCCACAAATCGGCAGCCTGAATATGAAAAAGTGTCCAGCCAAATTGTCTCATATATTCATCACGCTCCATTTCTTTTACGACGTCCATGTGCCAATCACGGCCGTCAATTTCTAAGCCACGACGACGCTCGACGTCCCCAAAGTCTACAAAGCTTTTGCCGACACGTACTTCACGTTCATAACCATGACGTTTCAGGAAGCGCCCTAACGACACCACGTAAGCCAACGGGAATTTAGTCCGTGGGTGTCGGTCATCATAAAACGTCACCACATGGCCGCCCATAATGCGGATAAACCGTACTTCTGCAGGGCTGATATAAAGCATGCGGCTGCGACGCCCGATTTGGGAGCGAAGGATATAATATTTCTTCTTTATTTTTAGCCACGACATTGGTACTATTATCCCAGATGATTCCTCGGAGTCATAGCACTTTCGGTAGCACATATGTTTTATGTTCTAAGAAGTAACCTTTGATAAAAGACGCCAACCCGTTTTATATTCAACAAATTTCAATAGCGCCCCTGTTCTAGCTACCAACGGGGGTGTTATTTTTATGTTGACATGGGAAATGATTGTACATATAATCGTGATTAGCTATTTAACACGAAAGGGTCAACAGGTATTGAATAGATAAGTTCTTATTATCGTCTATTTATATTAACAATTAGGGGGAAGCATGGTCGTAAGGGTTAAGCACCAGCCCATTATCAAAATTCCATTTACAGTTATTAAAACAAGAATGAAAATCGTGCCAGTCGTGATTGAAACATCATGGCGTGAATTCATAGCAACATAAGGAGAGTTATGGCTACCAAAGACATAGACGCAATTAAGCAAGAGCTGGCGCAAGACGTTCAGTCTCTCATTCCGATTCAAAACGACATTCTTCAATTACAGCAATCACCAGAGGTGGTTAAGTATCTTGAGAAGGTCAATCAGTTCAAGAATAAAGAGGCCGCTATCCGTGAGGTCATTCAGGGCCAGATGGAGAAGCACGGTATCAAAAGCATTAAGGGTGAGAACTGGGGTTCAATGACCATTCGTGAGAACACCAACTTCTCGGCCGAAGACCTTGACTCAGTGCCACCGAAGTTCATCAAGAAAGCACTCGATACCACTAAGCTGCGAGCGCACCTCAAGCTATCTGATAAGCTTCCAAAGGGAGTTGAAGTCACACACACCCGTTCTCTTGTGATTAAATTAAAAAGTCCAACCGAGGAATCCTAGCATGCTACGTGCAATGGACGAAGACGACCTGATGGACGAACGAATGCGTGAGCAAGAAGAAAGCGAACGCCAATATCAAGAATCAATCCTAAACGAGAATCAATAATGTCAAACCTACCATCTAAAATCACCATCAAAGAATACATCTCAGCACCAGCCGTTCAAAAGAAAATGAACGAAATGCTTGTCGATAAAGATACTATCCGTAACTTTACCACCAGTCTTATCTCTATCTCTGGTCAGGACGCACTCTTGGCTGAAGCAGAGCCTCGTTCACTATTCAATGCAGCACTCGAAGCTGCCAGCATGAACCTCCCAATCTCTAAGAGCCTTGGGTTCGCTCACATCATCGGCTACAAGAACAACAAAAAGGGTGGCGTTGTTGAAGCGCAGTTCCAAATGGGCGCACGTGGCTTTAAGGAGCTTGCCCAACGAACTGGCCGCTACACCATCATTAACGAAACTGAAGTCAAAGAAGGTGAGGTCAAGAGCCGAAACCGTCTGACTGGTGAAGTCGAGTTTGCTTTCATCGAAGATGATGTTGAACGTGGCAATGCCAAGACCATTGGATATGTTTCATTCTTCCGACTCGACAATGGCTATGAGTCAACCCTCTACTGGACAAATGAACAGATTGAAGCTCACGCTCGTAAATACTCTCAATCATTCAAATCTGGCTACGGGCCTTGGAAAGATAACTTTGACGCAATGGCACTGAAGACCGTCATGAAGCGCAACATCAAAAACAACGGGCCACTTGATATTAACTTGCAACGAGCGCTTGACGTTGACCAGGCGATTATCCGTGACGACAAAATTGACTACATCGACGGCAATGACCTACTGGCTAATGAGGAAGCCACAGACGTTGAGGAAGACGCTATCCTTGCAGCCCAAGAAGAAGCGGCTGAACTCGAAAAGAACACCGACAAAACAACTGGCGAAATCAAAGACACCAAGAAAGGTAAGTAATGCCCCGTGCAGTCATCACCTTCCATGACGTCGAACAAGGGTCTCCCGAATGGCTGGAAGCTAGAGAAGGTATGTACACAGGCTCGAACGCCGATAAACTTCTTAACGGTATTGGAGACTTGGAATATGCTAAAGCCAGAGAGTCATCATTTGGCGGTAATTTCTGGACAAAGCGTGGTCATCTTCTCGAATCCCAGGCTGTTAAGCTCTACGAAAAAAAGAACGGCGTTGTAGTCGTCACCACTGGATACGTGACCAACTCACTGTATCCAGGGTGTCTCTACTCTCCAGATGGTCTCCCGACTGACATCGTGCTAGAGGTCAAGTGCTTCAGTAAAGACAAGCACCTCGAACTCTACAATGCAAAGTCGGTGCTTAACCTACCAACTAAAATCGTAGCGCAAATCCATTACGGCATGCTCATCACAGGGCGTCGAAAGGCTATCTTGCTTATCTTCAACCCGATGTTTGCAAAAAAGTATTTCGAGGACGAGAATGGCGTTAAGACCGAGAATCCCGATTACGACCCAATCAAAGCCTACAAAGAAATTGTCATTCGATACGACAAAGATATTGCCGACAACTTTAAGAGAAAAATAACAGGAGTACCAGTGTGAGTGAAGCAGGCAAAACCGCCATCGACCAGATAAAAATAGTCACTGAAATGACCGAAGATAAGGCCGTGAAGCAGCTGGCAAAAATCTTGGCTAACTACATTAAAGATACTGAGAAGCAGGAAGCAGGCTTCGTAGCTGGAGGGAAAGATGACCGACAAAAGAAGCATTAGCACCTACGGTCTCAAGAAGTACCTCGATGGCACTGCTTGGAAGCACAATAACAATGACTACTCAGACCTGCTGCGTATGCTCAAAGAGAATAAGAAAGACCCTAAGCGGTTTCCTATTATGGAAATCGGCAGGCACTTCAACGTAGACCGCCGCACCGTTACCAACTGGCTAGAATTACTTAAAAAGGAGAACCCTAATGCCCGATAAAAAACCGCCTGTCGATGTATTTGAATACACCAACAAGCTCGATAGCGTAAAGAAAGAGCTGCACGTTGAACTGTTCCTGTTTAATAAGAACTTCACCCCATATGCTACTCGCATTTCAGACGTAGTGTCAGAGCAAATTAAAACCCTCTTTGTATCTGAGTTCATTAATGAAATTCAGATTGGCGCTGGTACTGGTTTGAGCGTCCGTGACATTGACTTTCAGAGCGACAATACGAATGTATTGGTGCGTGAAGATTTATCCAAAGTCCATCATGCAAATAACCTTGTTCACTTTATCGAGAATGACCGTGACGACATCGTTTACTTCTCAGAAGCCGAACATGAGTTTAGGCGCATGAAAGGACTTATGGTGCGTGTTACACATGCAACCGACCGAGACCTCAAGTTTTATGTTGTACGCATGCTAGAAGCGTCAAAGGTGGTCACAGAGAATGGTTGGCAAGTGGCCGATGATTTGATTGACGTACTTCAGCCTCCAGTAGCTTTTAAGTTCCCGACCGACAACCAAACCGTCATCATCGGTGATGACATTTTCACCTTCAACCAAAGCAAGTTTGAGAAGACATTTAACTACGATTACGTTCGTCTGATTCAGGCCGATAACAAGGCCAAGGATTTCGTAAAGAAGTTTAAGATTTCAGTTGCCAGCGATGTAGGCAACGACCTGGGTAACATCTTGAGAGAGAACACCAGCCTGCTCAACAAGTTCCTAAAGACCGACATCGAATTAATGAACCAAGAAACCGTTATCGAGCTGGCAGACACCATGCAGCTTGAGCTGATGACCGACGACCAAGGCGCAATTATCATCTTAGATAAGCAAGATTTGAGCGTCCTACTCGACATCATGAACGACAATTACTTCGAGAGTCCAGCAACGGGTAATCACTACGTCGCTAAAACTAAGAAAGCCATTGTGGTGGCGGAAGGGTAATATGAACGACAAGCAATATCCACTATCCTGGCCTCCAGGCTGGAGACGGACAGATGAACCAGACAGTTCACGATTTGGTAATGTCTCTATCAGCCGAGAGTCTGATGAGGTTGTTCACCAGCTTGAGATGATGGGTGCAACCAACATCATCATCAGTAGCAACATGCGCTACCGTAATGATGGAATCCCGTATGCAAACCAGGGCTACATTGAAGATAAAGGCGTTGCAGTCTACTTTAACCTCAACGGTGAGCAGCAATGTATTCCCTGTGACAAGTGGAACAGCCTTGGAGATAATCTTCGTGCCATCAACAAGACGGTAGAGGCTCTCCGTGGCATTGAACGATGGGGCGCTAAGGAAATGGTCAACGCAGCCTTTAAGGGCTTCAGGGCGCTTCCTGAGACTATCATCATGGGTGAACACACCTCACGACTATGGCATGATGTCCTGCAGGTATCGCCAACTGCCGACTACGACATCGTTCAGTCAGCGTACAAGCGCATGCTTCACAAGAGCCACCCCGACACTGGTGGTAGCGACTTCGCCTTCCAGGAGGTTCAGACAGCATGGAAGCAATACAAGGAGATGAATTAAATGTCTTTAGGAATATTCTTGTACATCGTATCAATGCTGCTGTTTGGTGCAGCAGTAATAACCCTGGTGAGGAACGAGGCAGTGATGACCTACCGAAAGGAGCTACTAGACAGGGTATCTGCTATGGCCTCTGATGACATCGCAAGAGGTTTTGAATGGAAGTGGCGCTATGAGGCATTTGAGTCGGTTAGCTACAACGAGATGGTCTATAAGGTATGGAAATCTTTGGATAGTTTCTATCCAGATATGTCCTTTATTAATCGACAGGAGGTTGCTGCAAAGATTGATAAATAGTAGCCTTGCACATTAATGCAACTTCAATTACATTAAGATTACAAATAACTAAAAACAAAAAACAAAGGGTCAAAAAATGCAAAAAACAGCAAACCTTTTAGTGAAGATTGGTGACAGCATTCGTCTGTGGCCAACTGAACTATAAATATAAAACAATAAGCGGTATAATACCGCTATGAAGCCTGATTCTCTTTACGACGAAAAAGCCGCCGATAAAGAGGTCATCAGCAGCTTATTAAGACACATTAAGAAAATTACTAAGGAGAATCGCATGCCATTATTTAAAGACGAGAACGGCTCAGTCAGCCGTGCAGTATCTTATGAACCAGTTAGCCGTGAAGAACTCGTTGCCAACTTTGAAAAAGCACAACGTGAACTGAACGAATATGATTCATTGAACAGCGCCCCTGAAGTTAAGACCGACGAACAGTCAGCTCCAGAAGTTGAAGTGAGCGCTCAAGAAGATTCAGTTCCAATTGAGCCAGCTGTCATCGACAATCAAGCTCAAGTGATTGAACAACCGATTGCTCAACCAGTCGAAACTGAAGTCACACCAGAAGCACCTGCTCCAGTCACTATCGCTTAATTAACAATCGAGAAAAATAAACATGCAGCACGAAACCCCTTCATGGCAGGAATTTTTACTATCATTCCTTGTTGTGGGGGTTTTTTTGCGTGGCATAATCATTCCCTGGCTGGGTAAAATGACGGTCAATATCCTCAAGGAAGCCTTTATTAAAACTGAGGAGGAATTTGCTCTTTGGGTTCACTTTCACGAGAAGGGGAAAAAGAGTCATCGGAGAGGAAAGCGAACTCTTGATTGAGCGTACCGAAATAGCCATCAATTAACTTGATGGCATTTTCATATCCAATAGCGAATCGGGCTAGGTAGCCTTCTTTGTTGTAGCGCTCCAGCATGGCTGCTTGGTCAGCCAAGTGGTCTCCCTTCTTAATAAATATCTTTCCACCAGACTTGTACTTACGTGTGTAGGGCTGCTTCCTAAGCTCTCCGTTGCGCTTATAGATAACAGTGCCTTCTTTCTTCAGCTCAATTCGTAAGCCGTGATAGCCGTGTCGTGCGGCGTCAATCATAATATCAGGCTGGCCATCGTGACTTCGCATGGCCATCATACGCATGCGCTGTCCATTCGTTAGGTTGAGTCCTGCCGCATAATCCGACACAAATATAACATGAGGGTAGTTCTTACGAATGTAATTACTTACCCTCAGTTGTATATTTTCCTCAGTACGCTTTTTATGAGGCTTGAAGTTGGTTGGTGCAAAGATAGCACCCATGATATATTACCCCTCGAATTCGTCAGCGATTGGAAGTTGCTTAGGAGTATCAACGACTGGTTCAGCGACAACCGCAGGGGTTGCGACCGTTCCTAGCTTCTTAGCTTCTTGGAAATCCTTGACCTCACCTAAAAAGCTCGTAGCAGGTTGAACTGCGAAGCGATACAGAATAGTCGATATACCGAGGGTCACAGTAGTATATTGACCAAGTAGGTTTGGGTCGTTAGTAGCACTCAAAACGAATACTTCCAGGCCAGCTGCGGCAAACGAGAAGATGGTTGCCAGCGTCAAGATAACCTTTGGGCTAGAGAGCTGGAACTTCTTTTTGATACCCTGGAGGATTACTGATACACCAAGAGATGAGGCTAGTAATGCCCAAACGGTTGGTGGCACTTGAGATGGCAAAGCGACCAACCACGTGAGTACGTCGAGAACTGAGTTTAAAATTTCTAACATTTTTTATTCCTTTGTTTTTTTGCCGAGAGTGCTGAACCAGCCAGTTACTAATGCGACAAATTTAATTAGTTTTTCTTTTAAGGTAAGGTTGGCGACAATATCATCAATGTCCAGGTCGAACACATCGTCGGTGTCCAGCAAGGTATCAATTGATTGAGTCTTGAACGGAATACCATACCACCAGCCATTTTCAACGCTGCGCTGGGTACGATAGTATTTTACCCCGTCTTTTTCAAACTGACCAGCCACGTGAACAGTTTGTCCCTGTCGGAGTGCAATATCTTGCTTCTCACCAGAGATGTCTTTAATCACTGAGTCAAGGCGAGCTACGAACTCATTAGGAGCGGCCGTGTATGACTCTTTCCATTTGTTTGGGTCTGGTGGCGTGACCTTAACAGGGATAGATACAGAACCGTCGTCCTGTTCGACAGGAGGTTCGGGTGTATCAGAAACAGGAGTTTCTGTGACAGGTTGTGGTTCTTGTATCACTGGTGTTATAGGTTCAGCTGGCTTGACTGACTCAGGTACGGGGACTGGAGCAGGTGAAAGGTCAACCGTGTTTACCCCGTAAGGGTGAGCAGGCGTACCATCAACATCGGCATTACCGAAGCTGAAGTCGGTCATGAAGTAGACACCACCAAGAGGGTGTTTATACTTACCGACTGCAACAAATGGCTCACCTTTTTGCAGCGTCTTGACTTTAGCGACATTCAATTCTTCCCATGTCTTTTTAGACAAATCGAAGGCGTAGGTTGGGTCTTTATTAACAATGAGATTAATAGGGCCGTTCTCAAAGCGTGTGTAAGGGTTCTCCAGGGGCTTTGGGGCTGGAGTTGGTACTGGAGCAGGTTTTGGCGCTACAACGACTGGAGGGTTGTTTATATAGCCCACAATGGCGTCTCGTGCTTCCATGATACGTGCAGGACACTGGGTTGCAGTCAGAGATACCTCGTAGTGGCCATAGACGGCGGTTGCGCCATTAAGTTTTTGGTCTTGAGGTCGCCAGAAAGCAGCAATAACTTTACGGTCGCCATCACGAAGGGTGTCGTTTCGTGCGTCCATAAGATTCTCAATACCGATAGAAGTTTGGTTTACTGGCCAGTTACCAGCGTGATAGGTAATCACATTCCATGGGTTGTCAACTAGCTTCACGAGTCGGAATCCTGCGGTACGTTCGGCGTCACTAGCGTCTGGTGTGCGGCTGTCTACTCGTTGACCAGCAAAGTGGGCCATCGCATAAGAGCGCTGGCCTGTGTACGGGTTGATGAGGCCATTCCAGTTGTTAGGGTTAGAGCCATATCCACGACTAAAACCGAGGTCGGAGAACCACTGAGCGAGCCAGGCTTTTGACTTTTCTTCCCACGTTGGCGTAACGGCGTGGTGGAGTAATAGCTTATCCTTAGTCATTATTCGCTTACCTCAAGTTTGCCAGGTAGGTTTTGCCAGACATCTTCTGGGACAACTCCAGGGCCAGAACCATCACCAGGTAGATTAAAGCTCTTTCCCTCTTGGGCTTGGGCAATAGTCTTCTCCTCGATTTCCAATTGATTTTGCTTTTGGATTTCCGCTACTTCTTCTGGTGTTGGTATGTACGCCATCTCTGTTTTTACCTCTTATGCTTAAAGTTTAACATATACTATGCAGTTCGCTTCCAAATGTAGGTGGTAATCGAAGGCTGAATGTTGGTGTGTGAACCACCGCCACCGCTGTTAGCAGTAGTGAATGTGTGGTTGTGAGAGCCAGCAGAGCTAATCGCAAGGTCGCCCCATTCAAGTTGCTGACCAGAGCCGCCACTAAGGTAGGTGCGCTGATTGCCGCTTGGTGAAGTGGTTACTGCGTCTTGAGTCAGGCCGTGTGAGTGGCTGCCGTCTGTTGATGTTGTACCCGTGTGGTTGTGTGCTGGAATCTGAGCAGTCGTCAGAGTGACTGTTTCAGCACCGACCTCTGTTTCAACACCAGCAAATGTTCCAGCAGCAGCAACACCGACTATGGCACGACCTTCAGCGAAAGCTTCCCATGTACCGAAGCCGAAAGTATCGTTTGGATTTTCGCTATCGACAGTTAAGTAAAGTGAGCCGATTGGATACACGAATGGCAAGACGAGGCTCTGAAAGAGACCTGCAAGGTTGAGCCATTTTAGCTTTTTTGTTACGCCAGTTGTGATGTCCACCGTGACGGTAAAATCGTCTGTCGATGGTGAGGTATCTTCTGGTAATCCTGTTATTTTTCCCACTGTGTATTTCCTTTTCCCTAATTCTAGCTTGGTGAAGCTGGGTTAGCAATGGTCTGGAGATTTTGAACGTCTCGAACCGTCTGCTCAATTGATTTATTAATTTGTGGAGGCAGCGCACCAAGAAGCAACGTCGCTTTTTGTGGCCGATACTCTAGTCGAACAATCTGAAGAACGAGCGAGTCAACAAATGAGCCGAAGCCCTGGAATCCCACGGTCATACCTGGCTTCAGAAGTGTAATGTCCATCATGCCATCTACCAACTCAAGGATTGTTTGGAACTGCTCATCTTTGTTCTCGTCAATGTAGCTATTTCCAATTGCGTCTGCGGTTGCGTCAAGTGTCACTCGACCATCGCTTTTGATACCAACCCGACGACCATAGAAGCTGATACTCGTTGGGTCATCGTAGGTTTTATATAGGTTAAATCCAGAGCCGTCATCGCCACCTGAGAAGTAAAGTGAGTTGCTTAGGTTCTCGATAGTTGCGACAACTCGTAACGAGTTAATCTCAGCACCCTTGGTCACGTAAATATCTGGAGTCGTTGAGCGCTCCTTGAAGAAGAACTCACTGTCACCTACATCAACGTAGTAATAGAAGTCAGACGGAGCAAGGTCTAGGATTGTACGCATACCATCACTCACCCTTTGGGTGTTGAAGGTGTATGGAACTGATAGTCCCGTTGCGTCAATAGACGTTAGGCTGTATGTAATCCGTCCACCCTGGGCATTGTAAGTATCAAGAATAGTAACAGCCATGTCTACGGTTGGGTCTTGGCTGGCGAAAATAGCGGTGGTCTCACCAGCGTTTCGGTAAGTACGGAAGTAAAGGTCACTATCAGGAATAGCCCCAATCGGAGTAATAATCCAGTTGGTGCTTCCGCCGCCGCCACCGAATGACGATACATACATTGAGCCATCTGCGTATATATTCGTGTCCTCGTAGTGAATCTTGATTGACTGGCCAGAAGCAACCGAGGCGGCAAAGAAATATGTTGCACCTGGTGTGGTTGTAATAGGAGTAGAGAAAGCCATCTGAACAACCTCTGGGCCAGTTGTATCTACTGCAACGGTTGTTACGCCGATTGGAGTGCCAGAGGTAGGGTTTGTTGGAACTGAGCTATATACCTTAACGGTTACATCGGCTTGGCCGTCTAACATAAGGTCGATTGCTCCAAGGTTTGTTACTGAAGCCCCAACCTCCCAGGTCTGACCAAACTGACTGTATGTACCAGTTCCACCGATGTTGTTTTGTATGACTGTATTGGCGGTCTGTGTAGTCTGAGAGACGTCATTAACATAAGGTGAGCCAGTGACGAGATAGTTGTTCATGTCCTGACCTTCAGAATAGGCGTAAAGTCTTATGCCTTCTTTGCCAGTACCGAATTCAGCTTCCCATCTTTCGACCGTACCAATAAACATACGCTTGCCATTAGGGTGATACTTACTGTATTCCCAGACCTCTAGGCGATTGGCGTTACGAATAAGAGTCTCAGTGGACACACCGACACCAACAAGGTTGACCGCACCTTCAGTCGTAAGGTCTTCGTCATCTTCTGTCTGGAGTACATCACCATCTTCTTCAAGAAGGGTGTCTGTGGCCGCAAGGTTACTCGTATCGGCTGACACACCAACCTCGACGGCAATCTGCGTTCCGAGGGTATTCATATCTTGACTAAAACCGAATTCAGATGTGACATTTGGAAGAAGGCCAAGGTATTGGCCACCAGCAAACATTTTGTATAGGTGAGTTTTTTGAATATCACCAGTCTCGACAATCCAGGCTGAAGCGGTTTGAGTAAGCTCGCCTGAACCTGCAATAACCGCTGCGGCAGGCTGAGTTTTAGTAGGATTGGTGGCAACGTGTCCGATAGCAGGCTGCGTCTTTGTGACATCGTTTGCGATTTGAGCCGTAGCAGGCTGCGTTTTAGTAAGTGTGACAGGGAGTACATTTAAGTTATCGAAAGTAACTGTCGTGGTTGTTGCTTCGGCAGCGTAAGTTCCAGCGGAGATTTCCACAAGAAGCTGACCGACATGAATTGGGTTAGTTGCGCTGTGAAGCGTAGACCAAGAAGTTCCGTTGGCTGATGTTTCCCAATACGTTGTACCGCCAGACTCTCTGATTTGTAGCCAGCGGTGGTTTGTAGAGTTATAGGTCGTAGTTGCAAGTTGCGTACTAACACCATTTACTCTCCGATATGCAATTAATGCCCCTCCAGCAATCAAAAAGAATATTGAGTTGGTGTTGCCAGACTGGTATAGGTTGAGTGGGTACACTTCGAGTGAAACGAGCGACTGATTTCCAGCACTCACAACCTCTACGTTTACAGAAGCGCTGGTTAAGTCGTAGTAGAGTTTAGAGGTGAGACCTCTATAAATACCACCAAGCGTTGTAGTGATGTCTAGTTTATTGCTTGCCTCTGACGGTGAATTAAATGCTGTCCACTTAGCGACGTCTATCGAGTTATCATCAAAATTATCTGAGATATTTTCAATGGAAGAACTGTAATTAATCGAATCCCAATAGCTAGTGATATTAGAGGGAGATTGCGTTCTCAGTGAAGGATACATTCCTTCTGGTCGAATTGCTAAACCACTTGAAGCAGTTGAAGCCAAAGCAGTCCATGTCATATTATCAGGTGAACTATCCCAGAATATCGTACCGCCCGATTCACGGATTCTTAGATAGCCAGTGTAGGTAGTGCCTATTGACGTCGTGCTGTAATGTGTGGTCTTTGTACCTGCTACGTTGTAGGAAACGGCCGCAAGTGTTCTTGTAGAGCCAGACCTTGTTATCTCCCACGCAATGTACTGACCAGCAACCGATGTGGTCGGATAGCTACGCAACGCAAATATATGATTAACAGTTGTTCCAACGCTTACATCGGCAGAAACATATGTGCTGAGAGATGAGCCAATTAAGGAATATGGGTGGTCGGAAGATATGATTCCTTCGCCATCTGCTACACCGCTATTTAAGACAAGCTGACCACCACTAACAACAGCAGAGCCTCCATTCGAAGATAGGTCGTTCCATTTTGCCGTATCTAGTGAAGAAGGAAAGTTATCATAAAAACCTGCCGAAACAACAGGCATAATGTTTGCTGAAAATTGTACCCAAGGCGACAATGTTACGTCGGTGCTACCAGACGTTAAATCTGCACCTGTAGCAAAACGGTCGATTACAACACCATAAGATGTCGTTACGGTATTATTTGCACGATACCCAATCTCTACAACAATTCTGTCACCTTTTTGCATTGATACGGCAGACAGTGTTTTAGCTCCTTCTGTCCGACCCGTGCTTGTTGTGGGAAACTCAGTTGCACCAATATTATCAGAGAGCAGTGTACCTCTCACTGTGTTCGATGGCGTCATTACATAAGCATGTACGTGATAAAAGGCATTCATGGCCAAGTCGGTTTCCCTAACAGCAAAGAGCCACTCGATAGTATCAGAAGCTGTAAATGAGTATGCCTCAAGCGGCTCAGTTACCAACGTCATCATTAAAACGTCCCATGCGTTTGTTGCCGAAGTTTCAAGATATGTAGCCTGGGAACTTCCAGCTTTATGGAATCCTAGATTCCTATATATCACCGAAGCGGTTGAATCCCATGCACCACGGTTAGTTGGTGTTGTAGAAGCTGCGGTATTATTTGGATAAAGCCTAGTTGCCATCTCTAATCTACTTCCAATACCTGTAATGAATCAAATCATAGTCCATCGTTCGTGCCGTAAAGTCATCACCGTAATATGCGGTCTGTGCGCCACGTTCAAACTCAGGAAATGCGCCGCTGAAGTTCTGTTCAGCACCATTCAGAAGAATCTTTCGCTCAACGACGTTAAAGGCCAATACGTCACCGCTGGCAAAGTCTGCCGTCACCTGTAGTTGTTGGCCAGTGGCGTTGTTTCCAAAGGTCACAGTCTTGTTCGTGCCGTCCGCAATAGAGCTGTATGAGATTGTCAGGATAGGGAGCTGGAATTTAGCAGAACCACCAATGGTAATTTCATCGTTGTAGGTTGAGGCCGTTCGTCCAGTTGCGCTAATCAGTGTGGTCGGTAGAATGTCTCGACCGAAAGGCTGACATATGAAGGTGACACTAAAGCTACAGTGCTTTAACCCATTTGGGCGGCCGATGTCTGGCTCTTGGGCTGAAGCAATATAACGTCGTGTGCCTGAACCATAGCCAATATCAAGATAGCGTTCTTCGTTATTGAAGTACGCACGGAAATCATCAAGGAAGTTATCGAGGTCAGTAATACTTGTGCCAATTATCTTACCCCTGATAACAATAGTTTTGCTGTTGTGATTAACACGATTAACTGTGTTGGCGTTTGCATTGGCAAGAGCGAACATTCGCATGTTCTTGTCGGCTGGCGTCTCATGTTCAATGCTACTGGTAAGGATTACTGCTGTTTGCAGGGAGTTGCCATCAAAGCTGACTGCTTGTCCTGCCATTATCGTATTCCTCCTCCATTAGTTGTCAGGTTCTTGCTTGCGAGTAATGAGTCATTGTCGAGCGCCTTAAAGACACCCATGCCAGCTTCGTATGTTTGAGGCTGAATAATCAATGTTTGTATTGTAACACCGCCACCACCGTTAGGTGAACTACCAGCGCCCATATTACGCATTTGTTGTTGGTTGTACACCGTACCAGATGAATTTGGCACGAATACCTCTTGCTCCATCTCACCAACAACGTATGAACGGCCTGAAGAAACTGGCCCACCAGTTGCACGTTTCTGAACCGCTCCACCCTGAAGGTTTGCAGCACCTCCCTGGATTTGAGCATTAGCACCCTGAATCTTGATAGCAGTATCATTTGCCTGGTTCGTGACCTTTTGGTACATGCCCATAATGTCGTTGGTTGTGTACTGCAGTCGTTGATTCAGTTGAATGCTTTGAGTTTGAATAAGACTGTATGCGTCTTTCCATGTAACAACAACTTCACTCACAGCGCTTTTAAGTTCCAGGACTCCTGCAACCTGTTGTTGGTGTGCTGGGCCAACGCTTCCAACAATCTTGAGGTTAGCGTCCCAGTTGCTTGTAGCGATTGATACAGCAGAAGCTAGACCCTCTTGAGCGCCAGTTTGAAGCTCAACGGCGGTCTTGAGATTACCGATTGCAATGTTGTTATCGAGGACTGCACCTGTCTGATTAATCAGTGCGCCATAGTAGTCGTCTGTTTTTTGCTTGAGGTTAGCAAGTGCCGCCTCGTACTGAGGTGAATTCTCACCAAACATATCGTGAGCGAGTCTCAGTTCATCTTCAGCCTGGCGAAGTTGCTGGTTGATTACAGCGGCTTCAGAACGACGAATATTGAGTTGAGCGGTGCTTTCGGTAACTCGTCCTTGTGCGATTTCCGCCATGCGGCCAGTGTCTTCGATTGCCATTTTAAGGTGGTCGATGACGTTAAAGCTCTCACGGGTTTGGACACCCATTTCTTGAGCCAGTTCACCATATCGTGACAGCTTTGGAGCTGTATCGTCAAAGGAGTTATTTAAGTCACCAAGGGCAGCGTTAGCTTCAAGCATGCCGTCACGAAGTACGGCCATAAAGCTACCGTCACGAACATCACCTTCTTTATTGATACCGACAAGCTGTTTACCTAGCATTCCCAGGTTGTCGGTCAGAGTAGACCATTGACCACCAAGAGATTTGCTTTGTTTCTCCATTGTGTTGTAGAACTTGCCACCCTCACCTGTCATAGCTTGGAAGGCTTTTTCAACTTCAGGGAAGCCAATCTCACCAGCTTCAACCATCTCGTTGATTTCGGCAGTAGTCTTGTTCAGGGTTTTAGCGAGGTACTCATAGATTGGAATACCACGTTGAGCGAATTGGCGAATGTCCACTGTAAAGGCACGACCCTGTGTTCGCAGTGTACCCATTAGGTAAGCAAGGTCGCCAATAGGCGCTCCAATAGCCGCTGAGACGTCTCCTAGCTGCTTCATAGTGTCAAAGGCGTCTTGACCTTCAAAACCGAACGCAACGAGCTGACGAGTGGCGTTAGCGAGTTCTGGGAACTCAAATGGTGTTTCAGCCGCAAAGTCTGAAATCTGACGGAGCATAGCACGAGCAGCGTCGGCAGAACCTAGCATGTTCTCTAGGCCAATACGGGTTTGCTCAAAGTCGGCGGCACTTTTAACAGAGGCCGTGCCAGCAGCTCCAGCAGCAACACCTAAAGCGACAAGCGCAAGTTTACCCTTAGTAGCAACACCAGACAGTAAGTCTGAGCTTCGGCTGGCGTTAGAGGCTGAATTACTGAGTCCATCAACGGCTTGGGCAGTCTTGTTAATAGCTGACGGGTCGCCTTTGGAGACGACATTGACCTTGATTTCGTTGTTACTACTGCCGAGGAGTGCCATGTTCCTTTATCGCCTTTTCTTTCTTTGCTTTCGATTCAGCCTTTTTATTTGCTACGTCCGATTTGATGTTGTGGATTTCCAGCTTCCTAATGATGACATTGAGGGGTAGCCTTAACGTATCAGCGGTCGAGTCACCTGTGATGGAACGGAATTCATCAATCAGGTCAAAGATATAAGCGTCGTATGGCTTATTTAAATCTCTTGCTCTGTCACTGGGGTCTTTGGCGTAGTATCTGATGATGTTTTTTTTTGACCATCGGTTACTACTGACTGAAGATTCTTAATCTCGTTCTGCTTAATAAGCATGCTGAGGAATGCAAAGTCTTCGGCCTTCAATCGAGCGACGTTAGCGGCGTTGACCTCAACAGGTACACGCTCACCAGCTTCGTTCAATTCTTCAAGACCCCAATCGGTAATAAGGCTGGCAATGACAGCAAAATTACGATGACTCGGTTCATTATTAAGTTCAGCAAGTGCGACATCGAGTGCTTCGGCCGCTAGATACTGAGTCTTAATCTCAACCCACGCCTTGTCTTCTTCCTTCTCCTCTTTGAGAGTGGAAGGAAGATAGACTCGTTCAATGTTCTGCGTAGGTAGGAGTGCCATTAAATTGTAGCCTCTCCGTTGATGATAACGATTTGCATGCCTTTACCGTCAGTGGTGTCGTTGATAGGGCGGTAGTTCAGCTCCTCGTATTCGATAGAGCCACTCTCAAGCTGCGGAAGCACTGTTCCGTCTGTCTTGATGTGGTTAAAGACTGCTCGGACTTCGTACTCGTTACCTGAGCCAGTAAAGTGACGGACAACCAGTGATTGCTTAGTCAAGTTGTTGACCTGTTCAACGTCTTCACCGCCTTCAAAGATTTTCTGAATGCTAATGTTGGCTGTACCAGTAGTTCGTGGCAATGCAGCTGGGTCAAATCCACCAGAACGCATAGCACCGTCGTCATTCTCAAATGAGTGAATGATGTCGTAGCTTGACCCTTCTTCAACACGGATTTGTGTTGCGGTAAGAGCGGCCGCTGCGTCATCTGCAAATCGGAACTGGCTTCGTGACCATAGAAGGGTAGGGAGCAGGTCAAAGGTGATTGTTGATGGTCGAATGTAGATGAAGTCGCCTGCAACTGCCGTGCTGACGTCTTCACTGACGGTTACTTCAGTATCGCTGGCAACTGTATCGACAATTGCATTGATGACCGTACCGTTAGCAAGCTGAACAGCAATCAAGTCGCCAACAACGAGGCCATCGGTCGGTGCTGGGTCGTAGAAGCTATCAAGCTCAATTGTGTATGGGCCAGTGCCAGTAACGGCTGAAATCTTACGGGTGGTAAATGATTTCAAAGCTGAACCAGTAACCTGCCATCGAAGTTCGTTGCCTTCTTTAACAAGTGAAATCTGACCAGCCTGGAAGCCGATAAGACGCTTGACTGAGTAGCCGTTTGAAATGTCGTAAGTATAAGGGTTCGGGTCGATTGTCTTTGAAAGCTCGAAGGTGTGAGTGTATGGCCCTGCACCAGTCGTGCTAACCTTTGTCAGCAATGAGTCAAAGAGACGAGCGCTGGTGTTTGGCTCGGCTGGAACGGTGATGTCGCCACGGTGACTGCGCTGACCTTGAAGGACGTCGAAGTTAGCAAACTTCTCGCCGTAGATAGGCATTTGGTCTACAAGGTTGTAGTTGGTATTAACTGTCTCAGAATATAGTGGCATGAATACGTCAGGGATAACTGCCGTATCAGCAGCGGTCTGCTTTTTAACGGCAAGATAGCCGAGGTTGCCTAATTTTTCACTCATTGTTGATTTTGCTCCTGATTAATTGGTTGCGGTTGAACTGGTGCAGTTGACTGAACAGAGTTAGGTTGTGGGGCAGCAGCAACGGTTGCCTGTGGAGCAACACCGATAACAGCACCGTCGGCAGCGACAGGAGTTGGTGCAGGTTGTGCTTGTGGTTCTGGTTGTGCTGATTCAATAAGTTGGAGACTTGGACTGTTGAGCTTTACGCTTGAAGTAATCTCTCCGTTGACGGTTTTACCGACACCTGGGATTACGAGTTCTTTACCGTTTTTGGTTTTGTATTTGTACATATTGCCTCCATTATCTTGTTTATGCTATGGTTTGTCAATTTAACTTCTGTCTGTTATGTACACCCTTCTTAGAAGTGTTACCGTAACGAACGCTTGGTAAATCGTATCCTGGTCTGGTGTCATGTTGACGTCGTAGTTAATTTCAGCCGAACTATCAATCACATTACCGTTAAGGCTGAGGTTACGACGGAGCATTCCCATCAGTGTGGTGGGCTTAAATGAGCCTGTCGCTGGGTCGATTTCTTCGATGTAATTAGACAGCTGGCGCATGACGGTATCCTCTGAGCTAGGATTACCGAAGCCATCTTTGCCGTTCACGTTAAGAACAATAACGATTTCCTCTGTGCGGTCATCGGTTGAGGTAGCTGAACTTGAGAATGTACCAGATACCTTTTGAATGACAACGCACGGCAATGCGCTTTCAGGTATGTCATCTGGCGCACCAAGGAAATACTCCTTGAAGATGTCCCCAAAGGTTTCTTGAGCGATATTTCTAATCAGTTGAGCGCCATCAAGATAGGTTTGCATTACATTCCCCTCGAAATCTTGAGTTCTATATCACGCTTAACAATAGCGTAGACCTTACGCTCCATCACATCATTAACGAGTAGCATTGGTCGATAAGGCATTTTGCTGCGTGGTTCAGTCGAGTTGTGATACTTAAAGTAAGCAGTCGGGTTAAAAATACGAAGTGATTTATTGCCAACATCTGACTTAAAATTGCTCCTCATCTTACCGCTTGCAACTAAGGTCTGCGTTCCACTGACCACACGGAGTCGTGACTTGCGGCGCATAGTGTCTGGTTTCACGGCTGGCCATACACGGCCCAGAACTCCACCTTGAGACTCAAAGACTTCACCTTCAACATATGAAACCAGCTCCTTGGCAATCTTTTGCATAGTTGGCTTTAGGTTTCTAAGGTGTAAATCAATACCACGCAACCGCTTGATGGTCTGCCTATCGCCAGTAATGCGAACGGTCATTTCAATCACTAGAATTGCCTTTCACGGTAGCCATTAATTGAACCCATGCGGAACTGTCGTCCAGCACCACCTTGGTCACGTGACGTTCCAGCAGTATCTTCGTTTGGCCAACCGCTAAAACCACCAGCAGAACCCTCTAGGGACGTACTAGCACCGTTCTCGTCGGTCAGGGTAACTTGTTTAGTGGCAAGTGATTTAAGGTCTGCTAAAGCGGCGCTTACTTTGGCGTCAGCGTCGAGCTTACGCTGTGATTGATATTTATATTGTGACTGTAATAGGTATCCAGCGGCCAGGCGAATGGTGATGTCTGAAATAAATGGGTTGATTGGAGCGGTAAATGGAATCGTATAGACACCGACAAGCATACCGTTAATCTTTGACTGAGCAGCTTGGCGCTTCTCATCAATCAGTTGGTCGGTAATATAGCGAGCGCCATTGAATCCAGCCTCTTGGCGAATAGCGGCGAGTGAAGCGTAGTTATTAACCCCACCACCACGTGCAGAGTTGCTTTGTGAGAGGTCGGTTTCTTCAAGAGTCACTGAGTTGTAGTAAGTATATTTATACCAGTAGTCAGAACCGCCAGTTGGGTCTTCGGTTGGGGTAGTGCCGCTATCAGCCTTGATGTCAAAAGGACTACCGACCACTACAAATTGGTCATCTGTTGGCTGAGTGCCATCGACGTTAGGCGCACGATATAGCTTAACTTGATTACCAAAGAGCCGTTGAACCATTGAAGGTTGCTTGTGTGAGAGTGACAGAGCGTTAATAGTGAGCGCCACTGTACTAGCAACAGCAGATACGCTGCGGATTTCTGTGCCTTCAGCGCCAGGTGTGCCAATGGCGATAAACCCGACGTCAAATCCAGATGTATTTTGGACTGGAAGGTTGGTAGCTCCAGCGACCACATCATCAGTAAGCACCGTTTGCTGGAGGATATTATTATCGTTGTAATTCGGTATGTTTACTGTTTGAATCATAGCTTTGTTCCTATATTACTATATTGTTTGTGTTTCCACTCAGGCGTTCAGGATTATCAAGACTTATGGCGCTTCTGTCGGTTGAACTGGAGAGGGTAATTGGTTTACCGACGGTTTGGCGAGCCTCAACGTATGCTGAGGCGGTCTGTGTGGCCGTCAACACGACCGAAATCTGTGCAACGGCAGTCTGTATCGCCTCTCTTTGAACCTCGTTGATAAGAGTCGGTAGCCCATTGTAGCTGGACTGAAGATAGCCAAAGCCAAACATTACCTAATCTCCTTCTTGAACTCGTAGTTGCGACCTTCCTTTGTGTATTGGTAGCCAAAATCAACCCCACTCCAGCCAGAAGCAATCACATTACCGCCCATGTCGGTGGTTGAGAAGCCGTGTCTAAACCTGATGGGTCGAGAACCTTCAGGAACTTTAGTCCAGTCGATTGTGTACATATGGTCTCTAAAGAAGGTGGTGAGCTTTACCAGAGCGCCATGTTCTTCTTCAGGAGCTTTATTTAGTATGGCTCGAAAGACGTTCTCATCTTGGTTGTAGGGTGAGCGGTCTAACAGAGCGGTTTCATCAATAATAAAGCCGTCTGCATATTCAGCCCTGATTGATGAGTCGAGTGGTATTGGTAAATTCATATTTTAAACCAGCTTATAAACTATAATTCGTGAACCAGCATAGATGTCCCAGTCACTTGCTTCAAGTCGGAAGCTTGTAATGTTCGTTGTTGGTGTGTATACCGAATTCCAAAGTGCGCTCGCCGTATTAAGGGTGGAAAGGTTATTGTCAAGCCCAACTGTATACATTCTAGTAGGTTCGCCAGCACGTTTTGTGATAATCAGGTCAACGTATAGGTCATCGCCAGGGTTCATTGTTCCGCCAATACCAAGACCTAAGCGGTAATATGCTCCGTTTGAACCAGTAATTGCATTTGATTGGAGTCGGGTGTAGTTTGTCTTATAGTTTGAAGTTGTGCCGTCGTTGTTTAACTTCAAGTTCCAACCATTAGTGTAGGTAGGGTTAGTAAGGTGAAACACGACTCTATACATGAAATCTGCGTCTAAATCTAGGCCAGTAACATCGTAGTTGAATGTATTAGATACAAACGTGTAGTCGAGTATCTTTTCCCACATTCCGCCGCCACCACCGCCTCCTCCAGCCACGGCTGTATCAACGTAGTTTTTAACAGATTGCTGAGTAGGAATTTTGGTTGGAGAGTTAGAAACCATATCGTCTTCATCAACAACAAAGCTCATAGCTGCGGTAGATGTGTCAGCGTTCATAACAGCACCAGCGGCGTCAACATTGGCATTGTCGGTTACGTCAGCCCCAGCTTCAACACCTGCAAGTTTCGTCTTTTCAGTATCGGTGAATGCTTTGTTGGTAGTACCATCAGCAAGCTCGTCAAAGCTGGTGGGAACTGTCGGTGTTCCTGTAAGGTCTGCATATGCACCGCTAGTTGCGATTGGCGCTAGTGAAGATTGGTCAGCTTTTGCGTCAAGTGCAGACTGCAGGTCAGCTTGAGATGATAAAGTGCCACCAATCTCACCCCATGTTGGACTACCGCCAGGTGCAGGTGTATCCGTTAGGTCGTTATATGAACCACTCGAAGCAACAGGAGCTAGAGCGGTAATACTGCTCTCAAGGGTATCAATATCTGATTCAGCAGTGTTGATTGCGTTTTGAAGTTCAGCAATCTGTTCATCAACCAGAAGACACTCAACTGCGTCGCCAGCTGTATGAGGAGATGGCGTCGTCAGCACTTGGCCACGTTCAATCGTAAATACATCGACGCTAACAGAGGTCACAAGGACAGTTTCAGCATTCGGGTCATCACGTGGGTCTGGATAAGTTTCTTTGTCCCATATCGTTACCCAAAATGTGCCGACAGTAGGGAAGCGGTTGCCTGCGTCTCCTGGCTGAATTTCAAGTGTTGTGACAGTATCATCAATCGAAGAAAGCAAGGTTGACTTGCTTCCGTTCTTGACTTGCTTGAATGCAGTCGTCATGATTTAGACCTTAACTCTCTGTCCAGGTTGCGGTAATTGTACGACCTGCAATTGCTCCTGGGCCGCCAGCATAGCTAGATGTTGTCTGAAGCTGTGTTCGCAGAGCTTGAGCAAACATAGTGCCTCCAGCAGTTGTCGAGCTTGTACCAGCACCGAATGGTGTCGAGCTGTTGTTAAAGTTGGCAGCAAGACCAGTTGTACTCATGGCTGGGTCGCCTGTTGCAGTCGTTGCAGGCTGCACGTAAGCGGCTAGGACAGCTCCGACGATAGAAAGACCAGTAGCAGGTGCATTGTTATCAATCTTGTACGTGAGAGCGCTCAGAGAGTTCCACGTACCAGCAAACTTGATGGCCTGAATCTTTGGCATAGAGTTTTGGTTCAGAGAACTGTTAATAGGACTGGCTGTATAAGCAGTCGTTGAGTCATCGACTCGTTTCCAGTTAGCTTCGGTGCGGCCAGTTGTTTCGGTAGCACCAGCACCGTTAAATTCACTCCATGTTTGTGTTGAAGCCATGTTTTTATATTTCCTCGTCTGGTGTTACCAGTTCTTTATGCCAGCCAATAAGCTTACCTTCAGAATCAAAATCACCTTTAATAATGTATTTAACGCCCTCGCAGACAATCTCTTGTCCATCGTTAAATCCACTCAATTTCTTGATGTCTGATGTTGTTTCGTGTGCTGGGATATCTGTCATATAAGTTCTTTAAAGCATGAGGAGCAGGCGCTATAACATTACTGTCTTTGACCTGCTCCTTTCTTGCTTATTTAAATATCTGCAACGTCCTGGGCAATATCTTGAGCGATTTGCTCAGGTGATGGCTCGCCGTCGGAGTTTGGCTCTGATGGCTGAGTAGGCACTTCTGAAGTGCTTGGTGGGGTTTGCCCATCTAAAGGGACAGGGGTGACTGTCTCCTCAGTCGTAGTTGCTTCAGGAGCTTGAGGAGTGGTTTCAACCACAGCTGGCTCTGTAACTACTGGGGCATTACCGTCAACAACTTCGACGACCCCAAGAGCTAAAAGCTCTTTGAGGGCGTCTTCTGTTTCGACAGGTACAACATCTCCGATGTTAAAACGTACACCGTTGCGCTTCAGGTTAGCAGTAAATCTAACTTGAGTCATTTTGATACTCCTACGCAACTACGTTTTTAATGAGGTAGAAGCAGTCAGCGTTCAACAGTTCGTAGTCGTAGTAGTCACGGACAAGGACTTCTTCACCACGTGGGTTGTTGAATGCTTCACGGGTAGCTTCACGGCCTTCTTCAAGGACGAACTTGTAACCACCGTTGATTGTCTTGCGGCCTGGCTTGTCAGTAATGTAAGCCAACCAGACGTTCTTACCCCAGACAGCGCTGAGTGAGTCGGTCTGACCTTCTACAGCAGTGTTCTCTGAGACTTTACCGATGATGACATTCTTAATGCCATAAGGAGCAAACAACTTAATGAAGTCAGCCTCGGTCATGACACCAGTTTGACTCCACTTGATACGGTCGAGGAAGTCAGGGTGGTCAACCATCTGAATCCATGCTTCCCATGAGGTAATCAGGGTGTTAGGAATCTTCAATGTGCTGGCTTTCATGGCGATAGCAGCAGTCTTGATGTCTTCAAATGGTGTTGAGTTGGTGTAGTCGCTCCACTGGTCAGTACCAGCAAGAGTCACGTTGTTGGTGATGATTGAAGTGTTTTGCAAGGTTGTTGCAAGGTCTTTCTCATCAATCAACATAAGTTTTTGCATGATGTTCTCAACTGCGTCACCCAAAGCGTCGTATGGGTCGTCAGTCATGGTCATGTCGTCGTGAGTCACGAAGTCACTCAGTGAGTGTTCGTGCAGTGGGCCGTAGTCGTCTTCAGTACGACCAAGGCTAACACGGCGAGCCTTAGCTTCACCTGTACGAACAGATGAGCTAGGAATTCGCAAGCTTTCCTTGGTGTATCCTGCAACCTTAAAGGTCTTTTTTGGTACTTTAACGACTGGGAACACTCGTTCTGCGATGAAGTCTTCGTCATCGTTCATGAAGGCATTTGAGATACCCGTCAAGTGTTGGTCAATATATGCTGGTTGTGACATTTCTTTTATTCCTCGTGTTTATTCTTTAATTATTAAACAAGTTCGTTGTACTTAATATATTCAACGATGTCGCCTGCGACAGCGGCTCGTACTGCTCGACCAAATACTCGGTTGCCAGCTGTGGTTGTTGCGACTGCTTGACCACTTGCGTCGGTAGTTAAGTAAGCGCCCTTGGCAATCGTGCCACCAGCCTTGACCTTAAATGTACCTGAGCCATTGATAAGTTGAACGGTTGCGGTATCACCTGCGACACGGCCACCATCATTGATAACACCGATAATGTCATCGGTTGCTGCGGTTGCAAGAACGAGCTTACCTGTTGCGTCAGTTTTAGCAACGTGATATTGCTTTTCTGATAGGTCTGCTGCGGTTAATGCTGAATATTCATCACCTGGTTGGTACATTTTATTTGCCCTCCTTTAGAGCTTCTTGTGCTTGTTTCTTTGCTTCGGCATAAGTCAACTTTGTGCCAGCTGAGGCTGCAATCTTCATGACTTCAACAGTCTTTTCTTGCAGTTCAACTGCAGCGTCAACCTTGTCTTTGCCTTCGTCACCGATTTCGTTCTCGTCAGCAACTAATTTGTTGTCTGGGAGATTTTCAAGAAGCTCTTTGTTAGCTTCGTCGGCTTCAATTAATGTTGCCCATCGTTCGAGTTGGTCGGCCTTGATAGCACCACGAGCGATGTGCTTGTCAGTAATTTCTTGTTCGATTGCTGCACGGGTCAAAGCTTTAGTAGCTTCAGCACTTGATTCAACCTTAGCATTGAGTGCGTCTACATCTTCTTTGCTCATGACAACTTTCTTACCGTCACGAATGTCGGCTAGTACCTGTCGGTCTTCAGCGCTAAATTGGTCAGCTTCTACTGGGGCAGTAGTGAAACCAAACTTAACTTTTTCTTCTTGTGATAGCTCATCTTTGTGTGCTTCAAGAAGTGCTTTGTCGTCAGCTTCCAAGGCTGAAGCCTCAAGAATGCGAACTTCATCGAGTGTTTTTGACATCTTTAAATCCTTTTCATTTTTAATATCGCTAATGAATAACATATTATCATCATTATCATCTTCAGCAAACTTATCAGCCTTAACAGCGGTGAGTCCCTTAAAGAACGGAATGTTCGTTAGGGCAGCGCCGACTAAGGTGTTCGGTTTTGCTTCAGAATCATAATCTTCAGGGTCTACATAGCCGCCACGGTCGCTTGGGTAGAATGATGGGCTAAGACATTTGAATCGTTTACCAAGGATAGCTGTGCGGCCTACATCAGACCACTCAAGCTTAGTTGCCCAGAGTGCGTTGCCTCGTACTTCGACTTCCTCAATCCAACCAGCGGCTTCTGCCCACTCATTGTGTGAGAAATCAATAGGGAGGCCAATAGAGCCTCCACCAGCACGGCCAACACCATTGTCGAAATTAGCTTTCATTTCTTCAAGGTCGGCTTTGGTAATCTTGAGCGCACCCTTTACAGAGTTAGGCCATGTTCCAGACTTAACAAGCATGATTTCAGATGGTAATTCATCATTAGAATCAGCCCTAATAGGTTGTAGAGTGTGAAGCGCTCCAGCGAATTTTTCTTTTGTGTTTTTGACCGCAGGTTGTGGCATATTAGCCCCATTATGCTATAAGCATGATTAGTTTGTAAATAGGGTTATTTTTTCAGCTTATCCCATTCGGCTTGATAGATAAGACGGCGACCACAACGACACCCTGGGTGGGCGGTTGGGCCTTGCAGTTTATCACCGTAGAGATAATCGAATGGAACAGGGCCTAGCTTGGCATAATCAGCACAGACATCGGTTGTACCAACTGTTTGCCAGACCTTACCAACAGCACCCGACTGGAAGCCGAACTCAGTCACACCAGTTTGATAAGCATTGACGCTTTCAGTACGGGCAATCCGTTCAGCTCGCTTTGGATTCTTTATGACCTTGTTAATACGAGCCTTGGCTTCTTCATTCGTTTCACGCAGCGCTAGGCTGGTCTTAATAGATTCAGCAATATCTTGGCGCATGGTCTTTGTAATACTGTATTCGGCTTTTGGGTTGTCGATGATTGAGCCATCTGGTTCAACTCGCTTACCAACTAGTGCCGCAACCCTATCGAGGCTTAGTTTCCTAATGATAGCGTCGGTAGAATCAATCCCAAGGTTAATACCATAGAGGTTCTCGCCTGATTGAGCGCCAGCAACCACCATGCCGACAACGTATTCAACTGAAATCTTAATGAAGTCATCTGAGTAAGGGTCGAGGTATTCATCTCGAACAATGACATCAACATTAAAGTCGGCGTTGACCTGGAGGTGGTAATTACCCCAACTGATGTACCTATCCATCTCGTTGGCCATCTTTTTAAAGAAGCGAATCATCGCCAGCGTCCATTTGGCTTCGTTCTTTAGGAGTGCAGCATGAGTTTCAGGGTCTTGCTGATATTGCTTTGACCAATCTTCGGCCGCACGGATAAGAGCAATGGTTTGAATTGCCTCTCGGTCAGTAGTATCGCTCATGGTTAATCCCTGAGAATGATGTCAATTAGTTTCTTTTTCGCTGACTTTGCGTCTGCAATGATTGAAGCATTTGTCTGCTTTTCTTCGGCGTCTTCTTTATCGAGGTCGTCCGATTCCTTTTTAGAATCTTGTGGAGCGTCTTTCTGCTTTGTGTCATCTTTCTTTTCCTCGGTTGGGGTTGTGTCAGGCTGCTTGTGTCTTTCTTCGTATTCAGCAATCTCTTTTTCACTGAGTTCAGGCAGTCCAACCAGCTTACGCAGGCGGTTCTCGGTTTCGGCATTGGCGGTAATTGCTCCTGCGTTAATCAATGCTGATACGGCTGTCGAGATAATGTTGACATCATCATCAGCAATGCCGTTAATCACGTATCGTGGATAGTCGGTAACATTACTGTAGTTAAGGTCAACCAGTGTCTTAATGAGGTCATCTTGAATCGCTTTTTGGAAGTTCTTTGCAATACCTTCAAGTGATTTGTTGAATAGGCTAGTGTGGTCTTGGCTAACTGCTCGTGAGCCGCCAGCAGATTGGCCAGAACCTAACATAAGGAACTGAGCCAGTGCAGATAGAGCAATCTGGGTGTTAAGGTGTTCGATAGTAGGCAGCACTTCTTTGGTGCTTTGAGCTTGCATATCAAGCATTTCAACATCGACACCTTCTGGAAGTTCGAGGTAGGCTTCTTCGTTTGCTCGCATTTGTCGGAGTGAGTTCCTGGCTCGGTCGAGTTCAGGTTCAGACACAGTGCTGTTCGTGTTGGTCTTTCGCAGAATCGGAATACCAACAGACATTCGCTCAAGGGCAATAGCGTTCATAAGTTCGAGAGCGTCTTTAATCTTCCATGGCTTGTAGGCAGAACGGAGCATTGAAATACCAGCAAGGTTATCACCTTCACGTTCGTTGGTGATAATGATGAGCTTCATGCGTGGAATGCTGACACGAGCTGGCTTACCAGTCCCGACGTTGACGATATTTTGAGTGATTCCTGGTTTACTATCTAGCGTTGCCCACGCTTCAATAGTTCGTTGTTTACGGAAGGCGAGTTTCTTCAGGCCGATACGTGGCTTACCTTCAAAAGTAGTCAGTTCAAATACAATCTCGAAGACAGCGTGGCCAAACTCAAATGATGTCGCACCTTCACGTACAAAGTCAGGCCAGGTAATGTTTCGGTGGAGTAACTCACGCTTCACGAAACGGGCAATCTCCTCATTGATGTCACTCTCATCGTCAGCCGCCTCAATGTCATGGTCAGCACCAATAATAGGGTTCTTGACGACACTAAGGACGGCGTGAATCGTTGGGTCGCTACGTCGCATGATGTCATACGCTTGAAGTCCACGGATTCCCGTCAGGTCGTAGTTATATTCTTCGCTTGTGATGAAACCCTTGTAGATAAGTGTTCCACTTTCACCAATTTCACTACCTGCTTTTGCTGGTAAACTTGGTTGATTTGGTGTTGGTGTTGAGTCAGGCATAATGTTAGTTCAAAGTATAAGCTAAAAGCCTCGATTAAGTCCACTGGTTATTGGTGTCATCTTACCACTTCCTCGACTATCCGTGTCACTTTTTCTTGTTGGAATCAATGGTTGGCGGTTAGTCGGAGTGCGGTTTCCGCTGGCAAAGGCAAGAGCTAGGGCGTCTGAGTAGTCTGGTGACTTTCCACCAGTACGCTTTTTATAGTCATCTTTTGATTCAACCTGAATCTTACCTGAGCGGTTAATAAACCAGCGTCGGCCAGCCAGTTCATCGAATAATCGTTGGTCTTTTGGAATCGAAATCTCTTTACGAATAAACCAACCACGCAGATTCCAATACAGCTCGGCCGTAATGTCATGGAACTTCTCTGGTTGCTTCATATATTCCTTGCTGGAGAAGTTGTAGGCGGCCAATTGGTATTGGTGTGGTGCTTGACCTGATTCAGCCAGCTGCTTACTAATCTGCCGCAATCGGTCAGTCGTACCACCACCGTTACCCGTGTCGTCGATGTTAATACGGACGTTGAAATCCATTGGGTCGATAATGTTGAGGATTTTATTAGCCGATTCCATCAGGTCGGTCTTGCTCCAGCCGATAATGTTCTCAACCCACCCACCATGTCGATAGATATTCACAGTCATGTCATTACCCATACGAGCCATGTCCTGCCCATATTCAGGAGCGCCATCAGGAATATTCCAGCCAGATAGTTCAGCGAATGTGAGACCAGATTCTTCGTCAATACGGCTCATCTCCATCGCTTGAGTAATCAAGTGGGTAGGAATCAACGCTTGTTCAGCTTCGCTTGGGAATTCACCCATCACCAATGATTGCCAGGCAGGTGAGTCAAGCCCCCATTCGTGATAACGAGAGTAGACGACGCTTGGGCTAATAAGTCCGACGTACACAGGGTTCATCTTCTTTTGCAGCACGGCGTCAACTCGTGCCGTCCACTCAGCTTGAGAGATTCCTCCACGTGGCGTATAGACTTCGAGTAGCTTTTCGACTGTCGTAATACCTGTTGAGGTAAAGTTGGGCGTCATGAAGGCTGATACGGTAATGCGGTTGTAGCCTAGCTCTGGCTTTGTGAAGGCGTCGAAGAACGTACCTGTCGGGCTGGTTGGGTTTCCAATCAGAAGAACGTGAGCGTTAATGTTTGGGGTAATAGCGGCCACACCCTTAAAGATAGGTTCATCAACACCACCTGCTTCGTCCACTACCACCAAAATGAAGTCGGCGTGGTAGCCAAAGAAGTTTTCAGGTCGTGAAGTTGATAGCCCAACCGCATACCAGTCTGTATCCAGAGAGAGTCCAGCCTGGGTCACTTCCTTATCGGACAACTTGAAGCCTCTGAGTTCGGCTTTCTTAACGGCCGTGGCAATTTCACGCCAGAGAATGTCTGTGACCTGACGCCAGGTTGGTGCGGTTGTCACAACAATCGAGCCTGGGTGAATCATCAGAAAGGCGATAACGATACGGGCAGCAATGAAGCTCTTTCCGATAGCGTTGCAGGTCTTCACGGCCGTCAGCTTGTATTTGAAGACTGACTGGATAATCTCAACTTGAGTCTCCCACGGCAGCTCACCCAATACTTCGATGATGAATTCTTCTGGTCGGTCTTGGAAGACTTCGAGAAGAAAGTCAACCTCAGATTCCGTTATGTTCGTCGTTGACATCAACCACCTGACCTTCCTGGACGTTTGCCGCATTGCGACGTTTGTTAAGGAGCGCTGCCCATGAGTTGCCAGCTTCTACTTCGACTGGCTGGGTTGGCATGCGGAAGTTTGGGTCTACGTTAGCAAGGAATGTCTGCATTGCCCTGACGTCGCCTTTGCCGCTGACGGCCTTCACATACATGGCGTTGTAGACTTTCTGAACACGGGTCTGGGAGAAGATAACTTTGCGACGTTCGGCTACAAAATCCCAGAACTTTGGAATGTCACGACGCCACTTTGTCAGCGTTTCTCGTGATACACCTAGCCGTTCAGCGAACTGTCCGACGGTCATTTTCTTATACGTTCCATCTTCTTCAGTGATGAGTCCTTGCACCACACAGTAGTCAACCCAGGCTAATTGTTGTGCTGACAACATCGAAATATCAGTAATCTTACTCAACGCCAAACCACGACCAGGGTGCGGTGCTTCGTTTTGTGTCAGGCTTTTTGTATTTTCCATTTAGAAAAATAGTAGCTTAGTTGAGCCATTTATTCAACGTCTGTTCTGCCTCTGCTGTTCTAATGCTATGGTCTATCACACCAATGAGCATGCCTGCTGGAATGGCCAACAAAATAAGCCACAAAGCGATTTTATTCTCACGTTTCATGCTCGATTAAATCCTTGTCCGTGGAGTGGGCAAGTCGATACCGTCATGCCTGTCCGACAAATACATGAGCCGCCAGTTGATGTCATTCTGGTCGGGTCAAAACCTGCTGGAGCGGTTGAGCTTTCCTGGCTAGTGTAAGTGAACTGTGACTTGCTAATCTCAAGCACCTTCGCATGAGCCAGAGCGTCTTCTAAATGGCTTACAATCTTATTGCGCTGAAGGCTGTTTGGTAGTGCCTTTGCTGCAACGATTAAGTCTGAAATGTGTTCTGCAATCATGATTTATCCTTTGCTTGTAAGTAACCTTCGAGTGTCTTTTTATCTATGCCTAAATGGAACGATAGCTTCTCAATCATCTTCTGTCTATCGGCTTTGATGAGGGCGAGTACCTGAGAGTGCCTAGCTCCGCATGTGTCGCAATCAACCTCGCCACAGTCTGGGAATATTTTGTCGATGGCGCTTAAAAGCTCTTGGTCTGTCTGGTTAGAGGTCATAACTGTTCAACCTTTCCGTCAGACCACTCAACTCGTGTGCCGTAATCTGGGTGAGCGTAGATATGGACGGTATAAAGGTCTTCGATGTCGTCCCACCAGACACAACTGCCAGAACCAACCAACCATCTTTGAGCCACTTTGCCATCTGAGAACACACACATCTCAAACTGAGGGTCTTTAGCGTCGTTATAGTTGGCTTTTTCAAACTCATCTTTAAGCTTTTGTGCTTCGGTTCGATATACGACGGCTGTTCTCATCACTTTTCTCCAATCTTGTAGCCACGCTCAGAGGCTCGTTTACGTTGTTCTCTTTTGATGACGTTTTCGTAAGTGTCGTAAGACTGCTCTCTTGCTATATAGGTAGTGAGGGCGGCTTTGGCTTTTTGAGCTGCTGGGTAATTTTTGAGGCTACTGGCTGCCGTGGGGTCGCCGAGTAACAGTTCGGCTATCACTTCCTCTACTGTCAGTTCTTTACTGCTGGTCATTTCCGCACTCCGTTCTCTTTGGCTGGTTCACCAGTTGTGATGTCAGTTGGCATTTGATTCTCCTTCTGTGTTAAGGGAGGCTTGAAGGCTTTTAACGATAGATTGTTCGTCGTGTCCGTGTTCGCCTCGCATAATCTCGTATACGATTTCTTGTCGTTCTTCAACCACAGCCTTATCTCTCCATTGAAGGAGGGCTTTGCGAACTATACCTTCTGCCTCTGGCATGTTGTATATGACACCAGCTCTGTAATCTCCCAGTATTTGCTCTAGCGTAGTATCTTTATGTTGTGGGGTGGTCATGACTTTTTCTCCTCTGGCATAAAGCTCACCGTGTCATCGTACATAACCATCGTCTGATAAGGATTGCCGTTTTTGTTGTAAACGACGCCTCCTACAAGTTCAAATCCTCGGCTAGAGTAGTCCGTGACTTTTTCACATGGGACAACAACGTAATCCGATATATAACGCCAGGTCTCACTCATCGCTAATCCCTGCCTAAACTAATTATCTTCACCAGAGCAACAATCATCAGCACGAATATGATAATTAAAATTGCCAGAATCGGTAGGGAATAGTCAACCAAATCGCTTTGAGCCTGTGGGTAATATGGTTCAGTCCCAATCATCTCACGAGTGACTTGCGCCGCTGGTTGCAGTTGGTAACTTTGGGTTTCTTCGAGTGGTAATATTTCTTGTGTCATTTTTCATTTCTCCCTTGTTCAGCTCCTTGGTGAGCTGCTAATACAACCAAATCTCGAATTGCTTTTAGCGTCTTCTCGTTCAGCCGACGACCAGACAATCCGTACTCAATTGCATTTATTCTATTTATATGTTGTCGCAAGGTTAGTGGTCGCTTGCGTTTCGGTTTGAATTGTGGGATAAGTTCACTCATCGTTTTTTGTCCTTGATTTTTGTTAGTCCTTCTTCAAGGATAGCTTCGGAAGTAACTCTTTGGTTGTACTCTTTTTCAGCCTTTGCTTCATCGTGAGCCTTGAGCTGCATAGCGTAAATCATCAACTGCAATCCTGCTTGCTCACTAAGGGTAATATCGAGAGAGAACTTCTGCGCTCTCCCTGTTGAACTGATGTTAATTCTAGCCATGACAATCCTCCGCAACTGCTCGGTTAATAAATTTGTTCAAAATGGGTTCTTCTAAAATCTCGTCTAACGTCGTGAGAGCGTCTGTAAGGCCATTCAAACTTTTAGACAGCACGTTTTCCATGTACGACTGTTCAACGGCCTTACGCTGCGTCTCAGGCAGTCCTAGCCATGTTTCCCATAGCAGTTCACTTGCTTGCAGGACGGTTTGGAGTTCGTTCATCATTTCTTTCCTTCCCTGAAGGCATAGGGGTCAACTGCGGCAACAGGAGCAAGCTTGCTTGGTGTTCGAGACCGTAAAGCTTTCACACGAGTTTCCTGTTCACGTTCTTTTTCCATGGCGATTGCGTATGACTTTTTTTGTGCAGCTGAAAGTTCTTTAGAACTATCCTGCGGCTTGTCCGCTTCATGCTTAGATTTCTTTTCTTTTAATTTCTTTATATTAGATTTAATTATATTTAATTGGGGGGTTACTGTACTCAGACTGTGGTCAGACTGTTCATTTTCAAGCAAAAAAATAGTCATTTGATTATCTTCTTTATCTGTTGATAGTTGTATTTTACTCTGTAGCCAGTCTGGTAACTCATCAATGGCTTTTTGGATTCCCTTTTTAATACTAGGATTTAGACGTTGATGTTTAATAAAGTTCGTTAAAACAAGCCAATTTCGCTCAAAATACATACGCCCATCGTTCGTAAATTTCTCCAAAGTTGCTTCAATAAATTGCTTATCCAGGTCAGTATCAAAAGCTACTTCACGTATAGATATTTCGTAAATTCCAGCCAAAGTTGTTCTTGGATTTGTAAGGAAATAAATGAACAGCAATTTTTCTTGCGGATTAAGCTCGATAATATACGAGTCTTTCCAAAAATTTACGTTGACAATTCGAGAACTAGCCACGAGGATTTACCCAACCTTCCTTTTCTTTTTCTAAATTACATGGCTGACAACTTAACACGAGATTTGAATAATCATTAGTCCCACCTTTTGACAATGAAACTATATGGTCTACTTCAATATGTCTATAGCGATTAACCACGACACCAGCCTTTATTATTTGATAGTCTTCATAAAACTTTTCTCTACAGTAGAAGCACCTGCCCATCTGTAAAACAAATTGCTTTTCTTTGTGGCGCTTGAATCTGAGTGTCTTTTGCATAGAGCCAAACTGAGACCTTAAAACACTAAGCTCTAGTGGACTCACTGTGTATATCATAAAAAATAAAGAAGCCCCTTCTGGGACTTCAAGTGTGCGTAGTGCGCTGATTAGACTTACTTAAAGAATATCAAGCAAAAGCGACGCTGTAAAGCCCCTGTTTAATTTTTATTAGCAAGGGCTTGGGTCTAATCAGGCACTCGCTAGTAATTCCAACTATACACCAGCCAACATGCTTTCGTAAATATCAAAAACACAGACTGGGTACAGCCTGTGGAAACTATGTGCATAAAAGAACTCGACCAACATCGTGCGGAGGGTCGAGTCCAGTGCGCTATACGTTCTCTAGCACCTGAAGAACGCTTTGCTCATTACTCGCATTAGAATCTGGTCGTGGGAATCTATACTGCCAAACTCTCTCCACTTGAGTAATTAGCCTCATCATACCATAAGGTATATGATGGTCAATAGAGCAAACTAACGAGGAATATATCATGGCTACCATTGAAAAAATCTTACTAACATTATTTGTCTTCGCTGCAGCTGGAAGTTATTGGGGCTGGGGACTCGCATGGTGGGCGGCCGTCTTCGGCTTCGCTTACGTCATAGCCGTCGTTGTCAACGTATTCTTATCACAGAATACCGCCCGATAGTCAATATAACCTGTGGGTAAGTCGCCGTTTATCCACGATTTTTGGACAGTTATCCCCAAACAAGAAAAAAGACCCTTAGCGCTGGGTCTTTTTTTCATTTACGAAAGTGGTTGTGGCAACCACCAAGATAATATCACATGGTAGCTGGGGAGGGAATTGCACCCACGTAGACTGGCTTATGAGACCAGCTGGAGAAACTAACACTCCACCCTGCTGAATTAATAATATCATGGTACACACGCAGGGACTCGAACCCCGATTGCTAGAGCCAAAATCTAGTGTCCTACCAGTTAGACGACACGTGTATGTGGCGACCCCACGGGGAATCGAACCCCGACCCACTCGCAGACAACGAGACATACTAGCCGTTATACTATGAGGTCATTTGGCATAGGTTGAAAGACTCGAACTTTCTCTAACGGTTTTGGAGACCGCCGTGCTACCATTAACACTAAACCCACACATGGCCCTAACGGGTGGACTCGAACCACCAACCCTTCGATTAACAATCGAACGCTCTACCGTTGAGCTACATTAGGATATTTGGTCAGGATAGAAGGTGCTGCCCCCTCTGCCTCTCGCTCCCAGGGCGAGCGCTCTGCTGATGAGCTATATCCTGAAATTAAAATAAGACCCGTCGGGGTCTTTCTATGTTTTTACAATGCAACTAAAAATCAGACCCCTTGTGTCGTGCTTCCTGGCTGATTATCTTGCCATGTAAAAATCATATCTGAATGATACCTTATTTATGACAAAACAAAAAGCCCTTCGTGAAAAGGACTTCTTGCTGTTATCAACTCACAGCTCTACGTTTTTTTGGGCATTACGTTGTGAACAGGGCTGTGTGTAAGATACTAAACTAACTTTCTGATAGCGATGTACGAAGATTGAAACAATCTTATGAGATTATTCTATGCAATATCGCCTTCAACCACAAGACTATTTGTACGCTCCTCAAACTTCTGTCCGACCGCCTTTGGAGTTGGAATCCAGGCCATTCCCCTGACTCCAAATAGCCACTTAATAGAAGCTACGGCAGGGCCAGCTGTATCGAACAATCCACTGAAGGGTGTCATAACCAAAACTTTGGCGTGTTCTAAGAGCTTCTGAGGCACGTTCTTTTTGGTATAGCGTAGGTTCTGCCATAAACCAATTTGATTAGCTCCTAGCCACATAGCAAGGCCTGGAATGGCCGCAATTGTCAGTGGGTTGAGAGCCTCAGTGCCAATCAGGAACGATGTAAAGTTATAACCGACATAAAACATCAGTAGTACCAGTGAAATGATAGACACGGGCAGTCCGATGGCGTAGGTGAGGACACGAAGTCGAATCACCAACTGAATCTTAATCCGCTCTCCTAACGATAGCTTCTTCCACTCAGGCAGGCTACGGACATGAGCCACACCTTGCAGCGCCCCAAGAACCCATCGCTCCCGTTGTTTGTACGCAGCCTTGACCGTGAACGGTGGCTGTTCAATCATCTCGACACCGTGCCAGCCAAACGACTTCTTTCCAAACTTCAGGAAGAACATCAGGCCAAATACCAGGTCTTCTGCGATGAGCGGTTTGTCACCTAGTGTTCCGATGTCCCACCCAATCTTATTTTCGAGTCGTTCCTGCACGACGAGGTTTGACCCGTGAAGATGAAGTGGAGCAGGGTTGGTCATCATCAGGTAGCACTCATGGCAACCAAATGGCCGACTGGATTCCATCGTCCGACACATGATGTGAGAATCTTCCCACTCTAATGGATAGCTGATTGAACCCTCAGAGATACCCAATGGCTTCTTCAGCAGGTTACGCACCAGGCGAGCCAGGTTGTCTTCGGTAAAGACAGATTCTTCGTCGTAATGCACGATATACGAATTACGAGGAGTCTGTCGGTGAATCTCAACCATGTAGTGCAAGGCACGAGCCTTGAGCTGCGTTCCATTGGGCGTCTGATAGTCAGCAGGCAATATGTAAGTTGTCACGGGGATTGGTGCGTCAGCGAACTCTCTATCGAGCGCCAGCTTATCTTCCATCTCCTCGGTGATTACCTCGACTGAAACAACGTGTTTAAGAATCGGATATTTGCCAACGGCTTTTATCGCATACTCAATCCCACGCCGAACCACTGCTACTGACCCACCTTTGGTCGTAATCTGAATCACGAATAGGATTGGGTGGCGTGACTTGAGCCGTCGCTTTAGCAGTCGGCCAATCTCTTTGTTAGACACGGCCGTTCGGTCGATATGACCCTTGGAGATGGCGAATGCCGCCACCCCCCAGAAATATAGGTAGGTGAGATTAAGAATAATCACCACTACCATAAAGGCGTCGATGGGGTTCATTGCTTCCTGTTGCCTCCACCGAAAGCGTAATAGGCTAGGAATACGATGACCGCAGCCATAACAATCCAGAACAGGATTCCACCAAATATTTCACTCATGATTGACTCTCCTTATTTTTATTAACCAGATACCTGATAACAACTGGCACTGAGAACTTCTTTACGATTCCGAGTGGTTGTACCTGCTCTTTATAAATCTTCTTCAGGTCTTCGACAAGCTCTTGGTCTAGACTAGCGGTTTGATATTGTGATGTCATTTCTTTTCTCCTTTTATTAATTCTGGGTTTTGGTAGATGTTGCCAACTACTTCGCAATCATCAAATCCATAATGATATGAAAGTTCTCCTGGGTCGTCGTACTCGAACCACTCCTTGCAGTAAAATCCTGGGTGGTTTGAACCAGCACCGTCCCATTTCAAATCATCAAACCACTCGACAACACCAATATAATTAACGGCTTTGACGATGTCTCCCTCATAGATTTCAACACCATTATCGTCTTTGATTCCCGTATATTGCAGTGGTTCAGAGATTGTAAAGATTTGATTTGATTCCAGGGTTTCATCGTCATGTACGATACCTTCATCTTTATCAAGGTGAAAATAAGTCATTCGATTCAGCTCTTGAACATAGGCTCTAAACTTTAGCTCTCTCATATCCGCTCCTCCTCGATACCATGCTCACGCTTGTACTTTTCGATAATCTGCTGGTCACGGTACTTGATATATTTTTTTAAGCCATCGGCCATGTCGAGCCTGACCGCCTGCACCGTCTTGGTTTGCGAACGGTCAGAGCGTTGCAGATTAGGCAGGGTCAATCCTGACTCGTCCATAATGCGGTAGATGTCGCCAGTGGGATTTTTGTGAAACTCCATCAGCATTACCGCTCCCTGTACTGGTCAATGTAAATGTGTGTCCAGTTGCGTGGGTTAATAATAATCGAAAGACCCTTACGCTCATCTTTCAGCAGGTGAGTTGGCTGTTCACTGGCAATGTCGTGAGACACACTTGCATAGACTGGGTTGTTGAACAGGTAGGGAATGCCGCTCATGAGCGTGGCTCGCATTTCCTTGGCTTGCTTCAGTGGCATTGCAACCCTAATCATTGGCTCGTGTGGGTTATCCAGATATAGCGTGACGATGACCGTCTTTTTTAATTCGTCTTCAGTTTTAGTTGATTTCTTGGTTGGCATTTTCAATCTCCTTATTATTTTTCTCCTGGGCGACTTCTTCTTCGTAACAGTCTTCACAAACTGGAAAGCCGAAGCCTGTTGGGTTATGAATCGTCCTTGATGTGTAACCATCGCCAAACGTCATATTCTTGAAACAGTTTGAACAGTTAATTGGCAAATCCATATTGGTCGAATAGAGAACGATAGTCATATTTTCAGGTACGTCATGTTTCACATACTCGTGAGCTTCAAAGTCCCACTTTCCTAAAATGACGGGTGTAAACATATTCATTCCTGCTCGACCGCCATTTCCTGATACTCCATATCCTCATCACTCAGCTCTTTGTGGCGCACGAGGTATCGCTCTACCTCACTGATGGGATATTCCTGAATGGTTCGGTAGCTACGGACATACACCTCAACGTGTGGCTCTCGGCCGTTGCTGCCACGACCCCAGTTCTTTACGACCACTCCGATGAGGTTATTTTCTACGACGACAATATCGCCAAATACTAGTTTCATGACACCAGCCTTTCGATTGCTTCTTTAACTTTTTGAGGTAATTCAACCAGGTAAGTGATTTGGTTGGTTCGCTCATCAATTGCGGCTACAACTTTGTATTGAGCCGATAGGTTCTTTGTGTCAAAAGCTAGAATCTGAGACTCTTTACTATTTGCACGATTCAAGCTGTAATCGTATCGGACGTTCTTGTGCTGGATTACTTTCTTGTATGCGTAGGCCATTATTCACCTCCTTTGTATTTACGACTGTCGGCCTGAGCCAGAATCAATGGGATTGCTTCAACTGATATGTAGCCAGCAGGGTTATTGTCATACTGTTGAATAAACCAATCCTCAAACTTGTGGTGGCCGAAGACCATAATCTCGACGGTCTTTGATTCTACCGTAGCTTCGGCTGATATTGGTGGGCTGCCGTCATGATTGGTGAGTGATTCATGTATCTCACTCAGCCTCTCGTGGTTGTCTGAGTAGCTGCCGCCACCGAAGACAATGGAAACCTGATTGCCGTTGTCGAAGCTGTACATCGTGGCAGCTCGCTTGTGACTTGATATTGTGGTTATCATAACGACTCCTTTAGTAATTGATTATGTAAATCTGCGACTATCTGGTAGACCGTGCGAGCTTCCTCCAGACTCTTAATCTCGCCAGTGTGGTACTGATAGCCCAGGCGTTTAGCGATGTGAGCGTATGCCTGACCTCGTTTAATCATTCCCGATTTCCACAGTGGGTCGAGTAGGTCATGAATCTTAATTCGTGCCTTCAAGATTTCTGGTGTGGCTAGGTAGCCAAGGGGTAAGGTGCGATTGGTAGTCTTGTGGTGGCAGCCAACCCATGCGCCGCAGGTATCGCAGTGCCAGAAGGGAAGTTCGGCTAGGTCTGGTCGGTGTGGATAGCGTTCAGTGCCATCGGTGAGACGAGCTTCGACTTCGGTTTCACAGCCTGTGCAGTAGATAGTCTTTGTTACCATGATTGCTCCTCAACTTCCTTTATTAAAACTACGTGACCAATCTTTTTAGGCAGTCTAGCCAGCCAGTAAACCTTTAGTTGATTACCAAAGATTTGATTGACGCTTTTTTCGTTCATGGGGACTTCGGCGGTGTACTTTCTCGTCTTGTCATACATCAACACACCAGCGTCGCCGTGACTTGAGAATATTGGCCTTTGAAGTTTTACGATTATTGGTCTTGTGTAGCCTTTCATATTTTCTTTCCCGTCACGACCCGAAAGCCATTCTTTTCCAGGAGGCTAATCCAGCGTCGTTTTTGATTATCGTTTGTGAGTGTCTCGGTTGCCACGTATTGACCCTTGCGAGCAGTTACGGTGAGTGATGATTTCTTTGATGTGGTTGCGTTCATATTGTTGACCCTTTGTTTAGTTATTAAGCGTATGGTGCTAGTAGCAGGTTGTCAGCGATTACTCGCTAGACAATTGCTCTACGTCCCGACAAAAGGCTGAACCGCTATACTCAGATTCTTTCTCCAGTTTCCAGCTAAAGAATCCGTTAGCTTTACCAAGTTCCTTGGCTTCGTCATCACTGTTGACGATAGCCCAAGCCATTTGGTGCCAATGTCGTCCTGGATTGAATATTGCAATCATAACCTTCCTTTCGTTAATAACCGACAATCTACTACCAGCACTACTACGCTCAATTGTTAATGTTCAGCCTTTGCTGGCTAGGCGTTCTGGATAATTTCAATCGCTTTTCGTATCTCGGCTTTGGTCATTTCCAGTGCGTCTCTCAGACCGTCCAGGTATGTGCCGTGTTCGTGGTTGGCGATTAGTTCTTCTGTTGATTGCATTTGATTTCTCCTTTTAGTTAATGAGTATCTAGGCAGTGCCAGTTTATTAGAGTGACCCCCAGCAAGCGCTGGCTTATATAGCACAGGTCACTGATTGTATCCTAGAGTGCCTGTACCGCCTTCAGCAAGTCAGCCAACTCAATTTGTGCAGCGAGAGGTATGACAACCTTGCCGCTTTTGAAGTCTCCCTTTGAACTAAGGTTCTTAGTCTCGATTGAGACGTTGCCGACTTTCCAGCCTCCCTCAAACGCTGACTTCTGAATCTTCAGCTCGACAGTTACGATTGAGGTTGGGCTTCCGAGCCAGTCCTGGCACTTGATTCCTTTGAAGAAGGTGTCTTTCTCCCAGCTGAGTGCCTTCTGGGTGAAGCCAAGCTTCTTGATTTCTGAAGCTAATTTGGCGCTGGTCTTGATTGATGTGTTGTTCATGATTGTATTCCTTTGAGTTTAAGTTGTGTGGTTGAGCAGTTTGGTGACTTGCTCAGGTCTGGTTGATTATTCTCCAGTACCGTGCTGGCTGATTTTGCTTTCAAGGTATTCTTTGCGGAGGCGGTAGAAGTTTGAGCGGTTGCCACCGTCAAGCAGGTTGAGGTGAGTGCTGATTGGGTGAACGCTTCCATCTGTACTTACCCAGAAGTCAACTCCTCGTAGTCCTGGCTTGCCGTTTGCGTTGATGACTGCGGTGGTAACGTGATACCAGAGGGTGCTGCCTTCGCTCGCAAGAGTGTGTGGCTCTTTGCTGACTGCTAGTACAAGGTGCGTGTGGCCAAGGCGGTTATAAACCATTCCGTCCCATGCGGTTAGTATTCGTCCTGGCTTGATTGAGTATTTGGTTGTTGTCATAACGGTTTTTTGCCTTTCGTTATTGGTTGTTCCTACCTCTTATAATACGCCCTTTTGATATAATGTCAACTATTTTGTGTTAGATTCTGTTAAGAAATTGGTTTTAGGCAATTTTCCAGATGACGTAGGCTGATTTTTCGCCGCTGTCCCATGTGTCCTTGACCTTGCCGCCGCTGACTGCGACTACATGGTTTGCCACCTGTACAACGTAAGTGTCTCTACTGAGAAGTGCCACCTGTCGTGCGGTCAGACGCTTGCCGTTGGTCATCACAGGCAGCCGTGTTCCAATCTTATCCAAATAGGGGACAAACACTCTTTTGTCGTTTGGCGGCGCTAGGGCCTCTCTACCGAGCGCCGTCAGCTCGTCGTAGACCTCCAACCAGCTTTTGCCAGTCGCAATGCTTATAGCCCTGAATACGCAGTCTCCGACCGTTCTAATGCCCTTTGGGTGAGGATTGGTGAACTCGAAGGTTGAGGTGTTCTTTCGATATGCTGGAGTGGCCATTAGAGTGCCACTTTCAACGTCATACCGTCGAATGGTTCGAGGTAGAAGTCATTGTTACCGATGACGTAGACGTTCTCGCCGTAGATGATGTCTTCGACACGGCGGCTGAATTCACAGAAGTCGTAAGCGTCGTCGTTAAGTAGGATAACCATTCCGTCAGAACCACGCTCAAAGGCTTCAACTCGTGGAGTGAGTCCTTCGCCGTCGAATGCTTTAAGTTCTTTGTTGATTCGCTTTGCGATAATTTCGTAGTGGGTCTTTGTTGCAGTCATGGGTTTTTTGCCTTTCCATGTATTAACTTACTCTCTGATAGTACACCCATTTTCACATTGTGTCAATGATTTTGCATTAAATTATATTAAGAAAGTTATCAACAAAAAAACCAGCTAGATTTCTCCAGCTGGTGTAAAGTCCTCACAACTCCATTTTGCTCAGTAATTCTCGCACTGCTACTGAGGGTCGGTAAGTGTCTCAACTTGGGTTCTTACCCTACCTATCATTTTAGTTCATGTAGCCGATAAATCAACAAGAAAAAGTGCTAAAAAATAAAGCACCTGTGGATAGGGTCAACTAAACCACAGGGCTTCTAAATAGGGTGGCGACTTAACAACTGTCTCCGTTTTTAATTCTAGCTTGAAACCTCTTGATTATCAACATCGTTCACAGCCAGGTAATCTTCACAAATTGCCGTGAGCGCATTAGCTTCTAAATCTCGATTTGCTTCGCCGCTGAAGTTGCGTTTGGTTCGCATGATGGCAATTGCTTTCTGGACAATTTCATATTGACGTTCAGTCAGGTCGAGCTTCATGCGATTTGGGTTGGACTCTGGACTATCTTCTGAAGCTTCTTCGAGTCCAAGCAGTCGTTCAACTTCGCCTTTTGTTTGACCAGTTGCTTCCAATAGGTCGGGATTATTTTCGAGCAGCCAGCTGTCCCATTCAGCCAAAAGTTCCATGTCCCATTCACCAGAAATTCTGTTGGCGGCAATGTTTGCGGCCTTCTCAGTGGCCTCGTCCCAACGCACAACACGATAGGCATAATGCTCGTCTTTGAAGGTCACGTAGCCTATGGCGACCGTGCCAACGCTATTTGGTTGTTCAAGCCGTGTCGTAATTTGAACCTTTTTGTTACCCTCTAAAGCACGGAAAGCTTCGGTTCGTTGATGTCCTCCAACCAGCATTCCAGTCGCTTCATTGAAGACTATACCTGACAAATCACCGAACCTTGCGACCGAATTCTTCAAGGCGTTGAAGTCGTGGTCATTGATTTTACGGGGGTTATTTGGGTTCGGATTTAGGTCATCTAAATCTATGATTTCTACCATTGTTATCTCCTAATTGATACCTTAGTTATAGCACACCCTTACCCCTATTAAAACCGTGTTAAGCATTACAACAATACAGGGGTAAAAAAATAAGATGACCGCTTGCGAGGGACGGTCATCTTGGAAGTTTTTGTGGAGTTTTTGTGTTGAGGTTTTTTGAGTTTTTGGCGTTTTTGTTTTTGTGTAGTGGCGACTGTTTTTTGTTCGTCACTATCTATAGCGTAAACCATGCGGAACACCTTTGCAATAAGATTTTAACAACAATATTTACAAAGTTATGCACACCATTATTAGTGTTCATTTTGGATTTTCTGAAAATAAAAAACGGCCATGAACACCAAAATTATCGAACCATTTTTGTACTCATTATTTTCGAGCCATAAATTGCAAAACTTGGCGCTGCACATAGTCAGGATTTCGCCACAAATCGGCAGCCTGAATATGAAAAAGTGTCCAGCCAAATTGTCTCATATATTCATCACGCTCCATTTCTTTTACGACGTCCATGTGCCAATCACGGCCGTCAATTTCTAAGCCACGACGACGCTCGACGTCCCCAAAGTCTACAAAGCTTTTGCCGACACGTACTTCACGTTCATAACCATGACGTTTCAGGAAGCGCCCTAACGACACCACGTAAGCCAACGGGAATTTAGTCCGTGGGTGTCGGTCATCATAAAACGTCACCACATGGCCGCCCATAATGCGGATAAACCGTACTTCTGCAGGGCTGATATAAAGCATGCGGCTGCGACGCCCGATTTGGGAGCGAAGGATATAATATTTCTTCTTTATTTTTAGCCACGACATTGGTACTATTATCCCAGATGATTCCTCGGAGTCATAGCACTTTCGGTAGCACATATGTTTTATGTTCTAAGAAGTAACCTTTGATAAAAGACGCCAACCCGTTTTATATTCAACAAATTTCAATAGCGCCCCTGTTCTAGCTACCAACGGGGGTGTTATTTTTATGTTGACATGGGAAATGATTGTACATATAATCGTGATTAGCTATTTAACACGAAAGGGTCAACAGGTATTGAATAGATAAGTTCTTATTATCGTCTATTTATATTAACAATTAGGGGGAAGCATGGTCGTAAGGGTTAAGCACCAGCCCATTATCAAAATTCCATTTACAGTTATTAAAACAAGAATGAAAATCGTGCCAGTCGTGATTGAAACATCATGGCGTGAATTCATAGCAACATAAGGAGAGTTATGGCTACCAAAGACATAGACGCAATTAAGCAAGAGCTGGCGCAAGACGTTCAGTCTCTCATTCCGATTCAAAACGACATTCTTCAATTACAGCAATCACCAGAGGTGGTTAAGTATCTTGAGAAGGTCAATCAGTTCAAGAATAAAGAGGCCGCTATCCGTGAGGTCATTCAGGGCCAGATGGAGAAGCACGGTATCAAAAGCATTAAGGGTGAGAACTGGGGTTCAATGACCATTCGTGAGAACACCAACTTCTCGGCCGAAGACCTTGACTCAGTGCCACCGAAGTTCATCAAGAAAGCACTCGATACCACTAAGCTGCGAGCGCACCTCAAGCTATCTGATAAGCTTCCAAAGGGAGTTGAAGTCACACACACCCGTTCTCTTGTGATTAAATTAAAAAGTCCAACCGAGGAATCCTAGCATGCTACGTGCAATGGACGAAGACGACCTGATGGACGAACGAATGCGTGAGCAAGAAGAAAGCGAACGCCAATATCAAGAATCAATCCTAAACGAGAATCAATAATGTCAAACCTACCATCTAAAATCACCATCAAAGAATACATCTCAGCACCAGCCGTTCAAAAGAAAATGAACGAAATGCTTGTCGATAAAGATACTATCCGTAACTTTACCACCAGTCTTATCTCTATCTCTGGTCAGGACGCACTCTTGGCTGAAGCAGAGCCTCGTTCACTATTCAATGCAGCACTCGAAGCTGCCAGCATGAACCTCCCAATCTCTAAGAGCCTTGGGTTCGCTCACATCATCGGCTACAAGAACAACAAAAAGGGTGGCGTTGTTGAAGCGCAGTTCCAAATGGGCGCACGTGGCTTTAAGGAGCTTGCCCAACGAACTGGCCGCTACACCATCATTAACGAAACTGAAGTCAAAGAAGGTGAGGTCAAGAGCCGAAACCGTCTGACTGGTGAAGTCGAGTTTGCTTTCATCGAAGATGATGTTGAACGTGGCAATGCCAAGACCATTGGATATGTTTCATTCTTCCGACTCGACAATGGCTATGAGTCAACCCTCTACTGGACAAATGAACAGATTGAAGCTCACGCTCGTAAATACTCTCAATCATTCAAATCTGGCTACGGGCCTTGGAAAGATAACTTTGACGCAATGGCACTGAAGACCGTCATGAAGCGCAACATCAAAAACAACGGGCCACTTGATATTAACTTGCAACGAGCGCTTGACGTTGACCAGGCGATTATCCGTGACGACAAAATTGACTACATCGACGGCAATGACCTACTGGCTAATGAGGAAGCCACAGACGTTGAGGAAGACGCTATCCTTGCAGCCCAAGAAGAAGCGGCTGAACTCGAAAAGAACACCGACAAAACAACTGGCGAAATCAAAGACACCAAGAAAGGTAAGTAATGCCCCGTGCAGTCATCACCTTCCATGACGTCGAACAAGGGTCTCCCGAATGGCTGGAAGCTAGAGAAGGTATGTACACAGGCTCGAACGCCGATAAACTTCTTAACGGTATTGGAGACTTGGAATATGCTAAAGCCAGAGAGTCATCATTTGGCGGTAATTTCTGGACAAAGCGTGGTCATCTTCTCGAATCCCAGGCTGTTAAGCTCTACGAAAAAAAGAACGGCGTTGTAGTCGTCACCACTGGATACGTGACCAACTCACTGTATCCAGGGTGTCTCTACTCTCCAGATGGTCTCCCGACTGACATCGTGCTAGAGGTCAAGTGCTTCAGTAAAGACAAGCACCTCGAACTCTACAATGCAAAGTCGGTGCTTAACCTACCAACTAAAATCGTAGCGCAAATCCATTACGGCATGCTCATCACAGGGCGTCGAAAGGCTATCTTGCTTATCTTCAACCCGATGTTTGCAAAAAAGTATTTCGAGGACGAGAATGGCGTTAAGACCGAGAATCCCGATTACGACCCAATCAAAGCCTACAAAGAAATTGTCATTCGATACGACAAAGATATTGCCGACAACTTTAAGAGAAAAATAACAGGAGTACCAGTGTGAGTGAAGCAGGCAAAACCGCCATCGACCAGATAAAAATAGTCACTGAAATGACCGAAGATAAGGCCGTGAAGCAGCTGGCAAAAATCTTGGCTAACTACATTAAAGATACTGAGAAGCAGGAAGCAGGCTTCGTAGCTGGAGGGAAAGATGACCGACAAAAGAAGCATTAGCACCTACGGTCTCAAGAAGTACCTCGATGGCACTGCTTGGAAGCACAATAACAATGACTACTCAGACCTGCTGCGTATGCTCAAAGAGAATAAGAAAGACCCTAAGCGGTTTCCTATTATGGAAATCGGCAGGCACTTCAACGTAGACCGCCGCACCGTTACCAACTGGCTAGAATTACTTAAAAAGGAGAACCCTAATGCCCGATAAAAAACCGCCTGTCGATGTATTTGAATACACCAACAAGCTCGATAGCGTAAAGAAAGAGCTGCACGTTGAACTGTTCCTGTTTAATAAGAACTTCACCCCATATGCTACTCGCATTTCAGACGTAGTGTCAGAGCAAATTAAAACCCTCTTTGTATCTGAGTTCATTAATGAAATTCAGATTGGCGCTGGTACTGGTTTGAGCGTCCGTGACATTGACTTTCAGAGCGACAATACGAATGTATTGGTGCGTGAAGATTTATCCAAAGTCCATCATGCAAATAACCTTGTTCACTTTATCGAGAATGACCGTGACGACATCGTTTACTTCTCAGAAGCCGAACATGAGTTTAGGCGCATGAAAGGACTTATGGTGCGTGTTACACATGCAACCGACCGAGACCTCAAGTTTTATGTTGTACGCATGCTAGAAGCGTCAAAGGTGGTCACAGAGAATGGTTGGCAAGTGGCCGATGATTTGATTGACGTACTTCAGCCTCCAGTAGCTTTTAAGTTCCCGACCGACAACCAAACCGTCATCATCGGTGATGACATTTTCACCTTCAACCAAAGCAAGTTTGAGAAGACATTTAACTACGATTACGTTCGTCTGATTCAGGCCGATAACAAGGCCAAGGATTTCGTAAAGAAGTTTAAGATTTCAGTTGCCAGCGATGTAGGCAACGACCTGGGTAACATCTTGAGAGAGAACACCAGCCTGCTCAACAAGTTCCTAAAGACCGACATCGAATTAATGAACCAAGAAACCGTTATCGAGCTGGCAGACACCATGCAGCTTGAGCTGATGACCGACGACCAAGGCGCAATTATCATCTTAGATAAGCAAGATTTGAGCGTCCTACTCGACATCATGAACGACAATTACTTCGAGAGTCCAGCAACGGGTAATCACTACGTCGCTAAAACTAAGAAAGCCATTGTGGTGGCGGAAGGGTAATATGAACGACAAGCAATATCCACTATCCTGGCCTCCAGGCTGGAGACGGACAGATGAACCAGACAGTTCACGATTTGGTAATGTCTCTATCAGCCGAGAGTCTGATGAGGTTGTTCACCAGCTTGAGATGATGGGTGCAACCAACATCATCATCAGTAGCAACATGCGCTACCGTAATGATGGAATCCCGTATGCAAACCAGGGCTACATTGAAGATAAAGGCGTTGCAGTCTACTTTAACCTCAACGGTGAGCAGCAATGTATTCCCTGTGACAAGTGGAACAGCCTTGGAGATAATCTTCGTGCCATCAACAAGACGGTAGAGGCTCTCCGTGGCATTGAACGATGGGGCGCTAAGGAAATGGTCAACGCAGCCTTTAAGGGCTTCAGGGCGCTTCCTGAGACTATCATCATGGGTGAACACACCTCACGACTATGGCATGATGTCCTGCAGGTATCGCCAACTGCCGACTACGACATCGTTCAGTCAGCGTACAAGCGCATGCTTCACAAGAGCCACCCCGACACTGGTGGTAGCGACTTCGCCTTCCAGGAGGTTCAGACAGCATGGAAGCAATACAAGGAGATGAATTAAATGTCTTTAGGAATATTCTTGTACATCGTATCAATGCTGCTGTTTGGTGCAGCAGTAATAACCCTGGTGAGGAACGAGGCAGTGATGACCTACCGAAAGGAGCTACTAGACAGGGTATCTGCTATGGCCTCTGATGACATCGCAAGAGGTTTTGAATGGAAGTGGCGCTATGAGGCATTTGAGTCGGTTAGCTACAACGAGATGGTCTATAAGGTATGGAAATCTTTGGATAGTTTCTATCCAGATATGTCCTTTATTAATCGACAGGAGGTTGCTGCAAAGATTGATAAATAGTAGCCTTGCACATTAATGCAACTTCAATTACATTAAGATTACAAATAACTAAAAACAAAAAACAAAGGGTCAAAAAATGCAAAAAACAGCAAACCTTTTAGTGAAGATTGGTGACAGCATTCGTCTGTGGCCAACTGAACTATAAATATAAAACAATAAGCGGTATAATACCGCTATGAAGCCTGATTCTCTTTACGACGAAAAAGCCGCCGATAAAGAGGTCATCAGCAGCTTATTAAGACACATTAAGAAAATTACTAAGGAGAATCGCATGCCATTATTTAAAGACGAGAACGGCTCAGTCAGCCGTGCAGTATCTTATGAACCAGTTAGCCGTGAAGAACTCGTTGCCAACTTTGAAAAAGCACAACGTGAACTGAACGAATATGATTCATTGAACAGCGCCCCTGAAGTTAAGACCGACGAACAGTCAGCTCCAGAAGTTGAAGTGAGCGCTCAAGAAGATTCAGTTCCAATTGAGCCAGCTGTCATCGACAATCAAGCTCAAGTGATTGAACAACCGATTGCTCAACCAGTCGAAACTGAAGTCACACCAGAAGCACCTGCTCCAGTCACTATCGCTTAATTAACAATCGAGAAAAATAAACATGCAGCACGAAACCCCTTCATGGCAGGAATTTTTACTATCATTCCTTGTTGTGGGGGTTTTTTTGCGTGGCATAATCATTCCCTGGCTGGGTAAAATGACGGTCAATATCCTCAAGGAAGCCTTTATTAAAACTGAGGAGGAATTTGCTCTTTGGGTTCACTTTCACGAGAAGGGGAAAAAGAGTCATCGGAGAGGAAAGCGAACTCTTGATTGAGCGTACCGAAATAGCCATCAATTAACTTGATGGCATTTTCATATCCAATAGCGAATCGGGCTAGGTAGCCTTCTTTGTTGTAGCGCTCCAGCATGGCTGCTTGGTCAGCCAAGTGGTCTCCCTTCTTAATAAATATCTTTCCACCAGACTTGTACTTACGTGTGTAGGGCTGCTTCCTAAGCTCTCCGTTGCGCTTATAGATAACAGTGCCTTCTTTCTTCAGCTCAATTCGTAAGCCGTGATAGCCGTGTCGTGCGGCGTCAATCATAATATCAGGCTGGCCATCGTGACTTCGCATGGCCATCATACGCATGCGCTGTCCATTCGTTAGGTTGAGTCCTGCCGCATAATCCGACACAAATATAACATGAGGGTAGTTCTTACGAATGTAATTACTTACCCTCAGTTGTATATTTTCCTCAGTACGCTTTTTATGAGGCTTGAAGTTGGTTGGTGCAAAGATAGCACCCATGATATATTACCCCTCGAATTCGTCAGCGATTGGAAGTTGCTTAGGAGTATCAACGACTGGTTCAGCGACAACCGCAGGGGTTGCGACCGTTCCTAGCTTCTTAGCTTCTTGGAAATCCTTGACCTCACCTAAAAAGCTCGTAGCAGGTTGAACTGCGAAGCGATACAGAATAGTCGATATACCGAGGGTCACAGTAGTATATTGACCAAGTAGGTTTGGGTCGTTAGTAGCACTCAAAACGAATACTTCCAGGCCAGCTGCGGCAAACGAGAAGATGGTTGCCAGCGTCAAGATAACCTTTGGGCTAGAGAGCTGGAACTTCTTTTTGATACCCTGGAGGATTACTGATACACCAAGAGATGAGGCTAGTAATGCCCAAACGGTTGGTGGCACTTGAGATGGCAAAGCGACCAACCACGTGAGTACGTCGAGAACTGAGTTTAAAATTTCTAACATTTTTTATTCCTTTGTTTTTTTGCCGAGAGTGCTGAACCAGCCAGTTACTAATGCGACAAATTTAATTAGTTTTTCTTTTAAGGTAAGGTTGGCGACAATATCATCAATGTCCAGGTCGAACACATCGTCGGTGTCCAGCAAGGTATCAATTGATTGAGTCTTGAACGGAATACCATACCACCAGCCATTTTCAACGCTGCGCTGGGTACGATAGTATTTTACCCCGTCTTTTTCAAACTGACCAGCCACGTGAACAGTTTGTCCCTGTCGGAGTGCAATATCTTGCTTCTCACCAGAGATGTCTTTAATCACTGAGTCAAGGCGAGCTACGAACTCATTAGGAGCGGCCGTGTATGACTCTTTCCATTTGTTTGGGTCTGGTGGCGTGACCTTAACAGGGATAGATACAGAACCGTCGTCCTGTTCGACAGGAGGTTCGGGTGTATCAGAAACAGGAGTTTCTGTGACAGGTTGTGGTTCTTGTATCACTGGTGTTATAGGTTCAGCTGGCTTGACTGACTCAGGTACGGGGACTGGAGCAGGTGAAAGGTCAACCGTGTTTACCCCGTAAGGGTGAGCAGGCGTACCATCAACATCGGCATTACCGAAGCTGAAGTCGGTCATGAAGTAGACACCACCAAGAGGGTGTTTATACTTACCGACTGCAACAAATGGCTCACCTTTTTGCAGCGTCTTGACTTTAGCGACATTCAATTCTTCCCATGTCTTTTTAGACAAATCGAAGGCGTAGGTTGGGTCTTTATTAACAATGAGATTAATAGGGCCGTTCTCAAAGCGTGTGTAAGGGTTCTCCAGGGGCTTTGGGGCTGGAGTTGGTACTGGAGCAGGTTTTGGCGCTACAACGACTGGAGGGTTGTTTATATAGCCCACAATGGCGTCTCGTGCTTCCATGATACGTGCAGGACACTGGGTTGCAGTCAGAGATACCTCGTAGTGGCCATAGACGGCGGTTGCGCCATTAAGTTTTTGGTCTTGAGGTCGCCAGAAAGCAGCAATAACTTTACGGTCGCCATCACGAAGGGTGTCGTTTCGTGCGTCCATAAGATTCTCAATACCGATAGAAGTTTGGTTTACTGGCCAGTTACCAGCGTGATAGGTAATCACATTCCATGGGTTGTCAACTAGCTTCACGAGTCGGAATCCTGCGGTACGTTCGGCGTCACTAGCGTCTGGTGTGCGGCTGTCTACTCGTTGACCAGCAAAGTGGGCCATCGCATAAGAGCGCTGGCCTGTGTACGGGTTGATGAGGCCATTCCAGTTGTTAGGGTTAGAGCCATATCCACGACTAAAACCGAGGTCGGAGAACCACTGAGCGAGCCAGGCTTTTGACTTTTCTTCCCACGTTGGCGTAACGGCGTGGTGGAGTAATAGCTTATCCTTAGTCATTATTCGCTTACCTCAAGTTTGCCAGGTAGGTTTTGCCAGACATCTTCTGGGACAACTCCAGGGCCAGAACCATCACCAGGTAGATTAAAGCTCTTTCCCTCTTGGGCTTGGGCAATAGTCTTCTCCTCGATTTCCAATTGATTTTGCTTTTGGATTTCCGCTACTTCTTCTGGTGTTGGTATGTACGCCATCTCTGTTTTTACCTCTTATGCTTAAAGTTTAACATATACTATGCAGTTCGCTTCCAAATGTAGGTGGTAATCGAAGGCTGAATGTTGGTGTGTGAACCACCGCCACCGCTGTTAGCAGTAGTGAATGTGTGGTTGTGAGAGCCAGCAGAGCTAATCGCAAGGTCGCCCCATTCAAGTTGCTGACCAGAGCCGCCACTAAGGTAGGTGCGCTGATTGCCGCTTGGTGAAGTGGTTACTGCGTCTTGAGTCAGGCCGTGTGAGTGGCTGCCGTCTGTTGATGTTGTACCCGTGTGGTTGTGTGCTGGAATCTGAGCAGTCGTCAGAGTGACTGTTTCAGCACCGACCTCTGTTTCAACACCAGCAAATGTTCCAGCAGCAGCAACACCGACTATGGCACGACCTTCAGCGAAAGCTTCCCATGTACCGAAGCCGAAAGTATCGTTTGGATTTTCGCTATCGACAGTTAAGTAAAGTGAGCCGATTGGATACACGAATGGCAAGACGAGGCTCTGAAAGAGACCTGCAAGGTTGAGCCATTTTAGCTTTTTTGTTACGCCAGTTGTGATGTCCACCGTGACGGTAAAATCGTCTGTCGATGGTGAGGTATCTTCTGGTAATCCTGTTATTTTTCCCACTGTGTATTTCCTTTTCCCTAATTCTAGCTTGGTGAAGCTGGGTTAGCAATGGTCTGGAGATTTTGAACGTCTCGAACCGTCTGCTCAATTGATTTATTAATTTGTGGAGGCAGCGCACCAAGAAGCAACGTCGCTTTTTGTGGCCGATACTCTAGTCGAACAATCTGAAGAACGAGCGAGTCAACAAATGAGCCGAAGCCCTGGAATCCCACGGTCATACCTGGCTTCAGAAGTGTAATGTCCATCATGCCATCTACCAACTCAAGGATTGTTTGGAACTGCTCATCTTTGTTCTCGTCAATGTAGCTATTTCCAATTGCGTCTGCGGTTGCGTCAAGTGTCACTCGACCATCGCTTTTGATACCAACCCGACGACCATAGAAGCTGATACTCGTTGGGTCATCGTAGGTTTTATATAGGTTAAATCCAGAGCCGTCATCGCCACCTGAGAAGTAAAGTGAGTTGCTTAGGTTCTCGATAGTTGCGACAACTCGTAACGAGTTAATCTCAGCACCCTTGGTCACGTAAATATCTGGAGTCGTTGAGCGCTCCTTGAAGAAGAACTCACTGTCACCTACATCAACGTAGTAATAGAAGTCAGACGGAGCAAGGTCTAGGATTGTACGCATACCATCACTCACCCTTTGGGTGTTGAAGGTGTATGGAACTGATAGTCCCGTTGCGTCAATAGACGTTAGGCTGTATGTAATCCGTCCACCCTGGGCATTGTAAGTATCAAGAATAGTAACAGCCATGTCTACGGTTGGGTCTTGGCTGGCGAAAATAGCGGTGGTCTCACCAGCGTTTCGGTAAGTACGGAAGTAAAGGTCACTATCAGGAATAGCCCCAATCGGAGTAATAATCCAGTTGGTGCTTCCGCCGCCGCCACCGAATGACGATACATACATTGAGCCATCTGCGTATATATTCGTGTCCTCGTAGTGAATCTTGATTGACTGGCCAGAAGCAACCGAGGCGGCAAAGAAATATGTTGCACCTGGTGTGGTTGTAATAGGAGTAGAGAAAGCCATCTGAACAACCTCTGGGCCAGTTGTATCTACTGCAACGGTTGTTACGCCGATTGGAGTGCCAGAGGTAGGGTTTGTTGGAACTGAGCTATATACCTTAACGGTTACATCGGCTTGGCCGTCTAACATAAGGTCGATTGCTCCAAGGTTTGTTACTGAAGCCCCAACCTCCCAGGTCTGACCAAACTGACTGTATGTACCAGTTCCACCGATGTTGTTTTGTATGACTGTATTGGCGGTCTGTGTAGTCTGAGAGACGTCATTAACATAAGGTGAGCCAGTGACGAGATAGTTGTTCATGTCCTGACCTTCAGAATAGGCGTAAAGTCTTATGCCTTCTTTGCCAGTACCGAATTCAGCTTCCCATCTTTCGACCGTACCAATAAACATACGCTTGCCATTAGGGTGATACTTACTGTATTCCCAGACCTCTAGGCGATTGGCGTTACGAATAAGAGTCTCAGTGGACACACCGACACCAACAAGGTTGACCGCACCTTCAGTCGTAAGGTCTTCGTCATCTTCTGTCTGGAGTACATCACCATCTTCTTCAAGAAGGGTGTCTGTGGCCGCAAGGTTACTCGTATCGGCTGACACACCAACCTCGACGGCAATCTGCGTTCCGAGGGTATTCATATCTTGACTAAAACCGAATTCAGATGTGACATTTGGAAGAAGGCCAAGGTATTGGCCACCAGCAAACATTTTGTATAGGTGAGTTTTTTGAATATCACCAGTCTCGACAATCCAGGCTGAAGCGGTTTGAGTAAGCTCGCCTGAACCTGCAATAACCGCTGCGGCAGGCTGAGTTTTAGTAGGATTGGTGGCAACGTGTCCGATAGCAGGCTGCGTCTTTGTGACATCGTTTGCGATTTGAGCCGTAGCAGGCTGCGTTTTAGTAAGTGTGACAGGGAGTACATTTAAGTTATCGAAAGTAACTGTCGTGGTTGTTGCTTCGGCAGCGTAAGTTCCAGCGGAGATTTCCACAAGAAGCTGACCGACATGAATTGGGTTAGTTGCGCTGTGAAGCGTAGACCAAGAAGTTCCGTTGGCTGATGTTTCCCAATACGTTGTACCGCCAGACTCTCTGATTTGTAGCCAGCGGTGGTTTGTAGAGTTATAGGTCGTAGTTGCAAGTTGCGTACTAACACCATTTACTCTCCGATATGCAATTAATGCCCCTCCAGCAATCAAAAAGAATATTGAGTTGGTGTTGCCAGACTGGTATAGGTTGAGTGGGTACACTTCGAGTGAAACGAGCGACTGATTTCCAGCACTCACAACCTCTACGTTTACAGAAGCGCTGGTTAAGTCGTAGTAGAGTTTAGAGGTGAGACCTCTATAAATACCACCAAGCGTTGTAGTGATGTCTAGTTTATTGCTTGCCTCTGACGGTGAATTAAATGCTGTCCACTTAGCGACGTCTATCGAGTTATCATCAAAATTATCTGAGATATTTTCAATGGAAGAACTGTAATTAATCGAATCCCAATAGCTAGTGATATTAGAGGGAGATTGCGTTCTCAGTGAAGGATACATTCCTTCTGGTCGAATTGCTAAACCACTTGAAGCAGTTGAAGCCAAAGCAGTCCATGTCATATTATCAGGTGAACTATCCCAGAATATCGTACCGCCCGATTCACGGATTCTTAGATAGCCAGTGTAGGTAGTGCCTATTGACGTCGTGCTGTAATGTGTGGTCTTTGTACCTGCTACGTTGTAGGAAACGGCCGCAAGTGTTCTTGTAGAGCCAGACCTTGTTATCTCCCACGCAATGTACTGACCAGCAACCGATGTGGTCGGATAGCTACGCAACGCAAATATATGATTAACAGTTGTTCCAACGCTTACATCGGCAGAAACATATGTGCTGAGAGATGAGCCAATTAAGGAATATGGGTGGTCGGAAGATATGATTCCTTCGCCATCTGCTACACCGCTATTTAAGACAAGCTGACCACCACTAACAACAGCAGAGCCTCCATTCGAAGATAGGTCGTTCCATTTTGCCGTATCTAGTGAAGAAGGAAAGTTATCATAAAAACCTGCCGAAACAACAGGCATAATGTTTGCTGAAAATTGTACCCAAGGCGACAATGTTACGTCGGTGCTACCAGACGTTAAATCTGCACCTGTAGCAAAACGGTCGATTACAACACCATAAGATGTCGTTACGGTATTATTTGCACGATACCCAATCTCTACAACAATTCTGTCACCTTTTTGCATTGATACGGCAGACAGTGTTTTAGCTCCTTCTGTCCGACCCGTGCTTGTTGTGGGAAACTCAGTTGCACCAATATTATCAGAGAGCAGTGTACCTCTCACTGTGTTCGATGGCGTCATTACATAAGCATGTACGTGATAAAAGGCATTCATGGCCAAGTCGGTTTCCCTAACAGCAAAGAGCCACTCGATAGTATCAGAAGCTGTAAATGAGTATGCCTCAAGCGGCTCAGTTACCAACGTCATCATTAAAACGTCCCATGCGTTTGTTGCCGAAGTTTCAAGATATGTAGCCTGGGAACTTCCAGCTTTATGGAATCCTAGATTCCTATATATCACCGAAGCGGTTGAATCCCATGCACCACGGTTAGTTGGTGTTGTAGAAGCTGCGGTATTATTTGGATAAAGCCTAGTTGCCATCTCTAATCTACTTCCAATACCTGTAATGAATCAAATCATAGTCCATCGTTCGTGCCGTAAAGTCATCACCGTAATATGCGGTCTGTGCGCCACGTTCAAACTCAGGAAATGCGCCGCTGAAGTTCTGTTCAGCACCATTCAGAAGAATCTTTCGCTCAACGACGTTAAAGGCCAATACGTCACCGCTGGCAAAGTCTGCCGTCACCTGTAGTTGTTGGCCAGTGGCGTTGTTTCCAAAGGTCACAGTCTTGTTCGTGCCGTCCGCAATAGAGCTGTATGAGATTGTCAGGATAGGGAGCTGGAATTTAGCAGAACCACCAATGGTAATTTCATCGTTGTAGGTTGAGGCCGTTCGTCCAGTTGCGCTAATCAGTGTGGTCGGTAGAATGTCTCGACCGAAAGGCTGACATATGAAGGTGACACTAAAGCTACAGTGCTTTAACCCATTTGGGCGGCCGATGTCTGGCTCTTGGGCTGAAGCAATATAACGTCGTGTGCCTGAACCATAGCCAATATCAAGATAGCGTTCTTCGTTATTGAAGTACGCACGGAAATCATCAAGGAAGTTATCGAGGTCAGTAATACTTGTGCCAATTATCTTACCCCTGATAACAATAGTTTTGCTGTTGTGATTAACACGATTAACTGTGTTGGCGTTTGCATTGGCAAGAGCGAACATTCGCATGTTCTTGTCGGCTGGCGTCTCATGTTCAATGCTACTGGTAAGGATTACTGCTGTTTGCAGGGAGTTGCCATCAAAGCTGACTGCTTGTCCTGCCATTATCGTATTCCTCCTCCATTAGTTGTCAGGTTCTTGCTTGCGAGTAATGAGTCATTGTCGAGCGCCTTAAAGACACCCATGCCAGCTTCGTATGTTTGAGGCTGAATAATCAATGTTTGTATTGTAACACCGCCACCACCGTTAGGTGAACTACCAGCGCCCATATTACGCATTTGTTGTTGGTTGTACACCGTACCAGATGAATTTGGCACGAATACCTCTTGCTCCATCTCACCAACAACGTATGAACGGCCTGAAGAAACTGGCCCACCAGTTGCACGTTTCTGAACCGCTCCACCCTGAAGGTTTGCAGCACCTCCCTGGATTTGAGCATTAGCACCCTGAATCTTGATAGCAGTATCATTTGCCTGGTTCGTGACCTTTTGGTACATGCCCATAATGTCGTTGGTTGTGTACTGCAGTCGTTGATTCAGTTGAATGCTTTGAGTTTGAATAAGACTGTATGCGTCTTTCCATGTAACAACAACTTCACTCACAGCGCTTTTAAGTTCCAGGACTCCTGCAACCTGTTGTTGGTGTGCTGGGCCAACGCTTCCAACAATCTTGAGGTTAGCGTCCCAGTTGCTTGTAGCGATTGATACAGCAGAAGCTAGACCCTCTTGAGCGCCAGTTTGAAGCTCAACGGCGGTCTTGAGATTACCGATTGCAATGTTGTTATCGAGGACTGCACCTGTCTGATTAATCAGTGCGCCATAGTAGTCGTCTGTTTTTTGCTTGAGGTTAGCAAGTGCCGCCTCGTACTGAGGTGAATTCTCACCAAACATATCGTGAGCGAGTCTCAGTTCATCTTCAGCCTGGCGAAGTTGCTGGTTGATTACAGCGGCTTCAGAACGACGAATATTGAGTTGAGCGGTGCTTTCGGTAACTCGTCCTTGTGCGATTTCCGCCATGCGGCCAGTGTCTTCGATTGCCATTTTAAGGTGGTCGATGACGTTAAAGCTCTCACGGGTTTGGACACCCATTTCTTGAGCCAGTTCACCATATCGTGACAGCTTTGGAGCTGTATCGTCAAAGGAGTTATTTAAGTCACCAAGGGCAGCGTTAGCTTCAAGCATGCCGTCACGAAGTACGGCCATAAAGCTACCGTCACGAACATCACCTTCTTTATTGATACCGACAAGCTGTTTACCTAGCATTCCCAGGTTGTCGGTCAGAGTAGACCATTGACCACCAAGAGATTTGCTTTGTTTCTCCATTGTGTTGTAGAACTTGCCACCCTCACCTGTCATAGCTTGGAAGGCTTTTTCAACTTCAGGGAAGCCAATCTCACCAGCTTCAACCATCTCGTTGATTTCGGCAGTAGTCTTGTTCAGGGTTTTAGCGAGGTACTCATAGATTGGAATACCACGTTGAGCGAATTGGCGAATGTCCACTGTAAAGGCACGACCCTGTGTTCGCAGTGTACCCATTAGGTAAGCAAGGTCGCCAATAGGCGCTCCAATAGCCGCTGAGACGTCTCCTAGCTGCTTCATAGTGTCAAAGGCGTCTTGACCTTCAAAACCGAACGCAACGAGCTGACGAGTGGCGTTAGCGAGTTCTGGGAACTCAAATGGTGTTTCAGCCGCAAAGTCTGAAATCTGACGGAGCATAGCACGAGCAGCGTCGGCAGAACCTAGCATGTTCTCTAGGCCAATACGGGTTTGCTCAAAGTCGGCGGCACTTTTAACAGAGGCCGTGCCAGCAGCTCCAGCAGCAACACCTAAAGCGACAAGCGCAAGTTTACCCTTAGTAGCAACACCAGACAGTAAGTCTGAGCTTCGGCTGGCGTTAGAGGCTGAATTACTGAGTCCATCAACGGCTTGGGCAGTCTTGTTAATAGCTGACGGGTCGCCTTTGGAGACGACATTGACCTTGATTTCGTTGTTACTACTGCCGAGGAGTGCCATGTTCCTTTATCGCCTTTTCTTTCTTTGCTTTCGATTCAGCCTTTTTATTTGCTACGTCCGATTTGATGTTGTGGATTTCCAGCTTCCTAATGATGACATTGAGGGGTAGCCTTAACGTATCAGCGGTCGAGTCACCTGTGATGGAACGGAATTCATCAATCAGGTCAAAGATATAAGCGTCGTATGGCTTATTTAAATCTCTTGCTCTGTCACTGGGGTCTTTGGCGTAGTATCTGATGATGTTTTTTTTTGACCATCGGTTACTACTGACTGAAGATTCTTAATCTCGTTCTGCTTAATAAGCATGCTGAGGAATGCAAAGTCTTCGGCCTTCAATCGAGCGACGTTAGCGGCGTTGACCTCAACAGGTACACGCTCACCAGCTTCGTTCAATTCTTCAAGACCCCAATCGGTAATAAGGCTGGCAATGACAGCAAAATTACGATGACTCGGTTCATTATTAAGTTCAGCAAGTGCGACATCGAGTGCTTCGGCCGCTAGATACTGAGTCTTAATCTCAACCCACGCCTTGTCTTCTTCCTTCTCCTCTTTGAGAGTGGAAGGAAGATAGACTCGTTCAATGTTCTGCGTAGGTAGGAGTGCCATTAAATTGTAGCCTCTCCGTTGATGATAACGATTTGCATGCCTTTACCGTCAGTGGTGTCGTTGATAGGGCGGTAGTTCAGCTCCTCGTATTCGATAGAGCCACTCTCAAGCTGCGGAAGCACTGTTCCGTCTGTCTTGATGTGGTTAAAGACTGCTCGGACTTCGTACTCGTTACCTGAGCCAGTAAAGTGACGGACAACCAGTGATTGCTTAGTCAAGTTGTTGACCTGTTCAACGTCTTCACCGCCTTCAAAGATTTTCTGAATGCTAATGTTGGCTGTACCAGTAGTTCGTGGCAATGCAGCTGGGTCAAATCCACCAGAACGCATAGCACCGTCGTCATTCTCAAATGAGTGAATGATGTCGTAGCTTGACCCTTCTTCAACACGGATTTGTGTTGCGGTAAGAGCGGCCGCTGCGTCATCTGCAAATCGGAACTGGCTTCGTGACCATAGAAGGGTAGGGAGCAGGTCAAAGGTGATTGTTGATGGTCGAATGTAGATGAAGTCGCCTGCAACTGCCGTGCTGACGTCTTCACTGACGGTTACTTCAGTATCGCTGGCAACTGTATCGACAATTGCATTGATGACCGTACCGTTAGCAAGCTGAACAGCAATCAAGTCGCCAACAACGAGGCCATCGGTCGGTGCTGGGTCGTAGAAGCTATCAAGCTCAATTGTGTATGGGCCAGTGCCAGTAACGGCTGAAATCTTACGGGTGGTAAATGATTTCAAAGCTGAACCAGTAACCTGCCATCGAAGTTCGTTGCCTTCTTTAACAAGTGAAATCTGACCAGCCTGGAAGCCGATAAGACGCTTGACTGAGTAGCCGTTTGAAATGTCGTAAGTATAAGGGTTCGGGTCGATTGTCTTTGAAAGCTCGAAGGTGTGAGTGTATGGCCCTGCACCAGTCGTGCTAACCTTTGTCAGCAATGAGTCAAAGAGACGAGCGCTGGTGTTTGGCTCGGCTGGAACGGTGATGTCGCCACGGTGACTGCGCTGACCTTGAAGGACGTCGAAGTTAGCAAACTTCTCGCCGTAGATAGGCATTTGGTCTACAAGGTTGTAGTTGGTATTAACTGTCTCAGAATATAGTGGCATGAATACGTCAGGGATAACTGCCGTATCAGCAGCGGTCTGCTTTTTAACGGCAAGATAGCCGAGGTTGCCTAATTTTTCACTCATTGTTGATTTTGCTCCTGATTAATTGGTTGCGGTTGAACTGGTGCAGTTGACTGAACAGAGTTAGGTTGTGGGGCAGCAGCAACGGTTGCCTGTGGAGCAACACCGATAACAGCACCGTCGGCAGCGACAGGAGTTGGTGCAGGTTGTGCTTGTGGTTCTGGTTGTGCTGATTCAATAAGTTGGAGACTTGGACTGTTGAGCTTTACGCTTGAAGTAATCTCTCCGTTGACGGTTTTACCGACACCTGGGATTACGAGTTCTTTACCGTTTTTGGTTTTGTATTTGTACATATTGCCTCCATTATCTTGTTTATGCTATGGTTTGTCAATTTAACTTCTGTCTGTTATGTACACCCTTCTTAGAAGTGTTACCGTAACGAACGCTTGGTAAATCGTATCCTGGTCTGGTGTCATGTTGACGTCGTAGTTAATTTCAGCCGAACTATCAATCACATTACCGTTAAGGCTGAGGTTACGACGGAGCATTCCCATCAGTGTGGTGGGCTTAAATGAGCCTGTCGCTGGGTCGATTTCTTCGATGTAATTAGACAGCTGGCGCATGACGGTATCCTCTGAGCTAGGATTACCGAAGCCATCTTTGCCGTTCACGTTAAGAACAATAACGATTTCCTCTGTGCGGTCATCGGTTGAGGTAGCTGAACTTGAGAATGTACCAGATACCTTTTGAATGACAACGCACGGCAATGCGCTTTCAGGTATGTCATCTGGCGCACCAAGGAAATACTCCTTGAAGATGTCCCCAAAGGTTTCTTGAGCGATATTTCTAATCAGTTGAGCGCCATCAAGATAGGTTTGCATTACATTCCCCTCGAAATCTTGAGTTCTATATCACGCTTAACAATAGCGTAGACCTTACGCTCCATCACATCATTAACGAGTAGCATTGGTCGATAAGGCATTTTGCTGCGTGGTTCAGTCGAGTTGTGATACTTAAAGTAAGCAGTCGGGTTAAAAATACGAAGTGATTTATTGCCAACATCTGACTTAAAATTGCTCCTCATCTTACCGCTTGCAACTAAGGTCTGCGTTCCACTGACCACACGGAGTCGTGACTTGCGGCGCATAGTGTCTGGTTTCACGGCTGGCCATACACGGCCCAGAACTCCACCTTGAGACTCAAAGACTTCACCTTCAACATATGAAACCAGCTCCTTGGCAATCTTTTGCATAGTTGGCTTTAGGTTTCTAAGGTGTAAATCAATACCACGCAACCGCTTGATGGTCTGCCTATCGCCAGTAATGCGAACGGTCATTTCAATCACTAGAATTGCCTTTCACGGTAGCCATTAATTGAACCCATGCGGAACTGTCGTCCAGCACCACCTTGGTCACGTGACGTTCCAGCAGTATCTTCGTTTGGCCAACCGCTAAAACCACCAGCAGAACCCTCTAGGGACGTACTAGCACCGTTCTCGTCGGTCAGGGTAACTTGTTTAGTGGCAAGTGATTTAAGGTCTGCTAAAGCGGCGCTTACTTTGGCGTCAGCGTCGAGCTTACGCTGTGATTGATATTTATATTGTGACTGTAATAGGTATCCAGCGGCCAGGCGAATGGTGATGTCTGAAATAAATGGGTTGATTGGAGCGGTAAATGGAATCGTATAGACACCGACAAGCATACCGTTAATCTTTGACTGAGCAGCTTGGCGCTTCTCATCAATCAGTTGGTCGGTAATATAGCGAGCGCCATTGAATCCAGCCTCTTGGCGAATAGCGGCGAGTGAAGCGTAGTTATTAACCCCACCACCACGTGCAGAGTTGCTTTGTGAGAGGTCGGTTTCTTCAAGAGTCACTGAGTTGTAGTAAGTATATTTATACCAGTAGTCAGAACCGCCAGTTGGGTCTTCGGTTGGGGTAGTGCCGCTATCAGCCTTGATGTCAAAAGGACTACCGACCACTACAAATTGGTCATCTGTTGGCTGAGTGCCATCGACGTTAGGCGCACGATATAGCTTAACTTGATTACCAAAGAGCCGTTGAACCATTGAAGGTTGCTTGTGTGAGAGTGACAGAGCGTTAATAGTGAGCGCCACTGTACTAGCAACAGCAGATACGCTGCGGATTTCTGTGCCTTCAGCGCCAGGTGTGCCAATGGCGATAAACCCGACGTCAAATCCAGATGTATTTTGGACTGGAAGGTTGGTAGCTCCAGCGACCACATCATCAGTAAGCACCGTTTGCTGGAGGATATTATTATCGTTGTAATTCGGTATGTTTACTGTTTGAATCATAGCTTTGTTCCTATATTACTATATTGTTTGTGTTTCCACTCAGGCGTTCAGGATTATCAAGACTTATGGCGCTTCTGTCGGTTGAACTGGAGAGGGTAATTGGTTTACCGACGGTTTGGCGAGCCTCAACGTATGCTGAGGCGGTCTGTGTGGCCGTCAACACGACCGAAATCTGTGCAACGGCAGTCTGTATCGCCTCTCTTTGAACCTCGTTGATAAGAGTCGGTAGCCCATTGTAGCTGGACTGAAGATAGCCAAAGCCAAACATTACCTAATCTCCTTCTTGAACTCGTAGTTGCGACCTTCCTTTGTGTATTGGTAGCCAAAATCAACCCCACTCCAGCCAGAAGCAATCACATTACCGCCCATGTCGGTGGTTGAGAAGCCGTGTCTAAACCTGATGGGTCGAGAACCTTCAGGAACTTTAGTCCAGTCGATTGTGTACATATGGTCTCTAAAGAAGGTGGTGAGCTTTACCAGAGCGCCATGTTCTTCTTCAGGAGCTTTATTTAGTATGGCTCGAAAGACGTTCTCATCTTGGTTGTAGGGTGAGCGGTCTAACAGAGCGGTTTCATCAATAATAAAGCCGTCTGCATATTCAGCCCTGATTGATGAGTCGAGTGGTATTGGTAAATTCATATTTTAAACCAGCTTATAAACTATAATTCGTGAACCAGCATAGATGTCCCAGTCACTTGCTTCAAGTCGGAAGCTTGTAATGTTCGTTGTTGGTGTGTATACCGAATTCCAAAGTGCGCTCGCCGTATTAAGGGTGGAAAGGTTATTGTCAAGCCCAACTGTATACATTCTAGTAGGTTCGCCAGCACGTTTTGTGATAATCAGGTCAACGTATAGGTCATCGCCAGGGTTCATTGTTCCGCCAATACCAAGACCTAAGCGGTAATATGCTCCGTTTGAACCAGTAATTGCATTTGATTGGAGTCGGGTGTAGTTTGTCTTATAGTTTGAAGTTGTGCCGTCGTTGTTTAACTTCAAGTTCCAACCATTAGTGTAGGTAGGGTTAGTAAGGTGAAACACGACTCTATACATGAAATCTGCGTCTAAATCTAGGCCAGTAACATCGTAGTTGAATGTATTAGATACAAACGTGTAGTCGAGTATCTTTTCCCACATTCCGCCGCCACCACCGCCTCCTCCAGCCACGGCTGTATCAACGTAGTTTTTAACAGATTGCTGAGTAGGAATTTTGGTTGGAGAGTTAGAAACCATATCGTCTTCATCAACAACAAAGCTCATAGCTGCGGTAGATGTGTCAGCGTTCATAACAGCACCAGCGGCGTCAACATTGGCATTGTCGGTTACGTCAGCCCCAGCTTCAACACCTGCAAGTTTCGTCTTTTCAGTATCGGTGAATGCTTTGTTGGTAGTACCATCAGCAAGCTCGTCAAAGCTGGTGGGAACTGTCGGTGTTCCTGTAAGGTCTGCATATGCACCGCTAGTTGCGATTGGCGCTAGTGAAGATTGGTCAGCTTTTGCGTCAAGTGCAGACTGCAGGTCAGCTTGAGATGATAAAGTGCCACCAATCTCACCCCATGTTGGACTACCGCCAGGTGCAGGTGTATCCGTTAGGTCGTTATATGAACCACTCGAAGCAACAGGAGCTAGAGCGGTAATACTGCTCTCAAGGGTATCAATATCTGATTCAGCAGTGTTGATTGCGTTTTGAAGTTCAGCAATCTGTTCATCAACCAGAAGACACTCAACTGCGTCGCCAGCTGTATGAGGAGATGGCGTCGTCAGCACTTGGCCACGTTCAATCGTAAATACATCGACGCTAACAGAGGTCACAAGGACAGTTTCAGCATTCGGGTCATCACGTGGGTCTGGATAAGTTTCTTTGTCCCATATCGTTACCCAAAATGTGCCGACAGTAGGGAAGCGGTTGCCTGCGTCTCCTGGCTGAATTTCAAGTGTTGTGACAGTATCATCAATCGAAGAAAGCAAGGTTGACTTGCTTCCGTTCTTGACTTGCTTGAATGCAGTCGTCATGATTTAGACCTTAACTCTCTGTCCAGGTTGCGGTAATTGTACGACCTGCAATTGCTCCTGGGCCGCCAGCATAGCTAGATGTTGTCTGAAGCTGTGTTCGCAGAGCTTGAGCAAACATAGTGCCTCCAGCAGTTGTCGAGCTTGTACCAGCACCGAATGGTGTCGAGCTGTTGTTAAAGTTGGCAGCAAGACCAGTTGTACTCATGGCTGGGTCGCCTGTTGCAGTCGTTGCAGGCTGCACGTAAGCGGCTAGGACAGCTCCGACGATAGAAAGACCAGTAGCAGGTGCATTGTTATCAATCTTGTACGTGAGAGCGCTCAGAGAGTTCCACGTACCAGCAAACTTGATGGCCTGAATCTTTGGCATAGAGTTTTGGTTCAGAGAACTGTTAATAGGACTGGCTGTATAAGCAGTCGTTGAGTCATCGACTCGTTTCCAGTTAGCTTCGGTGCGGCCAGTTGTTTCGGTAGCACCAGCACCGTTAAATTCACTCCATGTTTGTGTTGAAGCCATGTTTTTATATTTCCTCGTCTGGTGTTACCAGTTCTTTATGCCAGCCAATAAGCTTACCTTCAGAATCAAAATCACCTTTAATAATGTATTTAACGCCCTCGCAGACAATCTCTTGTCCATCGTTAAATCCACTCAATTTCTTGATGTCTGATGTTGTTTCGTGTGCTGGGATATCTGTCATATAAGTTCTTTAAAGCATGAGGAGCAGGCGCTATAACATTACTGTCTTTGACCTGCTCCTTTCTTGCTTATTTAAATATCTGCAACGTCCTGGGCAATATCTTGAGCGATTTGCTCAGGTGATGGCTCGCCGTCGGAGTTTGGCTCTGATGGCTGAGTAGGCACTTCTGAAGTGCTTGGTGGGGTTTGCCCATCTAAAGGGACAGGGGTGACTGTCTCCTCAGTCGTAGTTGCTTCAGGAGCTTGAGGAGTGGTTTCAACCACAGCTGGCTCTGTAACTACTGGGGCATTACCGTCAACAACTTCGACGACCCCAAGAGCTAAAAGCTCTTTGAGGGCGTCTTCTGTTTCGACAGGTACAACATCTCCGATGTTAAAACGTACACCGTTGCGCTTCAGGTTAGCAGTAAATCTAACTTGAGTCATTTTGATACTCCTACGCAACTACGTTTTTAATGAGGTAGAAGCAGTCAGCGTTCAACAGTTCGTAGTCGTAGTAGTCACGGACAAGGACTTCTTCACCACGTGGGTTGTTGAATGCTTCACGGGTAGCTTCACGGCCTTCTTCAAGGACGAACTTGTAACCACCGTTGATTGTCTTGCGGCCTGGCTTGTCAGTAATGTAAGCCAACCAGACGTTCTTACCCCAGACAGCGCTGAGTGAGTCGGTCTGACCTTCTACAGCAGTGTTCTCTGAGACTTTACCGATGATGACATTCTTAATGCCATAAGGAGCAAACAACTTAATGAAGTCAGCCTCGGTCATGACACCAGTTTGACTCCACTTGATACGGTCGAGGAAGTCAGGGTGGTCAACCATCTGAATCCATGCTTCCCATGAGGTAATCAGGGTGTTAGGAATCTTCAATGTGCTGGCTTTCATGGCGATAGCAGCAGTCTTGATGTCTTCAAATGGTGTTGAGTTGGTGTAGTCGCTCCACTGGTCAGTACCAGCAAGAGTCACGTTGTTGGTGATGATTGAAGTGTTTTGCAAGGTTGTTGCAAGGTCTTTCTCATCAATCAACATAAGTTTTTGCATGATGTTCTCAACTGCGTCACCCAAAGCGTCGTATGGGTCGTCAGTCATGGTCATGTCGTCGTGAGTCACGAAGTCACTCAGTGAGTGTTCGTGCAGTGGGCCGTAGTCGTCTTCAGTACGACCAAGGCTAACACGGCGAGCCTTAGCTTCACCTGTACGAACAGATGAGCTAGGAATTCGCAAGCTTTCCTTGGTGTATCCTGCAACCTTAAAGGTCTTTTTTGGTACTTTAACGACTGGGAACACTCGTTCTGCGATGAAGTCTTCGTCATCGTTCATGAAGGCATTTGAGATACCCGTCAAGTGTTGGTCAATATATGCTGGTTGTGACATTTCTTTTATTCCTCGTGTTTATTCTTTAATTATTAAACAAGTTCGTTGTACTTAATATATTCAACGATGTCGCCTGCGACAGCGGCTCGTACTGCTCGACCAAATACTCGGTTGCCAGCTGTGGTTGTTGCGACTGCTTGACCACTTGCGTCGGTAGTTAAGTAAGCGCCCTTGGCAATCGTGCCACCAGCCTTGACCTTAAATGTACCTGAGCCATTGATAAGTTGAACGGTTGCGGTATCACCTGCGACACGGCCACCATCATTGATAACACCGATAATGTCATCGGTTGCTGCGGTTGCAAGAACGAGCTTACCTGTTGCGTCAGTTTTAGCAACGTGATATTGCTTTTCTGATAGGTCTGCTGCGGTTAATGCTGAATATTCATCACCTGGTTGGTACATTTTATTTGCCCTCCTTTAGAGCTTCTTGTGCTTGTTTCTTTGCTTCGGCATAAGTCAACTTTGTGCCAGCTGAGGCTGCAATCTTCATGACTTCAACAGTCTTTTCTTGCAGTTCAACTGCAGCGTCAACCTTGTCTTTGCCTTCGTCACCGATTTCGTTCTCGTCAGCAACTAATTTGTTGTCTGGGAGATTTTCAAGAAGCTCTTTGTTAGCTTCGTCGGCTTCAATTAATGTTGCCCATCGTTCGAGTTGGTCGGCCTTGATAGCACCACGAGCGATGTGCTTGTCAGTAATTTCTTGTTCGATTGCTGCACGGGTCAAAGCTTTAGTAGCTTCAGCACTTGATTCAACCTTAGCATTGAGTGCGTCTACATCTTCTTTGCTCATGACAACTTTCTTACCGTCACGAATGTCGGCTAGTACCTGTCGGTCTTCAGCGCTAAATTGGTCAGCTTCTACTGGGGCAGTAGTGAAACCAAACTTAACTTTTTCTTCTTGTGATAGCTCATCTTTGTGTGCTTCAAGAAGTGCTTTGTCGTCAGCTTCCAAGGCTGAAGCCTCAAGAATGCGAACTTCATCGAGTGTTTTTGACATCTTTAAATCCTTTTCATTTTTAATATCGCTAATGAATAACATATTATCATCATTATCATCTTCAGCAAACTTATCAGCCTTAACAGCGGTGAGTCCCTTAAAGAACGGAATGTTCGTTAGGGCAGCGCCGACTAAGGTGTTCGGTTTTGCTTCAGAATCATAATCTTCAGGGTCTACATAGCCGCCACGGTCGCTTGGGTAGAATGATGGGCTAAGACATTTGAATCGTTTACCAAGGATAGCTGTGCGGCCTACATCAGACCACTCAAGCTTAGTTGCCCAGAGTGCGTTGCCTCGTACTTCGACTTCCTCAATCCAACCAGCGGCTTCTGCCCACTCATTGTGTGAGAAATCAATAGGGAGGCCAATAGAGCCTCCACCAGCACGGCCAACACCATTGTCGAAATTAGCTTTCATTTCTTCAAGGTCGGCTTTGGTAATCTTGAGCGCACCCTTTACAGAGTTAGGCCATGTTCCAGACTTAACAAGCATGATTTCAGATGGTAATTCATCATTAGAATCAGCCCTAATAGGTTGTAGAGTGTGAAGCGCTCCAGCGAATTTTTCTTTTGTGTTTTTGACCGCAGGTTGTGGCATATTAGCCCCATTATGCTATAAGCATGATTAGTTTGTAAATAGGGTTATTTTTTCAGCTTATCCCATTCGGCTTGATAGATAAGACGGCGACCACAACGACACCCTGGGTGGGCGGTTGGGCCTTGCAGTTTATCACCGTAGAGATAATCGAATGGAACAGGGCCTAGCTTGGCATAATCAGCACAGACATCGGTTGTACCAACTGTTTGCCAGACCTTACCAACAGCACCCGACTGGAAGCCGAACTCAGTCACACCAGTTTGATAAGCATTGACGCTTTCAGTACGGGCAATCCGTTCAGCTCGCTTTGGATTCTTTATGACCTTGTTAATACGAGCCTTGGCTTCTTCATTCGTTTCACGCAGCGCTAGGCTGGTCTTAATAGATTCAGCAATATCTTGGCGCATGGTCTTTGTAATACTGTATTCGGCTTTTGGGTTGTCGATGATTGAGCCATCTGGTTCAACTCGCTTACCAACTAGTGCCGCAACCCTATCGAGGCTTAGTTTCCTAATGATAGCGTCGGTAGAATCAATCCCAAGGTTAATACCATAGAGGTTCTCGCCTGATTGAGCGCCAGCAACCACCATGCCGACAACGTATTCAACTGAAATCTTAATGAAGTCATCTGAGTAAGGGTCGAGGTATTCATCTCGAACAATGACATCAACATTAAAGTCGGCGTTGACCTGGAGGTGGTAATTACCCCAACTGATGTACCTATCCATCTCGTTGGCCATCTTTTTAAAGAAGCGAATCATCGCCAGCGTCCATTTGGCTTCGTTCTTTAGGAGTGCAGCATGAGTTTCAGGGTCTTGCTGATATTGCTTTGACCAATCTTCGGCCGCACGGATAAGAGCAATGGTTTGAATTGCCTCTCGGTCAGTAGTATCGCTCATGGTTAATCCCTGAGAATGATGTCAATTAGTTTCTTTTTCGCTGACTTTGCGTCTGCAATGATTGAAGCATTTGTCTGCTTTTCTTCGGCGTCTTCTTTATCGAGGTCGTCCGATTCCTTTTTAGAATCTTGTGGAGCGTCTTTCTGCTTTGTGTCATCTTTCTTTTCCTCGGTTGGGGTTGTGTCAGGCTGCTTGTGTCTTTCTTCGTATTCAGCAATCTCTTTTTCACTGAGTTCAGGCAGTCCAACCAGCTTACGCAGGCGGTTCTCGGTTTCGGCATTGGCGGTAATTGCTCCTGCGTTAATCAATGCTGATACGGCTGTCGAGATAATGTTGACATCATCATCAGCAATGCCGTTAATCACGTATCGTGGATAGTCGGTAACATTACTGTAGTTAAGGTCAACCAGTGTCTTAATGAGGTCATCTTGAATCGCTTTTTGGAAGTTCTTTGCAATACCTTCAAGTGATTTGTTGAATAGGCTAGTGTGGTCTTGGCTAACTGCTCGTGAGCCGCCAGCAGATTGGCCAGAACCTAACATAAGGAACTGAGCCAGTGCAGATAGAGCAATCTGGGTGTTAAGGTGTTCGATAGTAGGCAGCACTTCTTTGGTGCTTTGAGCTTGCATATCAAGCATTTCAACATCGACACCTTCTGGAAGTTCGAGGTAGGCTTCTTCGTTTGCTCGCATTTGTCGGAGTGAGTTCCTGGCTCGGTCGAGTTCAGGTTCAGACACAGTGCTGTTCGTGTTGGTCTTTCGCAGAATCGGAATACCAACAGACATTCGCTCAAGGGCAATAGCGTTCATAAGTTCGAGAGCGTCTTTAATCTTCCATGGCTTGTAGGCAGAACGGAGCATTGAAATACCAGCAAGGTTATCACCTTCACGTTCGTTGGTGATAATGATGAGCTTCATGCGTGGAATGCTGACACGAGCTGGCTTACCAGTCCCGACGTTGACGATATTTTGAGTGATTCCTGGTTTACTATCTAGCGTTGCCCACGCTTCAATAGTTCGTTGTTTACGGAAGGCGAGTTTCTTCAGGCCGATACGTGGCTTACCTTCAAAAGTAGTCAGTTCAAATACAATCTCGAAGACAGCGTGGCCAAACTCAAATGATGTCGCACCTTCACGTACAAAGTCAGGCCAGGTAATGTTTCGGTGGAGTAACTCACGCTTCACGAAACGGGCAATCTCCTCATTGATGTCACTCTCATCGTCAGCCGCCTCAATGTCATGGTCAGCACCAATAATAGGGTTCTTGACGACACTAAGGACGGCGTGAATCGTTGGGTCGCTACGTCGCATGATGTCATACGCTTGAAGTCCACGGATTCCCGTCAGGTCGTAGTTATATTCTTCGCTTGTGATGAAACCCTTGTAGATAAGTGTTCCACTTTCACCAATTTCACTACCTGCTTTTGCTGGTAAACTTGGTTGATTTGGTGTTGGTGTTGAGTCAGGCATAATGTTAGTTCAAAGTATAAGCTAAAAGCCTCGATTAAGTCCACTGGTTATTGGTGTCATCTTACCACTTCCTCGACTATCCGTGTCACTTTTTCTTGTTGGAATCAATGGTTGGCGGTTAGTCGGAGTGCGGTTTCCGCTGGCAAAGGCAAGAGCTAGGGCGTCTGAGTAGTCTGGTGACTTTCCACCAGTACGCTTTTTATAGTCATCTTTTGATTCAACCTGAATCTTACCTGAGCGGTTAATAAACCAGCGTCGGCCAGCCAGTTCATCGAATAATCGTTGGTCTTTTGGAATCGAAATCTCTTTACGAATAAACCAACCACGCAGATTCCAATACAGCTCGGCCGTAATGTCATGGAACTTCTCTGGTTGCTTCATATATTCCTTGCTGGAGAAGTTGTAGGCGGCCAATTGGTATTGGTGTGGTGCTTGACCTGATTCAGCCAGCTGCTTACTAATCTGCCGCAATCGGTCAGTCGTACCACCACCGTTACCCGTGTCGTCGATGTTAATACGGACGTTGAAATCCATTGGGTCGATAATGTTGAGGATTTTATTAGCCGATTCCATCAGGTCGGTCTTGCTCCAGCCGATAATGTTCTCAACCCACCCACCATGTCGATAGATATTCACAGTCATGTCATTACCCATACGAGCCATGTCCTGCCCATATTCAGGAGCGCCATCAGGAATATTCCAGCCAGATAGTTCAGCGAATGTGAGACCAGATTCTTCGTCAATACGGCTCATCTCCATCGCTTGAGTAATCAAGTGGGTAGGAATCAACGCTTGTTCAGCTTCGCTTGGGAATTCACCCATCACCAATGATTGCCAGGCAGGTGAGTCAAGCCCCCATTCGTGATAACGAGAGTAGACGACGCTTGGGCTAATAAGTCCGACGTACACAGGGTTCATCTTCTTTTGCAGCACGGCGTCAACTCGTGCCGTCCACTCAGCTTGAGAGATTCCTCCACGTGGCGTATAGACTTCGAGTAGCTTTTCGACTGTCGTAATACCTGTTGAGGTAAAGTTGGGCGTCATGAAGGCTGATACGGTAATGCGGTTGTAGCCTAGCTCTGGCTTTGTGAAGGCGTCGAAGAACGTACCTGTCGGGCTGGTTGGGTTTCCAATCAGAAGAACGTGAGCGTTAATGTTTGGGGTAATAGCGGCCACACCCTTAAAGATAGGTTCATCAACACCACCTGCTTCGTCCACTACCACCAAAATGAAGTCGGCGTGGTAGCCAAAGAAGTTTTCAGGTCGTGAAGTTGATAGCCCAACCGCATACCAGTCTGTATCCAGAGAGAGTCCAGCCTGGGTCACTTCCTTATCGGACAACTTGAAGCCTCTGAGTTCGGCTTTCTTAACGGCCGTGGCAATTTCACGCCAGAGAATGTCTGTGACCTGACGCCAGGTTGGTGCGGTTGTCACAACAATCGAGCCTGGGTGAATCATCAGAAAGGCGATAACGATACGGGCAGCAATGAAGCTCTTTCCGATAGCGTTGCAGGTCTTCACGGCCGTCAGCTTGTATTTGAAGACTGACTGGATAATCTCAACTTGAGTCTCCCACGGCAGCTCACCCAATACTTCGATGATGAATTCTTCTGGTCGGTCTTGGAAGACTTCGAGAAGAAAGTCAACCTCAGATTCCGTTATGTTCGTCGTTGACATCAACCACCTGACCTTCCTGGACGTTTGCCGCATTGCGACGTTTGTTAAGGAGCGCTGCCCATGAGTTGCCAGCTTCTACTTCGACTGGCTGGGTTGGCATGCGGAAGTTTGGGTCTACGTTAGCAAGGAATGTCTGCATTGCCCTGACGTCGCCTTTGCCGCTGACGGCCTTCACATACATGGCGTTGTAGACTTTCTGAACACGGGTCTGGGAGAAGATAACTTTGCGACGTTCGGCTACAAAATCCCAGAACTTTGGAATGTCACGACGCCACTTTGTCAGCGTTTCTCGTGATACACCTAGCCGTTCAGCGAACTGTCCGACGGTCATTTTCTTATACGTTCCATCTTCTTCAGTGATGAGTCCTTGCACCACACAGTAGTCAACCCAGGCTAATTGTTGTGCTGACAACATCGAAATATCAGTAATCTTACTCAACGCCAAACCACGACCAGGGTGCGGTGCTTCGTTTTGTGTCAGGCTTTTTGTATTTTCCATTTAGAAAAATAGTAGCTTAGTTGAGCCATTTATTCAACGTCTGTTCTGCCTCTGCTGTTCTAATGCTATGGTCTATCACACCAATGAGCATGCCTGCTGGAATGGCCAACAAAATAAGCCACAAAGCGATTTTATTCTCACGTTTCATGCTCGATTAAATCCTTGTCCGTGGAGTGGGCAAGTCGATACCGTCATGCCTGTCCGACAAATACATGAGCCGCCAGTTGATGTCATTCTGGTCGGGTCAAAACCTGCTGGAGCGGTTGAGCTTTCCTGGCTAGTGTAAGTGAACTGTGACTTGCTAATCTCAAGCACCTTCGCATGAGCCAGAGCGTCTTCTAAATGGCTTACAATCTTATTGCGCTGAAGGCTGTTTGGTAGTGCCTTTGCTGCAACGATTAAGTCTGAAATGTGTTCTGCAATCATGATTTATCCTTTGCTTGTAAGTAACCTTCGAGTGTCTTTTTATCTATGCCTAAATGGAACGATAGCTTCTCAATCATCTTCTGTCTATCGGCTTTGATGAGGGCGAGTACCTGAGAGTGCCTAGCTCCGCATGTGTCGCAATCAACCTCGCCACAGTCTGGGAATATTTTGTCGATGGCGCTTAAAAGCTCTTGGTCTGTCTGGTTAGAGGTCATAACTGTTCAACCTTTCCGTCAGACCACTCAACTCGTGTGCCGTAATCTGGGTGAGCGTAGATATGGACGGTATAAAGGTCTTCGATGTCGTCCCACCAGACACAACTGCCAGAACCAACCAACCATCTTTGAGCCACTTTGCCATCTGAGAACACACACATCTCAAACTGAGGGTCTTTAGCGTCGTTATAGTTGGCTTTTTCAAACTCATCTTTAAGCTTTTGTGCTTCGGTTCGATATACGACGGCTGTTCTCATCACTTTTCTCCAATCTTGTAGCCACGCTCAGAGGCTCGTTTACGTTGTTCTCTTTTGATGACGTTTTCGTAAGTGTCGTAAGACTGCTCTCTTGCTATATAGGTAGTGAGGGCGGCTTTGGCTTTTTGAGCTGCTGGGTAATTTTTGAGGCTACTGGCTGCCGTGGGGTCGCCGAGTAACAGTTCGGCTATCACTTCCTCTACTGTCAGTTCTTTACTGCTGGTCATTTCCGCACTCCGTTCTCTTTGGCTGGTTCACCAGTTGTGATGTCAGTTGGCATTTGATTCTCCTTCTGTGTTAAGGGAGGCTTGAAGGCTTTTAACGATAGATTGTTCGTCGTGTCCGTGTTCGCCTCGCATAATCTCGTATACGATTTCTTGTCGTTCTTCAACCACAGCCTTATCTCTCCATTGAAGGAGGGCTTTGCGAACTATACCTTCTGCCTCTGGCATGTTGTATATGACACCAGCTCTGTAATCTCCCAGTATTTGCTCTAGCGTAGTATCTTTATGTTGTGGGGTGGTCATGACTTTTTCTCCTCTGGCATAAAGCTCACCGTGTCATCGTACATAACCATCGTCTGATAAGGATTGCCGTTTTTGTTGTAAACGACGCCTCCTACAAGTTCAAATCCTCGGCTAGAGTAGTCCGTGACTTTTTCACATGGGACAACAACGTAATCCGATATATAACGCCAGGTCTCACTCATCGCTAATCCCTGCCTAAACTAATTATCTTCACCAGAGCAACAATCATCAGCACGAATATGATAATTAAAATTGCCAGAATCGGTAGGGAATAGTCAACCAAATCGCTTTGAGCCTGTGGGTAATATGGTTCAGTCCCAATCATCTCACGAGTGACTTGCGCCGCTGGTTGCAGTTGGTAACTTTGGGTTTCTTCGAGTGGTAATATTTCTTGTGTCATTTTTCATTTCTCCCTTGTTCAGCTCCTTGGTGAGCTGCTAATACAACCAAATCTCGAATTGCTTTTAGCGTCTTCTCGTTCAGCCGACGACCAGACAATCCGTACTCAATTGCATTTATTCTATTTATATGTTGTCGCAAGGTTAGTGGTCGCTTGCGTTTCGGTTTGAATTGTGGGATAAGTTCACTCATCGTTTTTTGTCCTTGATTTTTGTTAGTCCTTCTTCAAGGATAGCTTCGGAAGTAACTCTTTGGTTGTACTCTTTTTCAGCCTTTGCTTCATCGTGAGCCTTGAGCTGCATAGCGTAAATCATCAACTGCAATCCTGCTTGCTCACTAAGGGTAATATCGAGAGAGAACTTCTGCGCTCTCCCTGTTGAACTGATGTTAATTCTAGCCATGACAATCCTCCGCAACTGCTCGGTTAATAAATTTGTTCAAAATGGGTTCTTCTAAAATCTCGTCTAACGTCGTGAGAGCGTCTGTAAGGCCATTCAAACTTTTAGACAGCACGTTTTCCATGTACGACTGTTCAACGGCCTTACGCTGCGTCTCAGGCAGTCCTAGCCATGTTTCCCATAGCAGTTCACTTGCTTGCAGGACGGTTTGGAGTTCGTTCATCATTTCTTTCCTTCCCTGAAGGCATAGGGGTCAACTGCGGCAACAGGAGCAAGCTTGCTTGGTGTTCGAGACCGTAAAGCTTTCACACGAGTTTCCTGTTCACGTTCTTTTTCCATGGCGATTGCGTATGACTTTTTTTGTGCAGCTGAAAGTTCTTTAGAACTATCCTGCGGCTTGTCCGCTTCATGCTTAGATTTCTTTTCTTTTAATTTCTTTATATTAGATTTAATTATATTTAATTGGGGGGTTACTGTACTCAGACTGTGGTCAGACTGTTCATTTTCAAGCAAAAAAATAGTCATTTGATTATCTTCTTTATCTGTTGATAGTTGTATTTTACTCTGTAGCCAGTCTGGTAACTCATCAATGGCTTTTTGGATTCCCTTTTTAATACTAGGATTTAGACGTTGATGTTTAATAAAGTTCGTTAAAACAAGCCAATTTCGCTCAAAATACATACGCCCATCGTTCGTAAATTTCTCCAAAGTTGCTTCAATAAATTGCTTATCCAGGTCAGTATCAAAAGCTACTTCACGTATAGATATTTCGTAAATTCCAGCCAAAGTTGTTCTTGGATTTGTAAGGAAATAAATGAACAGCAATTTTTCTTGCGGATTAAGCTCGATAATATACGAGTCTTTCCAAAAATTTACGTTGACAATTCGAGAACTAGCCACGAGGATTTACCCAACCTTCCTTTTCTTTTTCTAAATTACATGGCTGACAACTTAACACGAGATTTGAATAATCATTAGTCCCACCTTTTGACAATGAAACTATATGGTCTACTTCAATATGTCTATAGCGATTAACCACGACACCAGCCTTTATTATTTGATAGTCTTCATAAAACTTTTCTCTACAGTAGAAGCACCTGCCCATCTGTAAAACAAATTGCTTTTCTTTGTGGCGCTTGAATCTGAGTGTCTTTTGCATAGAGCCAAACTGAGACCTTAAAACACTAAGCTCTAGTGGACTCACTGTGTATATCATAAAAAATAAAGAAGCCCCTTCTGGGACTTCAAGTGTGCGTAGTGCGCTGATTAGACTTACTTAAAGAATATCAAGCAAAAGCGACGCTGTAAAGCCCCTGTTTAATTTTTATTAGCAAGGGCTTGGGTCTAATCAGGCACTCGCTAGTAATTCCAACTATACACCAGCCAACATGCTTTCGTAAATATCAAAAACACAGACTGGGTACAGCCTGTGGAAACTATGTGCATAAAAGAACTCGACCAACATCGTGCGGAGGGTCGAGTCCAGTGCGCTATACGTTCTCTAGCACCTGAAGAACGCTTTGCTCATTACTCGCATTAGAATCTGGTCGTGGGAATCTATACTGCCAAACTCTCTCCACTTGAGTAATTAGCCTCATCATACCATAAGGTATATGATGGTCAATAGAGCAAACTAACGAGGAATATATCATGGCTACCATTGAAAAAATCTTACTAACATTATTTGTCTTCGCTGCAGCTGGAAGTTATTGGGGCTGGGGACTCGCATGGTGGGCGGCCGTCTTCGGCTTCGCTTACGTCATAGCCGTCGTTGTCAACGTATTCTTATCACAGAATACCGCCCGATAGTCAATATAACCTGTGGGTAAGTCGCCGTTTATCCACGATTTTTGGACAGTTATCCCCAAACAAGAAAAAAGACCCTTAGCGCTGGGTCTTTTTTTCATTTACGAAAGTGGTTGTGGCAACCACCAAGATAATATCACATGGTAGCTGGGGAGGGAATTGCACCCACGTAGACTGGCTTATGAGACCAGCTGGAGAAACTAACACTCCACCCTGCTGAATTAATAATATCATGGTACACACGCAGGGACTCGAACCCCGATTGCTAGAGCCAAAATCTAGTGTCCTACCAGTTAGACGACACGTGTATGTGGCGACCCCACGGGGAATCGAACCCCGACCCACTCGCAGACAACGAGACATACTAGCCGTTATACTATGAGGTCATTTGGCATAGGTTGAAAGACTCGAACTTTCTCTAACGGTTTTGGAGACCGCCGTGCTACCATTAACACTAAACCCACACATGGCCCTAACGGGTGGACTCGAACCACCAACCCTTCGATTAACAATCGAACGCTCTACCGTTGAGCTACATTAGGATATTTGGTCAGGATAGAAGGTGCTGCCCCCTCTGCCTCTCGCTCCCAGGGCGAGCGCTCTGCTGATGAGCTATATCCTGAAATTAAAATAAGACCCGTCGGGGTCTTTCTATGTTTTTACAATGCAACTAAAAATCAGACCCCTTGTGTCGTGCTTCCTGGCTGATTATCTTGCCATGTAAAAATCATATCTGAATGATACCTTATTTATGACAAAACAAAAAGCCCTTCGTGAAAAGGACTTCTTGCTGTTATCAACTCACAGCTCTACGTTTTTTTGGGCATTACGTTGTGAACAGGGCTGTGTGTAAGATACTAAACTAACTTTCTGATAGCGATGTACGAAGATTGAAACAATCTTATGAGATTATTCTATGCAATATCGCCTTCAACCACAAGACTATTTGTACGCTCCTCAAACTTCTGTCCGACCGCCTTTGGAGTTGGAATCCAGGCCATTCCCCTGACTCCAAATAGCCACTTAATAGAAGCTACGGCAGGGCCAGCTGTATCGAACAATCCACTGAAGGG
>JGI24121J20154_1000082_pt1 | contig 47326 bp, 47 predicted proteins | sample Subbio2Aug_QV12A_FD_20154 | JGI IMG/M metagenome (IMG submission 20154)
CAAGTCGCACGAGCCGATACGCAAACCAAAACTTGGCAAAGAGTATGGCTTTCCCAACGCTGACAGTATTGACCGACAACATACGGACGAAAAAGAAAAACGAAGGCACAACATCGGTTTTGCGTAATGTCGGATTCAGTGCAAAATTGTAACTTTGTGCATCTAATCAGCATTTGTGGTAGGCTGACAGTGAAGTACTTCTAAATCCGCCACTAAGCAAAGCCGAGAACCGTTAAACAGACACAAATAGTATGGTAGCTATTCTATCAAAATGTTTTTAAGCAGATGTCGTCTTTTCATATTAATTTGTTTATCTTTTACTCACTGGAGCAAGCAACAAAAAGAGTATCCATGCAAACCACGAAATAAAAATTACTGCTAATATCCAACCTAATTTTTCTCTTTTAGAAACTCTTTTGGAACCAACTATCACTAGGATTGGAAGTAACAAAAAAACAATGCTGCAAATGCAATCAAAAGAAAAAGCAACATACCACCTCCGTATTAATTTACTAAACTATTTAATTAATGAATCTTAATCGACTTTATTTAATGAAAATTTTTACACTATACTATTTCTCCTTCAATCTCCTTACAAGATAAGAATTGAAAAGTGAAAGAAATAACCAAAATAACTCCCACTTTCATTAAAAAATTCCATTCAAAGAAATCAAATTTGTAAGATATGGCAGAAAAAACAAAAAATAATCCTAGCATTTGAAAAATCATCCGATACAGGACCGAACTTTTTGCTTGCTGTATAGCATTTTGCAATTCAGATTCGTTCCATCCTCCGTGCAAACAAAATTTTTTGATTTGCTGAAGCAATACTTTCCAAGCATACATGGCTGCTTTGGTTGACATTCCGTGACTGGTATTTACTTCTAGTTGAACCTCTACACTATTTTCCATCCACTTCATTTCGAGGCTAGCTTCCCATTTTAAGGGGTTGACTTTCCATCCTTCCCAAAATGACTTTTCATTTTTAAAAATCCATGTTTGGTTGCTGGAATCGTGCAAAAGCAATCCGTGTTTGGATAAATGTTTTTGTAAAACTGGCAGATGCGCCTCATTTTGAGAAATTTGTAATACAAATTGTTTTTTCATAACTTACATACTTTGGGTGTAGTAATTGTAGTCTTTTAACACGGTACGAATAAAGTCCATATCGTTACCCATTTTATTGGTTATGCCAGCAACTTGTTCAATTTTCTCTCTTAATTTGATTAAAGTTTGGTAATCACGTTGCACTACCGAACGTTCAAAAGATTCTTTAATAATTCGAACATCGTTATCAGAAAGTTTGATCACTTGTGGGTAAATTGGCTGGTAATCTCCCTGAATTTCTTGTAAAATGGTATGGTTGATGTCCACCTTATTTTGCAAACTGATTACCGCAGTTCCTGCAGCCATGTCACCCAAACGTTGGGTTTTACTACTGCTTATCATGGCTATCAAACCAATCATTCCAGAATTGGTACTAATATCAATCAAACGAAATAACCAACGAATGATATAATCTCCAAAAGTTGCTTGGTATCCATCTATTTTGACCACTTTGGTTTTCATCATTTTCTTTCCTAATGTCTGTCCTTCAAAAATAGATTCAAACAATAAAGAGTAAAAAATAACCGGAAAGTAAAAAATGATATACACACTAATTTGAGACCAATTATCTAAAGTGTTTGCCCAATCTTCAATTCCTACTGCAACAAAAAAAACGAAATAGACTGAAATGGCATAAGCTATCTTAATCAACCAATCTAAAACATAGGCTAAAATGCGATCTCCAACAGATGCAGCTTGAAAATGAATGGTAACATTTTGTGTGGTTACAATAGCGAGTTGTGACATATTTTTATATATTAGCCCTCATGAGAGAAGTGGCATTTATTAAGCAAAATAAACAAAAATGGTTGGATTTTGAACAAGCCCTTTTTGGAAAAATAAAAAAAACTCCCGATGAACTTGCCCAGGGATACATTCATTTAATGAATGATTTATCTTATGCACAAACGTATTATCCGAAAAGCAAAACTACGGTTTATTTGAATTATTTGGCAGCACAAATTTTTCAAAAGATTTACAAAACCAAACGAACCGATCGCAATCAGTTGGTGCAATTTTTTGCTATTGATATCCCTTTGGTATTACACGAATATCGAAGATATATTGGCTATGCTTTTATTTTATTCTTCTTGTTTACAGCTATTGGAGCAGTTTCTGCCCATTACGATTTAGACTTTGTACGATTGATTTTAGGAGATGCCTATGTTAATGAAACTTTGCAAAACATTAAAAATGGCAATCCGGTGGCTATTTACAAAACAGGTAGCAATTGGGGCATGAGTATTGGCATCACTTTAAATAACATGTACGTTGCTTTGAGATGTTTTATTTGGGGAATATTTTTAGGCTTTGGTACCTTTATTGTATTGCTTCAAAATTGCATTATGCTCGGTGCTTTTCAGTATATGTTTTACAGAGAAGGTGTACTTTTAGAAAGCATGCGAGGTATTTGGATTCATGGTGCGATGGAGATTTTTGCCATCGTTATTTCGGCTGCATCCGGATTTGCTTTAGGTGCTTCGGTATTATTCCCGAAAACTTTTTCTCGATTAAATAGTTTTAAAATTGGGTTTAGAAACAGTTTAAAAATATGTTTGAGCACCATGCCATTCTTTTTAATGGCAGGCATTTTAGAAGGATTTGTAACCCGCTATGCTCTTGAAATGCCTTTGTTACTTAACTTAGTTATCATTTTCGGAACGTTAAGTTTCATTTCTTTTTATTATTTAATTTATCCGTATTGGATTTATAAAAAAAGTAAAGCACACCAATTATGACCTCGTTGTATCAAATAAGAACATTTGGGCAGTTGCTCAACGACACTATTGCGTTTTTTAAAAGCGATGGGAAAAACTTTTTTAAAGTATTTTTCACTGTTTTAGGCATTCCATTGGTTTTAATTGGGGTAAGTATTTACTTTTTAATGACTGTTTTTTTTGAAGGAATTTTTGGAGTTGCTCGATTAGGTGAAACATTTAGCCCTTTTTCATCCTTTTACGAAAACATAGCTCTTTTTGTTGGCTTAGGATTGGTGTTAATTATTGGAACCATCTTTTTAAGTATTTTTCATTTTTGTTATCCTATCATCTATTTCCATTTTAAAGAGCAAGGAAAAGAAAAACCTGAAGTAAATGATATCATGAAATTCATGAAACAATCGTGGAAAAGAATTTTGGTGTTTTTTATTTTGTTATTTCTGATGATTATTCCGTTAGCATTGGTGTACGTAGGTGTGATGATGGCAAGTATTTTCAGTATTTTTCTTTTTCCAGTCATGCTACTCCTCTACCCTGCTTTTTTCTGTTGGTTTATGTTGAGCTTGCACCATTATTTAATGCAAAAATCGTCATTAACCGATGCTTTTCAAACTGCTTGGAATTATTTAAAGAATGGTTTTTGGAAAAACGTTTTTTCCACTATCATTTCTTATGTATTGGTGCAAGTGATGGTAACAGTAGTTACTATGATACCTTATATTTTCTTGTTTATTAGCATTTTTGCAGGAATGAATGATGTAGGAGTTCAAGATGATCGTTTTTCATCTATTGGAATTATCTTTACCATTGTATTATTAGTTGCAATCATTTCTTCTTATGTGTTTGGAAATTTTATGGTAGTTAACCAAAGTTATATTTACTTTTCTGAAAAAGAAGCCGCAGAAAATACTTCAACCAAATCGGATATTGATTTAATTGGCACCCATGAAGCATAGGTTTTGGAAAATTCTTTTGGCTTTTTATGTTGGCAATACCTATTTGTATTCCCAACAAGATACCTTGGCTACCCAGCGAAATTTTTCGGATGACTTTCAGGAAAAATATCAAGACAAGGACTTCATTTACGAACAAAAAAAACATACTGCTAATTGGTGGGACCAATTAGTAGAGAGCATTACGCGTTTTATTCAGGATTTATTTCGAATCAAAGACCCAAAACAAGCACAAGACACTGTTGACATCATTTTAAAAACATTGGCTGTATTAATTATCTTGTTTGTGGTATATAAAATCATTCAATTGGTATTAAATAAAGAAGGACAATGGATTTTTGGCTCTGCAAAAAACCAAAATGTGCTTCAAGTAGAAGATGTTGCTGTGAATGTACATCAAATAAATTTTGCAAAAGCTATTGAACAAAGTTTGCAACAAAACGATTATCGTTTGGCTATTAGATATTACTATTTGTGGACTTTAAAGAAATTGTCCGATAGCAACCAAATAAAATGGGATCCTGAAAAAACCAATGCAGATTATGCATACGAGTTACAAAATTCAGCACTTAAGCACGATTTTGAATACCATTCTTATTTGTACGATTATGCTTGGTATGGTGGATTTGAAATCAGCAAAGAACACTTTTCGCAAGCCAAAAACTCTTTTGAAAAATTTTTGAAAAACATCCGATGAGTCGAACATTAAAAATATATATCCTCTTTTTAATCCTAGTACTTGGCTTGATTGTTTGGGTAGATTACACTCGACCAAAACCCATTGACTGGACTCCTTACTACCAATTAAACAAAAAGAGTCCCCTTGGTTTATTGGTTTTGAATAACGAACTTCCTGCCATGTTTCCGAAAGATTCTTTAAAACAAGTTAGTGACCAAACCATTTTTGAATATTTAACCCCCAATTATCGAACCGAATTAATTGAAAATTACAACGAAGAAACTTTCGAATACACCGAAGAATATGTAACTTATGATGAGTTTGGGAACGAAGTAGAAGCACAAGACAGTATTTTAAGAACCCAAAATACTTGGTTATATATCAACAAAGACTTCAATATCGATCCGAGTTCTACCAAAAAGCTTTTACAATACATTAAAAATGGTGGCAATGCTTTTTTAAGTGGCGAGTTTTTTCCTAGAAATTTACTTGACAGTTTAGGCATCCAACAAACTAGAAAATGGTCGGTTGGAGATTCGGCCTTGTTTTCTGTCAAAGGTTCCAAACCATCTTTTTACTTAACCAAAGAATTCCATGCAGGACATTTCACTTGGAAAGATAGTGTTAGCGCAAAATCATTGGGTACATTCAACTACAAAAACTCTCAAAACATATATTTTGCAGAAATCCCTTATGGCAAAGGCAAAATTTGGTTGCATTTGTATCCGGTACTATTTACCAATTACGAATTGCTAAAAGACAATCACTACCAATTAACGCAGTCGACCCTATCCATCCTACCCAACCAAAAAATTCTTTGGATGGTAAAAGACCAAACCGGAACATTTATTTCACGTCATCCGTTGCGATTTGTTAAAGAACATGCTCCTTTACGATGGAGTTGGTATATGGGATGGATATTACTCGCTATTTTCATGCTATTCTCAGCCAAACGAAAACAACGTGTGGTTCCGATTATCCCACCTATAAACAACACTACGGTTGATTTTACCAAAACCATTGGGAATTTGTATTTTCAAGAAAAAGACCATTACGATTTAATGTCCAAAAAAATCCAATACTTTTTAGAAAAAGTACGTTCTGAGTATTGGTTGGATACCACTATTTTAAACGAAGATTTTAACAGAAAACTGCAAGCAAAAACCGGAAAGTCAGAGGAGAAAGTACGACTAGTAATACAACTTATACAAAAACACCAAAAACAAACTACAGCAACCGAAGCCGATTTGATTGCTTTAAACGATGCTATTAACCAACTATTGGAAAACTAAAATAACTATGGAAGAACAAAACCAACAATCAGAAGAATTACATTTTGAATCGCGAATTAATTTACAACCTATCAAAGAAAGTTTAGATGCGATTAGAGGAGAATTGAGCAAAGTAGTAGTTGGACAACACCACGTAATAGATCAAATGTTGGTGGCACTGCTAACCAACGGCCACATTTTATTGGAGGGTGTTCCTGGAGTAGCCAAAACTTTGATCGCAAAATTATTGGCAAAGAGCATCCAAGTACCTTTTAGTAGAATTCAGTTTACCCCTGATTTGATGCCCTCAGACATTTTGGGAACTTCGGTATTTGACTTAAAAAAATCAGAATTTGAATTCAAAAAAGGACCAATTTTTTCTAATTTGGTTTTGATTGACGAAATCAACCGTGCTCCAGCTAAAACTCAAGCAGCTTTATTTGAAGTAATGGAAGAACGTCAAATTACCATGGATGGTACCACCTATATCATGGAAAAACCTTTTTTGGTAATCGCTACCCAAAACCCAATTGAACAAGAAGGAACCTATCGATTGCCAGAAGCACAATTAGATAGATTTTTATTTAAAATCAATATCGATTACCCTAAGTTAGAAGAAGAAATTTTATTGCTCGAAAAAGAGCATCAATTAGGTAACGAAGCCAAAATTAATTTGGTAGAAAGCAGCTTGCAAGCAAGCAAAATCATCGAAATTCAAGCTTTGGTAAACCAAGTTACCATCGAAAAATCGTTATTGGAATACATTGCTAAAATTGTACAACAAACCCGAGAAAATGCATTTTTGTATTTAGGAGCTTCTCCTCGTGCTTCTATTGCAATTTTACATGCCTCTAAAGGATTTGCCGCATTACATGGCAGAGATTTTGTTACTCCGGAAGACATCAAACAAGCTGCCCTACCAGTATTACATCACCGTGTGATGGTAACCCCGGAAAGAGAAATGGAAGGTGTAACTTCTAAACAAATCATACACCAGATTTTAGAAATGATTGAAATTCCGAGATAAAACTCTTAGAACTCCAACCCTTATGAAGCGATTTTTCAAAAGCCTGTATATCCACAACCGATTTTACTATCTCGGAATTGCTGTTACCACCCTGTTGTGCAGTAGTTTCTTTTTTCCGTTTTTATACCAAGCAGCTTGGTTGCTTTGGATGGGATTGGCTTTTGTTTTTGTGCTGGAAATAACATTGTTATTTCTTCCAAAAAAAGGAATAAGTGTTTACCGAAAATTGCCAGAAAAACTCTCCAATGGCGACCAAAATGCGATTGAAATTCACTTAGAAAATTACTATTCCTTTACCATTCATACGATTTTGATTGATGAAGTGCCATTTCAATTTCAAATGCGTGAGTTTAACATCCAAAGAAAAATCAAAGCCCAAAGTGCAGATGCTTTGCAATACTATTTACGACCAACAGAAAGAGGAGAATATTATTTCGGAAAATTAAATGTGTATGTTTCCAGTGTACTAGGCTTGGCAAGCAGAAGATACCAAATGGCTGGAGAGCAAATGGTTCCTACCTACCCTTCGTTTATACAGCTTCGAAAATACGACTTGATGGCTTTTTCCAATCAATTATTGCAATATGGCATCAAAAAAATCAGAAGAATTGGCCATACCATGGAGTTTGAGCAAATCAAGGAATACGTGCAAGGCGATGACATTCGTACCTTGAATTGGAAAGCTACTGCTAAGAAAAACCAATTGATGGTAAACCAATTTCAAGACGAAAAATCGCAATCTATTTACATGATTATCGACAAAGGAAGGGTAATGAAAATGCCTTTTGAAGGTCTGAGTTTGTTAGATTATGCCATCAATGCCACCTTGGTTTTGAGCAATGTGATTTTGAAAAAACAGGATAGAGCCGGGATGTTTACATTTTCTAAAAAAGTAGAAAACCGAGTGGCAGCCGAAAGAAGATCTGGACAAATGCAACGATTGATGGAAAATTTATACCACATTCAGACCGATTTTTTTGAAAGTGATTTTAGTCGATTATATGTTGACATCAAACGAAATTTAAACCAACGTAGTTTACTTTTGCTTTATACTAATTTTGAAACCTTAGATGGGTTATATCGACAACTGCCTTATTTAAAAGGAATTGCAAAAAGTCATTTACTAGTGGTGGTATTCTTTAAAAATACCGAACTCAACGAAATCATACAAAAGAAACCTGCCAATGTGCAAGAAATATATGACCAAGTAATTGCTGAAAAATTCATGCAAGAAAAAAAACTAATTGTACAAGAGCTCAAAAAATACGGTATTTATACTTTGCTAACCGAACCAAAAGATTTAACGTTAGAAAGCATCAATAAGTATCTAGAAATAAAAGCGAGAGGGATTTTATAGATGCAAAATTAATTGTTTTGGAAATAACTAATTGAATCTAAAAGCTTTTCAATCATTACAGTTTTTTTTACATCTTGAGTTTACAGTAGAATCTTTCCAGTGAATAAAGTTCAAAACTAATCTTAAAAAACTTGACCTATTTTTTATGAGAAAAATTTCAATTTTCATTGCCATATTTTTAGTATCATGTAATGTTTCTAAATCAAAAATTGAGTGTAATGAAAATCAAAAATTTAAAAAATTGTTTTTTTCACATATAGCAAATATTGATCAAAATATAACTATTTTTCATGGTGAAAAATTTATACAATCAGTAATCTTCATTTCAAACTATGCTCCAACTTCAACAAATGAAATTATGAATTATTCCCGAACATATCCTTTTGGTGTTTACGAAAAGGACCGTAAAAAATGGATTGAATGGTATGAAAAAAATAAATGCAATAATATACAAATTAAAAAAAAACACATTATCCCAGAAGCTTATATAAAGTAAAGAACTTATCCAATTGAAAAGTACAATAAATTTTAAATTTCGACTTAAATACCTAATCGAAATGATAGTTAAAAATCAAGCAAAAGTGTTTTTTACTTTAACTTACTAAACAAGAGTAATTATTTGTTATTTTTACCTTTGTTTAAACTATAAGCGTAAATTTTACTTTTGTGTACTATGGAAAAATTTGACCGAAAAGTTCCTTATAACAACTTGCCATTGTTACCTCCATTGGCAGATATTGAAACAAAAAAAATACTAAGAAAAACCATTTCAGCCGGAAGAGCATTGGCCCAACTTAACGGAACTTTACTCAATTTACCAAATCCTACACTTTTTTTAGACACTATTTATTTACAAGAGGCAAAAGCTAGCTCGGAAGTTGAAAACATTATTACAACAAACGATGAGCTATACAAATCTTTCATCGCAGAGAGAAAAATTGAAAACGCTGCTACAAAAGAGGTTTTAAGTTATAAGCAAGCACTTTGGCTGGGATTAGAAGAATTAAAAGAAAGACCTTTCATTACCACCAATCTTTGCATTAAAATTGTTCAGTGTATCAAACAAAACAATGCTTCTATTCGCAAAACACTGGGAACAACATTAAGTAATCCCAATGGTGAAATAATTTATACTCCGCCAAGTGGTGAAGATACAATACGAGAAAAACTAGCAAACTTAGAAAAATTCATACATAAAAATGACACTGTAGATCCATTAATCAAAATGGCAATCATTCATTATCAGTTTGAAGCAATTCACCCTTTTGCTGATGGTAACGGAAGAACTGGCAGAATTTTATTGTTATTATACCTTAAACTTTCTGGATTGTTAAGCACACCTGCATTATACCTAAGTGAGTACATCATTAAAAACAAAAAGGAATATTATCACTTATTGAGAAATGTTACTGAAAAAAATGAATGGGAAAATTACATTTTATACATGTTAGATATGATTGAAATAACTGCTTCAAAAGGTTTGCAAAGGTTAAATAAAATTACCCAAGCAATGGAAGAAACCGCAATAGAAATTAAAAATAAATTGCCAAAAATATACTCCAAAGACTTAATTGAAATCTTATTTCGCTTACCATACACCAAACGACAACATTTAATTGATGAAAAAATTGGAAATTTGAAAACTGTTGGTAATTATCTAATTGCATTGGAAGATAATGGCTTTTTAAAATCTGAAAAAGTTGGAAAAGAAAAGCTTTACTTAAATTATCGCTTATTAAAAATATTAGAGGACAATGTATAGCTTACACTAACTACTTATCCTAAATAATTATCTATAAATTTTAATTCAAAAAATTAAAATGCACAAAAAAATCTCTTCTCTTCAAAACCCTTTCATCAAGCAAGTCCTTCAATTGCAAGAAAAATCACGTACACGAAAAAAAGAAAACTTGTTTGTGGTAGAAGGAACAAGAGAATTAACCTTGGCATTACAAAACCAATTTGTATTGCAAACTTTGCTTTTTGTTCCAGAAATTTTCTCGTTACCTGGCGAAATTAATGCCATAGAGATTATCGAAATAACTTCCGATGTATTTGAAAAAATAGCTTATCGTGGTTCCACAGAAGGTGTGATTGGTATTTTTCAACAAAAATCGCTTCTGATGGAGGAAGTAAAGCTTCCAGAAAATCCATTGATTTTATTAATGGAAAGCATCGAAAAACCAGGCAATGTAGGTGCCATGCTTCGCACAGCAGATGCCGCAAAAATCGATTTGGTTTTATTTGCCAATCCCAAAACCGATCTTTACAACCCAAATATTATTCGTTCAAGTGTTGGAGGTATTTTTACCAACCAAATTGTAGTTGGCAGTAATGACGAAATAGCGACTTTTTTGCAACAAAAAAATATTCCGGTGTACGCAGCTACTTTACAAAATTCCAATCGTTACAACGAAAATAACTATACTACCTCCTGTTGTTTTGCCGTTGGTACCGAAGATGTCGGTTTGTCTTATTTTTGGAGAAACCTTGCCAAACAAAACATCCATATCCCTATGCTAGGGCAAGTAGACTCGATGAATGTATCGGTAGCAGCAGCCATTTTGTTGTATGAAGCCAAGAGGCAAAGGCAGTTTGAATAAACTTTGGTTTGAAATATTTTGCAAAGACCTTGCTTAGTTCCTTCCAATCCTTTAATTTTAAGGATTGAAAAGTATAGAGCGTTATGACCGAATTGGAGTTGGAACAAGAAAACAAGGCAATTGCCAAAGAGTATAAGGAACTTTTAAAAATTAGTTACCAAACGTTATCTGTCGAAGACAAAAAAATCATCCGAAAAGCGTTTGATGTTGCAGTAGATGCACACAAAGACCAACGCAGAAAATCAGGTGAAGCATATATTTTTCACCCTATTGCAGTGGCAAAAATTGTTGCCTCTGAAATTGGTTTAGGAGCAACTGCTATTGCTGCTGCATTGATGCATGATGTGGTAGAGGACTCAGAATATACTGTGGAGGATATTGAAAGAATGTTTAACCCCAGAATTGCCAAATTGGTAGAAGGGCTAACCAAAATATCCAAAGTAATTCCCGACCAAGAAATTTCGATGCAAGCAGAAAATTTCCGTAAAATGTTGTTGACGCTTAACGATGATGTTCGGGTAATTTTAATCAAACTAGCAGACAGATTGCACAACATGCAAACCATGTCATCGATGGTGCCATATAAACAAGCAAAAATAGCCTCAGAAACTTTATATATCTATGCACCATTGGCACATCGATTGGGTTTATATAATATCAAAACCCAATTGGAAGATCTTGGTTTAAAGTATACCGAACCTGAGGTTTATCAAGAGATTTTAAGCAAAATGAAAGAAAGTAAGCAAGAACAAGAAGCTTACATCGAACAAATTGCCAACGTTTTAAAACAATCGTTAGCAGAAGAAAAAATTGAATACACTTTAAAAGGCAGACCAAAATCTATTTACTCCATTCGTAGAAAAATGTTAGTGCAAGGAGTCACATTTGACGAAGTGTACGATAAGTATGCCTTGCGAATTGTATATAAATCTACTCCACACGACGAAAAATTTCTTGCTTGGAAAATCTATTCCATTGTAACGGATCATTATCGTCCGAGTCCGAGTAGATTGCGAGATTGGATTTCTTCCCCTAAATCTACAGGATACGAAGCCTTACACATTACCGTAATGGGACCAAAAGGAAGATGGGTAGAAATTCAGGTTAGAAGTGAACGAATGGATGAAATTGCAGAAAAAGGGTATGCTGCACACTATAAATACAAACAAGGTAGTTCAGAAGAGAATACTTTAGATGCTTGGTTGAATTTGTTACGAGAAGCTTTGGAAAATGCCTCAAGCAATGCGGTAGATTTTGTAGAAGATTTCAAGCTAAACTTGTATGCCAAGGAAATTTACATTTTTACTCCGAAAGGAGAAATCAAATCCTTACCAAAAGGAGCAACCGCTTTAGATTTTGCTTTTAGCATCCACTCAGAAATTGGAGTCAAAACCAGAGGAACACGGGTAAATGGAAAATTAGTTCCGTTAAACCACGAATTAAAAAGTGGTGACCAAGTAGAAGTGATTACTTCTGTAAACCAAAAACCCAATGCCCAATGGTTAGATTTTGTAACTACTAGTCGTGCAAAAACCAAAATCAAAAACGTTTTAAATGAGAATACCAAGAAGATTGCCGAAGATGGCAAAGAAATTCTTGCCAGAAAACTTCGTCATTTAAAGCTGGCTTTAAACGAAAATACCGTGAACGATTTGGTGAATTTTTTCAAACTAAAAACTAGTTTGGATTTGTTTTACAAAGTCGGTATTGGTAGTATTGACAACCAACAATTAAAAGATTTCGCTTCTCAAAAAAGCAATACTTTGATTAACTTCTTTAAAAATAAAATTAAAAGAAGTCCGAGTGTTGCTCCCGAAGAAATTCAGAAAAACGAATTGACTAAAAACTACGATTTACTCGTATTTGGAGTTAATCAAGATAAATTGAATTATAAATTATCCAATTGTTGCAACCCCATTCCTGGTGATGAGGTTTTTGGTTTTTTAACCATTAATGATGGCATCAAAGTACATCGAAAAGATTGTCCGAATGCCATTAGCATGCAATCTAACTACGCTTACAGGATCATTCCAGCCAAGTGGATTGACTCTACCCAAGAAGAATTTAAAGCAATTTTGTACATTACCGGAATGGATATTTTAGGATTAACCAACGAGCTTACAAGAGTGATATCAAACGTAATGACCGTGAATATCCAAAGTATTTCATTAAGCACCGAAGCCGGAATTTTTAAAGGACAAGTTAGTGTGATTGTTCCAAACAATACCGTGCTAATAGATTTGATTTCAAAAATCAAAAACGTGGACGGCATTGATAAAGTAACCAGGGTATACAAAGACTAAACTGAAAGTTTTGAAAGATTTATTACTTGTTACTCCGCCTTTTACCCAACTCAATACACCCTACCCGGCTACCGCTTATTTGAAAGGATTTTTAAATACCAAACAAATTTCTTCTTTTCAATTAGATTTAGGAATGGAGGTTATTTGGAAATTATTTACCAAAGATACCCTCCAACAAGTCTTTGCAATTGCATCGAACAACATTGAAAATCAAGATGCCAATTTGCAACATATCGTTGCATTGAAAGAAGCATATGTACAAACGGTAGAAACTGTCATCCAATTTTTACAAAGCAAAGAGCCTACCTTAGCACGATTACTTTGTAGTGAAAACTTTTTACCAAAAGCTAGCAGATTTCATATAACCGAAGAATTAGATTGGGCATTTGGTACGATGGGGTTTCAAGACAAAGCGAAACATTTTGCTACACTTTATCTAGAAGATTTATCTGATTTAATAGTAGCTTGTGTAGATACCGATTTTGGTTTTACTCGTTATGCTGAACGTTTGGGAAGAAGTGCGTATCAAATGACAGAATTAGAAGAAAAATTACTTGCTCCTCCAACTTTTATTGATAAATTGGGAATAGGTATTTTAAAAGAAATAATCAAAGAGCATCAACCACAATTGGTTTGTTTTTCGGTGCCTTTTCCCGGAAATTTATACAGTGCTTTTCGCATGGCACAATGGATCAAAACCAACCATCCCAATACCAAAACAGCTATGGGAGGGGGCTTTGCCAACACCGAATTAAGGAGTTTAACAGAACCAAAAGTATTTCAATATTTTGATTATATCACTTTAGATGACGGAGAATTACCTATTGAATTGCTTTGGAAAAACACCCTTTTTCCTTCACAAACCATGGAATGGAAGCGAACTTATCTATTGGAAAACAACCAAGTAGTTTATTGCAACAATGCTTCTGAACCAGATTATCCGTTTTCCAAAACAGGTACTCCCGATTATTCTGACCTAAAATTAAACGACTACTTATCCGTTATTGAAGTTGCCAATCCAATGCATAGCTTGTGGAGTGATGGCAGATGGAACAAACTTACTATGGCTCATGGTTGCTATTGGGGAAAATGTACTTTTTGTGATGTTTCATTAGATTATATTCGCTTATACGAACCCATTACTGCCAAAGCATTGGTAGATAAAATGGAAGAACTCATCCAACAAACCGGAAACAACGGGTTTCATTTTGTGGATGAAGCGGCACCACCTGCTTTGATGAAAGAAGTTTCTTTAGAAATTATCCAAAGAGGATTGGTAGTAAGCTGGTGGACCAACATTCGATTTGAAAAAAGCTTTACAGCCGATTTGTGTCGACTTTTACAAGCGAGTGGTTGCATTGCTGTTTCGGGTGGATTAGAAGTTGCCTCCGATCGTTTGCTAGAAGTAATCCAAAAAGGAGTAACAGTAGAGCAAGTGGCACAAGTAACCCATCATTTTACCCAAGCTGGTATTATGGTACATGCTTATTTGATGTATGGCTATCCTACCCAAACAGAACAAGAAACCATAGATAGTTTAGAAATGGTTCGGCAATTATTTGCCTTGGGAGTATTGCAATCCGGCTTTTGGCATCAATTTGCATTAACTGCCCATAGTCCGATTGGATTAGACCCCAAAAGTTATGGCTTAACTGTAGCAAACCCCGAGGTTTCTTTTGCTTTAAACGACTTGGAGTTTACTGACAAAAAAGGAGTAAATCATGAAAAATTTAGTTTCGGACTCAAAAAGTCGTTATTCAACTACATGCATGGCATCGGTTTAGAGGAACCTCTCTCCTACTGGTTTGATTTCAAAATTCCTAGAACTACCATTGCCAAAGATTACATTGCCAAATGCATTCAAAACAAAAACAGTTTACAACCTCCAAAGCCAAACCAAAAATTGGTTTGGTTGGCAACTGAAATACAATTACAAACTATTACCAAGAGTAAAAAAGGAACTACTTGGGAAGTGGCACAATTACATTTTAGCAATAGAACCCAACGTTTTTCTGTAGAAATGGAAATAGAACAAGCCAAATGGTTACAACAGCAAATCAATCATCATCTAGTTTCAGGTAGAACTATATTAATCAAAGATTTTCGAAACCTTTACGAAAACCAATGGGACCATTTTGAATTGTTTTGGTTTGGAAAGTCCATGGAGAAAATTAAAAAAGCAGGATTGTTGGTAGTTTAAAATTGAAACGAATGTAAAGTAAAATTAGTTTTTCTTTTTCACCAAATTAGTAAGTTACTTTGCAAAAAACAAAAGAAATACAAATCCGAAAAAATGCTTTTTAGGTAATCTATATAAAATTGTACTTTTGTACCGCAAATTATTCATCACATGAACTTACAAAATATCCCACAAATAAAAAACTTAGATTCCAACCAATTCTTTTTACTATCAGGGCCTTGTGCCATTGAAGGCGAAGAAATGGCCATGAAAATTGCAGAACGTTTGGTACGTATTACTTCCGATTTAAAAATTCCTTACGTTTTTAAAGGATCTTTTAAAAAAGCCAATCGTTCCAGAGTAGATAGTTTTACTGGAATTGGAAACGAAAAAGCTTTAAAAATTTTACGAAAAGTATCCGAAACGTTTCATGTTCCAACCGTTACCGATATCCACGAAAATGAAGATGCCACTATGGCTGCAGAATATGTTGATGTGTTGCAAATTCCTGCTTTTTTGGTACGTCAAACCGACTTGGTGGTTGCTGCTGCCAATACCGGAAAAACCGTGAATTTAAAAAAAGGACAATTTATGAGTCCGGAAAGCATGAAGCATGCAGTTCAAAAAGTTTTGGATTGCAACAACCAAAATGTGATGGTAACCGACAGAGGTACTATGTTTGGGTATCAGGACATGATTGTTGACTTTAGAGGTATTCCTACCATGAAGCAATTTGCTACTACAGTATTGGATGTCACCCACTCTTTACAACAACCCAACCAAATGAGTGGTGTAACCGGAGGCAGACCAGATATGATTGAAACCATTGCCAAAGCTGGAATAGCTACTGGAGTAGACGGAATTTTTATCGAAACTCATTTTGACCCAGCCAATGCCAAAAGCGATGGTGCCAATATGTTGCACTTAGACTATTTTGGAGATTTGATGAAAAAATTGGTTGCTATCCGAAATACAGTAAACCAATTTTAAATAATGTTTCACAAAAAAACGCTTCTTAATTAGGAAGCATTTTTTCATAAATACGTATAAAAATTTTTCAGAAAAATATATTTTTCAATAACAAATACTATTGAAATCGTTACTTTTGTAAAAATCAAAAATATTTATTAATGAAAAATTTATTTTACGCTTTAAGCATTTTTTTGTTTACTTTCACTTCACTTAATGCCCAAATCTTTAACCAAAATGGTACAGTTTATCTTAAAAATCAAAAACAATTAGATGGGAAAATTTACTTTCTTGATAGTTTAATCAAAGTAAAACCAAACACTGGAAATAGTGAATTAATTGAATTACAAAATATTGCACATATTGAATTAGAAAACAACATTAAATTTATCATTCAATATATTACTATTGACTCCAATCGATTTAATTCATCCAGATCTTGTTCAGACGAAAATGTAAAATCTGAAAAGCTCTTCATGTTAAGTCAAGTATTGATTGAGTCTGATATCAGCTTATACAAAGCTAATTTTCAAGATAAAACTTTTTATTACATCGTTTACAAAGGCAAAATACAACCTTTATATAATTCCAAGTGTGTTAATCTTAAAGCAAGAAACCAAGAAGAATACAAAAGAATTTTATACAATCTTTTTAAAGATAAAGGTTTTGATTCAGCAGATTTCGTTCTACTAAAATATACAGACGAGGACTTAATACAAATAATTACCAAAATAAATCAAGAAAACCAAATAGTAACTTACAATAATAATATTAAAGAAAAAGCAATTGCTATTAATCCATTTGTTGGTTTAAAACTTAATAGTTATTCTACAGAAGAAATCAATAAATCTGATATTTCTTCTACCAATGCAAACCTAAATTTTGGAGTTGATTTTTCACTGGCTTTAAACAAAAGAAACACCTTTTTTATGTTTTTAAGAACCAGTTTTGAAAGCTTAAACATTGAAGCCAAAGGAACTAAATTAACTGAATTTGTAGTAGCCACACATATACATGAAAAAGCTGAAATGAACGGATTTGTGGTTACTCCTGCATTAGGTGCTAGAATAATCATTGTTGACAAAGGAAATTTTCGTACATATTTAGATGGTGCTTTTGAATATAACTTACCGTTAAATGGAACCTATCGCTTTTACCAGAATGGTACTAACAGTCCTGAATTTAGTGTGAGTGATATTCATTTACAATTTGAAAGAGACATCAATGCTACATTGAGCTTTTCTTCAGCTTTGGGAGTTTCTTTTAATAAATGGACTACAGAAATTAGATACCAAACCAATCGAGACTTTGGAAATGACGACTCTTCTGGAAGAGGTGTTACTCCAGGATTTATTGGAGGTTTGAGTTTTAATGTTTTATATCGAATAATGTAATATTCTAAAAAAAACGCTTCCAAAATTGGAAGCGTTTTTAATTTTATGTTTTAAGCAATTTTATATCGCTTACGATCATTTTCGTTCAAGTAAATCTTTCTTAAACGAATGCTTTTAGGGGTCACCTCCACGTATTCGTCTTTTTGAATATATTCTAAAGCTTCTTCTAACGAAAATTTGATGGCAGGAACAATCCTTGTTTTATCATCTGCACCGGCAGAACGGAAATTGGTTAACTGTTTGGTTTTGGTAATGTTTACCACCATATCATCTCCACGAGAATTTTCTCCAATTACCTGTCCCTCATATACATCTTCATTCGGATCTACAAAAAATTTACCTCTATCTTGTAATTTATTGATAGAATAAGGAATAGCTTTACCGTTTTCCATAGAAATCAACGAACCGTTGATTCTTCCCGGAATCTCTCCTTTCATTGGTTGGTATTCCAAAAAGCGGTGCGTCATAATTGCTTCACCTGCTGTAGCAGTTAACAATTGGTTACGCAAACCGATAATTCCTCTCGAAGGAATCAAGAATTTAATGATCATTCGCTCCCCTTTTGGTTCCATGCTCAACATTTCCCCTTTTCTGATGGTAACAAATTCTACTGCTCTACCAGAAACATTTTCTGGCAAGTCGATAGTCAATTCTTCAATTGGTTCGCATTTAACACCATCTATTTCTTTAATAATTACTTGTGGCTGTCCGATTTGTATTTCGTACCCCTCTCTTCGCATGGTTTCAATCAATACGGACAAGTGCAACACTCCTCGTCCAAAAACCATAAATTTATCTGCACTGTCTGTTTCATTCACACGCAAAGCCAAGTTTTTCTCTAACTCTTTGTTCAAACGATCTTTGATGTGACGTGAAGTAACAAATTTACCTTCTTTGCCAAAAAATGGAGAATCGTTGATGGTAAACAACATGCTCATGGTTGGTTCGTCAATAGCAATGGTTGGCAATGCTTCCGGATTTTCAAAATCAGCAACAGTGTCCCCAATTTCAAATCCTTCCAATCCAACCAAAGCACAAATATCACCTGCTTTTACTTCTTCTACTTTTTTTCTTCCCAAACCATCAAAAGTGTGTAGTTCTTTGATTTTGGTTTTGCTCATTTTTCCATCACGCTTAATCAAAGTCACGTTTTGGGTTTCTTTCAATACACCTCTTTGCAATCTACCAATAGCAATTCTACCAGTAAAACTAGAGAAATCTAAAGAAGTAATCAACATTTGTGGAGTTCCTTCCGAAACTCTTGGAGCAGGAATATGTTCTAAAACCATATCTAACAATGGCTCAATGTTATCTGTTTGGTTTTTCCAATCGTCAGACATCCAATTGTTTTTTGCCGAACCATAAACCGTTGGAAAATCTAACTGCCATTCTTCTGCACCTAAATCAAACATCAAGTCAAAAACTTTTTCGTGTACTTCTTCCGGAGTACAGTTTTCTTTGTCTACCTTATTAATTACCACACATGGTTTTAACTTAAGATCTAACGCTTTTTGCAATACAAAACGAGTTTGCGGCATGGGGCCTTCAAAAGCATCTACCAACAACAAAACTCCGTCTGCCATATTCAAAACCCTTTCTACTTCTCCTCCAAAATCCGCGTGACCAGGGGTATCAATAATATTAATTTTGGTTCCTTTGTAAGTCACCGATACGTTTTTAGAAACAATCGTGATGCCTCGTTCACGCTCCAAATCATTGTTATCTAAAATCAATTCTCCGGTACTTTCGTTGTCGCGAAACAACTGACAGTGGTGCATGATTTTGTCTACTAAAGTGGTTTTTCCGTGGTCAACGTGGGCAATAATTGCAATGTTTCTGATATTTTCCATAAATTAAATTTTCGCGTGCAAAAGTAGGGTTTATTTTTCAGATAGTTGGTTAAGTAGACATTAACTTTTTTTAGATGATTTTTTTAGAAAAATAAACTCTTCAAAATTGTCAAAAACTTTTCATTAGATGCCTTGTACCAAGCACCAAAAACCCATTATATTTGTAAACGATGGAACAATTTGTAGTATCAGCCAGAAAATATCGTCCGCAAACTTTTGAAGATGTCGTGGGGCAGCAACATATCACCAATACGTTGCTCAATGCCATTCAAAACAACCATTTGGCACAAGCTTTATTATTTACCGGTCCGAGAGGAGTTGGTAAAACTACTTGTGCTCGTATTTTGGCACGAAAAATCAACCAACCGGATTATGACGATCCAAACGAAGATTTTTCGTTTAACGTTTTTGAATTGGATGCTGCTTCCAATAATAGTGTGGATGACATTCGAAGTTTGATAGATCAAGTTCGTATCCCACCCCAAACCGGAAAATACAAAGTATATATTGTAGATGAGGTACACATGCTCTCTACTGCAGCTTTTAATGCTTTTTTAAAAACATTAGAAGAACCACCTGCACATGCTATTTTTATTTTGGCAACTACTGAAAAACACAAGGTAATTCCAACCATCTTATCCAGATGTCAGATATACGATTTTAAGCGAATTACCATACAAGATGCTAAGAATTACTTGGCTTATGTTGCCACCAACCAAGGCATTACTTTTGAAGAAGATGCTTTGTTGAAAATTGCCCAAAAAGCTGATGGTGCCATGCGTGATGCATTGTCAATTTTTGATCGAGTGGTCACTTTTTGTGGAAACCATTTGAGTAACCAAGCAGTTTCGGAAAATTTACAAGTTTTAGATTACGATACCTATCTGGAAGCCACCGATTGCTTTTTAGAAAACCATATTCCGAAAAGTGTATTGTTGTATGACAAAGTTTTGAGTAATGGTTTTGACGGACATCATTTTGTGCAAGGTTTGGCAAGTCATTTTCGGGATTTGTTGATGACTAAAAATCCAAATACTTTAGAGTTATTGGAAGTTGGAGAAGCTACCAAGAAAAAATACATCCACCAATCACAAAAAGCTTCGGAAGAGTTTTTGATTAAGGGAATTGACTTGTGTACGCAAACCGACTTAAAATACAAAACTGCACAAAACCAACGATTATTGGTAGAATTGCTGTTAATGCAATTGTGCTCTATCACTTTTGATGGAGAAAAAAAAAAGTTGATGGATACATAATCCCTCCGTTTCATTTTACCGGAAAATTAGGCAACACAGAAGTTACAGAAGAAATAGTTACTCCTGAAAAAGTACTTACTACCAAAAAAAATCCACCTGTTGAAGCACCAAAAACATCCTATGAAATTCCTGAAAGCAAAACCATTAGCCAGGATAACAAAATCAAAGCGTTTAGTTTAAAGAGTATTCAACAGAAAAAAGACTTGTTAGCACAACTTAAACCGGAAGTTTTAGAAGAAACCATTCACTTGGCTGAACCATTTACCGAAAATGATTTGATGGTGCAATGGAACAAATTTGCCCAAAAAATGGAGTCTCATGGCGAAAAAATGATTTATAGTTTGTTTACCTTACACACACCTAGCATCCAAAATGAAACCACCATTGTTCATAAAGTGCCAAATGCGAGTAGTAAAATGGAATTTGAACGCATCAAAAACGATCTGGTTGGTTACTTAAGAGGTATGCTTCACAACCACCACATTCAACTAGAATTAGAAGAGGATGAACATATTACCATCAACAAAGCTTACACTACAGAGGACAAATACCAACGATTTGTAGAGATTAACCCAGCTATTGAGTTGCTTAAAAAAACCTTTGATTTGGATTTTAATTAATCCTGATTCTCAATTTTCTTGTATGCATCAATAATGCGTTTTACCAATCGGTGACGAACGATGTCTTTATCATCTAAATAAATAATTCCTATACCATCAATATCTTTCAATACCAGCAAAGCTTCTTTTAACCCGGAAATAGATCTTCTAGGTAAGTCAACCTGTCCGGGATCACCTGTAATAATAAACTTGGCATTTTTTCCCATACGAGTTAAAAACATTTTCATTTGAGCATGGGTGGTGTTTTGGGCTTCATCTAAAATTACAAAAGCATTATCCAACGTTCTCCCACGCATAAATGCCAATGGAGCAATTTGTATGATTCCTTTTAAAATATAATCTTCCAAAGTTTGTGGTGGAATCATGTCACGCAATGCATCATACAAAGGTTGCATGTACGGATCTAACTTCTCTTTCATATCACCCGGTAAAAAACCTAGATTTTCTCCGGCTTCAACAGCAGGCCTAGTTAAAATGATACGTTTAACTTGTTTTTCTTTCAATGCTTTAACTGCCAACGCAACACCAGTGTATGTTTTTCCGGTACCAGCAGGACCAACTGCAAACACCATGTCGTTTTTCTGAATTTGATCCACCAACAATTGCTGGTTTGGAGTCATCGCTTTAATCAACTTCCCTCCTATTCCATGCACCAATATCTTGTCTTGATCAGGCATGCGATGAACTTCATCCGGACCACTTAAAATCACCCGATCAATCACATTGTTGTCAATATTATTGTATCTGGTGAAATGCAACATCAATCGTTTGAAGCGAATTTCAAACTCATCCAATTCGTCTTTTTCACCAAAAGCTTTTAAGGTAGTTCCTCTGGCTACTATCTTTAATTTCGGATAATATTTTTTAATGGTCTCTAAATGTGCATCTTGTGCTCCCCAAAATTCTTTTGGAGCAATATCTACCAGTTCAATGATTCTTTCGTTCAAAAGCAAAGAAATTTTAGTGTGACAATTTTTTTAAAAGTAATACCTTTGTTTACCAAATTTACGTTTTTTTAGTACTGCTAAAAAATTAGTTATAAACATTTCAATGTCAATAATTACCCTAACTACCGATTTCGGATTAAAAGATTATTATGTAGGAGCCATTAAGGGTTTTATCTTTCAACATTTTCCTGAAGTACGTGTCGTAGATTTGTCACATTTAATAGATCCTTTTAATCACACCGAAGCAAGTTATTTGCTAAAAGCTTCGGTGAGAAATTTTCCTGAAAATACGATTCACATTGTTGGTGTTGATTGTGAAAAAAATATAAAAAACGTTCCCGTTGCAATGCGTTGGAAAAAACAGTTTTTTATTGGTACTGATAATGGAATTTTATCGTTATTAAGTAATGAAGAAACTCCGGAGCAAGTGGTTACATTCCACTACCAAAACCAAAGTAAAAGTACCATGGAAGAGTTTGTATTAACAGCAGGAAAAATCATCCAAAATCCTGATTTGAATAGAATAGGAACAACCCATGAACTCAAAAAAGTAACCAGCATACAGCCAATTGTTGCCAAAGATGGCAATAGCATTACGGGTTCGGTTGTTTATATTGATGGTATGGGGAATTTGGTTTTTAATATTTCTAAGAAATTTTTTGAAGAAGTTCGAAAAGGCAGAAAATTTGAAATTATGTTTAAACCCAAAATTCTGAAAACCATTTACGAAAATTATGGTGAGGTGTTGGTTGGTATTAATGGAGAACTAAAAGATGTAGAGGGAAGCAAAGTAGCCATTTTTAACGAACTAGATTACTTAGAAATAGGTACCTTTGGAGCCAATCCGAACAGAACAGGTACTGCAAAAACCTTGTATGGTTTTGATTATTTTGACTCATTGACCATTCAATTTATACCTTAAATGATTACTAGAATTGTAAAAATGACCTTGGATCCGGACAAAGTAAAAGCGTTTGAGCAACACTTTGACCAATACCAATTGCACATTAGAAATTTTCCAGGAAATCAATTCCTGAAATTATACCAAGACATCCACCAACCTCACGTGTTTTTTACCTATAGCTATTGGGATTCGGAAGATGACTTAAACCAATACCGAAATTCAGAGCTATTTGCCAAAGTTTGGGCTGAAACCAAACCAATGTTTGCAGAAAAAGCTCAAGCTTGGAGTGTGGCTTGTAAAGTTGAATTACCTTAAAAAATCATTATGTTAACGATATATCGAAAAGAATTGCTCAGTTTTTTTGGTTCCCTTTTAGGTTACTTGGTCATCGGATTCTTTTTGTTTTTAAACGGCTTGTTTTTGTTTGTTTTAGAAGGTCCGTACAACATTCCCAACAGTGGTTATGCAGATGTTACTCCTTTTTTTACTTTAACTCCGTGGGTACTATTGTTTTTAATTCCAGCCATTACTATGCGTATGGTAAGTGAAGAAAGAAAACTAGGTACTCTGGAAATTTTGTTTACCAAACCAATCTCTGTTTTTGATTTAATTGTTGGCAAATGGCTTGCAGCTATCACCTTAATTATCGTTGCATTGATTCCAACTTTAGTATATGTATTTATAGTGCAATCGCACATTCAAACAAGCAGCACCTTTGATTGGGGCAGCACTTTGGGCTCGTATTTTGGGGTACTTTTTTTGGCTTCGGCTTATAGTGCTATTGGCATATTCACATCTGCCCTATCTACCAACCAACTGGTTTCTTTTGTGTTATCTGTTACCATTTGCTTTTTGTTGTACTATGGTGTGGAAGGAATGTCGCAGTGGCTCGATCAAAATTATTGGATTTCTTACATCGGAATGGAATCTCATTACAAAAGCATTAGTAGAGGGGTAATTGACACCCGAGATTTGATTTATTTTATGAGTGTAACCGCTATATTTTGGTTGTTTACCCATGCCAAAATCACCCAACTTAAAAACCAATAAGCCATGTTAGCAACTAATTTTCCTCTTTTTAAAAAGTATCTAGGATGGTTATTGGCTCTCATCCTTGTCAACCTGATTAGCTACCATTGGTTCCAACGTTTTGATTTGACGCACGACAAAAGATATACGCTTTCTAATAATACTCTAGAAATTTTAAACCAAATAAACGAGCCTATTTTTGTAGATGTTTTTTTGGAAGGCAAATTTCCGGGAGACATCCAAAAACTGCAAACCGAAACCAAACAATTGTTGGAAGAATTTAGGGCTTACAACAAAAACATTCAGTTTACATTTGTAAATCCATTGGAAGATACCGAAGATGAAGGTGCAATAGTTCAGGCTTTTTACGATAAAGGCATGACTCCTATCAATATTACCGTGGAAGACAGGGGCAAACAAAGCCAAGAATTGGTTTTTCCATGGGCTGTGGCTTATAGCGAAACAAAAGACACTAAAATAGGTTTGCTAAAAAACATGTTGGGAGCTAGCACAGAAGAAAAAGTAATTAGCTCCGTACAGCATTTAGAATATGCATTTATTCAAGCGTTTTATACCATTACTACTGAAAAAGAAAAGAAAATAGCCGTTTTAAAAGGAAATGGAAATTTAGAAGATGTTTTTATTGCAGATGCTTTAAAAGCGATAAGAGAAAACTATTTTATTGCACCGTTTACTTTAGACTCCGTTGCTTTTAACCCATTAATAACATTGAATCAGTTAAAAACCTACGACTTGGTGTTGATGGCCAAACCCACCCAAAAATTTTCGGAAGAAGAAAAATTGGTATTAGACCAATATTTGATGCATGGTGGCAAAGGCATGTTTCTATTAGATGTTGTTGCTGCGGATATCGACAGTTTGTACAACGAAACCGGTTCTGCTTTTGCATATCCTAGAGAGCACAATTTGAATGATTTCTTTTTTAAATATGGTATACGAATTAATCCGGTATTGATCCAAGATATCCAATCCACTCCTATTACTTTAGCAACAGGAGAAGAGGGCAGCCAAACCCAATACCAAAACTATCCTTGGTTGTATGCCCCATTGGTATATCCGGAAATCAAACATCCTATTGTACACAATGTAGATGGACTCAAATTTGACTTTGTAAGTCCGATTGACACCTTAAAAAATGGCATAAAAAAAACCATTTTGTTAAAAACCTCTTCCAATGCTAGAACCGTTGGTGTGCCAAAAGAAATTTCTTTAGAAGAAGTTTCTGAAATGCCTACCAAAGAAGATTTTGCCAACAAAGGAAACTTTCCGGTAGCGGTTTTGCTCGAGGGCAATTTTAAATCGATGTACCAAAACAGAATTCTTCCTTTTGAATTAAAAGATTTTAAAGACCAAAGCAAGGAAACCAAAATCATTGTAGTATCGGATGGTGATGTGATAAAAAATCAATTAGATCGAAATTACCAACCACTGGAATTAGGATACGACAAATGGACCAAAAATATCTTTGGTAACAAAGAGTTTATTTTAAACAGCATCAATTATTTATTGGACAATAACGGATTAATTGAAGTAAGAAACAAAGAAGTAGATTTGGCTTTATTAAACCGAGATAAGGTGTTTGAAAACTACCATTGGTTACAAGTAATTAGTTTGGTAATTCCGCTGCTATTGGTAGCTATTTTTGGTGTTTTCTTTACATGGAGAAGAAAAGCAAAATTCCAAATGCAATCGAAGTAAATTTTATTTTTTGGTTTGTTGTACAAACCCTATATTTGTTTTCTAAAAATATCGTGATATGGTGAATTTTATTGTTTCGAGTTCTTATTTATTCAAACAATTGCAAGTGCTTGGTAACGTGATTAATAACACATCTACCTTGCCTATTTTAGATAATTTTTTGTTCGAATTAGACCATAATTCTTTAAAGGTTTCTGCTTCTGATTTAGAGACTTCTATGTCGGCTGTATTAGAAATCGATTCTACTTCCAAAGCTAGTGTTGCAGTTCCCTCAAAAAAACTATTGGACATTTTAAAAAGTTTACCGGACCAACCGATTACTTTTACAATAGAAGATAATGCTACTGTTGATTTAAGCACTGAAAACGGAAAATATACCATTCCTTTTTATGCTGGAGAAGAATTCCCAAAACCATCTGCTTTAGAAGATGCACAACAAACCATGGTCCCTGCTGAAGTATTGTCTTCTGCAATCGGAAAAACCATCTTTGCTACCGGGAATGACGATTTACGTCCGGTAATGTCGGGAGTGTTTTTTCAATTCTCTACCGAAGGGTTGACTTTTGTTGCAACGGATGCACATAAATTGGTAAAATATTCAAGAACAGATGTTACCAGCAACGAAGTGGTAGAATTTATCATGCCTAAAAAACCTTTAAATATTTTAAAGAACATCTTGGCAACCATAGATGCAGAAGTTAAAATGGAGTTCAACGATTCTAACGCAACTTTCTCATTTGAAAATTACCACTTAATTTGTCGTTTGATTGATGGAAAATATCCAAACTACGAAGCTGTAATTCCGAAAGAAAATCCAAATAAATTGCACATCGATCGCAACATGTTTTTAAATGCTGTGCGTCGTGTGGCCATCTTCTCAAACAAAACTACACATCAAATTCGTTTAAAAATTGCTGGTACCGAGTTAAATATCTCAGCCGAAGACTTAGATTTCTCTAACAAAGGTGTAGAACGTTTGACTTGCGATTACAGAGGAGACGATATGCAAATTGGTTTTAATGCCAAGTTTTTAACCGAAATGCTTTCTAATTTAGATTCTGACGAAGTAATGTTAGAAATGTCCTTACCAAACCGTGCAGGTATTTTAACCCCTATTGATGGATTGATTGAAGGAGAAAAAGTAGTAATGTTGGTAATGCCAGTAATGTTAAATAACTAATTTGTAAAAGATAATTACCCCTTAACCGTAATAACTAGTTTGTTACGGTTTTTTTAAAATATAAACCATGATACAAACAGTTACTTTAAATCATATCCACGAAAGTTTAGGTGCCAAAATGGTTCCTTTTGCAGGCTTTCAAATGCCTGTTCAATATGCAGGGGTAAATGTAGAACACGAAACCGTTCGAAACGGAGTTGGTGTGTTTGATGTTTCGCACATGGGTGAATTCTTTTTGTCAGGTCCTAATGCGTTAGACTTAATTCAAAGAGTCACCACCAACGATGCTTCTACCTTAACCATCGGAAGAGCACAATATTCTTGCATGCCCAATGGCAAAGGAGGTATTGTAGATGATTTGATTATATACAAAATGGAAGAAGAAAAATACCTATTGGTGGTAAATGCTTCTAACATTGAAAAAGATTGGAATTGGATCAGCAGCCACAATACCAAAGGTGTACAAATGGAAAATGCATCTAACGATTATTCTTTATTTGCCATCCAAGGTCCAAAAGCAATGGAGGCCATGCAAAGTTTAACCAACATCGATTTGTCATCTATTGCATATTATCATTTTCAAGTAGGAAACTTTGCTGGTTTTAACGATGTGATTATTTCTGCTACAGGTTATACTGGTTCCGGTGGATTTGAAATTTATTGTAAAAACGAACAAGCAGAAGCCATATGGCATGCTGTTTTTAAAGCTGGTGCACCTTTTAATATCCAACCAATCGGATTGGCTGCGAGAGATACCTTGCGTTTAGAAATGGGATTCTGCTTGTACGGAAACGATATTGATGATACCACTTCTCCATTAGAAGCTGGTTTGGGATGGATTACCAAATTCACTAAAGATTTTGTAGATGCAGACTTTTTAAAAACCCAAAAAGAAAATGGTGTAACCAAAAAATTGGTTGGTTTTGAATTGATAGAAAGAGGCATCCCTCGACATGATTACGAAATTGTAAACAAAGAAGGTGAAGTGATTGGAAAAGTAACTTCCGGTACCATGTCTCCAAGCACCGGTAAAGCCATTGGTTTAGGATATGTGCCAACTGCGTTGAGTTCGGTAGATTCTGAAATCTACATTCGAATTAGAAACAAAGACATCGCAGCAAAAGTAGTGAAGTTGCCTTTTTATAAGAAGTGAGTACTAATTAGTGAATAGTGATAAGTGATAAGTAAAGCTTATTGCTTATTGCCTAAAGCATTAAATAAATTTGATATAAAAACGAAGAAATGGGAAGAGCGTTTGAATTTAGAAAAGCAAGAAAAATGAAACGTTGGTCAGCAATGGCCAAAACTTTTACCAGAATTGGGAAAGACATTGTAATGGCAGTAAAAGAAGGAGGTCCGAATCCGGAAACCAACTCTCGCTTGCGTGCAGTGGTGCAAAATGCCAAAGCAGCCAACATGCCTAAAGAAAATGTGGAAAGGGCTATAAAAAAAGCATCAGACAAAGACACTGCCAACTACAAAGAAGTATTGTTTGAAGGCTATGCACCACACGGAATTGCCATTTTAATTGAAACTGCAACAGATAACAACAATCGAACGGTTGCCAACATCCGTAGCTATTTTAACAAGTGTAACGGAACGTTAGGTACCCAAGGTTCTGTTGAATTTATGTTTGACCATACCTGTAATTTCCGTATTCCGACAGAAGGTCAAAATGTGGAAGAATTGGAATTGGATATGATTGATTTTGGTGTAGAAGAAATTTTTGCAGACGAAGATGGTATTTTGATGTATGCTCCTTTTGAAAGTTATGGTGCCATTCAAAAAGAATTGGAAAACAGAAATATTGAAATTTTATCCTCTGGATTTGACAGAATTCCGCAAGTTACCAAAAAGCTTACTCCAGAACAAATTGCAGATGTGGAAAAACTTTTAGAAAAAATTGAAGAGGATGATGATGTACAAAACGTATATCACACCATGGAAGAAGAAGATTAATTTTTCTTTTAATATCATTCAAGAAGCGAAATCATTTGGTTTCGCTTTTTTTATGTCTGCCATTTAACAATTGTTTCCAAAAAAGCTTCCTACTTTTAACACATGATACAAGTAGTTTGGTTTAAAAAAGATCTTCGATTGCAAGATCATGAACCGATTTGGTTGGCAAGTCAACAAAGCCTTCCCACCCTATTTTTGTATTTGTTTGAGCCAAGTTGGATGCACGAAGGGCACTATTCTGAAAGGCATTTCCGATTCATCCAACAGTCTTTATTGGAAATGCAGCATACTTTGGCAATCTATCATCATTTCTTGATTGTATTACATGCAGAAGCACTAGATGTTTTTCAGTATCTACACCAAAATTTTGGCATCCAACAAGTCTTCTCTTACCATGAAACCGGATTAAAAGTGACTTTTGACAGAGACATTGTATTGCAACAATTCTTTCAAAAGCAAAACATACTGTGGAAAGAATGTGTGCAAAATGGGGTATTGAGAGGAAGAAAAAACCGAAACCATTGGACCCAATCCTGGGAAAGTTTTATGGAATCTCCATTGCAAAACACCGATTTACAGAGATTAGTTTCCTTACCAAAAAAGGAGGTGGTACATATAGAAGACAATTTTCCAAAATACACACTCCAAACAAATAAAAACAAAGAAATGCAGCCTGGAGGTAGCAGTTTTGCATGGAAGTATTTGCATAGTTTTGTGCAAGAACGAGGCAAAAATTACAGCCGACATATTTCCAAACCTAACGAAGCAAGATTGGCATGCAGCAGGCTTTCTCCTTACATTACTTGGGGAAACATCAGCATACGGCAAATCATCCACTTTATTGCAACTCAAAAAAAAGAAAGTTCTTGGAAAAGAAGTTTACAAAACTTTTCCTCTCGCTTGCGATGGCAAGCCCATTTTATTCAAAAATTTGAAATGGAATGTAGCATGGAATTTCAGGCCATCAATGCCGGATTCAGAAATTTAAACCAAGAAGTGGTGGAAGAATTTCATCAAGTTTGGTGCGAAGGAAAAACCGGAGTACCCTTGGTAGATGCTTGCATGCGATGTTTGAACCAAACCGGATATTTAAACTTTAGAATGCGTGCTTTGGTAGTTTCTTTTTATACGCATCATTTGTTTCAGCCTTGGCAAAATTGCAGCAAGCATTTGGCAAAAATGTTTTTAGATTTTGAACCCGGCATCCACTATCCTCAAATTCAAATGCAAGCGGGAGTAACGGGTATCAATACTTTGCGAATTTATAACCCCATCAAAAATTCATACGAACACGACCCTGAAGGAGTCTTTATCCAAAAATGGGTACCTGAATTACAAAATTTACCAAAAGAATTTGTACACGAACCTTGGAAAATGACCGCTTTAGAAAGTAACTTTTACGATTTTGAATTAGGCGTACATTATCCAAACCCTATCGTGCCACTTGAAATAGCACAAAAAATGTCGACCGACTTTTTCTGGAAAATGAAAAAGAATACTTTGGTACAACAAGATGCTTTTCGCATTTTACAAAAACACACCTTACCCAACCGAGATGCGGTGTAACCATTGGTGAAGATTTTGGTAATTGATTTCTGCAAAATCTTGAATCACCCAATCAGCTTGTGAATAATCTTGGTTTTTAGAATGAAAACTATCAAAACCAATACACGGAATTCCTGCTGCCTTTGCTGCTAATATGCCATTGGTACTATCTTCAATAACCAAACAATTATTTTTGGGATGTTTGCTATGTTCCCAAGCTTTTAAAAATAAAGCCGGATGTGGTTTAGATTGCGGAAAATCTTCCCCTGAAAAAATTCCAGAAAAGTAAGTATGTAATCTAAAGCGATTAAAAACCCTTTCAATGGTCACTTTAGCACTACTCGATGCCAACAATAATTGCACTCCATTGGCATGTAGCTCTTGTATTAAAGGGAGTACCCCATCAATTAATTCCAAATCTTCTTTGGCATCAAAAGCATCGTTAAATAAATTTCTTTTTACCAAAACCAAATCCTCCACTTCTTCCTTTAAATCAAAATGAGCTTTCAATTTTTGGTAAATATTTTTGGTAGAATTTCCGGTAAAAGACGCATACATTTCGTCAGAAACGGTAATATTCAATTGCTTAAAATGTTGTTGGTAGGCAAAATGATGAACCGGTTCCGAGTCAACAATCACCCCATCCATATCAAAAATTACCGTTTGTAGCATGGCATTTATTTTTTTGCAAAAATAGGTGATTCTGTGCTTGAAAAAGATAGATTTAAAATCAAATGAATGTTAATAATCTCCTTACATTAGTTACAGAAATACCTATCTTTGTTTATCAAAATTCATACATATGTCTGTTGCTAAAAAAGATTACAAGCGAATTACCACCAAAACTTTGGTGGACATGAAGAGTCAAGGAGAAAAAATTTCCATGCTTACCAGTTACGATTACACCATGGCAAAAATTGTAGATGCAGCCGGGGTTGATGTGATTTTGGTTGGAGACTCTGCTAGTAATGTAATGGCTGGACATGAAACCACTTTACCAATTACTTTAGATCAAATGATTTACCATGCAAGCAGTGTGGTACGTGCTTGTCAAAGAGCTTTGGTGGTAGTTGATTTGCCTTTTGGTTCGTACCAATCTGACCCTAAAGAAGCTTTGCGAAGTGCCATCAGAATCATGAAAGAAAGTGGCGGGCATGCCGTAAAATTAGAAGGTGGAAGTGAAATTAAAGAGAGTATCAAAAGAATCTTGCATGCCGGAATTCCGGTGATGGGGCATTTGGGTTTAACACCACAATCCATATACAAATTCGGGACATATACCGTTAGAGCCAAAGAAGAAGCAGAAGCCCAAAAATTATTGGAGGATGCCAAAATGTTAGAAAAAGTAGGTTGTTTTGCATTGGTATTGGAAAAAATTCCTGCCGCATTGGCTAAAAAAGTTGCCGAAAGCGTGCACATTCCAGTCATCGGAATTGGTGCGGGTAATGGAGTTGACGGTCAAGTTTTGGTTATTCACGATATGTTAGGAATGACCCATGAGTTTAGTCCACGTTTTTTAAGAAGATACTTGCATTTATATGATGCCATGCATCAAGCCATTGGGCAATATGTTTCGGATGTAAAAAGTTTAGATTTTCCGAACGAGCAAGAGCAGTATTAAAAATGTGATTTCTAAATAAAATCTTATGTAAATTCATGCTAAACTTTGCCAACATTGCACCTCTTCGGTGCAAACAAGAATTTCAATTTTCAAAAAATCGCAATTTTTTTGTCACGATAACATAAAGATAAAAAAACAACAAGCACCTTTATGTCAAAAGGCTAAAAGCTATAATTTAAATTAAATGAATTTACATTAAATACCCATCTCTACCTGAAATCTCAAATACCATTGGTTTCTATAATTTCCGGCTGGCATTTGTTGCAAATCGTATGTCAACTCACTTTGTAACTTAAAAGCATGTTCCCATAAATATTTGGTAACTCCTACAGAAAATTGTTCTGATTTTGGTACCAAATTTTCAATGCCTGCAAAAGGCTTTTGGTTGGAGTATCTTCCAATTAACTCGTAATTGTTTGAAAACAAATAACTAGCTTGGTAGTCATGTCCACTTCCTACCCAAACAAAACTAGTTTGGCTAGGATTTAATGGATTCACAGTGATTGGATTTTCTGAGGTATTCCTACTCATATAAGCATATAGCAAACTCCAACCTTGGTATTTAAACATCACATCAGTAAAAAAATACTTTAATGTTCTGGCTTCAAATAACTCATTTCCTAATTGACCAGACGATTTGTTGGTACGGTTGTTTTGAGAAAATGCCGGGGAAATAAACAACTTTGGCTTTTTTTCTCTAGCCAAATCTCCTTCAAAATTTGTTCCATCATTGGTAAAAGAGCCAAATGGCATCAATTCTAATTTGGCAGTATAAGCCAAATTATCATCGGTGTTTCTTGTAAAATTTCTACCTTCTCCATTGGTAATAGAAGTTTTCACATTCCATGAAAAATGATCTGGTTTTTGGTTAAGATAATACGCTTGAAAGCCAAAGTCACGATCTATATTAAATCGAGCATTATTGATGGTTCTGTCCGTAAACTGTAAAGCTCCGGAAGAATTTATTCTTTGTCTGTTTCCGGGTATTTTGGTTTGACCAAAAATAAAACTCCAATGTTTATTTGGTCGGTAAGTTACTGCGGCATCTCTAATGATATTGATATTCTCACCTTCTTCAATCGCACCAACATCTCCCGGAGCAAAGGATAATTGTATTACGTACAAAAATCTTGGATCTCCCACATAACCATCAAATCGCAAACGAAGTCTTCTTATTTGTCCGTCAATAATTTTATTATCTTGATAATCGTTTAAATACGTAGCACGATTTTGCATTCTGAATCGAATGTTGAATTGAAAAATACTATCCGGAGAAGTCAATCCAACTCCTCTACCATAACTATAATAAGGTAAGTTTTCTAAACGCAGATCGTTGTTTATCGTGTCTTTTTTATAAAATTGGGCTTGTGAGCTCCAGGTTAAAAGCAAAATAAAAGCGAAGATGATCGAATCTTTTTTCAAGAGGTAAACTTTTAAAAATTTGCACAAATTTAACTTTTATTAAAACATCATCAAATTAAAATACAATAACTAATTATGCTTTGAAAATAGTACTTTTGCTTCAAATTAATCATCATGTCGCACGTTTACTTAGGATATCATTTTACAGTGGAACCAAAAGAATTAGGTTCTGAAATTTTAGTTGCCGAATTGGGAGAAAAACCTTTTGAGAGCTTTGTAGAAACTGACTTAGGGGTGATTGCTTACATAAAAAAAGAAGATTGGCAAGAAAATATTTTAGAGGATGTTTTTATTTTGAAATCTCCGGAATTCACCATCAAATACCATGTAGAAGAAATTGAACCAGTCAATTGGAATGAAGAATGGGAGCAAAATTTTTCTCCTATTGAGGTAGATGATCGATGTTATATCAGAGCTCCATTTCACGAACCTAAAAATGTTCCGTTTGAAATTGTGATTGAACCTAAAATGAGTTTTGGTACCGGACATCATGAAACAACTTTTTTGGTGTTAGAACAGTTGTTAGACACCAATTTACAAGGAAAAAGTACTTTAGACATGGGGTGTGGTACTGCCATTTTAGCCATTTTGGCAGCCAAAAAAGGTGCCAATCCTATAGATGCTGTAGATATTGACCCTTGGTGTTATGAAAACTCTTTAGAGAATGTTGCTAAAAATGATTGTGCTCATATACAAGTGTACCAAGGCGATGCCTCTTGGTTAACCAACCAAAAATACGATGTGATTATTGCCAATATCAACCGAAATATATTGTTGGAAGATATTCCAACTTATGTGACTTGTTTGAATGACAAAGGATTGTTATTTTTGAGTGGTTTTTATTCAGAAGATATTTCCTATATCTCTAAATGTTGCGAGGAGCAAGGACTTCAACTAGTAAAAACTACAGAAAAAAATAATTGGATTGCCATGCAATGGATTAAAAATTAATGCCATGTTTTACAATAACCAAGAAAAAGTTTTAGAAGAAGTTTTGTTAGAAGAATTATTAGATACTCCTAACGAAATAGTTTTGTACAATGATGATGTAAACACCTTTGACCATGTAATTGAAACTTTAGTAAGGGTTTGTGACCATACCTGGGAACAAGCAGAACAATGCTCCATCATCGTTCATTACAAAGGAAAGTGCACGGTTAAAACAGGTGCTATGGAAGAACTAAAAGCCCAATGTACCCAATTGTTAGAAGCAGGGCTAAGTGCCGAAATCGTTTAAATTAAATGGAGCAATACGGTAAAATACTCATCATTGCCATGCCTGTTTTTTTGGCACTCATTGCCATTGAAAAATGGTATGGTTGGTATAAAGGGCAAGACACCGTTCCGGTTGTAGATGCGGTTTCTAGCTTAAGTTCTGGAATTACCAATGTGGTAAAAGATGTGTTGGGCTTGAGTATTTCTATTTTATCTTACGAATGGATGGTGCAAAAAACAGCTATTTTAAGCCTTCAAAATAGCTGGATAACGTATGTCATAGCTTTTGTTGTTATCGATTTTTACGGCTATTGGACCCATCGTTGGGCACATCAAATCAACTTTTTTTGGAACAAACATGCCATTCACCATAGCAGTGAAGAGTTTAATTTGCCTTGTGCATTAAGACAATCCATTGCTTCGTGGGTCAATTTATTTACTTTTTTATTGCTTCCGGCTGCTTTAGTTGGAGTTCCTGCCAAAGTAATTGCAACCATTTTGCCTTTGCATTTGTTTGCTCAATTTTGGTACCATACCAAGCATATTGGCAAATTAGGCTGGTTAGAAAAAATTATTGTAACGCCTTCTCACCATCGGGTGCACCATGCCATCAATCCGGAGTATTTGGATAAAAACCACGGACAAATATTTATATTTTGGGACAAATGGTTTGGAACATTTCAAGAAGAAATTCCAGAGGTTCCTGCAGTATATGGCATTACCCGACCAGCATCTACATGGAACCCAATCAAAATTAATTACCAGCATTTATGGCTGTTAATACAAGATGCTTGGCGTGCAAATCGTTGGAAGGACAAATTTACTATTTGGTTTCAACCAACCGGATGGAGACCATATGGGCTAGAAGAAAAATTTCCGGTAAAGAAAATTGAACAGGTAAATCAACAAGTGAAATACCAAACCTTTTCCTACACAGAGTTCAAAACTTATAGTCTATTTCAGTTATTTAGTACATTGCTTATGGTTAGCTTGTTTTTTAATTATATCGGAAGAATGAGTCTGACTGAAATGCTTGCCATTGGCTTTTTTATCTTTTGGAATATTTACAGTTATACCGATGTGATGGATGGCAATGACAGTGGTTGGAAATTGGATGTAGGAAAAACCATCTTGTTTATCTTAATTTGGATACAAATCCCTTGGTTTTCGTTACAAATAACAGAAGTTGGATTTTTTGTATTGCTTGCTTATTTAATAATTTCTAATTTTTGGAGTTGGAGAATTCACCAAAAAAACCAACTAATAATTTCTGTTTAATATGCCATTAAAATTAAAAACAGTTCCTTTAATAGTTCTTTTTATCTATTTGTTGGTAATGAATTTATTTGGTGAAAAAATATCTTTAGATGTACAAATGTATCTCGCAGTTGGAGTGCTATTGATCAATTTATGGATTTTTAGACTGTTGGTAATTAGAGGAGAAATTCCGAAAAAGAACATTCTTTATCTGCTTTTATTTGGTTCTTTATCTTTACTTATTGCTGCTTATTTTTATTGGTTTGCTTAGCTAGAAATTTTACCAATAGCACAACTAACCATAGAAGTAGCTTTGGCTCCTAACGAATTTTCTTCCCCTTCCATCGGATAGCCAATAGCTTTTAATTTATTTGCAAGTATTTCAAAAGAAACATAATCTTGATGTGTGATGTGAACCAATTTGTTTTCAACATCTATAGTCACATATTCAACTCCTTTTAAAGAAATTAATTTCTGTTGAATGGTGTTGGCACAACCTCCACATTTTAAATTTTGTACTTTGATTGGTGTTTCCATTATAATGCCTAATTTTATGTTTCATTAATATTGTAAAATTACAACAAATGAGATTGCTATTTGGATTACTTTTTTGTTTTATTCTGTTTACTTCGTGTATAAGTACGAAATCTACCTTAAAAAATGTAGATGCTAATGCACCTATTCCGGTATTAGTGAACAATCGTTTTTTGATTAATGAGGTGAGTCCGGATAAAAAATATGGCTATGACCCTGATTATCCGGTGAATCTGTTTTACTCTAGTGCAACCAACGACACCTTAAATGTGGTTCGATTTTTTAACTCAATCACCGGACCCAAAGGAGAAACCCTGCAATACCGCAGAGTTTCTACTTGTTGTCCGTTTCCAACCCAACGTCATCCTATGGGTGCTGGTTTGATTGATTTGTACGAAGTACAATACGAAGGATTAAAACAACCTATCACCTTATATCTCAACATATACGAAACCAGTACGTTGTATGCTCCTCAAGGATTTTTACCCAAACCGATGTAAAGTTTAATGGGTTAAAAATTGGTAAATTTCGTCTTTAATAAATACACGATCTTTTCGGAGTTTGTTTAGCTCGTCATCACTGGCTGGAGTTTCGTTGGTTTCGATTTTAAAAATTTCCTCATCCAAGTTGTGGTAAGATTCTAACAACACTTGAAATTCTTGGTTTTCGTGGTACAAATTTTTGATTTTTTCGGCATATTCCGGAAACTCAACTAATAAGGGATGTTTGGTTATCATGACAAAATAATTAGGGGTTACTAGTTTTTTATGAAACTAAGTTACCCCTATTCTATGGTAAAAATTATGATATTTGTCAGGTCTTCTTATTTTACCGGAACTGCATATAAATCAAATTCGGTTGCATCGGTAATTTCAACTTCGCAGAAGTCACCAACTTTTACATAATGCTGAGTAGCATCAATCAACACTTCGTTGTCTACATCCGGACTATCAAATTCGGTTCTTCCAACAAAGTACATCCCCTCTTTCCTATCGATAATGCACTTAAAAGTTTTGCCAATCTTTTCTTGGTTCAAATCCCATGAAATTTGGGCTTGCAAATCCATGATTTCTTGGGCTCTTTGTTGTTTTACTTCTTGAGGTACATCATCTTCTAACGAAAACGCATGGGTATTTTCTTCATGGGAATAGGTAAAACAACCCAAACGTTCAAAACGCATATCTTTTACCCAGTTTTTCAATACCTGAAAATCTTCTTCTGTTTCTCCCGGATATCCAACTATCAAAGTGGTTCTGATAGCCATTTCCGGCATCAACTCTCTGAATTTTCGTAATAAAGCGTTGGTTTTTTCGTAAGTTGTACCTCTTCGCATCGATTTCAATACCGGATCTGCAATGTGTTGTAATGGAATATCGATGTAATTACAAATTTTTGGTTCACGTTTCATTACCTCTAGTACTTCCAACGGAAAGCCGGTTGGAAATGCATAATGCAAACGTATCCATTCAATCCCCTCCACAGCAACCAAAGCTTCTAACAACGCAGCCAAGTTTCTTTTCTGGTAGATGTCTAATCCGTAGTAAGTCAAATCTTGGGCAATCAAAATCAATTCTTTCACACCATTTTTTGCCAATTTTTGGGCTTCTATAACCAATTCTTCTATGGGCTTAGAAACATGCTTGCCTCGCATCAAAGGAATGGCACAAAAACTACAAGGACGATCACATCCTTCCGATATTTTTAGGTAAGCATAATTTTTTGGTGTGGTAGTTAATCGTTCACCAATCAACTCATGTTTGTAATCGGCACCCAAAACTTTAAGTAATTGAGGTAATTCCGTAGTCCCGAAGTATTGGTCTACATCCGGAATTTCCTTTTGCAAATCAGGCTTGTAACGTTCAGACAAACATCCGGTAACAAAAACTTTGTCCACCAAACCTTGCTGTTTTTTATCTACAAACTCTAAAATGGTATTAACCGATTCCTCTTTTGCATTATCAATAAACCCACAAGTATTGATAACAACGATGTTTCCTTCTTGCTCATGAACTACCTCTTTGCCATTGGCTTTTAGTTGCCCCATCAACACTTCGCTATCGTACACATTTTTGGAGCACCCTAGGGTCACTACGTTTATTTTATTTTTTTTAAGAGATTTGGTTCTCATTCTTCCTCAATTTTCGGATGCAAAGATACCATTTTTATGCCATTTTAAAATCCAAATGTAAAATCAACTTATGAGCCTGCGATGGGAGAATTAAAAATCCCTACAGCCATTTCTGCCCATAGCAACATAAATGCCAATAACAAAATTAGTAAACTGATGAACTTGGTTTTTAAAGATACTTTCCATAAGATGATCCCCTCCATTGCTGCAAAGAGCAAGGAAAAAAACACCAATGCAACTCCAAAATCATACACATCCCAATTTACCTCCGAAGTAAATTGCATGGCAATAAATGGAATGCTTAACAAAAATAAAATAGCAATTACGTATCCCCATCTTCTGGTAGAAGGATTGATGAAATAGAAAAAAAGTGATGTATTCATTTGGTTAGGTTTTGTAAATTAGTAAATAACAAACGTAAAAAGTTACATTTACAATATATTTCAAACTAAATAAAGTTGATTAAAAAAAGGATTCGTTAACTTGCTATCATTACACTTCTTCTTTTTGTACTTTTGCATTTATTGTAGAACGAACTTTACATGCACAAAGATACTCCTAATGAATGGTTCGAATCTTGGTTTGATTCGCCTTATTACCATATATTATACCAACATCGCGATGAGCAGGAAGCTCAATTTGTTATTGACCAACTTACTTCGTATTTAAATATTCCCATAGGAAGCACCATTTTAGATTTGGCTTGTGGCAAAGGAAGGCATGCCAATTATTTGGCTACTTTGGGGTTTGATGTAGCTGGATACGATTTGAGTAAAAACAACATTGCATTGGCCAAAGAAAACCAAAAAGGGAAAGTCCATTTTTTGGTGCACGATATGCGTGAAAAGTTTCCTGAGAAATTTGATGTCATTTTTAATTTGTTTACCAGTTTTGGGTATTTTGATTGTAAAGACGATAATGTTAAAACTTTACAAGCTATTAAAGAATCGTTGACAGAAAATGGCATTGCAGTAATTGATTTTTTGAATTTAAACTTCGTAAAAGAAAACTTGGTACCATCAGAAAGTATCACTTTAGATGGAATAACTTTTTCTATTATAAGAAGGATAGATAATGATTTTATTTATAAAGACATTCGCTTTGAAGTTGATGGAAAAAACCATCATTTTACAGAAAAAGTTCAAGCGTTGGGCTTAGCTGATTTTGAAGAAATGCTGGAAAAAGCAGGATTGTATTTGTTAGAAGTTTTTGGTGATTACAAATTGACTAAATTTGACCAACAAAAATCGGAACGTTTAATATTGATTTTTCAATAAATGCACTATATCATTACTTTTTTAGCAGTTATGTTGGGATATGCTTTGGCATGGACCACCCAACCTAAAAAGAAAAAACACATCAAATTGTTGTTGGCTTTTTCTGGTGCTTTTTTATTATCACTCACAGTAATGCATTTGCTGCCTGAATTATTTCATGCAGAACATCACGGGCATGAAGGTCATACACACAGTCAAATTCCGGTGGGAGCTTACATTATGTTTGGTATTATCTTGCAAATAGTACTAGAATTTTTCTCTAAAGGAGCAGAACACGGACATGTGCATTTGCACGGCTCGCATGAAGAAGAAATGCCATTTCAAAAAATGCCTTGGCTATTATTCGGAAGTTTGTGTTTACATGCTTTGTTAGAAGGATTGCCTATTTACCAAAACAACCATTTGGCTTATGGCATTGGTATTCACCACTTCCCTATTGCGATGATACTGACGATTTTCTTCCGTCAGTCGGGATTAAAAAATTGGACCATCTTTGGTTTTATGCTAGGCTTTGCCTTGATGACTCCTATTGGTACCTATTTGGCAGAACATTTGCATTTTATGCAACATTATTCTCGCGAGTTAACAGCGGTGGTGGTAGGGATTTTATTTCACATATCTTCTACTATCATTTTTGAAAGCAACGAAGGGCATAAATTCAACCTAGCAAAAATCAGCATGATTTTACTTGGTTTTGCTTTGGCTTATATCATGGAAAGCGGTCATGCACACTAACATGGAAAAAATTACAGAAGCATCTTCCAATTATCAGAATTTAGAACAAATGTCTGTGCAAGAAATCTTGATTTCGATGAATCAAGAAGACCAAAGTGTGCCTTTAGCAGTACAAAAATCTATTCCACAAATCGAAGCTTTGGTGTCAAAAACAGTGGAGCAATTTAAAAAAGGAGGCAGATTGTTTTACTTAGGTGCCGGAACTTCTGGAAGATTAGGAGTGGTGGATGCATCGGAATGTCCGCCTACCTTTGGAGTATCTTTTGACTTGGTAGTTGGTTTGATAGCTGGAGGAGACCAAGCCATAAGAAAAGCAGTAGAATTTGCAGAAGATGACACCCAACAAGGATGGAAAAACTTGCAAGAATTTCAGGTAAACACCAATGATTTTGTAATTGGAATTGCTGCCTCCGGAACTACCCCTTATGTGATTGGAGCTTTAAAAGAATGTCAAAAAAACAACATCCCAACCGGATGTATTACGTGCAATACCAATAGTCCATTACAAAAAGTATCCGACTACCCTATTGAAGTGGTAGTTGGACCTGAATTTGTAACGGGTAGTTCACGATTAAAAGCAGGCACAGCTCAAAAGTTGGTTTTAAACATGATTTCTACCAGTTGTATGATTCAATTGGGTAAAGTACAAGGCAACCGCATGGTAGACATGCAATTGAGCAACTATAAATTGGTAGAAAGAGGCACCAAAATGATTCAAGAAGCCACAGGATTAGATGCTGAACAAGCCAAGAAATTGTTATTAGAACACCAAAATGTGAGAAAAGCAATCGAAACTTTCAAAAAAATCAATAAGATATGAAGCATTGGAATATACTATTACTACTGTTTATCGGGTTTACATTTGCTCAAAGAAATACGCAACCGAATCCAATTTCTGACCAAGCACCTTTAGAATTGGTTGGAAAAAAAATATTTCAAAATGGAGAGAGATTGTCCAATTACGATGTAAAAAACCATTTGAAAAACAACCATCCAAATGCCTATTTAAGCTATAAAAAATACCAAACCAAATCGGCTGTAGGTGGCTTATTATTTGCTGGAGGAACTGTTTTGGTTATTGGAGATTTGGTAAAACATGCCTCCGCAGATGAAAAATACCCGGGTGGATTTACCTATGTGGGAATTGGTATGATGGCTATTTCTATTCCGATTATATCGGGTAGAAAAAAATACTTGGAACAAAGTATAGAAATGGTAAATACAGAAAACCAAATAAAATCTAAAGCTACTAGTTTAGAAATTCAATTGGTGCATAACTTCAGAGGTACCGGAATTCAAATTCAATTTTAAATGAACCAAGACTTATTTTACAAAGGCATTAAAAAAGCAGTGATTGCTTTGCCTTTGATGTTTATTGGTCCTACCATTATTCACAATGCATGGATCAATAAAGGACATTGGTTTCATTATGTGGTACTTACTGTTGGACTGGTTTTATGTTTTTTAGCCGTTTATTTATTGTGGAAAGGCATTCAAACCATGATTAAAGGATTGTTTAACGACCCAAAATAATTGCTATGAAATCGCCATAAACAGACTCGTTTGCTTGCAAACACCAATGAAAATAAAGCGATACCATATGACCTTAAAAAAACAATAAATATTTACATATGAAATATGTTTTTAGTTTGATCACGAGTTGTTTTATACTTAATTCGTGTTACCAAGTGGAGCAAAAGTGTGTTGATTTTAAAACTGGAAAGTTTCAAATGGAACAAGAACTGGATGGTGTGAAAGAAATTTCTGTTTTTAGCCGAGATGAAAACATGCAGGTGGAGACTTTTCGAAATGTAACCGATAGTTCCAAGATTCGATGGATTAATGACTGTGAAATGATTTTAGAAAAAATCAACCCAAAATCAAGAATAGAAAAAAAAGGAGTCCATATCAAAATTTTACAAACCGATACAGAGGGCTATCAATTTGAATATGGCTTTGTAGGCGATAGCCAAAAAGCCAAAGGTTACGCAAAAAAAATCAATTAACTTAATTAGGAAACTACCGTGGAATTTTTATTACAACCTGAAGCTATCGTTGCTTTATTAACGCTTACTTTCTTGGAAATTATCTTGGGAATAGATAACATCATTTTTATTTCTATTGTCACCGGAAAACTACCTGAGGATCAACGCAAAAAAGCTACTAGAATTGGATTGCTTTTGGCCATGTTTATGCGAATTGCCATGCTATTCGGAATTACATGGTTGATTGCCATGAAAGTAGAATTGTTTGAGATTAATTGGGGGTGGTTTAATGCCGGTATTACTGGGCAAGCATTGATACTACTTTTAGGTGGACTCTTTTTGATTTATAAGAGTACCAAAGAAATTCACGAAAAAGTGGACCACAAAGGAGAACATGCCAAAGATTTAAAATCTACTGCTGCCAAATCGTTTTCCAATGTAATTGTACAAATATTGATGATCGATTTGATTTTTTCGGTAGATAGTATTTTAACCGCAGTTGGGATGACCAATGGAATTCCAGGAGCATTGTACCTAATGGTAACTGCTGTAGTAATTTCTGTATTGGTTATGATGTTGTTTGCCATTCCAGTTGGTAATTTCGTTAATGCAAATCCATCTATACAAATTCTCGGTTTGGCATTTTTAATTTTAATTGGTTTCATGCTGATTACCGAAAGCATGCACTTATCTCATGCAACTTTGATAGGAGAAGAAATTGGTGCAGTACCCAAAGGCTATTTGTATTTTGCCATTGCATTTTCACTTGGAGTAGAATTTTTAAACATGAAAATGCGTAAAAAGTCACATTCCTAATCATTTAATCCACACATAATTTTCATCGTTTGGAGCATCAAACTCTCCAAACGTTTTTTTTAACTTAACCAAACCATATGAAAACACTATTTAAAAGCGCATTCCTTGCAGGAATATTATTGTTAATTTTTAACGGATGTTCTTCAGGAGATGAAGATGGCTGTGGCAAAGTATCCAACGTAACTGTTTACAGTACCGGCCCAACCTATATTTCATTTAACTTTCAGCCAGCAAATAATGTCAACTCTTATTTGATAGAATTTGGCCCGGCAGGATTTACCAAAGGTACCGGGACTTCTTTCCCAACCTCTCAAACTGGAACTACCATTGAAAATTTAAGTCCTAGTACTCTATACGATATTTACATTTCAAGTTTATGCAATCAAGGACAAACCAATAGTTTTAAAATTGCAAATATTGCCACAGAACAAAGTCAATGTACCGGTCAAGTTTCTGCTACCATGAATCAGTGGACAAGTACACAAAACATTAGCATTTACTTTGAATATTCCGGAGGAAATGCAGGTAACTACGAAGTGGAATATGGATTGCAGGGATTTACTCCTGGAAATGGCACTAAAATTTCATTTTCTTCAAATAGTGGTACCATTCAAAATATTCAAACTAGTACTACTTATGATATTTATGTTAGAGCCATTTGCTTTCAAAATGATAAATCTGCTGCCAAAAAATATACGTATACAACCATTGGTTCTTGTCCAAAACCTATATTTTTAAACACTGTTTTAATTTCTGGAAACTGCAATCAAGGTACAGCATACAGAAATTTTAGTTGGAATTACGATTACAACAATGCCCAAAGTTTTACGATTTCGTTAGTCGGACAAGGTGGATTACCTCAAAATGGAAATCAATTCACAACTAGTAACCAATCCATTGCCTTTAGCAATATGTTTTGCACATGGAAACAATTTTATGTACGTGCTAATTGCTTAGATGGCAGTACCAGTGAATGGGCTGGTCCGATTAATTTTAATTAATTCAAATGAAAATAAATTTTATAGCCTCTTTCATAGGGGCTTTTTTGTTGCTTTTTGTTTTGCTTAGTAGTATTAAAATAATTGACAATTTCTATATCAATATCAATGACTATTAAAAAAAAGGAAATAATAAAATTGCGAAAGTACAACAAATGATATAAGGAGATAAATAGTAATTGTGATGTACTGCTTTATCGATATTAGAGACACAGTAAAAAGGAACCATTACATAAAATTGTAAAAATTATACAAAGCTTATTAATGTGCTTCAAATTACTTGCTGTTTAATGATTTCTCAAATTAAATCACAATTGATTCATTCAAAAATGCTTAGGAAGAGCTTCTTAAAAACATAATACTTTATAAGCTTTGTGTTTATATATTAAGCATTTAGCTTAACTATTTTAAACGAAACTCAAACCTTTAAACAATGGAACCTAACTTTTAGATTTATTGGGAATAAAAAAAGAGGTGCTCTTTCGAACACCTCTAAGTTTTAATCAAATTATCTTATAGTTAGTTTTTGATAATTTTAAAGGTATGCTCTGCACCATCTGCATAAGCTTTTACAATGTAAGCACCTTTGGCAAGTTCCCCAACTTGTACACTAGTTTGTGTAGCGTTGGTTCTTACATGCATTACTTGTTGACCAAGCAAGTTGTAAATTTCAACTCTTTCAATAGTGGTATTGTTTACCAAGTTTAATACATCTTTTACCGGGTTAGGATAAAAGGTTAATTGGTTGGTTGGTAATTCTACCAAAGAAAGATTCTCTTGAATATTTAACGCAAAATCTAAAGTTACTCCCCAAGATCCATTATAACATGGATTTGGTGGAACTTGTCCAAAATCAGGATCTGCAGTTCCAATTCGCATTCTTCTATTTCCTAGTGGTGCACTCGCAGGCATCGTAAAGGAAGCATTAAACACGGTTGGATTAGCACTAGTTGAAGTTCCTTGGAATACTAACTCGGATGTTTCAAAAGTCAAGTTGTTATTGAAGTCAATCCAAACGTTAGTAGCATAAGCATAACCTGTAGCAAAAGTAATTTGTAAGTTTACATTTTCTCCCTGCTCAACATTTACCACTGTTGCGGTATGGTTGGTATAAGAAGCATTGGTGTTAGCAAAATTTGTAGCACCAAGTACAATGTTTGTAATTCCTTGACCATCAACCGAAGCTGGTACAGAAGCACAATAGCTTAATGTAACGCTTAGTGCTCCGGACCAATCACTAATTGCAGAACCATCACACAAACTTCTCACATACACTTGGTAGGTGTTTCCGGTTACTAAACCAGTAGCTAATGCTGTAGTTACACCTGATGCCGTATTACCACTCGCGGCAGGAGTACCGGTAGCAACTGGGTCGTTGTTGTTCATTACTCTCCACTCATATCCTCCTGTGGCACTAGCAATATTGGTCCAGTTGATATTTAGTGAAGTTGAAGAAGCTATCGTAGCTGTAATACCTGTTGGAGCAGGACATGCTGCTGGTGGTGTTACCGTTAAAGTAAAATCTAATGCCTCACCATATGAAATAGAGCCACATGCAGGGGGATCAATAACTGTTGCTGTACCCCATTGTGCTCTTACTCTCATTCTGTAATTGCCAGGTATAGTATTTACAGGTATGGTAATAGAACCTGTTTTAACTAGGTTTGCATTGGTTAAGAAGAAAACCGATTCTGAGGCATCAAAGTTAAAGTCATTATTCCAATCCACCCAAATTCTTAATCCATTAGTGCCTCCTACAAAGGTATTGCTAAAGTTAAAATTAGCACCAGCTGCCTGCGTTACAGTTTGAGTCGCAGACAAATTACCATAACCTGTTGGAGATATTACTGCTTTTGAAACTGAAATATTAGTAGCACCACCAGTGGTAGTGAAATTTGAAATGTAATCAGAAGTAAAGTCTGAAGTAGGTACACAATAACAACCAGTTGTAGCAGTAGTGAAAGTCAGTTCTGTACAACCTGCAGCATCACCAATCATATTAAAAGCTACTATCGTATAATAATAAGTAGTGTTGGCAGTAGGTGTGTTAAATACAAACGAAGTAACATTTCCTAAGTTTTGTGCGTTAGCAATGTTGGTACCTCCTGGAGTGGTACCAGCAGTAATTTTATATCCATCTGCACCTAAAACAGCATTCCAAGTAATGGTTATAGGAAAATTACCACATCCTGCAGGTTGTGATGCCTGAATGTTTGTAGCACATAATGGAGGATTTTGCGGTACAGTTTCTACTACGAAATTATCAATAAAGAAGTCATAATCCGGAGCATCATCAATAGTTCCATCAGTAGCAAAAAATGCAAATCTTGCATTGGTTGAAGTAGATGTCAAAGGATAAACTTTAGTTGTCCCTAAATTACTTGGTACATTATTGGCATTAAACTCCTCAATTGCAGTCCAAGTAATTCCACCATCTTCAGAAATAGCAAAAATCACTTTGTCATCTGAACCCATTGGGGTTGCTGCAGTACCATTCCAAACTGTTGCACCAACATCATATTTAACTTGATAACCACCAGCAGATAAATTAATACCCGGAGAAATCATCCATCCAATTCTGTTTGTACTATACAAATTAACCTTAATCGCACCTGTAGTACCATTATTTAAAAATCCATCTGCTGCCCATATACCGACTGCAGTACCTGTTGGTCCATTAGCTAAATCTCCAGCTCCAAATCTTAACCAACAGTTTGGAGGGAATACAGCAAAATTTTCACTATAATTTGGTGTAACCACTGCACAAGC
>JGI24121J20154_1000095_pt1 | contig 37860 bp, 45 predicted proteins | sample Subbio2Aug_QV12A_FD_20154 | JGI IMG/M metagenome (IMG submission 20154)
TGAACCGCCCCGGGTTTTGAGGAGGCTCTTTTCTCTGAGAGGATTGAGCCATGAGCAAGAAGTCGAACCAGTTTTCACCCGAGGTCCGCGAGCGCGCTGTTCGCATGGTGCGTGAGCATCGTGATGAGCACCCCTCGCTGTGGGCTGCCATCGAATCCATCGCCCCCAAGATCGGCTGCGTGCCCCAGACCCTCCACGAATGGGTCAAGCGCGACCAGATCGATACCGGCGTGCGCGACGGCATTACGACATCCGAACGTGAACAGATGAAGGCGCTGGAGCGCGAGGTCAAAGAACTGCGCAAAGCCAACGAGATCTTGAAGCTGGCCAGCGCGTTTTTCGCCCAGGCGGAGCTCGACCGCCGTCTGAAGTCCTGAACAACTTCGTCGACCAGCATCGACAGGCCTACGGGGTCGAGTCGATCTGCAGAGTGCTGCAGATCGCCCCGTCAGGCTATTGGCGTCATGCCGCCCATCAACGCAATCCCCAACTGCGCTGCCGGCGCGCCCAACGCGACGACACCCTGGTGCCTCACATCGAGCGTGTCTGGCAGGCCAACATGCGGGTAGCCGATGTGGTCGATGCCCTCGTAGCCGATGACGACCGTGTTCGGGTGATCCACGTCCTTGTGGGCAACCACGCCATACACCATCCCTGCCATCGCTTGATTGCGCAGGTACGGGCACGAGGTGAGGTCCACCATGTCGTTGATCGCCAGTTCAGCGACGCGACGTTTGAATACTTTGGTCATGAGGTTTCAGATTGAATGCCTCAAGACGCGCCCACCCCTGCTGGGATGTTGCACATCCCGAGGCGGGTTGATGAAAGTCGGCGCACGGCCGACGAAATGGCGTTCGCCAAAGTCCGGTCAAAGATAGCCTGGTGCCTGTGGCGTGGCAATCGGTGGCGACCAGTCCAGCGTCCTGTGGCCTCGAGGTCGACCTATCGTGGTGTTTAGCCCCAGTTACCGTCAGCTCGCGCCAGCCTGGCCGCTCGAAAATTGACGTGTGGGCCCCCCTGCTCCCACCCTGCCCCACTGGCGAGCGAGGAGCCACCCAGAGCAGGACAGCGGATTCTTTGCGTACGCCCCTTGAACACTGACTGCCGACTGGCAAGATGAAATCAAGCATGTAGCCCAACCACTTCGCCGCCTCACAGCCCAAAAACCATGTCGATCCAGAAAATTGAAACCCCTACCGGCAGCGTGCTGCTCACGCAGGTGATCCGCGGTACCGTGATCTCGGTTGCCACGCGCACCGAGTTCACCACCGTCCGTGATCCTGACACCCACCTGGCCAACGGCAGGATGGTTCCCGGTCAGGTCTACAACGAGGCAACCACTGTCAGGGATATCTGGCTCAAGACCGATGACGGCAGGGAGATGAAACTGCCGTTCGGCGGGCTGGGCCTTGCGATGCGTGATGGTCATGCAGTTGCGTTCATCTACGCCAACGACTCCAAGGGGGAACCCAGCTGCCTGGCCTCCAAGAACTTTGCCACCGGTGAGAGCATCGTCTCGACCGCGAACGCTGCTCGGATTGCTGGACAGGAAGTCAGCAAGCCTCCGAAACTGTCGATGGGGGCATGGGTGCAAATCCCGACCATGCTCGTCATCAGCTACGTCGCGGCCCTCATCGAGGGCGACGGCTGGTTCTCGGTGGGAGGCTTCTTCGTCAGTGTCTTTGTCTGCTTGTTTCTAATGGCATGGCTTTCGCTTTTCCGCCAGGGTAAGCGCAACAAACGAGCTGGAGCCGAGGCGGCGGAGGTTCTGCGTAGTCGCCTTGAGGCACTCCCCGCACCTTGACCCAGCTCCACAAACAGGAAAGGGCCGCATCTTTCGAAGCGGCCCTTTTTGTTTGGCCTGCAGGCCTTTTGTTGCCGCCGTTTCGGAACTATTCCGGATAGTCCCAGCACCAGAAGCCCGCCCCGATGGGATAGAGCTTGAGGGGTTGCCCGTCGACCGTGATGATCTGGGCAATGAACTCCAGGTCTTCGTCGTCAGATTCGACTGCGGTGTGGACGAATGCGTCGCGCTCCTTCACGTAGCGCAGGTTGGGCATGAGGCTGGCCAGCTGGTTGCCAGCCTCAAGCGAGAAGTAGGGAGTCCCCCAGCCATTCCATCGGCGGGTGTCGTGGTAGCAGGGCAGCTTCACGTTGGGGTCGAGCCAATCAGCCGTAACGGTCGCGCCGCGGAAGCTAGGGAATGGCATCGCGAGCTCGCGTGTGAGCGGACCTTGCGGCACAGGTGTTGTCGGTTCAGTCATGGAGTTTCCGGGGTAAGCGAACCATGACCCCAGAGGGACGCGGCCCACTGGGTTGATGATGGCATGGAGCAATCCATGCAACTGCCGATGGCAGGGTGAGCGCAAATTGTCTGTGCGCCTGGTGGTGCTGGCAACCGATGCGGACCATGTGCGCAGTGCGATGTCCAGCCTTGAATTCGAGGTGACAGCGGATAGCATGAAGTCATACAGAAGTGGCTCCAGCTCGCCTGGTGTGCCGCGCTCGTTCGACACAGGAGAAAGACATGATGGTTTTCAACGGCACGCTCACAATGAGCGCCGATGAGTGGGCAGATTTTCAGCGCATCACCTACGCCCCCTGGAAGCCCCGCACGCCCGAAGAGTTCGATGCGATGTGCGACCTGGGCGCTGCCCGACACAAGGCTGACAACACCGACGGCACCGGCTGGATCCACGCCTTGGGCTGCAGCGAGATGAAGTTTGGGCCGCAGGGCGAGGTGAACTTCCCCGCTGATGCGCGCCGTCTCGCCTATGTGAAGGTTCACGGCACGTGGCCCAGCGATACGGATCTCCGTGAATTCGAGGCGTCTCCCACTCCTCGACCAGGACTCAAGTCAGTCGACTGACCCAACCGAAATACGGCTCAAGAGAGCCCGCCCGCGCCGTGGGCCAGCTACGGTCTTCCTAGAAAAGCGAAAAGGCCCCATCCCGAGGGATGAGGCCTTTCCATGTTCACGCTCAGTGGACGGTCTTCTTCGCGAACAACGCAGCCACTTGGCGGCGATTTCCGTAGAGGAAGCACTCCAGTTTGTCGCGCACCCAACCCGGCAGGGATGGAGCGTCGAGCGCCTGGACCAGCACCATGCGGTGCCCTTTGTCCATCACGGCGTCGAACAGAGCCTGAACCGCCTGCTCACCACCATGATTGATGGCGAGGTCGATGGCGCGGCCCGGTTTCTCAGCCAGGGACTTCACGATGAAGTCCATGTGGTCGAGGGCGGAAGCGTAGTCGGTTTCGTATGCGGCGTTCAACATGTCAATCTCCATTAAAGGGAAAGAAAGACAGGTTCCACATACGGCCCCGAAGGGAACCAGTGGTTCCCGTCCGGGTGGGTGTTTGTCAGCAGTTGCTGACGCTTAGAGCAAAGCTCTGAGGTGAAGGAATTTCAGCAGACTTCGCCGCCCTTGTCTGCTCAGGCGCACCAGTTATGGCCAGTGAAATTGCAACAAACTATGTCTGGGTGATCGTCAGCGCAGCAGTGGCGAAAGCTTCGGTCCCTTGCCGGTGAAGACCAGCCTGTGCACCTCGCTGCCAGGTGCGCTGCGGTCGTGCTCAACGGCTTGTGCAACCCAGCTCGCAACCTCACTGCGAGTAAGCAGCTTCGCAGGGTGCATGAGGAATGCGGGGCGCAGGATGGGGTCCGCCTTTTCGAAGCGGTACATCACAACGAGCCAGTGGCCAGGGGTGCGCCCATAGGCCTCGCTGACCTTCTTGAAGGTCAGGGTGCTGGCGAGGTATTGCAAGCACATGCCCGTAGCATCAGGGGAGAGCTGCAGCCCCGAATCAAGGGGCTGGGGCCGCCCTTGCGCCTGCAGCGCCATCACGTTGGTCACAAGCGTCCATGCAGCGTCGACCGAGTCTGGTCCATTGCCGGCGGCTGCGTGAAGGGCTTGGGTCGAGGACTGTGCCTGTGCGCACCAGCCGTTGGAGGTGTCGTAGAGGTAGAGGCGTACGCCGGCGTCGGAAGGCGAGGCGCTGGGGGACATCACTCGCCGTCGACCTCGGGGCCTTTGATGCTGCCGCTCACGCGCGCGCCACTGTGAACGTCCAGGCGGTCGTCATAGCGCACGTTGCCCTTGATGCGTGAGCTGGGGCCGAGTTCGAGCGACTTGCGCGCGTGCACGCTGCCCTTGATCGTGCCCTGCACGTAGATGATGTCGGCTTCCATGGCCTCGCAGTCCACCACCGAGCCCGGGCCGATGTGGATCGCGCCGCCCGTGGCGAGGATGAGCTTGCCCTTGAACTCGCCCTCGATGCGCAGTGCCAGATCCGAGGAGGCCGACATCGCGCCTTCGAGCTTGGCACCCTTGGGAACCACGGTCGTTGCGGCCTTGAAGGTGGCTTCGTCGATCATGCGCATGCCGGCGATGGCAGCGGCCGCGGGCGAGGAAATGTGAGGGTTGGTGGTCATGGTGTGTGTCCTAGCTGTGTGTTGGGGTTCAGGCGACCTTCTTCATGGTGGCTTCGACTTCTGCGCCTTCGGCCATGGACATGCGCCCATACTGGATGGAGCCGGTGCAGCGGGCGTTCTCCCCGAAGCTGACCAGTCCGCCGCTTGCGTCGATCTTTCCGTTGGCTTCACCGTCGATGCTGATGCTCTTGGCCACGATCTCGCCTTCGACCTTGCCGCCGGCGGCGATCACGAGCTTGGACTGGCCGGTCAATGCCACCTTGCCCTTGATGCTGCCCATCACAGCGAAGTCGCAGGGCAAGGTGGCATCGCCCTCGAAGCTTAGTCCGGCGGGAAAGGTGCAGACCGCCGCTTCGGCAGCAGCTGGGGTCGCGGCCTTTTGCGCTACGCCAGTGCCGGCCTGCAGGTTCAGGGTGCGCACAGGCAGTTCGCGCACTGCGGCCGCCGGCGGGAGCGCCGTGGAGTGGGCGGGCGCCGCTTGCAGCCGAGGAAATTCGTCGCTCTTGTCGCTCATCGATGCCGATTCGCTCACGGCCTGGGCGGTGAGGAAGTGCGGCACGGCGCTCGGCGCCGGGAACGGGGATTCGTCGACTGCGAGAAGGTTGGGGGTGTTCATCTGCATGGGACTCTCCTGTCAGGTGGAAAAACGCGGGCTGGGCCCGAACTGGTAATCGGCATCAGCACAGGTGCTGATCTCTTGCAAACGGTGCTTCGCCTCATCGGCGGCCTGGTCGTCTCTGGGGGGCAGCGCCGGCACGCGGCGCTCGGCCCAACTGCCACCGGGAACCCACGTCCAGGTGGGCACGCCCTTGGATGCGAGCGATGCGGCCATGGCGTGACGGGTATGCAGGTATTCGGGTGAACTGCCCCGGTCCAGCACATCGAGCGCAGCGCGCGCTACGGTCTGACCGTTGGGACCGACCACATGGCGAACCAACCAGTCGGGTGCGACCTTCTTCATGGGCTGCGCATCGGTGAGGATGCGCTGGAAGGCATGGCCGTTGTCCAGCAGTGCATCCACCAGCAGTACCGCATTGGGGTTGTTCGCCGGTATGAAGCTGCGCGGATGCTCGCCCTTCTCGCGCATCTCTCGAGCTGCGTTCAGCACCAGTGCCGCCAAGGCACTGGAGTCCTTTCCCGAGGAGTAGGCCACGACTGGCGCCATACCTTTGAGCATCACGCTTCGGATACGGCGCATGGCTCGCGCCACTGGTGTTTCCTTGTACAGCGGGATGGTGAGGCCGACGGTGCGTGTCTGCGCCGTATCCTCCTCGTTCCGCGTTTCCTCAAACATTTCGCTTTGCATGTGATAACTCCATGCGAGCGAAGACCAGCCACCACGAGGCAGCTGGTACCTCGCGGGGTTGATGTGCCCCGGGCGAGCCGGGGTGTTTGGTGTGGGCAGATGCCCGTTGAATGCTGTCTGGCCCGAGGGCACAGATGCGATGTCGTCAAGGACGAATACAGGGCGGATTTTCAGACGGGGGCACCAGGTGCACAAGCGATGGCGACCAGGCCGGAACTGCCACACGCTCAGGCGGTTCGTACGGTGTCCGCTCCCCCGGTCTTCGAGGGGTATTCCCCGTGTTGGATGACCCGTAGGAGCGTCTCGCCTGCCTATTCTTGAAGCAGCTCTACACCAGAGCAGATGGCATCAAGGCGATTCGAATCTAGTTGGTGCGCCGCCCATCTGTGCTGACCTTGACTTCGGTCTGTCGATGCAAGTATTGATTGAAGCCCTACCGCATCAAACCCAATCACCCATGAAAAACTTCCTTCTGTATTCCGCACCTCGCATGCTCGGCGTGCCGCGCTGGATGAGCCGCCTGGTCATGCTTGTCGTGCTGGCCACCTCCTTCTCCCACCTCTGGGCTGGCACCCTGACCGGTCGGGTGATCCGCGTTTCTGATGGCGATACCATCACCGTACTGGATGAATCGTTCCAGCAGCACAAAGTGCGCCTGCAGGGCATCGACGCACCCGAGTCGCGGCAGGCTTTCGGCAATGTGTCCAAGCGCGGCTTGGCTGACCTTGTTGCCGGCCGGCAAGTGGAAGTTCGCTTCAACAAGGAGGACCGCTACGGGCGCCTGCTCGGCGTGGTCTTCGAAGGTGGCCAGGACGTGAACCTTGAGATGGTCACCCGCGGGCTGGCGTGGCACTACATGTTCTACCAGCGGGATCAGTCGGTCCTCGACCGCCAGCGGTATGCGCTTGCCCAGCAACAGGCGCGCGAAGCCGGGATTGGCCTGTGGCGCGACGCCCAGCCCACCCCACCGTGGGACTTCCGCCGCCAAGGCGAGTGAGCGGAGTACTCAGATGTGCAATCAGCGAGATCGACAACGCTCCCGGGTGTATGCGTGGGAGAAGGCCGCCAGCACGAACCTCACCCGGATGGTTGACGGGCAGGTTGGCATCCACCGCCACACCTATTCCGAATTCGAAACCCTCGCGGAGTGCTCAGAGTTCCTCGCGCCCATCTGGGCGGCCGAGAGAGGCCGCTACGGGAGATCGCGGGTGCCCATGCCCACGATCGAGCGTCCCAGCTGGGGGCAGCGCAGTGCGCTCGCTCATTGGGATCATCGCATCACCCTGCCGAAGTGGGCGCGCAACCGCTGGGTCATCCTGCACGAAGCTGCGCACCGGCTCACCCCTGGCGACGAAGCCCACGGCCCTCGGTTCGTGGGCGTCCTGATCGGGCTGTTGGCGCGCCACGGCGGGTACGACGCATACGAACTCATGGCCGCGGCAGACGAAGCCGGGGTGAAGTACCACGTGCGCTCGATTGGCTCGGTGCCGGTACAGTCTTTGTCCGAGCGCTTGCATCGCCTGTTACCGGTGCAGGAGATGGACGCGGCCTTCGAGCTGGATGTCTCGTGGCGGCAGGTTCGGGGTGCCTCGCTGCAGCTGGTGCGCGCCGGGCTGGCCATCTGGAAACGGGATCGGCTGTTACCCATCGAACGCCAACAGGAATGCAGTTTGGCGCTCTAATGCCTCCATGAAATCGCCACAAGAAATTGCCAAGCGACCGCTGGAATCTGCCGACGAGCAGAGGCGTATCGCCACGAATACCAAGCGCGCAATCACCGTCCTGCGCGGGATTGCTGCCTACGAAATCCTCGACGCGGCCGAGTCGGAAACCATGTACCGATGTATCGGTCTTCTTGAGGAGATGACCTCCCGCTTGAAGAAGTCCGTGGAGATCAAAAAGACGGCGGAGAAGCAGATAGCCGAGCGCCACAAGGCCATTCTCGCGCACATGAAGGCGGGGCCGCTGGGCGCTCTCCCCCCGCCCGAGCGGATTGCGTACCTGGCGCGTCACTCGGCTAGCCACTTCAGCACCCTCGGGCAACCCTCCAGGGAAACTGTGAAACGCCTGCTGAGCATGGCCTTTGACGAGGCTCTGTCCGATGAAGCGGACCAGCTGGCCAGAACCTCCGAACTGGCCCCGCAGTTGGCCGCCGCGCACGCTGCAGCCCAGTTCCAGGAGCAGCGGCCCCAACTCTTTCGTGCAGCACAAGCCCACATCGAAGCCATGGGCCCATATCTGGCCTGACCTGTATCCCGTCGAAAAGATCTTGAACCGTGGGCAGCAAGAAGCGCAGCAAACCGTTCCAACCCAAGTGGAAACCTGCGATCAACACGATCGCCGTGGCCTCCTCGCGTGTGGCCAAACTCCCACCAGAGACCGTGCGCGGGCTGGCCGAGTCGCTCGGTCGCTCCATGAAGGAACTCACCGTGCCTGAGCGATCGGCGCACGCCTGGCAAGACCTGCGCATGGCGTGTGTGGTGTCGAGGCGCGTGGAGCGCATGGGCGTGGTCAAGGGCATGTCGGTCATCTGGGATGACGCCTTCGCCGCGTTGGAAGGCGTGCGCGAGCGCAGCATGGCCTCTGGTGTCTGGCGCTACTGCACCCCCTCAGACGCCGAGCTGGAAGTGGTGCTGGAGATGACCAAGATGCACAGTATTCAGTTGAGCTATCTGAGCGTCGGGGAGTTCGAGCGGGTGTTTCTCGCCTCACGCAGCGATGTGGCTGTGCTGCCCAAGATCGTCCTGCCGGTGGCCGACGGCCACACCGCCGCTTGAGTTCTCGCCTTCCACGCCGGCCGGACCGACCAACGAAAAACCCCCCAGCCGGCGTCTTGCCAGTGGGGGGTTTGTCGTTTTCAGTGGTTTAGAGGAATGCCGCCTGCAGCGCCTCCATGACATCGGTCTCGGTGTTGCAACCGGTGTCGCTGGCGTCGTCGAAGCTGGCTTCGTGATCTCCCACGACCGGCGCCTGCAGCACCAGCACCACGGTGGGGATATCAGTGCCCGAGTCCTTGAACGCTCCGCGCTCGATCTCGATCACGTCGATGGCGTGCTCGCTGACCCAGTCACGGAACGCACTGCTCTTGGCGTTGTTGGCCGTTTGCCAGGTAGTGGATGTGATCGCACCCAACCGGCCACCTGGGACGAGGAACTTCATCGCATGCTCAACGTGGGCGATGTCCTTGCCTCCAGAAAATGGAGGGTTCATCACCACGGCGGAGAAGCGTGGTTCGGGCTTCACCTGCAGGAAGTCCGTCGCTCCCTCCATCTTGAAGCCATGCTCCATCAGCCGCTCCACGTTTCGGGGCATCAGCTCGTAGCACGTCACGTTGTCCTTGCCCACCACCTCGGCCGCAGCCAGGGCGATGGCGCCGGATCCGGCTTGAGGCTCCAGTACCGTCATCCCGGCCTGCAGGCCGGTCTGCAGCAGCAGGCGCCGCACCAGTTCGGGCGGCGTCGGGAAGAACTCATAGTCCTTGCTGGTGAGCAGCTCGCCGGTGGTGATCAGCTGCGCCAGCGCGTCACGAGGACAGCTGGAGAACACATGCGCTTGCTTGGATGTCGACCACTGGCCACCGAGCTCACAGAGCACCTCCGCTGTTTTCTTGTACCAGGCGGGCGTCAGGCGCTCAACGATGCGCACCTCGCTGCCCGTCACCGAGGCGCCCTGCAGCACTGCGATGATCTTCGGGTCGATTCGTGTCGCGCGCGGCAGCATGGAGGCTCCCACCGCCACACCGAGCACCTTGCGGCTTGCCGGCTTACCAGCTGCCACCGGAGCGGTCAGGGGTTGTGCCACGTTCCAGTTCAACTGGATCACGGCCAACTCGCTTGGGTAATCACGGCCGTGCACCTGGAGCGTCATTGCTGAGCCGCGGGGCTCGCCGTTGAGCTCCACGCGTCCGAGTGCGTCACCGAGCCACCTGGGGTCATTGACCAGCTGCTCCAAGGCTTCGATGCGTGCCTTCTGGGAGGGCTTCAGGCGCATCTCGAATTGCGCCATTCGCAGTGTGTGCCACTCGGAACCGATCGTGATCAGTTTTTCAGCGGTCTCGATTCGCTCCTCAATCGGCAGTGCCTTGAGGTTGCGCAGCAGCACCCACGCGTTGTCCAGGCTCAGAACCCGGTCATACAGCGTTTCAGCATCCAGACGGAAGACCGACTTGGTGACCCCCAACGCCTGCAGCATGAGCGACAGGGCGGCCTGGGGTTGCTCGATGAGCCAGTTCTGAATGTCGAGCTCGATGTCGTCGCCGATCATGCGCGCTGTCATCAGCGGATTGCCTGATTCGTCATGAAGGAGCCGTGCGCCGTCAGGGCGCTCCTGCGCAGCGACGCCGTCCTCCGAGTCCAGCATGAGCACCTCCCAGGGGAAGATGGACCGCAGGACCAGGATGGCCGAGATCTGCTCCAGGCTGGCCAGGAGCGAGAGATGTTGTTTCATGGGGAAAGCCCTTTGAAAAAGGGGCTTCCTCGCCCTTCAGGGCATGGAAGCCCCGAACGGGTTGGTAAATGCGCCCAGACCGAGGAACGGTGGGCACGTGCGTCGAAAGGACGGACAACGAGTAGTTTCCGCGCGTTGTCCGGGGGGAGCAAGCGATGCGGGTCAATGACAATGGCCCAGCATGACGCGACTGCCCTCGCCCACCCCATGTCCGCCCAGCACCACCTATCCGAACCGACCGTTCAACGCTCCAGGTACGTGGTTGCGTTTGCGGTGGTGGCTCACACCATCAGCGTGATCCTCATGGGCTCCAAAGCGCTGGTGGCACTCGTCACAGGCGAGGTGGCCATTCCCAACGCCGCCACCGGCGTGCCCCTGGTGATTCACCAGACCTTGCCGCTGGGCCTGTACACCATGGGGCTGACGCTGACAGCCTTTTTCTCGGGGATCTGCATCCACGTCTACCTGCAGGGCAAAAAGCCCGCTGGCGCGCTCTGGTGGGCGCGCACAGGGGTGTTTGTGCTTGGGCTGGGCTGCACGCTGGGGGGCGTGATCTTGGCAATGGTGGCCCAGCGCTGAGCCTTGCCCACCGGTTAGTGAGCCTGCTGGGCCTCAGCGAGTTGTTTGGCCAGCCAGGAGCTCACGAACTCCGCACCGCGGATGTTGAGGTGGTCGTGGTCGTGGTAGTAGGGGCCATCCTTGTCCCCCATGGCACAGAGGTTCTCCCTGCAGAAATGCTCTTCAGGGCGCAGCACTGTGAAGTTTTCCATCGGGGGAAGCTGATCGAGCAGCTGGCGTACATCGCGCCACGTTCGATCAGCTGACCGTAGAGGGTTGCGTTGCTCAAAAGCCCACCGTGAAGGTACGAGTCAAGGACCGATGTGAAGAGATCGAGTTGCATGGGAGTCAAACTATCGGAGAAAGAGGCGCTGTCAAATCCAGCGTCCGCGCACCGGGTGGCCTCCAAAATGAGAAAAGCCCCGAATGCGCTCGGCATTCAGGGCTCCTCAGAAGTGACTTCTTGTCACATGGCGCAAGCTCAGTTGGCCTTGACCTTCACGAGCATCGCGTTGCGGTGGTACGAGCCGTTCAGCTCGCCATCGACCAGTTCACCAGGGCGAACTGCGTTCCACAGGGCTTCCCCCAGCTGCTCTGCGCTCACATCCACACCGCTGATGCCCTGCAACTGGGCGCAGATGCGCAAGAGCATGTCATCGTTGACTTCCAGGCTCTCGGTGCGCGGACTGGAGTAATGCAGCGGATCGCTGGCACCGGGCGAACCGTACTTGCACAGACGGACCAGCGCGAGTTGCCCCAGGTTGTTGTCGCTGAACTGGGGGTACTCCCGGCTCAGGATGCGTTCGACCGTACAGCTGAGGTGGTGGTCACGCAGCACGGCGAGCTTGTTGTCCCAGTCGTTCTTCGCGTCCGATTCCCAATCCTCGACGAACTGGTCGTTGTTGTCGGTGAAGGTGGCCAGCACGTTGACGGGATGGTCACGCCAAGTGGTTCCGCCGCCGAGGATCCAGCAGGTGTAGTTCTGATCTTCGTAGCCGAAGTGCTTCTCGGCCGCCCCTTCAGGCTCCTCGACAGGCAACATCAGCCAGTCCGCTTCGATCCGGTGTTCCAATCGGAAATCCGGGTCCACGGTTGAAGTCACGATCACCGTCGCGGCTTTCGCCTCGCGGATGGTAGCGTTGCTGGATTGCCAGCAGAACTCCACTTGCTGCTTCCCAGCCTCCTCGATCTCCACCTGGAAGACCAGGTCGGCGTAGCTGGGGCAAACCTTCTTCAGCCAGTGGTCTTCGGACATCTGGAGCATGTTGACGTCCTTGATGCCCAGCTCCTGCATGAGCTTCAGAGCCACAGCGGCGAAGGGATCTTCAGTTGCGCACCCTGGTGCATTGCGCCAGACGCTGACGAGACCACTTTTGATGTCCTCGTAGCTGATGAGATGTTCCTGGCCGCGCAGCTGGTCGCAACACACCACCAGAACGTCCTGGTAGTCGGTTGATCGTGCCACCGAAGCGACTTCGGACAGCATCCGGTAGGGGATGAAGGGCACATCGTTGAAGAGTTGCTTCATGTTGAACGTGCGGGCCAAGTCCCAGTAGTCGCGGACGAACTCTTCCGCCGATAGGCTGGCTTTTTTCTGCACCAGCCGGTTACGAACCAGCTCGATCAGCGCGTGCTGCACCGCTGCGACTTGCTTCTCCGAATCGAAGAGATGGGTGCGGTCGGGCATTTGTGCGATGAACAGCGACGAGTCCAGGTGGACCACGTACTCGTTGTCGGGGCCATAGTAGAGCTCGGGCGCTTCGATCGGCAGTCCCTGCAGGTACAGGCGCATGTTGGACCGGGTGGGCGGCTGCAGGTTGTTCTTGAGGCCGGCAGCAAAGAGCTTGTTGCGCACAGCAACAAACCCCACCGCGGTGTGCACCCCGATGTCCTTGAGTGCTTCTTGAGAGCATTCGCGGGGGAGATCCACGCCGTTGAAGCTGATCGGCAAGGGGAAGCCTTTCACCAGATCACCGAGTTTTTGGTGAAACATCTCGATGGCGGGTCGGGGCAGCTCCACATTGCGCAGCAAGTCACCATTGACGCCGTGCAGTTCGATGCGGGTGACCCACTCGCCCATGGAGGCAAGTTCATCACTGGTCATCGGGTGGACCTGCAGCGTGCGCTGCTCGATCACATCTTCTTGCGTGATCTCCAGGCGCTTGCCTTTGGACAACACGACGACGCGATCGGCTGCGTAGCACGAGCTGAAGAAGCCCATGCCGAAGGGACGCTCACTCAGCTGGGTTTCGGTGCTCTGCCAGCCACTGGTGGCCAGATCGAGCAGAACGTCGAACTTGTCGATGCCCATGCCGTTGTCGCTGATCGTGATCACGCGCGTGCTGCTGTCGCAGGTGATGGCGATGTGGGTCGCCTGCGCGCGCCTTGCGTTCTGGACCATCTCCCCCATGACGGAGAAGCTGGAGGAGAACAGGTGCCGCATGGACTTGAAGAACGCGCGCTCGTTGACGTTGGCCCGCACGGTGGTAGCAGACAGGTTGGTTTGGGTGGTTTGCATGTGAGTCCTTGATGGGTTGAAGGACCGATGAACCACCGCCCTGACCGGGAGTAGTTCCCGGTCGGGTGGGTTGCTCCAGGCGGAGCAGAAGGTTGAGGGCGACCAAAAAGGCCGCGTGCTGGATGAGATCCAAGACGGGGTTGATGGTATTGGTGGGCGGCGCACGCTACAAGCGATGCGAACCACATCATCTTTTGTATACGCTTGATCCACCCCGCCCTCCGCAACTGGTACGTATGTACTCATCTGTATGCAGTATGCATATTGACGGACATGGATTTCTGTTAAGTTTTGGCGGCCAAAGCTCCCTCTAGCTCGCGTTGGTTCGAGGCCACCTTCCACTCGTCAACAATGTGAAAGGGGGAGTGAACTTTCGCCGTTACCGTGCCTCAAGCGAATTTTTCTCCGCGGTCATCTGTCTCACGATGAAGCACAAATCCGAAGCGGCTTTCATCCAGTTTTGTCCTCCACCGCACTGCCGGTGACTCGTTCGTAGCCCGCCTCAACGCCTGGTTGTTCACAAGATAGCCAGGTGTATCCGGTGTTCGGTTTACATACATTTCTCTCATGTCCTTTGAAAACCTCCCCATTGAGGGCCGCCAGGCGATATCTGCAACCAGTGCGGGGCTGCTGAATCCTTCACCGGAGAGTGAGGAGCGCGGGGTGCTCACCGGGTACTCCTCAGCCGAGTTGGCGCAGCTGGCGCTCGACCAGGCACCCTGCGCGGTGCTCTTGCTGGACGGAGATGCGAACGTGCTGCAGGCCAACACGACACTCAAGCGCTGGCTGGGTAGCGGCATGCGCAGGACCATCAGCGCAAGCGACATCAAGAGTGCACTGGGCCTGGACAGCCCTGCAGCGCAGGATGCCGTGCAGTCGGCCGTCGAGTCGGTGCAGAAGGATCTGCTTCCGCCCTCCTTTGAGCTCAAGCTCACCCGTGTTGACGGCTCTCATATGGCGCTGTTGGCAGCGGCCTCTGCTGTGCGGTCGCCGGCGGGGGAGTTTGTTGCCTGTGCGCTTGCCCTTACAGACATCACCGAGCGTGCTCGCCAGATGAACGAGCTGCTGGACAGCACCGAGCGCATGCGTTCGATCACGGACCGCACCACCGCCCGTCAAGGCTACTTCGATGCCGATCTGACCTGTCGTTTCGTGAATCGTGCGCTCTGCGCGCACGTCGGCGCCCGGCGAGAAGCCTTGTTGGGACGCACGTTTGAGGTCTGCTTTGGCCCGGATGAAGTACGCGAGATGCTGCCGCGCGTGATTCAGGCTCTCTCTGGCGACAAACAAACCTTCCTGATCGAGAAGCAGGCCCAGGATGGGTCTACCCAGTACCTCGAATGCTGCGTGCTGCCCGACGGCGATCCAGAGGAAGGGGTGCGGGGGGTTTTCATCGAGATCGAGGACGTGACCGAGCGGCGGCGTACAGAGGACCTGGTGCTGCACGCCAACATGGAGTTGGAAGCCCGAGTTGTGCGGCGATGACTCCTCGGTTGACGGCTGCCGCACAGTCATGATCACCGGAGCCGAGACCCGTTTCCCAGCCACCTGGGAAGGCCGGTATCTGGGCATCAACGAGCGATTCGGTGCGAGCTATACCGCCATCCAGAACCCCTACCTGCGCGACATGATCACGCAGATGGAGCGGGAAAAGGTGGACGGCGGCATGCGCTGTACCGTCAACGTCCTGGTGGATGCGGGCGCGACCAATCTGACCTTCACCGATCCGGTGGAGGAGGAAAGCGTGACCACGCCCCCAGGGATGACCGCGCAGATCGCGAACAGCAAGTTCACCGGTTCGGTCTTTGTGGGCTACGACCGCGGTGCCGACACCTACTTCATCGACCTGACGGCAGGCGAGGGGAGTGAGGCGCGCCGCATCGATGACGTTCACTTCAACGAGTTGGGCGAACGCCTGATCGAGGCGATTGATGACCGCGAATGGCTCAAAGCCAAGGTGGTGATCACGAAGAAGGCCCCGAAGAAGAAGGCCCAAACGCAACCCGAACTCGTCTGAGTTTCAACGCCTACTCATGCCTTACCGGGCATGAGCAATCGGCACCATGAGAAAGCCCCGGCCACCATCAACAGTGGTCCGGGGCTTTTCTGTTTTATCTCGCAGCTGCGATTGCAACGATCCGGCGGCAACGCGGTGGGAAGACTCCTTCGAGCATCAATTCGTCAACGTGCGTCGCCCGAAGGCCGCTCGCATTGAAGCTTGAAACTCCGGCTTGCCGCCGAACGAAGGATGGCGAACGGACAGATCGAAAGCAATCCCCATTCGGCCCATCAGGCCTTGCGATTTCTTCCCGACCGCGACCAGTTTCGCTTTGGGAAACGCAGCCCTGAGCGCGAGCATGGCCGGTTTGCCCTCCATCACCTCGTTCGTCGAAGGGGTCCGATTGCCAAGGGGCTCACCTGGGTGATACGGGTGCATCTGGATGGAGTTCCACAAGACGGCCTTTTCGGCAAGGCCTACTTCGTAGAGGATCTCCCACACTGCGTCAGCGGTGTTTTCATTCAATGGGCCACTCCCGTACCTTGAGAGACGAACGTAGCCAGGGGCAAGACGAGGAATCGCACCGCTGAGTATCTGACCCTCGCAGGTGAAAGCTACACCAGATACAGCTGCGCCGCGCCAGCCAGGAGCTTCGCCGACGAGGATCACCTCGGGATCGCAATCGAGATGTGCGGCAAGACGCGCGAGCTTCGCCTCTGGGCTGTTGCCATGTGCGTCCAGCTGGTGAGGCGTAGCGTAGGGATTGAACAGCCCCTCCCGTGTAGGAGGTAGCAGGGAGGCAAGCTTCTTCGCCAAAGCTATCGCCGATGGACTCACGGAATGACCCTCAATCATCGTGATTCCCAAACTGGTCAATGAGGCCGTGGTTGTGGGTGACGGCGCGACCGCCACGACTGGAGCCGCCCTCGTCGTCATCCCCACCGCCGCCATCACTGGTCAGCCCATAGCAGCAAAGGTACCCGATCACCACAATGCCAATCAGCGAAAGCAACGTTGCCATTTCATCCACCTCAATGATTCAGACGCCACTCAGGCAGCGCCATGTTCTTCTTCACGGCCAACGCCATCGTGGCCACCGTCTTCACATACGCCAGGCGCTGGCTGAACGTCTTGGGCTCGGGCATGTCCCGCAGCCCCAATTCGTCGACCATTTCCTCCAGGAGCGGGTCCAGGTGGGCGGCATGCTTCCACTCAGGCACCACCACATCGGGACGGCTGATACGCAGCTTGATCTTCAGGAGATCGCGGCCGTACAGGCTCCCCAGCAGCCAGTGAGGCTCTTTTGCCGCGGCCTCGACGGGAGCGTAGTGCTCGCGGAAGTCTGCAACGGTCATGTCGATATCGGCCAGGTAAGACATTTTCGTCCTCTCTTTAGATTTGCTTGCTACTAGGTTCTCACGCGCCACCCTCCTGTCAAGGGCACTTCAAACGAAAAAGGGGCCGACTCGCGTCAGCCCCTTTCTTCTGCTTGGATCGCGCCGGCGTCTAGTGCGCTGCCAGCTTGTAGGTTTCACCGAACATTCGCCCGAAACTGTTGAGTTCAGCATCAACTGCGTCGGTGTTCACCACGCTCGGTGCTGGAGCAGGTGCCGCGCCCGCTTCTGCGGGCTCTGCTGCTGCCCGCTGAAGCGGGGCCGGCGCTTGCGTTGAAGAGGATCCCCCGTTTCGCAACATCTCCTTCTTGAACAGCCACCCAAGGTAAGCCAGCTGGTACACGGTGGTCGAAAGCGTCGATGGGTCTAACCGGTCCAGATACTCCATCAGGCCATCGGCGTCCTTTGGGAAGCGAAGGCGGACCCGCACGCCAGTTCCTTCTTTGGATGCAGCCATGCTCGTTGCACTCCGGGTCAACGATTCGCACTTCCCATGCGCTGGGTGTACTCGGCCACGATCTGAAAGCCCCGCACGTTGGAGAATGCAGCGCCGGCGTCAATGCGAAGGCGAGGGCGGAGTTCAGGGTGGTGTTCGCACAGGAAATCGTAGAACACTGCACCGCCACCACCGCACACCAGGATGCTGTGAAAGTCCTCCAGCGCGCCGATCGTGTCGAGCATCGCGTTGTAGCCGCCGCGCAGCACGTCGTTGATCGCTCCTGAAAACTCGGACATCGCGTACTCCACGCCCGAGATGCGGATGGTTTCATTGCGCCCGCGGATGGCCGCATCGATCTCTTGGATGATGCTGTACTGGCCACGCAGGCTCGGGTTGATCATCTTGGCCACGGCGGAAGCACAGGCCAGCATCGATTCCGGATGCGCACCGGACCGCTCGTAGTTGGGAGCCTTGTCACGCGCAACGAGGAAGTCGATGGTGCCGCCGCCCACGTCGATGACCAGGTTCCACCCGCTCAGATTGAAGTCCGGGTGGCTCAGGCCGTAGTTGTAGAGGGCGCCCATGGGTTGGACCATGACCGAGGCATCGACCACATGGACATGGCGGGCGCCCACGCTGGGATCTGGGCTCACGACCTCATGGCGACCCACAGCAATGCTGCGAAGCCGATCACGGTATTCGAGGTACGTGTTCAGCGGCAGCCCCACCGTCAGGTGCTCGATCGCCATTTCTTGCGGATTGCCCACATCCTCCAGCATGTAGTGCATCGCACCGCGCATCAGTGCAAGGTACGAGGGCGACGTGCAGTAGTCCTTCATCACGTGTCGAGGCTGGACACCCTTCAGGTGCATGTCCACGCCGCGGCCAGCGAAGTGGGGGACGCCGTTGACTTCGCTGATGCAGCCGTCAGCACCGTGCGTACCAGGTGCGTGCATGAAGGTGGCGTTCGGACGCAGCGTTGCAGTGATGGAGGGGAACAGGTCGGCATGAACCATGTTGACCCCGTTGACCTGCTTGCGGCCGCAGGTGAATTTCGTGTTCGCGTATACGCACCTGGTGATGGAAGGCATGCCTCATGCACAGGCGAGCAATTCGAACACGCACTGATCACTGGCCCACCGATGAGCCTGGTCAGTCCCAACGGTGAGCTAAACGGTGAGCTATCGCGGGGAAACCCACCAGATAGCCGGGGGCCACACCGTGCATCGAACCCTAAACTTTCAGGCTGGTAGTTCACGGTTTCGCGTGAGTGATGTCGTGCCGCGCGAGGAACTGCCGCGAACGCGCACGCATGTCAGGGGACGGCCCGCTCGACTGGTCCGCATCGCTGGTGCGATTGAAAGTGCGCCAAGACAATCCCGGCCAGTGAACCAACCGAGCGCAGCAATGATCCACATGGAAGCCAATACAGGGACCCGATTCGCACCCAAGGACAGCGATCGCGGAGTGACCATGCGCGTGTCTCTGCGCTCGGCTGCCCAGCCCTCGGCCATGACATTCGACCGATTTGCCAGTGCGCAGCTGAACACCTCAGCCGCCCCGAAAAGTAACTTCGACACCCAGGGGCGCACAGCCCACGAGGAGTACGAGACCAGCAAGATTCCCGGGTTGCTCATGCCCAGCGGCTCGTTCGAGCTGCACCGCTTCCTCATTCAGGCACTTGCCCACAATGCAGCTGGCCGTATCGATGCCCCCGCAGCTGGCGCGGCCATTCTCATGCGTGTGGTCTACCCACCGGTGGCCAGCGGCAGCACGAGCGGCGGGGAGCACGAGGACTTCCAGGACAGCAGTGCGTCCGCCACCGGCTGGCCGCCCTTGGACGCAAGCTTCGATCCCCATGTCGCGGTCCAGATGATCGACACAGCCGCAACGCTGAGCGCTCCGCACCCTCTGTACGAGTCCCTGCTGCGCTGGGCCCCGCTGCCGCAGGCCTTCGCCGATGGAAGCCACAGCCTGCAATCCATCAATCAGCGCTCCATCGTCCACCTGGCCTTCTCACCCAGGATGCCCGGCGACCCCATTCTCGTGATGAGCGTCAATGCCGCTGGCCAGTACGCATCGCACATGCACTTCCAGAGCGAGTGGAAGGCCTGCGAGCGCGCTGAGAGCGTGACGGATGCACTGCGCAGTGCTCACATAAAGACCGCAGGCCTGATCACGCCGGCCGATGACCAGGAGCTGCAGGACATGCACGACCAGCTGCGCATCCGTGCGCTGGCCCGGCCCGCAGCGGCGATCACGATGGAGGAGATCACTGCCGATCAGCCCCACATCGCAGCCGACCTGATGGGCAAGAGCCCGCTCACGAACACAGCACCGTGCGCAACCGCGCAGGACATCCAGGAGAGCTTCCCCGGGCTGATCGTGCTGGTCGCACTGCGAGAAACCCAACGCCACTATGCCCGTGTGCGTCACCCGTTGGGACTTTGGGATTGAGGTCTGCAAACAGCGAGTCCGAAGACCCGCTGGATGGATACCTCATCACAGCCAACGCGACTTGACACCACATGCTCGGGTGCTAGTTTGAACTGCGTGTTCCCCCTAGTGGCATCCAGTGGCATCCGGTGGCAAGCCGTCGCTTGGGATGAATGCAGCCTGGTCTCGCCCGATTCAAGCGCCCCAGTTCTCTGCCGATTACTAACTTCGTCAACCATCTCTCATCAACACATGAAATTTAACAAGATGCTCAAGTCCTCCGTCATCGGTACCTTCTTGATGGCCCCCGTCCTGGCCATGGCGTGGGGTGCAATTGCATCCAGCTCGGTAACGGGCACCCACACCGCGACGAACTACGGCAGCGCGGCAGAGGCCGAGAAAGCGGCGATCGAGGGGTGCGAGAAGATGGGTCGTCCCTGCACCATCATGGTCAAGGCCCGCAACGGTGGAGCCTTCGTGTTGTACGAGGGCGAGGGGGGCTACTACGGTACCTTCGCAACGGACCCTGCGGAGGCGAACAAACTGGCCAAAGCCAACTGCAGCAAGAAAAACAAGTCCTGTGAGATCCGCACCGCAGCGTGGGACGGGGGCGCCCGCTGGCTCGCAGTGGCGGTGAGCGAGGCCGGATACAAGGTTCGCTACAACTACCCGGACCCCAAGGCTGCGCAAGAGGAAGCCATGGCCGACTGCCTGAACAACTCGTCGGCACCCGAAACGTGCAAACTGCTGGACGAAGCCGCTTTCAAAGGATCGGTTGCGATCGCAACCTCGGACAGTGCCAAACGGTACTTCATCCAAGTCGATCAAGACCCCAAATCGGCCGCCAGTCAGGCTCTGGCGAATTGCGCAGCATCACCCAGCAAGCCCCTTGACTGCAAGGTGACCGAGCAGTTCACCAACGATGCCCCGTTGCCCATCCCCAAGGCGATGAAGGCACTGCAAGCACAGGCCGAGAAGAATCAAGCTGCCGCCAAGCGTGTGAAAGAACAAGCACCTGCGAAAAGCGTTCGCAGCACCACCAAGACGACCGAACAGTACAGCTGTGAGACCGTTTGCCAGAACGCCAGCTGCGTGAGCCGGTTCCCTGACGGAACGGTCCTGCGCTGGACCGCACAGATGAAGCACGACGGCATCAAGTGGGCGCTGGACACCACGGGCTGCGGGCGTTGACACACGCGCCACCACGGACACGTCCCCCTGTGGCGGTGCAGGCTGCACGCAGGCAGACGCCAGCATTCGTGTGTACCGCCGCATCGTGAAGGTGGACTTCGTGAACGTCGGCATCGTGAGTGTCGACACCTCGGAAGTCACATCGGGCGCCGCGGCGCCGTAGAAGGGCTTCCAGGGCAAGAGCCGCACAGCAGTGGCAGCTGTGCCGCCTTGCCCGTGGTGATGCAGGGGCTCCTGCCGGGGGTCCTGCGGCCCTGCTGAACAAGCCTCCAGGCAAGTAGGGCAGGGCACGCGCGGTCTCCTCTCCTGGCTGCCACCAGCTGCTGAGTCTTCACGCGACCCGCTTCAGAGCGGACAGAAGATCTGTGGGGGGTTGGCGCGTGGGCGTTCTTGACAGCGAAGGGATGGGTGCTAGTTTGGATTGAGGATTCGGCGTTTGTTGGGGCAACCCCTTCAGTGCCGGGTTTTCATCCCATCACCCACCTGACCACAGCAGTGATCAGGCCAGCCCGAAAGCCCCGTCATGAGCGACAGCAGCAGCCCCCAGCCCTACCCCGGTATCGACACCAGCGCCCCCCTCCCGCGCGACTTCACCTTCACCACCCAACGCGCAGGGGTGACCCTGACGGCCCGCGTGGAACACCCTTCGTGGAGCTACTCCAACTGGGGCTTGCAGATCGGCGTGACCATCAATGAGGGTGCCAAGCCCAATCAGGGCCGAACCAGCGCCCGCAGGCCCGAACTGCCGTTTGAACAAGCGACTGTGGGCGATGCGCTGGCCCTGTTCGATAGCGTGGGCATCGTGCCGTGCCGCACCTGCAGCGCGCCGGCGTTCGATCCGGCCACCAGCGAGACCAACCGAGAGGGTGAATGCGAGAGTTGCTTCTTGCGGCGGCTTGAGCGGGACTTCGAGCGCCAGACGCTGCCCTCGCGCATCCGCGATCTCAAGGCGGAGCTGCAGCGCGCCGTGGATCACAAGGCCAAAGGCTTCACCCACCGTCTGCTGGCCATGATCCACCCCGAAGCGGGGGGTAGTGACTACCTCGTGGAGTTCTTCACGGAGAAGGAGCCCACGCCCGCCGAGATCGAAAAGCTCCTGAAGAAGCGGCGCTCCGCCGTGCTCAACGACTACCGGCTGACCCACCTCGACATCCTGCAGACCAGCCTGCAGGAAGCGCTGGCCAAGGCCGAAGCCGACAAAGCCGCCTTCGCAGCTGAGAAAGCCGCGGCACGCAAGGTCGCCGCCAAAGCCGCGCGCGATGCGAAGAAATCCATCGGCGCGGCCGCCAAGCCCCGGTAACAGCTAGCGCTGCACCGTCCGTCCCCCCAGCTGCATTCAGGGGGCGCCCAACGGGGCATTCACCCCGCGATACCTCACCCAGGGCAGGGCGTACCCGCGCCTAAATTCACTTCAGACCTGACCTACACGACCATGTTTCTGCCGCCCATGCCCCACTTCCCGAGCGAAACCGAGCTGGCCTCGATCGAACTCGAGCACGCCATGACCGCGATTGCAGCGGTTTTCTGCGGCGAAACTGGTGCCGGCAAGCCTGAAGCCCCGGTGGGCATGACCACCCACCTCTGGGTGGCCCGACCTGGCATGAACGTCGCAGCGCTGTGCGGCGTGCGCCCGCTCGGCCTGTACAACCAGTGGCGCCCGGTGCCGGGACAGCAGGTGACCTGCAGCCGCTGCCTGAGCCTGCACCACGAAGTGCTGAGGAACCACCCATGAGCGTCGACACCACCATGCTGAATCCGCAGACCATGGCGGCCCTGATCACGGCCCTGGAATGGGGCTCCTGCGTGATGGGGCTGCTGGGCGCCTTGGTGCTGGCCACCAACACCAGCATCTCCCGCTGGGGCTGGCTGGCGTTCTTCCTGGCCAACCTCTGCTCCGTGGGTTTCGCGCTGGGCATCGAGCGCTACGGGCTGATGCTCCAGCAGCTGGGCTTCGTGGCCACCTCCCTGCTGGGGATGGCGCGCACAGGCCTGCTGCCCGGAATGGATCTGCGCGCGGCGCCGCCGCCACTTGTCGATGCACCTGCCCATGCGCCGCCACGCTGAGGATCGCACCATGCCAATCCAGTTCGTCGAACCGTCTGCGGCACAGAACGTCCGGCATGAGCGCAGGCCTGCGCCTGCGGTGGACGCTGCGCGCGATCTGACGGTGGACCTGATCACCGGCGCTCCGACAACGAGCAGCCGAGCCCAGCGTCAAGCCAGCCACCTTCACTCCCTGAGGGATGTGATGGAGATCACCTCGCTGATCGAACAGGTGCTCGCACGCGACTTCGGCGGTCGCGGACGCGGCATCCACAGCAAACTGGACTCCCTCAGCAAGCCCCTGCCGGCCTGGCTGGACAAGCGACTGCGATACCTCTCCGCCGTGCGCAACAAGGCGCTGGTCGAGCCGCAGTGGGCCATCCCCGAGCGCGAGAAGTACCTGGGTGAATGCCACCACGCTGCGGCTACGCTTCTGAAGATCGCCAACGACCGCGATCACCCCACCGGGGCATTCCCTCGGGCCGTGCGATGGTTTCGCCGGACCCTCTCCCGTCCTGCGGTGCAGCGCCCGGGGCTGGCCATAGCCACCTTGCTCGCCCTCGGTGCCCTGCTGGTAGTCCTCGCCGGCGGCGAGACCGCTGCACAGGCTCTGCGCTTGAACCCTTGAAACGTATCGCCCGTCTGCGCCTCAGAATCTGAGCCTGCGCGCACCTGGGCACGAAGTGGCCATGCGCTACGCCGCGACGGCGTGAACAGGCCTCAGCGGGGAAACAGCATCAGAGGGTAGTGAAATGCCGGCTCCAGCGCGCGCTTGGCCTGCAGCGGGAAAACCTCGGGCAGGTAAGCCTCGTGGAACCACCGCCCGAAAGCCTGGGCGGCCGGCAGCGACGAACTCACCTCGAACTGGATGAACACCGTGCGCGCGTCGCTGGTGGTGCAGTGCAGCTCCAAGGGCTTGCCTTCATCGCGGAGCATGCCGCGCAGCGCCTGCAGACGGGGCTCGCGCTCGCCGTAGAGGGACCAGTCGGTGTAGAGGCGCTGACCCAGCCCCTGCTCGCGTGAGCGCATCAGCTCCCAGCTGAACACCATCTTGGTGTACGGGTTGTCGAGCACCACACCCCACTCGAACGGGTGAACCTCAAAGCCCTCGCTCAGGCGCATCTCGCGGATCTCGTGCGCCAGCTGGTCGTTCTTCCAGGTGTGCAAGGTATGCAGCAGCTCGTCCAGGGTGAAGCGCACGGAGGGAACCCGGATGGGCATTTCAGGCAACGCGGTGGCATCTTGGCCACCCATGGTTTCTGGCTGGGGGTTGTCCCATGCCAGTGCGCCTTCCACTGTCGCCGCGTGATAGCCCATGCACAGGGCCTCCCGCATGAACTGTGCGCGCCCCTTGGCGCCGCCCAGCATGGACAGCACCTTCTCGAAAAGCTGGTTGTCGCGCAGCGGGCCGTACAGACGCATCTGGAACACGTCCAGGTAGAGGCGGCAGAGCGTTGCGCGCTGCTCGAAGTAGTTGTCGGCATCCGTTCCGTGCATATGGTGCAGCGCCGTCCACCAGGCGGTCCTGGACTGTGCCGCAAGGCCCTCAGGCGCGTCCAATGGCCAGTCTCCCAGCAGCACCTCATTCAGACGCGTGAGGTCCTGCAGGATGTACGCATTCAAGGGAGCAGATCCGGGTGCTTGAATCATGTGCATGCTGGTTGTGGTGTCTCGTTGCGTCGAGCCACCATTGTTGTCTGGGGACGATCGTCTGTCCGCTCATGCAGTCCACCTGTTGGTGCGGCACTCGCACCACCGGTGGAGCGCCGGCCAACGTGATCAGTCCTGAGCCATCGCGTGCATCTCCTCCTGGGCGACCTGGTGCAGCACAGCACGCACGCGCGCCGCGACATCCGGACGACCGAGCAAGTCATGCAGATGCGCCGGCGCTGCGGCCGACTCCTCCCGCCAGGCCTGCAGCAGCACCGACTCGCTCACAGACAGCGCGCACAGGTCGGTCACCCACGTAGCCAGCGCCTCGGCATCGAGCTCGACCTTCAGACCGTGCAACTCGACGATGCGCGCGGTCAGCAGCTCAAGGCGCTCCTGCGCAGACAGGCCACAGCCCACCGCCAGCGGCAGGATGCGTGCCAAGGGCAGCGGCTCGCCCTTCTTGAGCATGCTCACGAAGTTCGGCTCCACCCCGCTGCGCAGGGCAATGGTCTTGCGCGGCACGCCGCTCTCGAGGGCCCGTTCGATGAAGGCCGTCACCAGCTCGCTCGATGAGCGCTGGGGCAGGGCAGCGGCTGGCAGGGGTTCGATGGGGGTGGGGGTTTTGGCTGCGGTCATGGGTCGTTCCTTGTGGTCCCGAAAAAGCTCGGTGGCACAACCCACTATAGGGAGCGCGCTGCACCGTCTGGGGCCAAATCGCTAACAGTTGCCGATTTATTTGCTCAGCCACGGCTGACTCGCTCACCGCAGCCGGATGCAGTTGTCGACCGACCGGCCTGTCAGGGCTCGGTTTTCAAGAAGTTGATTCCTGCAGGAACAGTGGCGGCTGTCCCGAAGCGGTCAGAACCACCAAAAGAGCGCCATTCCGCTCGCAACGGGGTGGTAACCCCGCGTTGCTCGGGGGGGCTGTGGCACGTTGGCGTCCGACCATCTGGGGTAGCAGCCTCGGGCCGAGGCGCCAGGCGGTTCGTATGCAGCAACGACAGCTGAGCGGCATTTCCGGACGAGGTGAATAAAGGACTGCAGCGGCCCTTGAATTCCGAAGACCCACTGGCAGGATGAATAGGAGTCGCCAATCCGCTAGAGGGTCGGCGCCACCCTCAAGCCCACGCCCAACCCACTGGAGAGAACACTATGCAAGACAACGCCGTTCACGCCGACGCCGATCAACTCGCAGCCCAGGCGCTGGCCACCAACCCGGACATCACACTGGTGGCCGGATCCATCAAGGGCGCGATGCATGCCGCCGGCGCGTCCAAACGCGACCTGTGGTTCGTACCTCGCTCCCAGATCCGCGTCATTCCCGGCTTCAACGTCCGGATCGAGAACGCGGCCTACCACACCCACATCCGCGCGCTAGCCGACAGCATCACCAGTGAAGGCTTCAAACCGGAACACCCGCTCGCGGGCTACGTGGCGCGCGAAGGCGAGGACAGCGTCATCTACCTCAACGATGGCCATTGCCGCTTGGCAGGCGTCGACCTGGCGATCTCCGAAGGCCTGGAAATCGACCTGCTGCCCGTGGTGGTCAGCACCAAAGCGCGCGATCTGGAAGACATCACCGTGGGGCTGGTGCGCAGCAACGCCGGCAAGCCGCTGGAATCGCTGGAGAAAGCCGCCGTGTGCAAGCGTCTGGTGGGGTTCGGCTGGGATGAGACCCGCATCGCCAAGCGCCTGGGCTTCACCGAGAACTACGTCCGCGATCTGCTGACCCTCATCGGTGCACCCGCCAAAGTGCGCGAGCTGGTGGCCAGCGACCAGATTTCCGCAACGGCCGCCCTGAAGGCCATGGCCACCCACGGCGACAAGGTGATCACGAAGATCGAGGAGGGCCTGCAGATGGCCAAGGCGGCGGGCAAGAGCCGTGTGACCACCCGCTATCTGGTCGATCCCAGCGAGAAGGTGATCGCCAAAGAAGGCCCCAAGCTGTATTCCGTGGTGCAGGAACTGCGCAACGACCCCGGCTTCGCTCAGCTCGGCAAGCCCCTGCAGGACAAGCTCGACGAACTGCTCAGGCAAATCGAGGGCAAGCGCCAGCGCGCCATCAAGCGGGCCGAAAAGCTGGCCAGCGAACAGGGTGTCACCGCCGCGGGAGCAGAGGGCGGCGACTCGTCCCAGGCCGACCAGGCAGACGCCGGCGAGGCAAAAACCACCGGGACGGCGGGCGGGGCCTCGTTCACGCGCGAGCCGTTCGAAGAAGCGGCCTGAGCCGTGGCCATCTCCGTTGCAATGCCGTTTCGCCCCCCGGTGGCACAGCCGATCAGCCGTGCTACGTTGAGCGCGGCCGACAAAGCCAAGCTGCTGGACGCGGCAGCCGTCCTATGCGGGTCTGAAGCCGTGCACGCGCTCAGCGCGGCGATTGCCACGCACGAGGCGCTGCTGCGGGCCAAGCCAGCGGCTTACATCCGCACCCACCGCTGTAGCGGCGACGTCACGTTGAGCCATGACGCCGACCAGGATGGGACCTTCGCCCACGAGCCTCTTTTCAAGCTCCCCCGAATCACGCCGGCGATGACGGGAGCCTTGTAATCCAGATGACCTGCTGACCACACAGAACCAACGCCCGACCTAGACTCCGCACGGGACGAACTCCATCATCAGCAAACCGTGGCGCGCGGTCGTTCTCTTCATCGCCATCCAGGTTGGGCACCACCTCGGCGAGGCACTCCAGGCCGCTCCAGTTGATTCTTCACTTCCAGCATGACCATGACCAGCAGCGACAACACCCCCGCGCACGACGTGCAGGCCAACACCACCGAGCAGACCGGCGTCCTGCAGAAGATGCTCACGATGATGTTGGAGGACAACCGTCGACGGGAAAAGCAGGAGCGCCGCGACACCTGGTTCAAGCGGATCGCCATCGGCCTGCTCGTGGTGGCCAGTCTTGCCGGTTACTACACCTTCTTTCGCACGCTGGTGGGCTCGGGCAGTGGCAGCTCCACCGATGGTCCCACGCTGGCTGTGATCCAGGTGCGGGGCGCGATCATGCCGGACAGCAAGCTCACCTCGGGTGGGCGCGTGAGCGCGGCCATCATGGCGGCAGCCAAGGATGACAACGTCAAGAAGATCGTGCTCTACATCGAGTCCCCCGGGGGCGCACCGGTGGAAGCGGAGCGCATCGCTCAGGCCGTGAGCCTCGCGCGGGAGAAGCACAACAAGCCCATCGTGGCCGTCATCGGCAACCTCGGCGCCTCCGCTGGCTACATGGTGGCCCTCTCAGCCGACGAGATCGTGAGCGGCCAGTATTCGCTGGTGGGCAGCATCGGCGCGGTCATCCAGTCGTGGCAGCTCGAAGGGCTGCTGGCCCGCCTGGACGTGAAGGCCAAGTCCTACACCTCAGGCGAGCTCAAGGCATTGCTCAACCCGTTTGAGCCCGGAACCGAGAAGGGCGCGCAGAAGGCGCAGGATCTGGTGAACACGTTGGGCACTCAGTTCGCCGACCTCGTGGCCGAGCGGCGCGCCGGCAAGCTCACCCAGGACATCAGCACCTACACCAGCGGTGAAGTGTGGAACGGTGCCCAAGCACTCAAGCTGGGGCTGGTCGACGCCAACGGCACGTTGGAGAGCGTTGCGGCCGCGACCCCCGAGCTGGAGGTGGTCAACTTCGGCCCCTTCGAAAACAAGGGGCTGCTCGCACCTCTGCTAGGCGCTGTGCAGGACGGCGTTCGTCAAGGTGTGCAGGCGCTGGCCGAGCCGACAGCCATCACCGTGCGCTGAAGCTGGCCCTGGCCGACTGCGTGCGCAGCGCGCGCGCGCCGGGGTGGGCGCCATTGCTTGCGGCTCAGCCTGAGCCACCAGACAATCTCGCCTGAATTCGCTTCTCGCGAGTCTGCGTGCCGCTTGCGCTGTGCACGCCTACATCAACCCCACCGGGACCTACTCCCGGATTGGGCGATGGGTTTTCCGGTTCATCCCTCACAGGACACACCATGAACCCCATCCACAACGTGCCGATCTACGTCGAGTCCCATTCGATGATGATCCAGGTGCACGAACACCCCCTGTTCGACCCGGCGCACACGCGCCAGCTGCTGGAGCACATCAACGGCTTGTTTGCCTTCGAGCGTGACTTCGGTGGCATCGACGGGATCGAGCAGGCAACGCTGATCCAGTTCCGCAACCCAACGCACGCCGGCAAGGCAGGCTCGATCGTCAAGCGCCTGGTCCAGCTGCCCCTGTACTTTCAGGAGGTGCGGCACTTTGTCCCACTGGACGAGCTGCAGCTGCACCAGCGCATGCTGCTCGCCGCGGCCACGGGCTACATGCTCATGGGCCGTGACGAAGCCATCGCAGTGCTGCATGAGGTACCCCACGGGCACATCTTCTGCGACACGTTCGAAGTCAACACCGACGGCGTGGCGCGCTCACTGGCGGGCTACTACGCGGACACCATCGTGCGCGACAGCAAGCCGCAATACATCTCCAAACTGAACGTCACCGAGGTCGGCAAGGCCATTGCCCGGGCAAACGGCGATCTGTACTGGTGGAGTGGCCAGAAGCAAGCCTTCAACCACAACCAGGTCGAGCGCCTGCGCAACACCATCCGCCTGCTGTCTGCCCATGAGAAGGACGCTCCGGACGAACGCACCAGCTCCGGCGCGGTGATCCGGCGCAGCTTCATCCAGAACGGCAACACCGGCTCGGTCAGTCCGATCCTTCGGCAGCACGCTGGCTGGCGCCGCTATCCCACGAGCAGCGATGCCTGGTACTACGGTTGCTGGATCAATCCGGCGCTGCGCCAAACGCTGACCTACGCCGAACAGGACGTGAGCCACGTGATTTGTGACAGCGCCGAGCAGTTCAACCATGAGCTGGCCAACATGGCGCAGTTCCACGGCACGAACCGCTCGCCCTCTGCCATGGGCTACGGTGAGGACGGCTCCACCGCCTACTTCGACTCCCTGTTCTTCATGCAGGGCGCACAACGGACCGCTCGCTTCGACAGCGGCGGCAAGGATGGCAACCAGTGGATCGCTCCTCTGTTTGGCTCCATCAGCCTGGATCACCCTGCAGTGTTCGGGCTGACGGCGGGCGCACTGACGGAACTGCCCCCTGACGCGTTCGAGCTGGACAAGCTCAACCCGCGCGCCTTCGTGGCCCACGTCGTTCGCGCCAAGCTCACCGCGGTGGGCTATGAGGTCGTCGTGGGATTCAGCGACGGTCAGGTGGCCCAGTGCGAGATCTCGCTGCAAACCGAAGAGGCCTGAGCTCCTGGCTCGCTCTCCAACGCCCACGCGGCCGCTGTGACGCTCACTCATCGAAGGTGAGGGTGGCAGCAGCCCCGTGATGCATTTCACACATCGACAGCCCCATGCCCTCAAAGGCATGGGGTTTCGTCGTTTGGGGGGGTGATATCGGGGGTTGAGCCCGCCGTTGACCCAGCCTCGGGCGCAGCCGGTGAAACCAACAATCGGGCGGGAAGATCCCAATACACCATGAAGCCCCCCCGCACGACCACCACTTTCGCCAGATACAGAGCAGGAGCCCGGGGCGTGCTCAACCTGGTCGCGTGGGCGGTCGCCAGCGCGGCGCACGCAACCGAGCCCGGTGGGAACAGACCAGCGACCGCTGGCTTCACCGAAGGATGCACAAGGCTGGCTGGGGGGGACTTGATGCTGGTGCTCACCCCGGCATGCACAGCGCAGCTGGCCACGGAGGCTGGCAAACAGGCTTTTCAGGACCTGGTGCATTCAGAGGTGGGCAAGCTCGAGCGCAAGAATGCGTCCAATGCCGGGCGATCGGCCCGAACGAACCTCTCCCGCCTCAGTGAGCTCTCCGCCATGGATGGCAATCCAGCAGCCCGTCGCGCTGCCAACTACGCCACGCGGCAGGCAACCCCGCTGGGGGGCGCGCATGCTGGATCGACCATCCAACCCTCGCGCTGAAGATAAGCCTGACTGGTCGCCACCCGTTGCGGGAAGCTGGCGAGCGGGTTAGATTCGCTCCCGTTCTGGTCGCATGACCATCTCGTCGGCTCTGTGCCGACCCTTCAACCCCCACGGGAACACCCAGTTCCCGGTTGGGTGCTTGGTATTCCCACACTCCCATAGAGAGAGCAGTGAGTACCAAGCAGAAATCCCCCCTCGAGTTCGTCAATGGACTCGCCCTGAACGAAGAACAGCGCCAGTACGTGATCAAACACGGCTACGGCGTAAGCTGCCTCGGATTCGACAACTGTTTTTAGGATACGCAGCAACTCGCAAAGGTGATGGGCAAACCCGAGCCCACGCCTGAAATGCTCGGAACGCGCGAGTGTTACGAGCTCAACAAACAGCTCCACGCTGCGTTCGCGACCCATCCGGCCTCCAAGAAAACCTGGTACCGGACGGGCACGCCTAAAGCCGTGGCCGCGATCCTCGAGGCCGCGCGCGCCAGCTTCAGCGATGAGCGTGAACACGGCACGATCCTGCGGCTTTTCTATGGCGACCCGGAGACCGGCAGGGACTGGGCCGAGGAATATGACTGCGTAGGTTTCATTGGGCGCTCGACAGGCCCGAAGCGCGTGCCACTGATGATGGAGCCTTTGCTCGATGACGTGCGCAGCATCATCACCAGCGGCTGCGGCGGCGCGATCAACACGGTCAACGTGCTGCGCATCATCGATGTGCGGCGGGCCGAGGAGGTCTACCGCGCGAAGAACTACGTGCTGCCCCAGTACGCGATTGATGCGAAGGAGGGCAGCGGGCGCTATCCAGTCATCGTCAAGCGCGAAGACACGGCCGTCGCTACGTTCGAAACCCACGAGCAAGCGGCCCAGTGGATTGCCTTCATGCAGGGCTTCCGGGTGCACCAGGCATTCCGCTCGAAGAAGGAATACGAAGCCGAACTGGTGGATTGATCCAATCCCCCAAACTGACAAAGCCCCACCGGCTGAAGGACTCATACCCTAAACATACATAGGATGTGGGTGGGTGAGCATAGAGCTTTGTCGAAATTGAATTTTTTCGACAAGTCGTTGCGATGTAGATATACATCGTAATACATCGTTACTTCAAAGCGCCGATGGCAACGTCGGCGCTTTTTTTATGAGATTTTGGGCATGGCATCGCCCGGCACGGCGGATGCTGTTCACCTCTAGACACCTCACTCACTGGCCGGATACGACCCAAAGCGGGCCTTGACGATTTAGTGAGCGCCTGACTTAGAAAAGATGTTGATGACCAGCACACCGCTAACGATCAAACTCATGCCGAGAAGTGCAGGGAGGTCTAGGGTCTGCTTGTGAATGATCCACCCCACGAGTGTGATGAGCACAATCCCCGCGCCTGCCCAAATTGCGTAGGCGATGCCGGTCGGCAATGTCCTGAGGGTCATCGAGAGGAAATAGAACGCAACCATGTATCCGGCCACGACGATCAGGCTTGGCCAAAGCCGGGTAAATCCGTCTGACGACTTCATGGCAGTGGTGGCAACGACTTCTGCAACGATGGCAACAGAGAGGGGCAGATAGGGGGACATTCAAGTTCCTTCGGCTAGTTGATGAATCAAACGTTTGAGTGCTTCGCGCTCCCCTGAGGACAGGTCATAGATGCCCAAAACTTCAGAAAGCCAAAGTCCATCTGCGGCGAGACGGGCCAGTAGCTTGTTTATGTCGGTTCCGTCATGCACGCGGTCCCCGCGCACCCAATCAACCCACTTCGAATTCACTGTCGGTTCAGAGACGCATGCCGCAAGGAGAGCCTTGCCTCTCTTAGCCGAATCAGCGCAGGGACCTTGAAGGGCTATTCGGGCATACCGCCACGCAGCCGAAGCGCCGGAACCGTCGTCTGCAACTTGCGCTTGAAACTCCTCAGCCAAATGGTCGTAGAGGGCGTGCACCAGGTCTTCACGTGTCGGAAAGTGGTGTTGAACAGCGCCCTTGGTGACACCGGCAATATCGGCGACCACACCGATGGAAAGCGGGCCTCCGCTTAGAAGTTGCTGCGCGCATGCGTCGAGCAGAAGCGCTTTGACGAGTTCGGGCCGCTTCGGCCGATGGACACCTTGAGACATGGGATAATCATAACATTACGAACGTAATGTTTAGGGTATGCCCTTGCATGAGACATAGGGCAACGTCAGGTGCGCGTGACGGTTTCTTCTTTTCGTGAGCAAGAACGCTGAGGTGTTCGCAGTGCGCCAAGGACCGCTTGTGGCCGAACTGAGACAGATGCATGCCTCCAGACGACGTTGGTCTTGCGTCAGCCCCCCAGCACCTTACGAACAGCCCGGGCAAAGCCCACCTCGAACACCGTCCGTCCGCGCTCGTTGACGATTTCTCCGTGGCTGCCTTCCTTTAGGCCGCGCTCTTCGAGGTAGCTGGCCGAAACCGCTTTCTGCAAGGCTTCACGCTCCGACGGCGTAAACTGCGCAGCCAGGGCGAGCACAGCCACCGGCTGTGTCCCCGGAGCAGCAGAGACGGTCGCCCCCAAGGGACGTCGGTCCACTGTCACCTGTGTGTGGGCCTTCAGAACGTTGAGTTGCGCCTTGAGCTTGTCGCGCTCAACGATGACGGCCTGCATGATGGAGCGGATGGCAGGGTCTTCGATGCGCATCAGGTAGTCATGGCTCGCCAAGGTTTTGGGTGGCTTGGTCTCAGCGGGTCCGGCATAGGCGGACCACGCTTCAATGAGCACCCGGTAGTCGGCGGACTGGGCGTTGTAGAGCGCTCGGCCTTTCAGGATGCCTTCGGCTTCAGCCAGGCGGCCGATGGCCGGCAGGGAGAAGTCGCGCGAGCCGGCTGCGTGTTGCCGGCGGCAAAGCTCGTGCATCTTGGCCAGGTTCGCCCGTCGGTTGGAGCGTCCGCCCTTGTCGAGCAGCGAAGCCAGCACGGCGTCCGGGTGGATGTCCGTCATGCCGCTCATGCTGCGTCTCCGGTCAAGGGTCGAGGGCCGGAGGGGAACGACTGAACCGGGCGGTCGGCGTGCAGCAGCGAAGCGAGGTCCATGTTGAAGTGCTGACTGAGGCGCTCGCCAGCGTCCATCAGGCGTATCACCTCCCGCTGGCCAAGCGCTGGGTTCGCAGGGTTCATCTGCTGGGCCAGTCGTCGCATGAAGGCGTTGCCAGCGAGTAGTTGCTCCTGTTCACTCAGGAGCATGAATACGGGAGGCAGGTCGTCGCGGTAGAGCACGGCATCGAGAAGTTGGCTGCGGCGGAAGACCGCCTTTCCCGGCTCCAAATCGGGGTAGACCTCGACGCTGTCGCAAACACCACTCAACTGGAGCAGTTCGGATTCCGTCTCATCGAAGGCAACCCGCACGTCTGCCACCTCGCCAACCGTGACCAGTTGCGTGCCGTCGCCTTGCGCGGCATCGAGCGCAGCCTTGCAGCGCTCGATAAGACGCCAGCAGGCCACCAAGTCTTCGGCCAAGTCGCTGAAGCGCTTCATCGCGCTTTCCCACACCCGTTCGGCCTGCCGGTAACCGTCCTGGCCCGCGAATGGATGTCCCGCGTCCTCCGCGTCGGCCTTCTGCTTTTTCAGACCCTGCAGCTCCTGTTCGCGCGCAAGGCAGGCGTTGCGTGCCTCGTCGAAGTGATAGGCCAGTGTGTTGAAGTGGGCTGCCAGCGCAGGCAGGTGGTGTGGTTCGGTGACGAACCAGCGACAACGCACGCAGTTGCGGCTACCGCCTGGAACTGGCCCATACTTGGGATTCACTGACGAATTGCCTTTGGCGGTCATCAGGCCGCCGTTGTAGCAGCCGCCCACCGATCCGTTGTCTTCGACCTCGCTGGTGTTGCCGCCGACCAGGCACAGACCATGGTGCATCGGCATCCAGCCTACCGGGTTGCGCGCTGCAGGATGCTGCGGGATTGCAGCGGCAAGGCTGGGGACGCTGTTGCAGATGGCTTTTTGGAGCAGTTCGTCGTGTGCGGTGTCCAGCAGGAAGTTCTGGATACTTGATTCCTTGCGCGCCTCTAGCCGCTCGGCAGCACCTAACAGCACGTCGCGGATGTGCGTCGCGCCGGGCTTGGTGTAGTAGAGCGTCATCAGCAGCCGGCTGTGGCCAACCAGCTTTTGCAGTATCGGAAACGGCACCTGGCCTTCCAGGGCCAGTGCGGTGATGAGGGAGACGCGCAGGCTGTGCAAGGGGAAGAGCGTTACTGCGTAAGTATTCTGCTTACTCCTAGCCCTTTCTTCTGGTGGCGGGGTGAAGCGAATCGGTGCGCCGTTGTGATGAGTTTCACCACGCTCAGCAAGTCGTAACTCCAAGGCTTCAAGCAGGAAAAACCATGGTCTGTCCAAGGTATCTGCGGTCAACGGCAGATGGTGTTCGCCGTCGCGTGCTTCCGGCAACCTGAAGAGGAAGCAGGCGTCCGGATAGCCCACGAGTTGCACCTCGCTTTTTGCATTGATGTGACGCCCATCCAGTTCCGTCCAAGACGTGCGCCTCGTCACAGGGTTGTATTTCTCCTGCCAGTTGCGCAGCTTCTCCAGCCAGTAGAAGACGTCCTGATGCACCGGGCCGCCTGCGGACCATGGCAGCACGTAGCCCTTCTCCGGGCCGGATTTCGCGATGTCGGCGGTCTTGTTGGTGTTGATGTAGAGCACGGTTGATGCATCTTCACCATCGGAGAGCGGATTGCTTCGGCGAAACACCCCTTGCTGTAAGGGGCGTCGTTCGCTGCCCTGAGCAAGTCGGCTCGGATTCAAAGTCCACTTGCCCGCCGAATAGCGCCACATATCGGCTTCGCCCGAGTCAAGCATGCGTACTTGGAAGGTGCGCAGCGGCAGGATGAGCTTCACGAGCAGGGCAACCCAACGCACCGGGCTCCACATCTCCAGCACCTGCCCCCCTCGATACCCAGGAGTGGTCATCTTGCGGACTCGCCACATACAGTCCGGATCGTTCCTGCCAATCTGGTTCTCCGTTACCTCGAACCAGTCGGGAGCAATGCGACCACGCGCGCCTAGTTCGCCGCCTTGGGCGCTCTGGGCCCACTGCCAGTCCCGGAAGTGTGGGCCTGCTGCCAGCATTTGCCGCAGTTCATCGATGTAGCCATAGGGCAGCGGCGAATGCACGCTCTCGTCTCGCTTGGGCAGGCCACTATTGGACATCCGGGGAAAAGGGTTGTGGAAGGCAGGCGAGACCACAGGCTGACCATTGTCGGCCGCTTCACTGAACTCACGCAGCAGCACAAAGTGCATGAAGGCGTGGATGAGGTTGTTGCACTCGATGCCATGCCTTGAATCCGGACAGGCTGTGCGGTAGAAGTCAGGCACGACTGTGCTGCGAGCTAGGAACACAGCCGGTTCTAGCGGCAGCCCCTGCTGGAGGAGGTAGCGCTCGAAGAAGCCTACCAAAGCGTAAAGCCTCGGTGCGACCCCGCGTGTTTCGCCCTTTAGCCACTCCACCGCCAAGGCGCGCCAAGTCTCCAGTTGCGGATGCTCGCGCTTGACCCAGCCTAGGGTGACGTCGGTTTCACGCCTCACGCCTTTCACCTTCGGGGCCTTGGCGGTAAATGCCTTGGGCGTTGCCGTTGTTTTTTTTTCGGTCACACGGATTCCTTAGTCATTTAGCTCGATGCCCAGCAGCGGCTGGGCCGGAGCGGACGGCGTTTTGGCGTTCTGGTCCCGCAGTCGCTGCGCTGCGAGTTCAAGTGCTGCGATGGCCTCGCGGGTGGTCGCCTGTGTGTAAACCTGCTGGCTCTCGTCAGACGCGTGATGCATGAAACGACGGATGAGCGTCTTATCGACACCGGCGTTGCGCAGCCGCCGACCGTAGGCGTGACGGTGGCCGTGGGGTGTCGTGCCCAGTGCCTTGCCGACCGTGAGGCCGATACGTTCACAGGCGGCGGCATGCGCCTTGTTGTACTGGGTAAGCGTGTAAACCGCGCCCACCGGCTCACGACTGAGATTGATGAAGGCAAATGGATGGTCGCGCTCGATTCGCGCGACCTGCTCTAGGTAGCGATGCCACAGCTGTATGAACCACTCTCCGTACTCAGGCAAGAACCAGTACGCCTGCTTGTAATAGGCTGCATCGTGAGTACCGCCTTTCCAGCCGGCATGGCGCTTGTCCATTACTTCGGTGCGCGGTGTTAGGCCGAACTGCTGCGCAAGGTATTCCGCCCGGTTGCCTTTGCGTGGCTTACCTCTTTCATCGCGCCAGTCGGCGGGTGCACCTCCATGGCTTGGGTGATGGATGAGCACCTTGGCCTGACTCGGGTTGGCTGGGTCCGGGAACACATCGGAGATGTAGAGGTGGAAGGGCTCCGACTCGCGGAAACCGGCCCCGTGCAGCAGCAACGTGATGAGCATGCCGCGATAGTCCTGGCGTCCAGCTGCATGGAATCCCTTGGCGAGTAGTTCCTCGAAACGCTCTTCCGGGAAGGCTGGCGGTTCACCTTTCTCGACTTTCGGCAGGCGCTGGCCCCGGACACGGTGACCGGTCTCGGCGGGTGAAGCGTTAGCCGCCCAGGTGTGCCCGAGGAAGGCCTTGCTGCGCCGGTACTGGTAGGCGGCCTCATCGGTCTGGCGGTCGAAGGCGCCACCCGCATAGCGGGGATTGACCAAAGCGGCCGCAGGGCGCATTTCCCCCAGCCAGTCAAAGAAGTCGGTGAGGTGAGTGATGATGTGCGCGGCGTCCTGCGGTGAACGTGGTGGCCAGCACAGCCCGCTGGGGTCCAGACCGGTCGCACGGTCGAAGGTGCCGGTGTAGAGCCGCTGGGCGAAGTTCTGGAATAGGCGGTAGGTGTCGCGCTCAGCAGGGTTGGATTGCAGGTATTCGAGGAACATCCGGACCGAGCGAGCCACTTTCGACATCCAGGCCAGGCTGCGGTCGTGGCTGCGGTACAGGCAATAGTCCAGCAAGGGCTCCAGCACCCCCGCCGGGGTCAGCAACGCAGGCAACTCGGTATAGGCACCTGTGGCATCAGTGTAGACACGGGCTTTGATGGTCACAAACATGAGGGGCCTAAATAGCAAGACGACGCAACAAGTCAGTCGCGCCTTTGAAATCTACATGGCGCACGTGCATGACCAAGTCCACAGCGCCGCCTCCGCCGCGCTTGAGCCGGGTGTCAAAGAACTTGGGACCGCACAGCAGCAGCTCGAAATCCTCTCCTTCGGCATTGACGTGATAACACTGAGTGCCCTGCGCACTCAGGGGGGTGAAGGTGTGGTCGGCCTTCGCATAGCACCCCAGCTTCTCCAGCACCAACAAGGCATCGAGCGCCCGCCAGCGTTCCAGAGTCAAGTTATCCACAGACCGTCGTCCCATACGTCCCTCCCCCGGACCCCCACCTGCTACTCGTCTTTCAAGGAAAGACGGCTACTCGAAACAGCCAAAGACAGCACTGCATCTTCGCAATCATTCTACATATGATGCATATTTATGGAATAGCTACATATGCAACAAGGCAAGAAAAAACCCCTGCAAGAGGGGTTGGAGTAGCTTCCGACAGTTAAACCATACCAACTATGTATTGATTGTTGGGGGGAATAA
>JGI24121J20154_1000103_pt1 | contig 33117 bp, 34 predicted proteins | sample Subbio2Aug_QV12A_FD_20154 | JGI IMG/M metagenome (IMG submission 20154)
TTCGGGTTTCGTGGCCCGGGGAATCCTGGTCGGGCACTGCGGACCGTGGGTCTGCGCTCCAACTCGGTCGGCTATGCGTCGGTTACCGGCCAGTCAGTTGCTGATGGAGGGTGTCAGTTTAGGCCATAGCCCGAACCGACCCACAAGAGACATTCATCGTATCGGCGATCCGGCGGAAGGTTTCTGAGCGTAGCAGTCGCACTGAGTGATCGCTGGCTGTAAGCTACTCAGCCAATCTCGTCATACAGGCCAACACTTGAAGTTCAATCAGACACACCCACATGAAAGTCGATACGCGCTCTATTTTGACCTCGAGGGCCGATCTTGGTAATTACCTTTTTATGGATATTGTGTGTTGCCTTGATTTTGCTGGGTTTGGCGGGCACCGTGCTGCCCGTGCTGCCAGGCACCGTGTTGGTTTGGGGCGGCATTGTGCTGGGGGCTTGGATAGACGACTTCGCTCGTGTCGGCATGACCACCGTGGTGGTGGTCAGTGTGCTGGCGTTATTGGCCTGGGGTTTGGAGTATGTAGCCGGGCTCATGGGAGCCAAAAAAGCCGGCGCCAGCAAACTGGCCCTGATGGGCGCAGCGGTGGGCACGGTACTCGGTCTTTTCATGGGCTTGGTGGGCGTGCTCTTCATGCCTTTGGTCGGCGCCGCCGTTGGCGAGTACTTGGCACGAAAAGACCATGCACGCGCTGTCAAAGTCGGCATTGCCACATGGGTAGGGATCATGGTGGGGCTCATCGCCAAAGTCGTGCTGGCTTTCACTATGGTGGGTATTTTCGGCGCGGCCTTGCTGATTTGAAAATACAAAGGCGCGTCAAGACCAGGCGAGTGATCAGGGCTGGGAAGTTTGAAGCGGGTCGTTCAGTGCAGTAGTGTTACGAGTAATACCAGCACCCCAAGGCCCAGATTGATCGCAACCCAGTTGCGGGTCTGTGCCAGGGCCGCACCACCCGCGACCCAATCAAACGCCGCAACGGCAAGGCTTAGCCTCTTGTAAAGCACAACGCGGATGTGCATGAAGATTGCCACTATCGCGATGCCGATCACCGCCATGAGGGTCCAGGCCAGCGGCATCTCGAAGCTGCTACCCGACTGCACCACCTGCGTAGTGATGCGGGTGGTGGCTGCGTGCGATCAGGCGCGTTCTGGCAGTACGGGGGTGACTGAGGTGCGGATAAAGACCTGATCGCGGGGCGCAAAGTCCCACTGCTCGATAAGGCAGAACACCCCCTTTTCGGCCCCGGCCTGCGCCAGATCGCCAGGTGCACCGACTGCCTCGCCCCAGCGCAGGATATTCACCGAGTTGGGCGCTTCGGGGCGAGTACGCGACGAAATGGCGGTACCAGCCTGAAGCACTGAAAGTCGTCGGGACAGGCCATGCACCGCCAGCGTGTAGGGCAGATGTATGTGCCCACCCAGGACGAGGTCAGCCCCGGCCGCCGACCAGGCGTGCAGCGCGGCTTCGTGGCCGCGCAGCAGATTGACGCGTTCTTCTGCCTGAGCCACCGCCGCCGGCTGGTGCACCACCACCAGACGCAACTGCTGCGGGCTGGCCGCATTCAACAGCTTGGCCACGCGCTCAATCTGCACCGAGGACACTTCTCCGTTCTTGTGCCGCCAGGCGCGCGTGGTGTTAACACCGATAACCAGCAGATCGGACGATGCGTGCACGGGTTCGAGATTGCCCCCGAAAGCCTTGGTGTAGCGCGCATAGGGGCTGGTCAGCCGTGACCACAGATCGAACAGCGCAATGTCGTGGTTGCCCGGCACGGCCAGAAGCGGAGCGCCTAACCGGTCGACGAAAGCCTTTGCAGCACGGAACTGGCTGGGCCGTGCGCGCTGCGTGATGTCGCCCGAGAGCACCACCAGATCGGGATGCTGCTGCGCAGCCAGCGCGACAAGTGCGTCGACCACCGGCGGCAGTTCAGTACCGAAATGCGTATCGGAAATATGCAGCACGACACTCATGCCGGAAACTCCGAGCCGGTCGCCGTGGCAGCCTGATCAGGGTTTTGCAGCAGGTACAAGGGCTTTTCCAGCACACGAATGTCGATCGGTGCGCGCATGCGTGCCACTTCGCCATCGAACGCGACCACGAGTTCAGTGTGGTCGGTACACAGAGTAGGTTTGACCACCATGTGCTTGAACTCGAAGCTTTCCACGCCGGCGGCTTCGCCCAGCCGGCCCATCGCTCCGTGCAGCATCAGCTTGAGCATCGACAGCGTGCCAATGGGCCGTAGCATCAGCGCGGCCATGCTGCCATCGCCGGGGGTGCCGGCGATGGTGTCTTCCGGTTCGGCGCCGAACTGTTGCAGTTGCAGCCGGTTGTTGCCGACGAACAGCGTCAGCGTCTGTACATCGCGGACCGCCGAACCCGTCTCGATGTGCAGGCGCAAGCGGCGCTGTGCGCGCAGCAGCGTCGCCCCGGCCGCGACGAACGCCACCCAGCGGCTGCGGCCAAAGCGGGCTTTGTAGGCTTCGCGGTCCTGCAATAGTTCGGGGTAGATCCCCAGGCTGGCATTGACCAGGAAGATGCGCTCGTTGATGGCACCCACCTGCACCGGCACCGGGCGCGCCTGCAGCACCTGCCGGGCCGCAGCTGCCGGCTCGGTGGCAATGCCGTGTGTCCGGGCAAAGTAATTGAAGGTGCCGTAGGGAATGACCCCCATGGCGCAGCCGGCGGCGTGCGCAGCCTGGGCCACTGTATTGAGGCTGCCATCGCCACCTACGGCGATCACCGCCGTATCCCGCGCCACCGCCATTTTGGCGGCCTCGCCCGCTACCTGTGCCAGATCGGCAGGCTGGCAACTCAACAGTTCGCCCTTTCGTCCATGTGCTGCGAGTGCCGACTGGATTACCGTACGCTTGGCCTCGAGGTCGAAAGCCCCAGCGGCAGCGTTGATCACGAACAGTAGCGTTGCCTCAGGGTCGATGCTCGGGGGCGGCAGCGCATCGCGCTGGGGGCTGCCGGCTGATATCGGTCGGGGCTGGCACCTATCAGTCATGCCGCAGCAGATCGCCGAAGACCGTGTACTCGCCATCCTGGCGATCCATGCCGGGCGCGTCGTAGAGTACCAGCCAGTGAGGCGTGCGGCCGGCGATCGCTAGCGGCAGGGCACAGATCGCTTCGGCCCGGTTCGTACCATGGCCGTGGGGTAGCGAAACCGATTCGGTCAGCACCGTTTCGAAACGCACCGGTTCCCGGTTGGCGCTGATTGTGGCTCGGGCGAATGGCCATTTGAAGACACGGATATCACCATTGAGCACCATTGTCGGACCGGCCAGGATGTAAAGATCGTCACCGGAGAAATGCAGGTCGCGCACGCCCAGGCCGTCAAGTTGCAGGAAATGTTTGCGCAGCAGCGTGCCGCTCTCGTCAAGGGGTACCAGGCGGAGTTGATCCCGATGCGCCTCGACTGCGATTTCGAGCAACGCCGACCAGCCGCGCAGCACCGGGCCACGCAGGCCGAGCAGCAGCCGCTGTCCGTCCACCGCCAGACCTTCGATGTCAAAGCCGTTGTCCTTGCCCGGGATCGCCATGTAGGGGCCAAAGTGGGGATCGTCGGCCAGGATGCGGGTGAGCAGGTTCGCCTGCGCATCGCCTTTGAGCCGCAGTGCCTGGCGGCCGTCTTGAGCCTGACGTACCAGGCAGGGCTCACCCTTAGCATCGGGCTCGATGGGCAGACATGCCAGCAGGCGGCGATTGGCGTCGAGCGTCACTTTTGCCAGCCGTTTGGCGTTGTCGGCGTGACCTCGGTCCGGCTTGATGTTCTTGCGCTTGAGGCCATGCGAACCAACCACCCAGAGGTAGCCATCGGCCACCGCCATGCCTTCCAGGTCGGCCTCATCATCGTCTGCACCGGGCAGGTCCAGCAGCTCAGCCAGCGGAAAATCGCGGACTTCGCCAAAATGCAAGGACTCGCCGCCTACGGCGTCAAGGCGGCGCAGGCGATCCAGACCACTGGCTTCGTCGCCTGCCACCCAGAGCCAATCGCCGGTGAAGGCTGCTCCCGACAGGTTGTTATGAACCAGGGAGTCAGGTGCGAACTCAAGACGAACGGCATTCGGGATTCGGGTTTTGGGCATGGGATGGGGTTTCTGGAAAAGATGTTGCGTTGGTCGCCCTACTGATTGACAAGTGCCATCTTCGGTTGGCTTATTCGTCAGCTGCGGGGTGCGATTTGACCACTCACGGGCTTGCAAGGTCATCATGATCTTTCCTTAATTTGCGTTATCTAAAACGGTCATCGGCGAGAGCTCAGGTCGATGGTGACAACATCTTTCTCCTGGACCGAAAAAACCAGTGTGAAGTGCTCGCCGTCCTTGACGAACTCATGGCGCTCTTCCGAGGGTGAGGCTGAGCGAAGCGTCTGCTGGTACCCCAGTGCGGCGAAGCCCTGGATATAGTGGTTTAGAACTTCGGTGAAATCAGCCTTGCCCTGGTAACGCACTTGCACTTGCTGCTCATCGCGTTGCCACTGAACTCGCGCCAGGCCGGGATAACGTGCAACCGGCGCCGGATCGGTACCCGAGACTTCGCGCAGCGGACTTTCCGGCTTGAATCCTGGAACCAGGACGCCCAGTTTTTCCTGGACGCCCGGGATGACCTGCTCGACCTGAGCGGTGGCGGCACGTACAGCTTCCGGTGCAGCGTTGACCCCATCTCTGGCCATACCGAACAACCATCCGGCAGTGCTGATCGCCGCCCAGATGAATAATGCGACAAGCACCAGAAAGGTCACCGACAGGAAAATCCAGGTTCGGCGGCTGATCGAAAAGATACGGCTCAGGAGACCGCGCAAGAGGGGATTGGATAATGGGCTCACGTCATTCCTCCGCCGAAAACACGGGGGTCGGCCCAAACTCCCGTTGCCGGGACAAGCGGCGTTCGAGGCTGCCTGCGGCACGATCGACGGCATGCGCAATCGCCGCCTGCAGATCGCAGGCAACTTCCTCGATCACCACATCCCGCATCCGCGACAGCGGAATACGCAGATGACAGCGCTTGTCGTTGCCGCCACGCGGACCATTGATGTCGGACAGGCTGACGACGATTCGATCGACATCGTGCTCGGCCCAATCCAGACCAAAATTCACACAACGCTCGATGTGCTCTCGCAAATCGTCAGACACTGTGATCCCTTGGCTGCGGATGTCGATCTTCATTCCCTGTTCCTCAGATAGTGAAATAGGGCTTCAAGATAAACAAGGACGAATATTTAAAAAACACAATTTTTTGTGGATAATATTTCGTAAATTTCCGAAATGTCAGCATGAATCACAAACACCTTCATTACTTCTGGACGGTAGCCCGGCTTGGTGGCGTCAGCCGGGCGGCGGAGCAACTTGACCTCACGCCACAAACCATTAGCGGGCAACTGCGTCAGCTTGAAAATGAATTGGGGGCCGCGCTTTTCCGCCCTTCAGGCCGCGGTCTTGAACTGACCGATGCCGGACGGATGGCTCTGTCCTACGCCGATGAAATACTGCATCTCGAAAGCGAGATGAAGCAGGCGTTGCTGGCGCGCCAGCAACGCCCGATGCCGATCCTGCGCATCGGCATCGCAGATGTTGTCCCGAAATCGTTTGCCTACCGCTTGCTGGCCCCCGTTGGCAAACTGCCGGAACCGGTCAGACTGGTTTGCCGGGAAGGCAGTATCGACATGCTGCTCGCCGAACTGGCCCTGCACCACCTCGACATGGTCGTGGCCGATCGCCCGATGCCATCGGGACTGGCCATTCGCGGTCACAGCCATAAGCTGGGTGAAAGCGCCCTGGCCTTTTTTGCGGCCGAATCCCTGTGCCCCGAGCCGCCCGCTTTCCCGGAATGTCTGAACAATGCACCACTACTCCTGCCCGGCGGGCATGCCGCAGTTCGTGGCCTGATTGATCGCTGGTTCAGTGACCAGCGGCTAACGAAGCTGTAGAAAAAGTATCTTCATGCCCGCATCGTGCCGTGAACCATATGGAATAACAAGACTCCAAGCTGAAGTTGAGTTCAGGAGACTGCCATGGCCCGTTACAAAGCAATCGATACCAGTCCCCGCTTCTTGGCGGTGGATCTGGAGAAGCAGTTGCTGCCGGGCAGTTTCGAGCATGCCGTGCATCACCTGCTTGAGCACGAATTCGACCTTTCCTTTTTTGACCCCCGTTACCGCAACGACCAGAGCGGCGCCTGCGCCTATCCGCCGGGGATGCTGCTCAAAGTCATTCTCTGTGCCTACGCCCAGGGCGTGGTGAGCAGCCGGGGCATCGAGCGGCTGTGCCGCGAACACGTTACTTTCATTGCCCTCAGCGGTGACACCGCACCGCACTTCACCACGCTGGCTGCCTTCGTCTCCAGGCTGGACGAGGAGGTCGCGCAGCTCTTCGCCCAGGTGCTCTACCTCTGTGACCGGCAAGGCCTGATCGGGCGAGAGATGTTCGCCATCGACGGCGTCAAGCTGCCAAGCAACGCCGCCAAAGCCAGGAGCGGCACGCGTGCCGACTTCGCCCATCAAGCCGACAAACTCGAAGCCGCCGCCAAGAAGATGCTTGAGCGCCATCGTGAGAACGACAGCCTGCCTGTCGAACCCGACCTTGCCGAGAAATCCCGGCAAAAGGCCGAAAGCCTGGGCCGTGAAGCCGCCGAACTGCGTCAATGGCTGGCCGATCACCCCAAGGATCGCAAAGGCAGCAAAGGCGCTATCAGGAAGAGCAACCGTACCGACCCGGACAGCGCCAAGATGGCGACCGGCAAAGGCGTCATCCAAGGCTTTACCGGTGTTGCTGCGGTCGACGCCAGGAATCAGGTGATTATCGAAGCGCAAGCCCATGGCACAGGTTCGGAACAGGAACTGCTGCTGCCGGTCGTGCGCGCCACGCAAGCGCAAGCCACCCCGGGCACGCTGTACACCGCCGATGCCGGCTACCACTCCGAAGCCAATCTCAAAGCCTTGGCCGAAGAAGGTATTGCGGCACTGATTGCCGACAACGGCATGCGCCAACGCGACGAACGCTTCAAAGATCAAGGCAAACACAAGCAGAAACCCGATCCGCTCTACGACAAGGCGCATCCGAAGAAAGCCAGCAAGCGTTACCGGCCGCAGGATTTCACGTTTGATCCGGCAACTGGAATCTGTATCTGCCCAGCCGGCAAGCAGCTCTACCGCAATGGCACGAACTGCATCCACAACGGCCACCTCGCCACCAAATACAGCGGCACTCTGCGCGATTGCCTGCCCTGCGAACAACGCGCCAAATGTCTGCGCACGCCGGAGAAGACCCAGGTTCGGCAAGTTGCCTTCTTTCGCGGTAAGGCCGATACAACGGAAGAAAGCCACACCGACCGGATGAAGCGGGCCATTGACAGCGAAGAAGGCAGAGCACGTTACGGGCGACGCTTTGCCACGGTCGAACCGGTATTTGGCAATATCCGGCACAACAAGCGCTTGGATCGCTTCACGCTACGCGGGCGGAAGAAGGTCGATACGCAGTGGAAGCTGTATTGCCTGGTGCACAACATCGAGAAACTGGCGCATCACGGGTACGGGCAGTAGGAAAGGAAGGGGAAACCCCCTCGCTAGCCGGTTGCTGGCGTTCCTGAAATCAGATCGGCAGCGATTGGCCAGTTCAGAAGCATGAAAAATCAAAATGGCGCAGAGAAAACCTACGCCATTTTTTTGCCGGAAAGCGGGCTGGAAAAGGGTTTTTCTACAGCGTCAACGTATAGCTTGAGGGGCGCTCAAAATGCGCAGCATTTTGGGCGTCCCGATCGAAGCGCCTGTTAGCGCTTTGTTATTCGTAATACTCATAAACCGTGCCTCCAGAAAAAGCCCAGATGCCTTCCCTTTTGCCCTTATACCAATATTCGTCAATCGAGGAACATGACAGATCTGCTTCGCCCCTATATTCAACAATGACCTGATTTCCTTGATATGAGACATCTACGGATAGTTTGTGAAAGAAGTGGTTTACAAAGGGGCCTTCACGTACGTCAGCTGTGTCGTGGTAGAAGCCAAGCCGTGGGCCGGAGAAAAAGAAATGCTCCACACCATGACGTTTAGACGGTATTGCAAACATTGCTCGTGAAAACGCATAAATGACTATGTGTTCACGATCTCTCAGCTTAATGTCTATAGCTCCGGGGTTTTCAGTAATGCTTTCAGCTTTGCCAATACCAACGCCATTAATTACGAATTCTTTGGGGTTAAGGTTGAACTTGTACATTTTTCAGAGCGCTAACGTTGAAAATAACCGGCGCCGCGAGAAGGCGGCTGAGGAAAAGACGGGTGTTTCACGGCGTCCGGGTTGATTGACCTGTTAGCCATCACTTTCCCCCCCATGCATCTGCGGAGAACCAATCACACCGAAGAATGGGAAGGGTGGCATGAAGTAATTGGAACTGCTGGCGTGGGAAAAATTTTGCACAATGCAACACAGCTAGCTTTGTAAGGTTGCATAGAGGCTGTAGAGACTTATCCGCAACCCGACAGTTAACCAACGAAATAAACTGAAGCTCCCTTAGCGATGACATTGGGCGAAGAGATTCCACTTGCATTGGTGTCCAAGTGCCTCCTTCAACCGCGAGGCCACGAAGTTGGTTGTGAGCTTCCAACCCAGAAAGGTCGTGAAGTGATTTCAGGTTGCAAATAGCAAGGGATCGGAGAGATCTACTCTCAGGAAGCCACGACAAGTTGTCGATTTTTGGTGCGCCCCCTACCGATAAAGCTTGCAACTTTGTCAGCCGACCAACAGGTGAAAGATCTGTGGCGCTGACGCCATCAATAAATAGAACTTCCAGGGCTGAAAGGCAGCAAAGCTCCTCCAGCAGTTCTTGGTTTACGCCATATGCCCAGATGCGTCTCAGTCCAACATACGAAGAAATGCCACGCAATGATTTCCCTTTACGCAAAAGACGTGCATCTTGCGCAGTTTCGGGAATTTGATTTGGTGCTGTTATTGCAGCAGGTAAGCAATCCCACTCGAAGGAAAGCCCAGCGTCGATGCGCTCCTGATGCGAACGATGGTGTACGGTCATGATGGCTAACGAAGAGGTAACGGGCCGAGCCAGCGGAGCTGGCGAAGGTCCGCGTTGACCGCCAGGTTCGGCGGCGAACCGATCGGAGAAGAAATGAAAGAATTGAAACCATGCCCGTTTTGTGGCGGGACAAACCTCGAAACCGGGGACAACTGGGCGAGCGGGGACGGTTACGTCCATTGCTACGGATGTGGCGGTCACTTGGGCGTTGAAGGTGACTATAGGCTCAGAGAGGAAGAGGCGATTAGGCGGTGGAATGTCAGGATTTCAAATCTGGCGCCGAACGTGAAGTGGACGGCATATTCGCCGTGTATTCTGGATTGCCGCCGTCTATCCTCGCTGGCATGTCAGCCGAAGAAGCCCGGCCAGCCTTGCCTTTTGCGGAATTAATCTGCATATCTCCAAGGATGGACGGCGCTTGAACATGGCGCCGTGCCTGGATATCAGGCGCGGTCGCCTCATATGCTGGCTCCGTGCCGTATACGCTGGCGAACACGGCGCTCTCAAAGTCTCTTGTCATATCGGCGAAGATGGAATACTGTGTTTATGAACAGTTAATATCGATTGGCAGGTACGGCATGGAACTGAATCAATCATCGACCTTGCTGGGGCGGGTTCGGGAAGTCATTCGTTATAAGCGCTACAGCATAAGGACAGAACGCTGTTATGTCGAGTGGGTGAGGCGGTTCGTGGCTTTTCATGGGCGCCGCCATCCCAGGGAGATGGGGGCTGACGAGGTTCGGGCGTTTCTCGGTCATCTGGCGGCAGACTTGCAGGTGGCGGCGTCAACGCACCAGCAAGCTTTGTCGGCGCTGCTCTTTCTGTATCGTGAAGTGCTCGGCGTCGATCTGCCCTGGCTGACCGATCTGGATCGGCCGAAAAAGCCGAAGCGGACGCCCGTCGTGCTGTCGCGTGGTGAGGTCGAGCGTTTGCTGGCGGTGATGGAAGGAACGCACGCGTTGATGGCCCGTCTTCTCTACGGGACGGGCATGCGCTTGATGGAATGCGTGCGGCTGCGGGTCAAGGATGTCGATTTCGAGCGTAGCGAGTTGACGGTGCGTCATGGCAAGGGTGGCAAGGATAGGCTGACGGTGTTGCCGGCGTCCTTGATGGCGGCTTTGCAGGCGCATCTAGTTCGGGTGCGCAATTTGTGGGAGCAGGATGCGGCAGCCGGGCGACCGGGGGTGGAAATGCCGGAGGCGCTGGCGCGCAAGTACCCCGCTGCGCCCAAATCGTGGGGTTGGTTCTGGGTGTTTCCGGCGCGCGAGTTGTCGACCGATCCGCGTAGCGGCATCGAGCGTCGTCACCATACGCACGAGCAGGCGCTGCAGCGGGCGATTAAGGTGGCGGTCGGGCTGGCCGGTATCGCCAAGCCGGCAACGACGCATACGCTGCGCCATTCCTTCGCCACCCACTTGCTGGAGTCGGGCTACGACATCCGTACCGTGCAGGAACTGCTGGGCCACTCGGATGTGTCGACGACAATGATCTACACGCATGTGCTCAACCGGGGCGGGCGGGGCGTGGTGTCGCCGCTGGATGCGGTGCGCTGAGTGGATTTATTTTTTTGCTGCGCATACCATGCGCAGAGGAGATTGCCTGATGAAATCGATGCCCCAAACCTCGCCGGCCAAGCGCCCAGTCAATTTGTTGCTCAATGAGGGCAACGTCGAGCGGGCGCGGCAGTACACCGCCAATCTGTCGGCCACGGTTGATGCTTTGCTGGCTGAGTTCGTCGAGCGCGAGCGCCTGCGCCGCGACGAGCAGCGTCAGCATTACGCGGCGGTGGCCGAGGCGTGGAACCGCCTGGAGGCGTTGAACGGTTCGTTTGCCGACGAGCATTCGACGCTATGAGCCAGTTCGACGTCCATCGCAACGCCGGGCGGCACGCGGCGCTGATTCCCTTTGTCGTGGTCGTGCAGTCGGCGGTCTTTGACGAGCGTCGACGCCGGGTCGTGGTACCGCTGGTGGCCAGCGATCTGGCGCAGCAGCAGGTGAGTTTGCCGACGTCGCGGGTGACGCCGGAGTTTTTCGTCGACGGGCGCAAGGTGATCCTGAATCCGCTGGAAATCGTTTCCGTGCCGCTCGATGCGCTCGGGCCATGCGTCGCTTCGCTGGCTGCTGAAGGCGAGGCCATCGTTGCCGCGCTGGACGAAGTGTTCTCGCGCGCCTGGGGCTGATTGCTTGAGAGAAGGCGGCGGACGACGCTGGCTTTACAGCAGCTGGGTTCGGTAATACTCTTTGGTAAGAGTAAGAATCGTGGGGTGAGCAATGAGGATCACGAGTAAAGGTCAGGTGACGATTCCGCAGGAGATTCGCGAGAAGGCCGGCTTGTTGCCGCATGGCGAGGTCGAGTTTGAATTGCGTGACAACGGTGAAGTGGTGATCCGCCCGGTGCCGGCGGCTGTCGGTGGGGTGCGCGAGGCGTTCGCGCGTGTGCGCGGCTCGGCCAATGCGGTGCAGTTCAAGGGCATGAGCACCGATGAGTTCATGAACTTCCTGCGTGGTTGAGGGCATGGGCGATCTGGCGGTCAACGAGGCAGTGGCGGGATATTCGCTGCGCGCGCCGGCAACGCTGGTCGATAGCTGCGTGCTGATCGACGTGCTGGCCGACGATGCGCAATGGGCCGGGTGGTCGCTCGACCAGTTGGAACGGCAGGCAGCCGCCGGACCGCTGGTGATCAACCCGCTGATCCTGGCCGAACTGGCGGCGCGGTATGAACGCGCGGCCGATCTGGAGGCGGCATTGGCTGGTTTGCCCTTGCTGCGCGAACCGCTGCCGTGGGATGCGGCTTTTCTTGCCGGCCAGGCTTTTCGTGTCTATCGGCTGGCGGCTGGTGTGAAGACGTCGCCGATGCCGGATTTCTACATCGGCGCGCATGCGCTGGTGCGTGGCATGCGCCTGCTGACGCGCGATGTGCGTCGCTACCGTAGTTATTTTCCCAAACTGGACATCGTCGGGCCGGCGGCCTGAACGCTACGAGGGTTATCCGCTTGAGCGATTTGTTTTCTTCTACCGAAGTCGACCGTTCCGCGCCGCTGGCCGAACAGTTGCGCCCGCAGACGCCGGACGAGGTGATCGGCCAGCAGCATCTGCTCGGGCAGGGCAAGCCCTTGCGCCTGGCGTTTGCGTCCGGCCAGCCGCATTCGATGATCCTGTGGGGGCCGCCGGGCGTTGGCAAGACGACGTTGGCGCGGATGATGGCGACGCAGTTCCAGTGCGAATTCATTGCGCTGTCGGCGGTGTTCTCCGGGATCAAGGAAGTGCGCGAGGCGGTGGCGCAGGCCGAACTGTGGAAGGTGCAGGGCAAGCGGACCATCCTCTTCGTCGATGAAATCCACCGCTTCAACAAGTCGCAGCAGGACGGCTTTCTGCCGTTTGTCGAAAGCGGGCTGTTCACCTTCATCGGCGCGACGACCGAGAATCCCTCGTTCGAGGTCAATTCGGCGCTGCTGTCGCGGGCTTCGGTGTATGTGCTGAAGTCGCTCGACGAGGTCGAGATGGGGCAATTGTTCGACCGTGCCCAGGCGCGGGCGCTGGCCGATCTGGCGTTTGACGAGGAAGCGAAGACGCGGCTGATCGGGCTGGCCGACGGCGACGCGCGACGCCTGCTCAACCTGCTCGAACAGGTGCGCACGGCGGCGCGGGCGGCGGGGGTTTCGGCGGTCGACGGCGCCTTCATCGAAGCCACCATGGCGCAGAACCTGCGCCGTTTCGACAAGGGCGGCGACGCCTTCTACGACCAGATTTCGGCGCTGCACAAGTCGGTGCGCGGTTCCAGCCCGGACGGCGCCTTGTACTGGTTCTGCCGCATGCTCGACGGCGGCGCCGATCCGCGTTACCTGGCGCGGCGGATCATCCGCATGGCCTGGGAAGACATCGGTCTGGCCGATCCGCGCGCCATGCAGATTGCCAACGACGCGGCCGAAACCTACGAGCGCCTGGGGTCGCCGGAAGGCGAGCTGGCGCTGGCGCAGGCGGTGACTTACCTGGCGGTCGCGGCCAAGTCGAACGCCGGCTACAACGCTTACAACGCGGCACGCGCTTTTGTCGCCAAGGATGGCTCGCGGCCGGTGCCGGTTCATCTACGCAATGCGCCGACCAAGCTGATGAAGGAACTCGGTTACGGCAAGGCCTACCGCTACGCGCACGACGAGCCGGAGGCCTACGCCGCCGGCGAAAGCTACCTGCCGGACGGCATGGCTGAGCCCGGCTGGTATGCGCCGACGCCGCGCGGGCTGGAGGGCAAGATCGGCGAGAAACTCGCCCACCTGCGCGATTTGGATCGCAAGGCGGGCAAGAAGTAGTGGAGGTCAGTCGATCTTGCGGTGATCGACGGCGCCCGGGCCGCGATGCGGTCCGTACTGTTCCGGGCGCCCGCCGGGCTGACCGAAGGCCGCTTGGCCGTTGCCGGCCTTGATGTTGCGGTCCATCCAGCCGAGCATGTCGTCCCACATCATGCGCTGGTCGCGTAGCGGCGGCATTGTCGTGGCGTGCGGCAGTTCGATGGTGACCACCGGCACGCTCTTGTAATGGCCGCCGTAGTTGCCCAGCGAGCCGGGATAGACGCCCAGCCGGTTGAGCGCCAGCCGGCCAAAGCGCAGCGGCTGCGGTGCCGGGCCGTCGTAGTCGAGCAGGTTGTAAGGAGCGTGCACGCTGATGATGACGTCCGGCTTGAACGCCTCGATCTGCTGCTCCAGCCAGCGCGTCTCGATTTCCGAGCCGGCGGCATCGCCGGGGTAGCGGCGCGGGTCGCGCCGGGTGCGCTCGATCCAGTACTTGTGCGCATCCTGCTCCCAGTCCGGCGTCGGGAAGTTGCGGTTGAGGTCGACGCCGCGGGCGTTGGCGCGGGTCGACGGCCGGTTGTGCAGGCCGTCCGGGTTGGAAACCGGAATCACGCGCCAGACGTATTTGCTGGCCTTGGGCTCGCCGACCCATTCCAGCCAGCGGAAGACGATCGAGACCGAGGTCAGCTCGTCGCCGTGGATGCCGCCGATGATCAGCACGCGCGGCGGATTGACGGCCTTGCGGGCAGCGGGGATGTCGCGCAGGACGAGCGCCCGGCCGCCGCTGGTGCGCTCGCTGACGGCGACGAAATCCTGGCTGCGGCAGTTTTCTGCGGAGACGCTGCGCAGCCGTCGGCCGAGGTCGTCGCACCAGGCATTGGTGACGCTGCGGTCGGCGGCGTGGGCGGGGAGGGCGAGTAGCAGGGCGGCGAGCAGGCCGGTCGTGGCGCGGGGCAGCAGCGAAAACATGGGCGAAATGACGAGGTCGTGAAAAACCGAATGATAACCGCTGAGCTGTCCGGTTCCGGCGTTTCCGGCCTCGCGTATAATTCGCCGCTTCAAGAATGCCGCTGTTTTCCGGGAACCACCATGCTCGACATCCAACAACTCCGCTCCAACCTCGACGCCGTCGCCGAAGGCCTTGCCAAGCGTGGCAAGCCGATCGACTTCTCCGCCTTCTCGGCGCTCGAAGCCGAACGCAAGACGCTGCAGACCCGTACCCAGGACCTGCAGGCGCAGCGCAACAGCCTGTCCAAGCAGATCGGCATGTTGAAGGGGCAGGGCAAGGATGCGTCCGAAGTCATGGCCCAGGTCGGCGCGTTGGGCGACGAGTTGAAGGCTTCCGAAGCGCGGCTGACCGAACTGCTCGGCGAGTTCAACGCCATCCTCGCGGCGCTGCCGAACATTCCCGACGCGTCGGTGCCGGTCGGCGCCGACGAAACCGCCAACGTCGAGATCAAGCGCTGGGGCACGCCGCGCGTTTTTGATTTCCCGGTCAAGGATCACACCGACGTCGGCGAGACCATCGGCCAGCTCGATTTTGCCACCGCCGCCAAGATTTCCGGCGCCCGCTTCTCGCTGTTGAAGGGCGGTCTGGCCCGCCTGCACCGCGCGCTCGCCCAGTTCATGCTCGACACGCATACCGCCGAGCACGGCTACACCGAGCTCTACGCCCCGTATCTGGTCAACGCCGCCAGCCTGTACGGCACCGGCCAGTTGCCCAAGTTCGAGGAAGACCTGTTCAAGGTTCTGCGCGGCGACCAGGATCCGCTCTACCTGATTCCGACCGCCGAAGTGCCGGTGACCAACATCGTCCGCGACGAAATCCTCGCTGCCGAAGCGCTGCCGCTGAAGTTCGTCTGCCACACGCCGTGTTTCCGTTCGGAAGCCGGTTCGGGCGGGCGCGACGTGCGCGGCATGATCCGCCAGCACCAGTTCGACAAGGTCGAGTTGGTGCAGATCGTCCATCCGGACATGTCGGCGGCGGCGCACGAAGAACTGACCCGTCACGCCGAAGTCATCCTGGAAAAGCTGGAACTGCCTTACCGCCGCATGGTGTTGTGTTCGGGCGACATGGGCTTCTCCGCCGCCAAGACCTACGACCTGGAAGTCTGGCTGCCGGCGCAGAATACTTACCGCGAAATCTCGTCGTGCTCCAATTTCGGCGCCTTCCAGGCCCGTCGCATGCAGGCGCGCTTCCGCAACGACAAGAACAAGCCGGAAATCTGCCACACGCTGAACGGTTCCGGCCTGGCCGTCGGCCGCACCCTGGTGGCGATTCTCGAGAACAACCAGCAGGCCGACGGCAGCGTCACCATTCCGGCCGTGCTGCGTCCCTACATGGGCGGTCTGGAAAGCCTGGGCGTCTGATCGGCGGCACTCAGCGGCGGCTCGTTGCGCGACAGGATGTCGTAGTAACTGCGGATGTTCTCGGTCATGATCACCGCTTCGCCGCCGCGCGCCCGGCCGGACTTCAGCCGGCTGTAATATTGCGGCCGGGCCAGCAGGGGCAGGACGCGTTTCATGTCGTACCAGGCATCGGCATCGGCCTTGAGCTGGCGGGCGATGGTCCGTGCCGCGTTCAGGTGGCCGGGGCCGATGTTGTAGCCGGCCAGCGCCAGCCAGGTGCGGTCGGGTTCGGGAACGTCGGCTAGGCCCTCGCGCAGGATGTTCAGGTAAGTGGCGCCGCCGATGATGCTTTCGCGGGCATCAAGCCGGTTGCCGACGCCGAGCCGGTCGGCGGTTTCCTCGGTCAGCATCATCATGCCGCGGACGTTGGTGTAGCTGGTGGCGAACGGGTCCCAGTGCGATTCCTGGTAGGCCAGCGCGGCGATCAGGCGCCAGTCGATGCCGGTCTGCCGTTCGGCATCCTGAAAATGCTTGCGCAGCGCCGGCAGGGTGGTCCTGATCTGGCCGAGGAATTTCTCCACATCCGCCTGCTTGAGGCGCCGGACATGACCGAAGTAGCGTTCCTTCAGCCGGTTCAGCGTGCCGTCCTGGCGCACTTTCTCAATGAAGGCGGTAACTCGCGCGCGTAATTCCGGGTTCGGCGATTTGCCCAGCCACCAGACGATGGGCGCGGCTTCACTGAGTTTCAGTGTGCTGCGCAGCGAGGGTACGTACTGGTTGGCGAGTTCTTCCAGGTGCCCGTCCATGGCGACGTAGCTTACCTTCTGCTCACCGAGGGCTTCGAGCAGGTCGATGATGTTGCCCTGGTCGACCACCTCGACGGTCAGCTCGGGAATTTCCTGGGCCAGACGCTGCATCGTTGCCGCCTGCCGGGTGCCGGCCAGGACATGGACCGTCTTGCCGCTGAGCTGATCGAGGGATTGCAGCGGCAGCGAGGCCTCGTGCTGGGCCAGGATGTCGTGCGTGCTGAACAGCGGCGGCGTCGATTCGATGCTGGTATCGGCCGCCGGCGACAGCCAGGCGGCAGCGAGATGGTAGCCGCGGCCGTTGAGTCGGTCGCCGATCTCGCCCGGTTCGATGACCTCGTGGCGCACCGCGACACCGAGTTCTTCGGCCAGCAGCCGGGTCAGGTCGTGTTCCAGCCCGGTTGCCGCGCCGGTTTCGTCGGCGCTGTAGGTCAATGGTCCCTGGCGGGTGATGACGACCAGATCCTGACCGCCGGGTGTGGGGAAGGGCAGGGTGTCGCCGCAGGCGTTCAAGGTCAATGAGATGACCAAAATCGTGACGAGCCTGTTAAATCCTCGCATAAGCTGTGCTATTATCTCGGCCGCTGCGGAGAGGTGGCAGAGTGGTCGATTGTACCTGACTCGAAATCAGGCGTACTGAAAGGTACCGAGGGTTCGAATCCCTCCCTCTCCGCCAGCAACATCATCAAGCGCCCACCTGGGCGCTTTTTTGTTTTGGTCATCAAGGTGGCTACCCTCCTGGGGCTTGTGTCAGGCGAGAAGTAAGATATCCGGGAGGATTATGCCGTGGTTTTTCCCCGTTTTTTCAGGTAATTTTCGCCAATGGGTGATTCCTGGAGGCAGGCATGAGGCTGAGTGAAGAGCAACGGCGAGTGGTCAAGGTGGCGACAGCCGAGTGTTTTGAGCCGTCGGCGACGGTGCGTCTTTTTGGCTCGCGCGTTGATGACAATAAAAAAGGCGGCGATATCGATCTGCTGATCGAAACCTCACTCAATGACCCGGCCTTGATTGCTGCCGCGCACATCCGTTTCGTATCCCGGCTCTATCGTGAAATGGGAGAGCAAAAAATCGATCTTCTGATTGATTACCCCGGCCGTCGCCAGCATTTACCCATTTACGATGTTGCTCGAGCCCAGGGGGTTCGGCTATGAACGGGGCGCTGGTGCTTGACGAAGCCTGGCGCCAGTGCCAGAAACATCTCCATCATCTTCGACATGCAATGGGGGCGTTGGCTGCCAATTTTCCGGTCAAGGCCGAGGCACTCGCTGGAATGGATGACGAAACTGTTCAGGATTGGGATCAATTCATCCTCCGATTCACCAAGTTGCAAGATGCAATGGGCGGGCGCCTCTATCCGGCCTTGCTGGATTATCTCCAAGAGCCCTATGACAACCGGCCGATGCTGGATAAGCTGAATCGTCTTGAGCAATTGGGCTTTCTGGGTAGCATCGACGACTGGAATACGCTTCGGGTCATCAGGAACCATTTTGCCCATGATTACCCTGAAGATGATGCGGTGAAGGCGGCTTTTCTGAATCAGGCTGCTGCCGCTGTCCCCTTGCTTGAATCCTTGCTGAAACGCGTGGCGGCTGCAGTGCCAGGGTTTGAGGCGTGATCTGCCGGTACTGCGCCGGACCATAAACGCAAACCCATGATCGATACCCTTTTCCTGCCGCTGGCCCTGGCCTTCATCATGTTTTCGCTCGGCTTGTCCTTGCGCGTGGCCGATTTCCGGGCCGTGCTCGGCGAGTGGCGGGCGCTCGGTGTCGGCCTGGTGGCCCAGGTTTTCCTGCTGCCGCTGGTGGCCCTGGCGATTGGTCTGGGCCTCGGGCTGTCGCCGACGATGCTGCTCGGTCTGGTCATCCTCGCCGCCTGCCCGGGGGGCGTCAGTTCGGCTTTCCTGACCCATCTGGCACGCGGCAACACCGCCCTGTCGCTGGTCATGACGACGATCAGCAGCCTGCTTGCGGCGCTGACCCTGCCGTTGGTGATCAACCTCCTGATGCTCTGGCAGGCGGGGGGCTTGCCGGCGGGTGCCCTGTTCCGGCCGGGCGACATGCCGCTGGGCAAGTTGCTGGCCGGTGTGCTGCTGGTGACGACCCTGCCGGTGATCGCCGGCATGCTGCTGCGCCTGCGCGCCGGTCTGATCGGTGAACGCGGCGAGGCCTGGGTCAGCCGGCTGGCGACTGGTTTCTTCATCGCCATCGTCGTCGTCACCTTCATCAGTCATCGCCAGACCATCGTCGCCGGCCTGCCCGAGGTCGGGGCGGCGACCGTGCTGCTCAATGTCGTGGCCATGCTCGGTGGCGCATTGCTGGCCTGGGCCGCCGGGCTGGCGCGCCGGGAAAACATTGCCATCTCGCTGGAGTGCGGCCTGCAGAATGCCGGGATGGGCATCTTCGTCGCCATTTCGCTGTTCCGCCAGGCCGAGCTGGCCGTGCCCAGCGTGGTCTATGCGCTGACCATGAACCTCGGCGCCCTGGCTTTCCTGTTCTTCGTCCGCCGCCAGCGTGCCGGCGGCCTGGCGCTGCCCTGAGTGATGACGGCGGCGGGACTTCTGCGATAATCGCCGACGATGCTTGCCTATATCTTCCGCCGCCTGTTGTACGCCTTGCCGATCCTGATCGGCGTCAACCTCATTACCTTCGCGCTGTTCTTCATCGTGAACACGCCGGATGACATGGCGCGCATGCAGCTTGGCGTCAAACGGGTGACGCCGGAGGCGATCGAGAAGTGGAAGGCCGACCGTGGCTACGACAAGCCGCTGTTCGTCAATGCAGCGGCCGGCGGTGTCGGTACGGTGACCGAGACGATCTTCTTCGAGAAGTCGGTGCGCATGTTCGTCGGCGATTTCGGCCGGGCCGACGACGGTCGCGACATTGCCCGCGAAATCAAGGCGCGGATGTGGCCGTCGCTGGCGATTGCCTTGCCGACCTTCATCCTCGGCCTGTTCGTGACGGTCAGCCTGGCCTTGCTGCTGGCTTTCTTCCGGGCGACGGCGCTGGATTTCTGGGGCGTCGTGCTGTGCGTCGCGCTGATGTCGATTTCCGGGCTGTTCTACATCATCGGTGGTCAGTACCTGATCGCCAAGGTGTGGAAACTGGTGCCCATTTCCGGTTTTGGCGACGGGCTCGATGCCTGGCGCTTCCTGATCCTGCCGGTGTTCATCGGCGTCGTTTCCGGGATCGGCTCGTCGACGCGCTGGTACCGGACCATCTTCCTTGAGGAAGTGTCGAAGGACTACGTGCGTACCGCCCGCGCCAAGGGGCTGGCCGAGACCGTGGTGTTCTTCCGCCACATCCTGCGCAACGCGATGATTCCCATCCTGACCGGCGTCGTCGTGGTCATTCCGCTGCTGTTCATGGGCTCGCTACTGACCGAATCCTTCTTCGGCATCCCCGGGCTGGGTAGCTACACCATCGACGCGATCAACGCCCAGGACTTTGCCGTGGTCCGCTCGATGGTCTTCATCGGCTCGGTGCTGTACATCGTCGGCCTGATCCTGACCGACATTTCCTACACCCTGGTCGACCCGCGGATACGGTTCTCATGAGCGGCTTCCAGATCGTCGTCCTGTGGTCCGATATCCTGGTCTGGCTGCTGCTGGCAGCCGGTATCGGGCTGGGTGTGCTGATTTCCCGCAGCCCGCCCTTGCTCGCCGCCTGGCGGCGGGTCGGGGCCAGTCGTCCGGGGATGGCGTCGGCGACCGTGCTGCTGGCCTTCGTGCTGGTCGGCCTGCTCGATTCGCTGCATTACCGTCCGGCACTGGAAAGCCAGCCGGGCGAGCAGACGCAATACGCGATTGAAGTGCTGTCGGTGCTTGATGCGCTGGTCGGCCCCTTACGCACCGAAAACGAAAAGACCTATTCGTCGCCGCTGGCCACCCACCTGCATGCCAAGGAAACGACCGAGGTGCCCGGTGTCGGCACGGTGCGCGAATTCCCGCGCCTGAAGTTCGGCGGCGTCCATCTCGACGATCCGGCGCAACGAGGCGGCGATGTCGCCATGACCGCCTTGCGTGCGGTCGGCCTGGCGGCGCTCGTCTGGCTGGCCTTGGCCGCGCTGGTGGCGGCGCGTTGCGGTGGCTGGGCGGCGGTCTGGCGCGGGCGCACGCGCTTTGCCTGGAATGCCGTGCTGGCGACGCTCGGCGCGATGCTGCTGGTGCTGCTGCCGGTTTTCCTGCTGGCCGGCGATTACCACGTCTTCGGCACTGACAAGGTCGGCCAGGACGTGCTTTACCAGATACTCAAGAGCGTACGCACGGCGCTGATCATCGGCCTGGTGACGACGCTGGTGATGCTGCCGCTGGCGGTGGTGCTCGGCATCGTCGCCGGTTATTTCCGGGGCTGGGTCGATGACCTGATCCAGTATCTGTACACCGTGCTCAACTCGATTCCCGGCGTGCTCTTGATCGCCGCCGCCGTGCTGATGATGCAGGTGGTCATCGACACGCACCCCGAATGGTTCGCCACCGCCGCCGAGCGCGCCGACCTGCGCCTGCTGGCGCTCTGTTTCATTCTCGGCATCACCAGCTGGACCGGCCTGTGCCGGCTGCTACGCGGCGAGACGCTGAAGCTGCGCGAGCTTGAATACATCCAGGCGGCGCAAGCCTTTGGCGTGTCCAACTGGCGGATCATCCTGCGCCACATCCTGCCCAACCTGATGCACATCGTCATCATCGCGCTGGTCATGGACTTTTCCGGGCTGGTGCTGGCCGAGGCGGTGCTGTCCTACGTCGGCATCGGCGTCGATCCGACGATGACCAGCTTCGGTACGATGATCAACAACGCGCGCATGGAACTCGGCCGCGAGCCGGTCGTCTGGTGGTCGCTGGCGGCGGCCTTCAGCGCCATGTTCATCCTGGTGCTCGCCGCCAACCTGTTCGCCGACGCGGTCCGCGACGCATTCGACCCGAGGGCCGCCTGATGCTGCAAGTCAAGGATCTCCGTCTCGGCTTCGCCAGCGGCGAGCGGACACTGCTCGCCGTCGACGGCATTTCCTTCGCCATCGAACGGGGCGAAACCTTTGCCCTGCTCGGCGAATCGGGCTGCGGCAAGTCGGCCACAGCTCAGGGGCTGATGCGCCTGCTGCCGACGGCCGGGCGCATCGTCGGCGGCTCGGTGCAGCTCGACGGCGAGGAATTGCTGGCGCGTTCCGAAGCCGAGATGCGTGCCTATCGCGGTGGACGCATGGCGATGATCTTCCAGGAACCGGCGACCAGCCTGAACCCGGTGCTCACCGTCGGCCGCCAGATCGGCGAGGTGCTCGAACGCCATCGCGGCCTGCGCGGCGAGGCGGCGCGCGCGCGCATGCTCGACCTGCTGCGCCAGGTCGGCATCGCCGACCCCGAGCGCCGGCTCGACGAATATCCCTTCCAGTTGTCCGGCGGCATGAAGCAGCGGGTGATGATCGCCATCGCCCTGGCCGGCGAACCCGAATTGCTGATCGCCGACGAGCCGACAACCGCGCTCGACGTCACCGTGCAGGCGCAGATCCTCGACCTGCTGGCGCAACTGCAGGCCGAACGCGGCATGGGCATGCTGCTGATCACCCACGACCTCGGCGTGGTCGCCCGCATGGCCCATCGCATCGGCGTCATGTACGCCGGCGAACTGGTCGAGGTCGCCAGCCGCCAGGAATTCTTCTCGGCCCCACGCCATCCCTATACCCAGGCCTTGTTCGCCGCCTTGCCCGACGTGTCGCGGCGTGGCATGACGCTGACCACGATTCCCGGCCAGGTGCCGTCGCTGGCGGCGATGCCGGCCGGTTGCCGGTTCGCCGACCGCTGCCCGCAGGTCATGCCGGTCTGCCGCGAGCAATCGCCGGCCTGGCGCGAGGCGCAGCCCGGGCACGCGGTGCGCTGCCACTGGCAGGGCGCGCAGGCAGCGCCCGCCGTGGTTTCGTCCGTCGCCGATGCGCTGCCCAGCGGGCAGGCCCCGGTGCTGCTCGACGTTGCCGACCTGAAGGTGCATTTCCCTATCCGCAAGGGCATCCTGCAGCGCACGGTCGGCCACGTGCATGCGGTCGATGGCGTGTCGCTGGCCATTTCCCCTGGTCGCACCCTGGCCCTGGTTGGAGAATCCGGTTGCGGCAAGACGACGGTGGGCAAGGCCCTGCTGCAGTTGATCCGGCCGACGGCGGGCAGCGTGCGGCTGGCCGGCGAGGAACTGACCGGCTTGTCCGGGCGCGATCTGCACGCCGCGCGGCGGCAGTTGCAGATGATTTTCCAGGACCCGTTTGCTTCGCTCAACCCGCGTTTGCGCATCGGTGAAATCATCGCCGAGGGCATGACGGCGCTGGGCGTCGGGGGCGATGCAGCGGCGGCCGTGCGCGCGCTGTTGCAGCAGGTCGGTTTGCCGGACGACGCGGCCGAGCGCTTCCCGCACGAGTTCTCCGGCGGTCAGCGCCAGCGCATCGCCATTGCCCGCGCGCTGGCGGTACAGCCGGCCTTGCTGGTCTGTGATGAACCGACCTCGGCACTCGACGTGTCGGTGCAGGCGCAGATCCTCAACCTGCTCAAAACCCTGCAGGGCGAACTGGGCGTGGCCTACCTGTTCATCACCCACAATTTTGCCGTGGTCGAGTACCTGGCGCACGATGTGGCGGTCATGTACCTCGGCCGTATCGTCGAGCGCGGCAGCGCCGACGAAGTGCTGGGCAATCCGCGTCACCCCTATACCCAGGCCCTGCTGTCGGCGGTGCCGGTTCCCCGGCTCGACGGTGCCGGCGAGCGCATCCGCCTGCCGGGTGAAACACCGTCGCCGGCCAAGCCACCGTCAGGCTGTCATTTCCATCCGCGTTGCCCGCAGGCGACCGAGGTTTGCCGGGAGCGCTATCCCGATGGCAAGACCCTGAGCGACACGCATGTCGCGGTTTGCCACTGGGTGAGCTGAGCGGCGCTGCCTACTTCTTGGTGTTTTTCTTGGTGGGCGTCGCCTTGACGACTTTTTTTGGTGCCGCCCGGCTGTTCTTGGCGGTGCCCGGCTTGCTGCTGGACTTCTTGGTCAGCTTCTTTTTCTTGGGTTCAGGCTGGATGATTACCGGTGACGATCCCATGCCCAGCATCCGCTGCAGGCCTTCCTGATTGCCGCTGCCCGGGATCAGAATTTTGGAGCCGGCGGCCAGGCGGACGTTGCCGGGCAGGCCGTTGACCTGGATCAACTCGTTGGTGCTGACGCCGAGGCGGGCCGCGATTTCGCCGACGCGTTCGGCCGAGCGGACGGCATAGCCCTGCCATTGGGTGAGCGGGGCGGGGTGGTTGGCGAGGTTTTCGATGAAGGTGTCGACGCGATCGGCTGGCAATACGACCGGCGTGTCGGCGTCAATGACCGGGCGGTTGTGCGATGGGTTGAGGTGGCGGAATTCCTCGAGCGTCATGTTGGCCAGGCGCGCTGCCGTCTTGACGTCCATTGGCCGGGGCGAGGCGGCGGTGGCCAGGTAGGTCTGGTTCGGAATGAAGGGCAGGCCGAGTCGGGCGAAGGTTTCCGGGTTGCCGAGGATGTTCTTCAGCGCCTGCAACTTGGGGACGTAATGCCGGGTTTCCTTGGGCATCGTCAGGTTGGGGTAGTCGGTCGGCAGGCCGCGTGCCTCGTTCTTCTCGATCGCCCGCTTGACCGCGCCTTCCCCCCAGTTGTACGACGCCAGCGCCAGGTGCCAGTCGCCGTGCATCTCGTAGATGGTCTGCAGGTAATCGAGCGCAGCGCTGGTCGAAGCCATGACGTCGCGACGCTCGTCGCGCCACCAGTTCTGCTCCAGGTTGAAGCGTTTGCCGGTGGCCGGGATGAATTGCCACAAGCCGGAAGCGGCAGCTGGCGAATGGGCCATCGGGTTGAACGAGCTCTCGACCATCGGCAGCAGCGCCAGTTCGGTCGGCATGCCGCGCGCTTCGAGTTCCTCGACGATGTGATGCAGGTAGGGCCGGCTACGCTCGATCATCTGGCGCAATGCGCCGGGACGATTCTGGTACCACTGCTGGTAATGGAGAACGAGGTCGTCGTTCAGATCGATCATGGCAAAGCCCTGGCGCAGCCGGTCCCAGAGATCGTGGGTGCGCAGCGTCAGATCGATGGTCAGCGGCAATTCCGGCTGCGGCTGGATTTCCTGGATTTTCAGGCCATCCAGCGAAAGCATCTGCAGGCTCTCGGGAATCGCCGTCCGCAGGCGTGGGCTGAAATCGGCGTCGGCACGTGCCAGCAGGCTGGAAGTGCAAAGGAGTAACCCGAGGATCAGGCCGGCAAGGCGACGGGACGACGGCTGAACTTGGGAAAACGGCATTGACCGAGGCTCCGGGTGCGAAGTGGGGCAAACGCAGGATTATAACGGAGGAGAAAGCGTCGACCCGTTGCGGAAATGTAACACTGGCCAACGCCGGCCTTGTCGTTCATGCCTTGCCTCGGCTCAGGGCGCGCCAAGTCTCGCGGAAGATGAATTGCTCCACCTTCAGCCGCTGCTGGGCCGGGCACGCGATCCGTACCACCAGCATCAGCTGCTTGGGGTCGGAGAAGTCCCACAGCACCTTGCTGCGTACCGACGGGAAGGCGATGAAACTCTCATCGGAGATTTTCCGGAAATGCGCTTCGGCCTCGGCCTGCCAATTCTGGGTGGCTTCGTCGGCAGCGGCCAGGGCGGCAGCCTCGACCTGATCGAGGTCGTGTGCCGCCCCTTCCGGTAGCGGCATCCGGAACAGATGGAGGACGTATTCTCCCGTCGGCGACGTGTTTTTCAGCGGGGTTGTCAGCAGCATTCCGTTGGGAAATTCGGCCACCTTTCCCGTCAGTTGCCCCGCGTATCCGAGTTCGGCCAGGGTGGTGGCAAACATGTCGATGTCGATGACCCGGCCGTTGAGCTGGTTGATCTCGATCAGGTCGCCGACCTTGAACGGACGAACCAGGGTGATGTAGAGATAGCCGAGCACGCACATCAGCAATTCCTTGCTGACGATCAGCATGGCGCCGGCGACCGCGGCCAGGGACAGGGCGAAGCCGGCGATGGTCGATGCCCAGACGGAAACGACGATGGTGAAGATCATGAACCAGATGACGTTTCTGGCCCAGACCAGATGCAGTCGCCGTTTTTCTGCCGAAATCTCTCCCCGGGAGAGGTAGCGGGCCCACAGATGAGAGAACAGCATGCCGATGGCGATCAGCGCGACAGTGGCGATCACCTTTTCCCATTGGCCGGGAATGGCGTTGAAGAGGTCGGTCAGTGTCGACATGGTTCAATCCGGATTTGCTGTTAATTTCGAAGTGTCGATCATCGGCGGCAGTATTTATCAAAAGAACTTCCTTGCCTACCCTGTATCGAACGAATGGCGGCGGATTGGCAGCGGCCTGGAAATGACCATCAACCGAGGAGGCCCCGATGTTTTCCATTTACGGCATGACCGGTCAGGTGTTCAGTGGCAGCCTGGAGGCGATGAACCGTGTTCACCCGCTGCTTCAGGCGCGTCGGGCACGCGGGGTCAGTCGCGATGGTGACGAGATCGGGGCAGAGAGTGTGGCGACACCATTGGCGCAGGAAGCCGTTTCGGCCTATCGGAAAATGCTGCCCGCCGATCTTGAGCGGGGGCCGCTGTTCCATGCCGCGCAGATCATGAGCCGGCCTGTCGCCGTCGTCGAGCAGATGAGTTCAGTCGTGGATGCCTGGCATCTGCTGCAGGAACGGCAGATCCATCAGGCGCCGGTCCTCGATGAAGCACGGCGGCTGATCGGCCTGGTGACCGAACGCGATTTGCTGACCGTGATCGACCTCGAGGGGGAGCGCGTACTGGAAAACCTCAAGCGACGCGTCAGCGACGTGATGACTTCCCCGGTTGTCGCTGCCGCGCCGGTCACCGATATCAGGCGCATCGCGGACGTGATGATCCAGAGCGGGCTGAGTGCCGTGCCGATCCTCAATGAGGGGGAACGGATCGTCGGCATCGTTTCGCGGACGGATATCCTTCGTGCCGTGATGACGGACCCACCGTTGAGTTTGTGGCGTTGAAGTTTCGTGCGCCGAAAATGATGCGCTGAGCGTCGTGGATTCAGACCGACGCGCGATTCAGCAATATGCTCAGTTCAGGGTAGTAAGCGAGGCGGCTGATGCTGATGAGCTTGCCGATGCGCAGCGATTCGGCAACTTCGCGGGCGGCAGCAGATTGTTCGATCAGGACCGGAAAATGAATGGCTGGATCGAGCATCGAGAATATTTCCCCGAGCACTTTGCCGCAGGCCTGGTAACAACGTGGGTCGAGCTGGCTTGTCTGGCATCCCTGGTCACACGCATCAAGGTAAGCCGCAGCGCTGATCGCCGATACGGCAAGGACGTCGATATTGTCCGCAGTGAAGTGACGCATGGTGACTCTCCTTGGATGAGGGTCTGAAACGATTACCTTGTGTGAGTTAACGCGTGATTTTCAGGAAAGTTGAGGGGAATCGTTCAGCACTCAGTAGCGGATGACGGCGCGATTCTTTCAACCTATTGTTCGACGAAGGCCCGTTCGATGACGTAGTCACCCATCTCGCCGATGTGCGGTGAGCTTTTGAAGCCGAAGCTGTCGAGCATGGCGGAGACTTCCTTGAGCATGGCCGGGCTGCCACAGATCATGCCGCGGTCCGTGGCTGGGTCGAGCGGGGCTTCGCCGATGTCTGCGAACAGCTTGCCGGAAAGGATCAACTCGGTTTGCCGGCCTTCGTTGCGGAACGGCTCGCGGGTGACGGTCGGGTAGTAAATCAGTTTTTCGCGGATTTCATCACCCAGGTATTCGTGATTCCTGAGGTCTTCTTCGATGTAGTCGTGATAGGCCAGTTCGTTGGTCCGGCGGACGCCGTGGATCAGGATCACCTTGTCAAAACGCTCATAGGTTTCCGGATCGTGAATCAGGCTCATGAAGGGGGCCAGGCCGGTGCCGGTGGCGAACAGGAACAGTCGTTTTCCCGGCTTCAGATCGCGCAGGACAAGCGTGCCGGTTGGCTTGCGGCTGACCAGGAGCTTGTCGCCCGGCTGCAGGTGTTGCAGGCGTGAGGTGAGCCGACCGTCGGGTACCTTGATGCTGAAAAACTCCAGATGTTCTTCGTAATTGGCACTGGCGACACTGTAGGCACGCATCACCGGCCGGCCGTTGACTTCCAGACCGATGGTCACGAATTGTCCGTTGGTGAAACGCAGGCCGGGATCGCGCGTGGTGCGGAAGCTGAAAAGGCTGTCGTTCCAGTGGTGAACGGAAATAACCGTTTCGTGATTGAAGTTGCTCATGGTGAGGTCCGGTGGGAGGCAATGGTTTCAGGATAGGTGTTGTGCAATAAACGCAAAAGCGGATAATTTGGCTATTACTTATCTACTGAGTCGATATGAGACTGACACTGCGTCAACTGGAAATCTTTGCCGCGGTGGCTCGCAGCGAGAATGTTTCGCAGGCAGCCGGGCGTCTTGCCATGTCGCAATCGGCGGCGAGCAGCGCATTGGTCGAACTGGAGCGTTTGTACGACTGTCCGTTGTTCGACCGGATTGGCAAGAGCCTGCACCTGAACAGTGCCGGGCGCGGGCTGTTGCCGCTGGCCGAGAGCTTGATCGGGCACGCCCGGGAGCTTGAGGATTACCTGTCTGGCGGGCGGCCGGGGCCACTGAATGTTGGCGCGACGCTGACGATCGGCAACTACCTGGCAACACTGATTGTGGTCGACTACATGAAACAGTATCCGCAATCACCGGTGCAACTGCAGGTCGCCAATTCCGAAACCGTGGTTGAGCGCCTGCTGCGTTTCGAATGCGATCTCGGCTTGATCGAAGGCGAGGTGGTTCATCCTGATCTGGTGGTCGAACCCTGGCTGGCCGACGAATTGGTGGTTTTCTGCGCGCCCGGACACGTGCTCGCTGGTAGCGCAAAGGTCGACAATGCCGCCTTGTCGGCGCACTCCTGGATATTGCGCGAACCGGGATCGGGAACGCGTAGCCAGTTCGACCGCTGTATTGGCAGCCGGATGACCCAGTTCCGCTTGGGCCTGGAACTGGAGCATACCGAGGCGATCAAGCGCGCTGTCGAGTCGGGTCTCGGGCTGGGTTGCCTGTCGCGCTTGTCCCTGCGCGAGGCATTCCGGCGTGGCAGTCTTATCGAACTGCCGACGCCGCAATTTGACCTGCGCCGGCATTTCTATTTTGCCAGTCACCGGCGCCGCAATACGGGGGCGGCGGGCCGTCTGTTCAGGCAGGCCTGCCTTGCCGCCAGCGCAGGCGCCAGCAGTACAGGCGATCTTGCTTTGCCCTTCATCCGCTGAGGGGTAGGGGTCATTCAAAACAAAACGCCTTGTAGTGTCGTGGAAGCCACGATGCTACAAGGCGTTAATGTATGTTGGCGGAGTGGACGGGGCTCGAACCCGCGACCCCCGGCGTGACAGGCCGGTATTCTAACCAACTGAACTACCACTCCGCGCTAAAGCTTGGCGTCCCCACGGGGATTCGAACCCCGGTACCTACCGTGAAAGGGTAGTGTCCTAGGCCTCTAGACGATGGGGACCCGGACTACGCAAACTTGTCGATTCGGTGCCTGGTGGAGGTAAGCGGGATCGAACCGCTGACCTCTTGCATGCCATGCAAGCGCTCTCCCAGCTGAGCTATACCCCCAGTTCAGAGAGACAGCCGAATCTTTGCTTCATGCCGTCGCCGTCGCGACTGGCAGAAAACAAACCGGATCAACCGGATTTGTAAATTGGCGGAGTGGACGGGGCTCGAACCCGCGACCCCCGGCGTGACAGGCCGGTATTCTAACCAACTGAACTACCACTCCGCACCAAAACCTTTGGCATCCCCATGGGGATTCGAACCCCAGTTACCGCCGTGAAAGGGCGGTGTCCTAGGCCTCTAGACGATGGGGACCCGGACTTTCCTTCGAGCTTTTATGGTGGAGGTAAGCGGGATCGAACCGCTGACCTCTTGCATGCCATGCAAGCGCTCTCCCAGCTGAGCTATACCCCCGCTCGAAAGAAGGCCGCATTATAGGGAGCGTCTTTCCCCTTGTAAAGGGCCTTTCACGATTTTCAGAGATATTTTTTCAGGGCCGCCAGTACACGGTCGCGGCCGATCAGCTCGATCACCGCATCGACCGACGGCGTTTGCGTCTGTCCGACCAGGATGGCACGCAGCGGCATCGCCAGTTTCGGCATCTTGAGGCCGTGGCGGGCGATGGTTTCCTTGATCAGGGCGGCAATCGCCGGAATTTCCCAGGTGACTTCGGCGATCCCGGCAGCGAAATCGGCCAGCGCCGGCCGGGTTTCCTCGGTCAGGTGCTGGGCGAGCAGTTCCGCGCTCGGGGTGACCGTGGTGTAGAAAACCTCGACTGCGTCAGCCAGCACGTTGAGCGTGTTGCAGCGGTCGACGTAGAGGGCGACGGCCTTCTCCAGGCTGGGGCCGGTATCGCTGTCTACGTTGCGGGCGCTCAGCCGGCGCTTGATGTGCGCGGCCAGTTCGACGGCCGGCAGCTGCTTCATGTAGTGCTGGTTCAGCCACAGCAGCTTTTCGGTGTTGAACTGGGCGGCGGAGGCGGTGATGTGGTCGAGGTCGAACCATTCGACGAACTGCTCGCGGGTGAAGATTTCGTCGTCGCCGTGCGACCAGCCCAGGCGCGCCAGGTAGTTGATCACGGCTTCCTTGAGGAAGCCGTCTTCGTCGTACTGCATGACTGAGACGGCACCGTGGCGCTTGGACAGCTTGGCGCCGTCGTCGCCGAGGATCATTGACAGGTGGCCGTAGATCGGCACTTCGGCGCCGAGCGCCTGCAGGATGTTGATCTGGCGAGGGGTGTTGTTGACGTGGTCGTCACCGCGGATGACGTGGGTGATGCCCATGTCCCAGTCGTCGACGCAGACGCAGAAGTTGTAGGTCGGTGTGCCGTCGGCGCGGGCGATGATCAGGTCGTCGAGTTCGGCGTTGGCGATTTCGATGCGTCCCTTGACCGCATCGTCCCAGGCGACCACGCCATCCTTCGGGTTGCGGAAGCGGATCACCGGCGGCACGCCGGCCGGCGGTGTCGGCAGGGTCTTGCCGGCCTCGGGGCGCCAGCGGCCGTCGTAGCGAGGCTTTTCCTTACGTGCTTCCTGCTCGGCGCGCAGGGCGTCCAGTTCCTCGCGGGTGGTGTAGCAATAGTAGGCGGTGCCGGCCGCGAGCATCTGGTGGATCACTTCGCGATAGCGGTCCATGCGCTGCATCTGGTAGAAGGGACCTTCGTCGTGGGTCAGTTCCAGCCAGGCCATGCCGTCGAGAATGGCCTGGACGGCTTCCGGGGTCGAGCGCGCGACATCGGTGTCTTCGATGCGCAGGATGAACTGGCCCCCGTGGCGGCGCGCATAGGCCCAGGAGAACAGGGCAGTGCGGGCGCCGCCGATGTGCAGGTAACCGGTGGGGCTGGGGGCAAAACGGGTGCGGACAGGCTTCATTGGAATCGAATCGTCGGTCAGGATCAAAGTCCGGTATTCTAGCCGACCAAGGTTTGACCCGTCGCGCGAGTTATGGTTAAATGCGCGCCTTCCTCGATGGGCGGTTAGCTCAGTGGTAGAGCACTGCCTTCACACGGCAGCGTTGTTTGGCTCAACCATGCGGCTTTCGAGAAGGCCGGTGTAAAAATCGGTGTAAAACGTATCAGGCAGGGCGATTAACTCAGCGGTAGAGTGCCACCTTCACACGGTGGAAGTCACTGGTTCGATCCCAGTATCGCCCACCACCCATTCATTGCCTGCCGGCCCGCGTAAGCGGGCTTTTTCGTTTCCGCTGCCACCGGCAGCGCTGATCCTGCTTGTCCAGCAGCAGGCTGTACAGACCTCCTTTTTTCATCTCCCCGCACCCCTCAAAGGAAATAGCGCGCCGCGCCCATGGCTGGCCTTCGGCCCAAGCAAAGAATCGCGAGGGGCGCCCGGCGCTGGCTGGCGATTCAAGGGGCGGGCGTTTTTCGAAAAACACGTGGATTGTGATTGTTTTTCATGTAAGCCATTGATTATTGAGAAGAACGCCTCCACGGGTCGCCGCTGTTTTTCCACGGGTTGCCGCTGTTTTTCCACGGGTCGCCGCTGTTTTTCCACGGGTCTGTTTTTTGGGTTTTTCCCCTTATTTTTTCTTCTTCTTGTTGTAAACAAAGGGAAAAGATAAAGGCAGGCCGTAGAAACAGGGAAATCAGCATCCACGGGTTTTCCACGCTGCCTCTTTTTTAATCCCCGGGTTTTTTGTTCATCCCCGGGTTAATCCGGGGATTCCGGGGAAGAACAACGCTTTTGCATTCAATGAGATAGGTAATAAATTGACCCAATCCACGCATCCACGGGAAAAAATGCCCCCCCCCTCCGCCAACGCGGCCGGCGAGGCCTTGATCGAGGCGTTTCTTGAATTCAAACAAGTCAGCCAGGGGCGGTCTGTCCGGACTGCTGAGCGCTACAGCCTGGCGCTGCGCCGGCTGCTGGTCTTCCTCAATGGTCGGCCGGTTGAGTCGGCAACGACCGACGACCTCACCCTGTTTTCCGGGAAATGGCTTTTCGAGCAGGGGCTGAAGGATCCGGTAACGCGCAAGCCTTGTGTGGCCGCGGTGCGTGAGTTCTACAAGTGGCTGCACCGGGTGGGTAAGGTCAAGGAAGATGCAGGCCGTGGCGTTCCTCACCCTAAGTTCGGCCGGCGCTTGCCCAGGGTGATGTCGCTGGGCCAGGCTGAGGCGCTGATGTACCAGCCGGATTACTCGACCTTCGAAGGCCTGCGCGATGCCACGATGATTTCCATCCTGCTGGGCTGCGGCTTGCGCGTTTCTGGCCTGATCAACCTCAACGAGGGGAATATTTTTTACGACAACATCGGCGGCCGCCCGCGAATGATCCTGAAGACCATCGAGAAGGGCGATCGCGAACGGCAGCAGCCGGTACCGGAGCAGGCCGATCTTCTGCTTCGCTTGTACCTGGACCATCCGACGCTCAAGGAAATCGACCGCACGCTGCCGAACGGCGACAAGGTGCTGTTCGTCTCGACGCAGAACAGCTATTGCCCGAAGCACGAATGGCACGGGGAGAACCGCCGGCTGCGTCGCAAGGCCGTCTATCGGATGGTGATGCGGTACGGAAAGCGGGCCGGCCTGCCTGCCGATGTGACACACCCGCACGCCCTGCGTCATCTGTTCGGCACCGAGCTGGCCGAAGACGACGTGCCGACGACGACAGCCGCCAGCCTCATGGGGCATGAAGACCCGAAGACCACGAAGATCTATCAGCACCTGGCGATGCGAAAGCTGGCCGCCACGGTCGACAAGAGCAACCCGCTGGGCAAGATCAAGACGCCCGTTTCCTCGTTGCTGGCTCAGTTGGCGCCCCGATGACCCCCACGAACACCCGCCGCCGGCCGTGCTTTTCCGGGGTAGCCGAGGCACCGAACAACGATACAGCGGCCCGTGGGCGGGCGAACAATCGGCGTGGTTGGGTGATGCCGGGGGTTTTCGCGTCTTATAGGAAAAGGCGGGCTATCTCTGATCTGCGCCGATTTCGCTTTTTGTCCAGATTGCGAAGTGGCGTAACGTGCTGGTGCGGCTTGATGGGGGTGCGCAATGAGTGAAAAGCGAAGTGGTGGCGACGGTTTTGCACAGGTCGATCTGTTCGGCGGTGCGGTGCCGGCTGGGGTGGGGGGTCGGCGGGGCAAGGGGCGCGGTTTC
>JGI24121J20154_1000119_pt1 | contig 26251 bp, 25 predicted proteins | sample Subbio2Aug_QV12A_FD_20154 | JGI IMG/M metagenome (IMG submission 20154)
ATTTTAATTTAAACGTAATTTCTTACACATTATTGTTTTCATTTGGATTGTCAGCCCATTTTTTTGACGAAACGTTGGTTTATAATGTTGTACAACGTTTTGCCGCTTTGCGAAGGCGGGGATTTTTAGCACTAAACTTCATTAGATGCAAAAAGCTTGAATTTAGCACTGCACTTTCATAGAAGCACGAAACCCCCGCTTTTGCAAAACGGCTGTTAGCGGTTCGGCTTTCTTTTATTAGTTCATACTTTTTACGTATTCTTTCCATTTTTGATTTAATGTCAAGCCAAATTTGTTAATAGTTTCTTTTTGTGTCGAAGAGCACTCTTTACAATTTGATTTGAGTTTGTTAATAAATTGGTCAATGATTGGTTTATCATATTCTCCATCGCTATCAATGGCAAATTCTAAAACCAAAATGTTAGCCCAAATTTCTAAATCGCTGTCAGTAAAACAACTCTTATTGTCAAAAAATGAAGTAAAATCTTTTGGATAGTTCTGTATGAATTCTTTTGCTGTATATCCTAGACCTTCAGAATAAGCACCGTCTGCAATTCTATATGAATTAGTTATTGCTCTAAAGTAAAATTCACGTTCCTCAATATCTTTGCTTTTTAGTTTGTCAAAGTAGTCTAAAGGCTCGTTGTCAGATGGATTTTTTGCTTTATTATTTATTAAATCTTTGGCAAGTTTTGGAATCTTAGGGTCTTTTAGAAACCTGTCAAAATCACAAGTTAAATTGTCTTTTGTTATTGCAATTGTGTCAACATATGAAGAATCTATTTGAATTAAGCTTTCGTTTGCAGTTTCGTTGTCAAGAGATTTTTTGTCTGTAATATTGTTACAGGCAAAAAGTCCAAAAGTCAAAATTGATAATATAAAATTTTTCATTGTTGTTATGTTTTAAGCTGACCGCTAACGTTCTCGGGCTTTGCGTTCGGGCGGGTTTTCGGAGCACAAAACTGTCAACCTGCACTACACTTGAATAGAAGCATAAAACTCCAAGTTTGCACGTCACCCCGCCTGACGCAAAACCCGTGTTAGTGGCTGGGCTTTTTTGTCTTTCGTTAACAACATTTCTTGTCTTGTTGAATTGGCGGACATTTTACACTTCCATAACTGCAATACACACAACAGTCGCCTTGATGTGGTTTTAAAACTGTTTTGCAATTTTCACATTCGTAAAAATATTGGCAAGCGTCTGTCGGCATTGTTTCAACCTTTTTGTGTCCGCAGTTTGGGCAAGTGATTGTCGATTGTAATATGATTTCCATTTTATTTTTCTTTTTTGTCTGTTACTGAATATCCTGTTCCGTTTATTGCTTTTTCAATTTCGGCAATGTTCGTTTTTGAGTTGTCAAATTCTACAATTGCGTTTCCCTTTTCGTATGAAGCAGTAGATTTGATTATCCCCGAAAGTTTATTCACTTCGTGGTTTACGTGTTCTTCACAACTTGCACAAGTCATTCCGCTAATGGAAAACTCAACTGTCTGAACATTTGATTTGTCAACCACAATGATTTGTTTTTCTGTCTTTGGATAAAAAATGTGAGCATAATAAGGAAAGGCAAGCATTACGATTACAAATCCTGTTACAATTCCTAAAAACATTTTCGATTGAATGAATTTTGGTTTTTCTTCCGTTTCGCAATTGCAGTCAATTTGCTTTTTGGGCTTTAACTTTTGATACCAAGCAAAACCAAGAACCAAAATTGTCAAACCGATGAAATATGGTCTTGCAGGTTCGAGCCACGAAAAAGTAGAAGCAAGTCCACTTGTCCCAGCAACAAGAGCCAATACTGGTGTGATGCAACAAAGTGAAGCAGCAATTGCTGTTAAAAGTCCTGCACCGATTAATTTTTTGTCTGTTTTCATATTGTTTCCAAAATTTTATTTTCGTGAAGTATTTTGAAAAACGGTTTGAGCATTTTTTCATACTCTTTTGTCAATGAGTAGAAAATGGTTTGTGCTTGCCTTTCCGTTTCAATGAGTTTTCTGTCTTTGAGTTTTCTGAGATGTTGTGAAATTGCCGAGATGGTCATTCCGAGAATGTCGCTCAGGTCGCAAACGCAAAGTTGTTTCTCTTCGTAAAGTAGAAACAGGATTTTTAGTCTTACGTTGTTACCTGCCAATTCAAGTCCGTTCGATAAATAGTCAAACGAACCGTTCAGTTCTGAAACTCGGTCTTTGCAACGGTTGATTTGCTTAATGTCCGCCTGTTGTCTTATACAAGAAATGTTGTCCATAGCACAAAGGTAGTCAATTTGTTTATTTAAGCAACTACTTAAATACGAAATATCAAAAAGAACCCGATTTTGTCTGTCGGGTTGTGTCGTCATAGCCTTGCCACTAACGTTTTCGGGCTTTGCGTTCGGGCGGGTTTCGGAGCACAAAACTGTCAACCAGCACTGAACTTGAATAGAAGCACAAAGCTCCAAGTTTGCACATCACCCCGCCTGACGCAAAACCCGTGTTGTAGGCAGTTTTAATATAACATTACTATTTTCAGATTCAAAATGTAATTTTCCACTTAATAATTTGGTGTTTTCAATGATGTTTGACAGCCCATAACCTTTTTGAAAATCTTCATTTACTGGTTGGAATTTTTCTCCGTTGTGAGCAATTCTTAGTATTGACAATGTATCAGTATTCTCAAATAATACTTCTACACTATTCGCTTTACTATGTTTTAAAATATTGCTTAATAATTCTTGTAGTATTCTAAAAAGTAAATATTTTCTTTCATTGTCTAAAGTAGGCGCTTTCCCAACTTTAGAAAAACTTATAGATGTTGATTGATTAAGAATATTTATCAAGTCTTCTATTTGGTAATCCAAATCAAAATCAAAAGACTCTCTCAGTTTAATAGTTTTTATTAAATATCTTACATCTGTTAATGTCTTATTTAGGATATTTTGAATATTAATAAATGCTTTTTCATTCTTTTCAACTTTGAGAGTACCAGAGTTCATAATTGCAAGGCTTATCATTTGAGAAATATTATCGTGGAGTTCAGATGTAATATAGTTAACCAATTGTTTTCTCTCTTTATCTTTGACTTCTTCAATCTTCCTCTTAAAAAGGTATTCATTTTTTTCTCGTTTATATGTGGCATATTCTTTTAATGAAAATATGACAAGTATAATATTAATAGCTGAAACTGATAAAATAATTAAAACATAGCTATCCATAAAAATCATAATTTTATTATTCCCATTTTAACTGCCAACAGAACTAAAGATGCTCTGTTATTAACTTCAAACTTTCTAAAAAGACTATCTCTGTATCCCTCTACACTTCTTTGAGATTTGTTTAGTTTTTCTGCAATTTGAGAATACGTTAAATCTTCTCCACATATTTTTAAAAAACTTTTTTCATTATCAGTAATATTTGGCAATTTTATAAAGTTGGTTACTACCATTTCTTTAAGTCTTTTAGAAAAAATATTGTTGTAATAATATGAGTTTTCAGAAATAGCTATTAATGCTTTTTTTAATTCTTCGGGGTGACAATTTTTTAATAAGTATCCGTTTACACCTAATTTAATCATTTTTATTAGATAGTATTCTTCGTCATAAGTGGTTAAAACGAGTGTTTTTAGGTTAGGAAAATTTCCTTTGATGTATTGTACCAATTGAAAACCGTCCATTTCAGGCATTCGTATATCTATAATGCAAATTTCAGGTTGAATTTTAGCTTGTTTGTACTTATCTATAAAATCTTTTCCATTATCAGATTCTATTACAAAATTAAAATTTCCTAAATTTTGAATAATCTCTATAATTCCCTTTCTTACGATATTGTGGTCTTCTATAATAGCAATATTCATTTTTTTAAATCCATTTTACAATCTACAAAGATACAAACTCATTAGATACTGAATTACAGGTAAAAAACTGTTTTATATCCCATTTTTAAGTGTATAAATTATTAAATAAGGTCTATAATTTTGTATCGCAAATTAATTATTAATTAAATGTTTTAAAATTATGGCAATTACAGCAAAAGATTTAGAATTTGTAGGAGTTCAGCATAATGAAATTGTTGATAAAACCTACTACGCATTGTATGATGGTGAAATTAGTGAAAAAGAATCACAAATTTTTGTTTCAGATTTTCTAATAAACACGCTTTTAAACTTACCTGATTACACAAAAGAATCAAATTTGTTAGGAGCGATGTATGCAAGTCAGAACGTTCTTCTCGGCAAAGCAGAATTTAGAACACTTTATGAAGGAGTTCCTGACAAAATTTTAACAAGGAAAGAGAAAGAGTACCTTGATAAACTCTATTCGATAGTTGATAAATACAATGATAATTTAGAGAGAATAATTTCTGAAATTAAAAATCTGGAAGACGAGATTAGTAAACATACAGAATTTGATGAAAAACAACTTATCACATTGTTCTCTGCAACTAATTTGGGTAAATTCTCATTAGAGTATTGGGTAAGAAACGAAGAAAAGTGGGCTTTGCTATCGCAAAAATCGGCAGGACGTCACGCAAAAGATATAGTCAAAGGAGATATAGCTGGTGGTGTAGGAGGTGCTGTTGGTGCTTGGGTTGTTAATGTTATTCCAGGAGCGGGTCAAGTGGCATATGGCTCTGCTATAATAGGTGGAGCTGTCGGAACTTCAGTTACCGTAGCGGTTGTAAAAGTTTTAGATTGGCTATGGTAAAAAAAATTTTAATACTCCTACTTCTCGTTCTTGTAGGGCAATTAGTTGCTTTATCTTTTTGGTATTTCTTTAACTTTGACGAAAAGCTTGCTTTTCCAGCTATGGGCGGTTGTTCTGTATTTTTGTGGATACTATATCTTCAACAAAACAAGGATAACAAGACAAATTAAATCCTCTAAAAGTATTTTTAGAGTTGAGATATTTATTAATCGTAAAACACTCCTGTTATAGTTACAGGAGTGTTTTAATAGTATAGTTAGTCGCTCCTTAATTATTACAATATTATTGAAATTAATTCATTAACTTCTTTATTATTTGTTTTTTATTGCAAGTTTTTGTGTTTTAAAGCTTTAAAAGCTTGCAATTATGTTGAAAAACCTAACGAAGTGGTTCGGCGTAGCCAAAACATCCAGAAAAATTGCCAGAATTGTTCCGCCCGATGTTGGTGGATTTTATTAACGATAAGCACGAGCTTGTTTGTACTTATCGATAAAATCTTTTCCATTATCAGATTCTATTACAAAATTAAAATTTCCTAAATTTTGAATAATCTCTATAATTCCCTTTCTTACGATGTTGTGGTCTTCTATAATAGCAATATTCATTTTTTTAATCTATTTACAGTCTGTAAAGATACAAACTCATTGGATATTAAATTACAGGTAAAAAACTGTTTTTACCCCGTTTTTTAAGTGCAGAGATTATTTGATACGACTTGTAAATTTGTGGCATAAATTAATTATTAATTAAACATTTTAAAATTATGGCAAACAATTTAGAATTCAACGGATTTAAAATTTATCCTGTTGGGAAAGCAAGATTAAGTATTGAAGACAAAGTTCTTCGTGTATCTGAAATTTCGGATTCGGGACTTGACGGTATTTTAATTGATACTAATGGAAAAGGAAAATATACCATCAATTTTGGTGAATTGGGAACAATTTCTGAAAATAAAGGTGTATTAAAAACTTCAACATTAGAAAAGAATGGATTAGGTCAGGTCATTACATCGTTTGAATCTTTTAAATGGTATGATGAAAAATTAGACAAAATCCTATTAGGATATAATTTAGATTATCTCCCTAAAGAATTTGTTGTTTTTGGACGATTGAACGGAGAAAAAGTTTTTGATATTGATAGTTCTGATTTACGACCTATTAATAACAGAGCTCAAGTATTAATTGACCCTGTGACAGTTACAGTAGTTATTGCAGTAGTTTCGATTGGTGTTGCTATATGGGCAGCATTGAGAACAAAGAAATCAGTATCAACAACAACTCATTATGATAATCAAGGACATATTGTTGGATATTCGAGAACTATTACAGAGGATCCTGTTCCTTTCGAAGTAGAGGTAAATGGAGAGATCTATACTGTAGATGAAGTTGGTATTAAATACGATGAGCAAGTTGCAGAGAATTTAATAGGAAACCCTGCTGTGGAATACACGACAATAGCTGAACAAATTACGGGAGTTAATTTGCATAGTTTTGAGATAACTTCTATTGAATTAGACAAATAATTTGACTATGAAATCTGTACTTTTTAAATCAAGTATTTTATTAGTATTGACATTAATTTTTGGATGTCAAAATCAGGGAAATAGAAGAGAAACTATAATCAATACAGTTAAGACTGAAGCTATTAATAAAGACGGTAAGGTCTCAATAGATAGTGTCTATGTTTCAAAAAAAGGAACAAATAAAGATTCTTTGTCTTTTTATAAGAATAAGGAATTTATGGGTTCTGTTGTAATTATGTATGAGTAAGTAACGTTTTTTTTAATATTGTGAAGTAAGTTCGGAACGATAAATTTTTTTCGTTCCGAATTTAATATTTAAATAGTATATATTTGGTGCTTCTAATTTTAGTTTATTATGATAAATAAATATGGTTTATATATTTTAAGTGGATTGTCCCTTTTATTTTCCGTTTATGGAGCATATTTGAAAGTAAATTATTTTGAAAATGGTAATTTGGTTTTAATTATATCTGTTTTTGTTACTACATTTTTTTTATTATACTTGTTAGTATATATAAAAAAATTAAGGAAAGATCTACAAAAAAATAAATAATTTGATGTACAGAACTTGAACGGTCTGTTTTCCAAAATTGCCTACAACGTTTTGGCGCTTGGCGCAGTGGCGGATTTCGGAGCACAAAACTGTCAATACACCACAAAAGTTGATGCGAGGTAGAATGTTCAATTAACCACTTCACCCGCCATTGAGCCAAACGCCTGTTGGGTGCTGGTGTTCTTGTCCACTGTCCTTTCAAACCATTGTCGGTGTTGAGTTTTCGTGTCATTGTCTGTCGGCTGTGCGTTGCGTTTTTTATTTTTTTTAAGGGTCGGGAAATTTTTTAAAAACAATTTTTCTCTGCGTTGGCTTTGCAAGCTCTTTGACAAAGCTTTGGTCTGCGGGTTGGCTTGTGCGGCTTTGGCAATGTGCTTGCAAATAGCGTTGGCTTAATGTTGATGCCCTTGAGGTTGAATTGTTTTTGTTTCTTGCTTTCCTTTTTTCTTAATTTTCTTTTTTACTTCTCCACATCTCAGCATTTTGTTCCCAAAATACGGGTTGTTGATTTCTTCAATTTCACTCAGCCAGTATGCTCCTTTGTCACCCAATGCCATTGGACAATATGCTACATAAACAGTCTCGATTATTAGCCCAAAAGTTTCAACGGTTTCAATGATTTGATTAGAAATTGCTGAAAATAATTCTCGTTGTTTCTCGATGTCTTTAGCTGTTTGCAACTGTCCTATGTCTTTTTTTAGTTTTGAATATTGTTCCATCCACATTGAATGAGCTTCTTCATCTAGCAGCTTCATATCAATCTTGTTAAAAATGGTTTCAAGTTTCTTGGTATTAGTTTGTGTCAGTTGAAAATCACTTTTAACCAAACTGTTTTTGAGTTCAAAATATTGGTTTACAAAATCTGATAGTTGTTCGGTAAACTTGTCGGGGACAGCAACTGTATTATCAATTGCACGGTTCATCATACTGTAGTTTCCACTTAGTTGTGCTGCTCCATCAATAGCAAATACGCCATTTGTAACAATTTCTTCTCCTTCGGTTAATCCGCTTTCCACAATGTAAAATTCACCCAAAGAAGCGCCTAAGGTAATTTCTCTCATTTCAAATGCAGGAAATTCTGTATTAGGAACTTTCACATACACAACAGAGCGTTTTCCTGTCCAAAGAAGTGATGTTTTGGAAATTACGATAGATTTTCCGCTGACCGATAAACTTGCTTTGATTTTACCCTTCACAAACATTTCGGGCTTGAGAATTTGTTGAGGGTTGTTTAATTCTGCTCTTACTGCTGCGGTTCTTGTTTGTGGATTGATTAATGGATCAATAAAAGAAATGGAAGTTGTGAACTCCTTTCCCGGTATCGAAGCAAGGGTAATTGTGATTTTCTGACCAATTTTCATAAATAGTAAATCACTTTCATAAGCATCTAATAATATCCAAACATTGCTTAGGTCTGCAATTTCAAACAGCACAGTTCCTTTATTTACATAATCCCCTTTTGCAATATCCCTTCTGATTACGACACCTGATTGATCTGCATAAACATCAAATTCAGTCAAAACAACTCCGCTAGTTTCTATTTCATTGATTTGCTTTTCACTAATTTTCCATAAGCGTAATTTCTCCTTTGAGGCATTGTAAAGTGCAGGATTAATCTCTTTGAATTTTGAAGCTTCGATTAATTCTTTTTGTGCAGTGACCAATTCAGGAGAATAAATGGTTGCTAATTTTTGCCCTGTGTTTACTGTTTGTCCTGTGAAATCAATAAATAGTTTTTCAATTCTTCCTGAATAATTTGCGGTTATCACAGCTAATTTTTGTTCGTTAACAGCGACTTTTCCTGTGAGATAAATTTCGTGTTCAGGTGAAACGGTTTTTACCTTTTGGGTTTGCACATTAGCCAATGCAATTGCTTCAGGAGACATTGTATGTATAAAAGGACTATTTTCACCTTTATCAGATTTTTGGGTAACAGGAATTAAATCCATACCGCAAAGCGGACATTTCCCCGGCTCATTCTGTCTGATTTGTGGGTGCATAGAACAAGTGTAGATAGTTTCTTCTCCTTGTTCGTGATTATGACTCGATTCAGCAGAGTTGTCCGATTTAAAAATTAGCCATCCTAAGAATAATCCGAAAATCAGCACCAGACTGAGTTGCAATATTCTATTATTTAATATCTGTTTCATCTTATTTCATTTTGTTTTAACGCCCCATTAATCTTTCCATCATAGCTACTGCTATATTTCCGTCAATGAGTGCGTCTAAGTATTTTAAGCGGTAATCCAAAAGTTGTTGTTGCATTCTTAGCACTTCTTCAAAATTGCTTCCTTGGGTTGAGTATTGAACAATCAAAATATTCAATGCCTGATTTGCTAATGAGGTTTGTTCCTGATATAGTTTAACCCTGCGTTCGGCATCTTTATAATCTTTCAATGCATCTTCATAGTTCACCATTAATTGATTGCTCACATCTTGCTTCTGTTCATTGACCGATTGACGCATAAAATCAGATTCTTTCACAGAAGCTGTGTATTTTTTTCGCCAAAGCGGAATAGTAACAGTTGCCATTGGCATCAACATATTTCGTCCGTTCATCATACTCTCACTATTGGCTCTTGATTGAAAAATATCGTATTGCAAACCCAACCCAATCATAGGCAAGCCCATTTTCTGATTCATTTTTCCTTGGGCAATGAATGCTTGTTCATCTTGTTCCAACATTTTCAGCATTGGATTATTGTTCTTAATGCTGTCAGGAATTTCATTGAGTGAAATGGGAATAGTTGCAGCCATTATTGAATCTGAAAATATTACAGGTTCATTTTTGTCCCGGTTTAGTAATTGATTAAATCGGGCAGTGAGTGGGATTTTGGTATCTTCCAATAATGCAAGATTATTTTGCAATTCGTTAATTTCCATTTGAACACGCAGCACATCTATCATACTACCACTGCTGTTCATATTTTCCATTTCACCCATTTGGGGCATATTTCGGGTAGGAGAATTTGGGGATGATGATTGTCCTTGCATATTCATACCACCCATTCCAGTGCTCGAACTATTGGTGCTTGGATTGTTCGAACTTCTTATATTTCCTGAACCACCGGAATTATTGCTGCTTTGTCCACCGCTTTTGAATCGGGTAAGAGCAATTTGCTCCATTGTTCTTAGTAGTTCAATGTTTTCTTTGGTGATACCAATTTCCTTTTCCAATAATTGCAAGGCATACCAATTCGCCCGAACTTCATAAAACAGCATTGATTTGGTTTCATTAAATTCCTCAAACTTTGCCTTTGCCATAAATGTCATTTCGTTTTTGGCTGCTCCTAATGTTCCAAACCAAGGGAACATCTGCATTAAGGAAATCGTCCCAACTTGGTTTCCCATATATCTTTCCATTGGCATAATGAAGAAACTAAAACCTAATTGTGGGTCAGGTAATGAGCCAACCTGAGGCACTCGCTCCAAGGCTGCCTGATATTGAAAGTATTTTGATTTTAAATTCGGGTTATTTTCTGCTACAATGATTAAATATTCATTCAAAGTTTGACCATAGGCATTACTTGAATAAACCAGAATTAGTAATATGTAGATTATCCAGTTTTTCATTTTGAAGCTCATTTAATTTGATATTCTTCTCTTGCAGCAAATAACACTGGTACAACAAACAGGGTAATTAAAGCCACTGCCATACCGCCAAAAGCAGGTATCGCCATTGGAATCATTATATCTGCTCCACGACCTGTGGAAGTTAAAATGGGCAACAATGCCAATAAAGTTGTTGCAGTCGTCATTAAACACGGCCTTACCCTTTTTATACCTGCTTCTAAAACAGCTTTCCTAACTTCCTTAATATTTTCAGGTTTATGTTTTTTGAAACTTTGCATCAAATAAGTTGAAATAACCACGCCATCATCCGTTGCAATTCCAAATAGGGCTATAAATCCTACCCAAACCGCTACACTTAAGTTGTAGGTTTTCATTTGGAAGAGTTCTCGCATATTAGTTCCAAAAAGTGAAAAGTCCATAAATGAATCAATGCCATATAACCAAAGCATCACAAAACCACCTGCAAATGCCAGGGCAATTGCCGAAAAAATCATTAGCGAAGTGGTAGCTGAACGGAATTGAAAATAGAGAATCAGGAATATCACTGCTAATACCAAAGGTACTACAATAGCTAATCGTTTTTCTGCTCTTACTTGATTTTCATAACTACCAGAAAACTGATAACTCACACCCGATGGCACTTTCAAATCTCCCGAAGCGATTTTTTCTTTCAGGAAATTATCCGCATTTTCAACTACAGTAACTTCTGAAAAGCCATCTTTTTTATCCAATAACACATAACCAACCAAGAAAGTATTTTCACCCCTAATCATCATTGGACCGGGACGGTATTCAATTACAGCCAATTCACCCAAGGGGATTTGTTGTCCTGTGGGGGTTGGGATTAAAACCTTTTTCATTACTTCGGGATTGTCCCGCCATTCTCTTGCATATCTTGCTCGGATGTTATAGCGTTCTCTTCCTTCAACAGTGGTTGTTAATGGCATTCCACCCAAAGCCACTTCCAAATACATTTGAACATCAGCTATATTTAGTCCATAGCGTGCAATGGCAATGCGGTCTATATCGATTTCTAAATAAGGTTTACCCAAACTTCTGTCAGCATAGACTGCTTCGGGTTTTACTGATGGAACTTCCTTTAGCAGTTGTTCAATTTTGAGACTGAATTCTTCAATACTCTTTAAATCAGGACCAAAAACTTTAATACCCATAGGTGCTCGCATTCCTGTTTGAAGCATTACTAAACGTGTTTCAATGGGCTGCAATTTAGGAGCAGATGTTACTCCGGGAATGTCATTAGTAGCATTGACTATTTCGTTCCAAATGTCATCAGGAGTTTTAATGTGGTCTCTCCATTGGCGAAAATATTGTCCGTTTTTGTCAGGTATTAATTCACTTTTTTCATCCTTTAGAAAATTACCTTCTTTATCAACTTTGAATCTAATCGGATACCCATTTTCATCATTAATGTATTCAGTTTTGTAAAGGATGATGTTTTCAAACATTGAGACAGGAGCAGGGTCTAAGGCACTTTCTACACGACCTGCTTTGCCAACAACCATTGATACTTCCGGTATTGATTGAACTCGCATATCCAATTGTTGCACATACTTTATATTGGCTTCCACACCCGAATGAGGCATTGAAGTTGGCATCAATAAAAATGAACCTTCATCCAAAGCAGGCATAAATTCCTTTTCCATCCCCGGAAAGGTGTGCGATAATGAACTCCAAACGGATGTTGTTCTGATATTCCAACCTAAATTATCTGTCATTTTCGGGATGAATCCGAAAACTTTATCAAAGCCCAACCAAATATTTACACCAAGCAGAATGATTAGGACAGGTAAAAGCAAAAATTTCTTTTTATTGTCCAAGCACCAGTTTAAAAACCTTGGATAATATTTGATAAAAAATTGAAACCCACCTAAAACCAATCCAAGTATTAAAGCAATGAAAATGAAATTGAGCAGCAAACTATTTGATACACCCAAAGGCATCCATTCCTGAGCTAATAACCACGAAACGGAAACGGCTACTATGGCAATAGTAAGTGTGTTGTGATGTTTTGAAAACAGATGGTTGAGTTTTGAATTTGGAAGTTTTTGTTGCTCTCCAAAGTGAGCAAAGAGATTGTTTATGCCTAAAAGTAAAATCACTGTTCCTGCCCAAACTGACCACCATAATGTGATAATGCCAAAAACAATAAGCAGTGTATTCAATACTACCCTATATAACTTTCTTGAAGTTTTAAGTGAAAACAACCAATGAGCAAAAGCGGGCATCATAAAGAGGGTTATGATTAATGCCGCAATCAATGCAAAGGTTTTGGTATATGCCAAAGGACCAAAAAGTTTTCCTTCAGCAGCTTGTAATGTGAATACAGGTAGAAAACTTACTATAGTGGTTGCAACAGCAGTAAGTATAGCTGATGAAACTTCTGCGGAGGCATTGTAAACCGTTGTAATAAGTGGTTGTTCAGGTGGAGCTTCATCCGTGTGTCGGAGAATATTTTCACTGAGAATGATACCTAAATCCACCATTGTTCCAATAGCAATGGCAATTCCTGAAAGTGCAACGATGTTGGCATCTACATTGAAGTATTTCATCATTATGAAACACATCAATACAGCAAGTGGCAAAAGAGCAGAAATCATTAAAGATGCCCGCAAGTGGAACACCATTATTATGATAACGATAATGGTTATTAGTATTTGTAGACTGATGGCTTCATTGAGCGTTCCGAGCGTTTCATAAATCAATTCGGTTCGGTCGTAAAAGGGAACAATGGTAACTTTTGAAACTGTTCCGTCTTCAAGGGTTTTGGAAGGTAATCCCGGACTGATTTCTTTGATTTTGTCTTTGACGTTCTGGATGGTTTTGAGTGGATTGTCGCCATAACGTGCAATCACCACACCGCCAACGGCTTCTACACCACCTTTATCCAAAAAACCACTGTGTCCACGAGGAGCTGGGCCAATGTTTACTTTGGCAATATCACGGATTCGAAGCGGTATGTTATCCGTAACTTTTACAACTGCTTGTTCAATGTCCTGTAGATTTTTTACATATCCTAAGCCACGAACATAATATTCCACCAAGTTCATTTCAACGGTATTCGCACCAATGTCAAGGTTGCTGTTTTTGATGGCTTCCATCACCATCATCATACTCACATTGTGAGCTTTCATAGCAACAGGGTCGAGATCAACCTGATATTCTTTTACAAAGCCACCAATAGAAGCTACTTCCGAAACACCTTCGGAGGACATCAGTCCAAGCTTTACATAATAATCCTGAATACTTCTCAATTCGTGAGCATCCCAACCACCTGACGGTTTGCCGTTTTCATCTCTGCCTTCTAAAGTATACCAATACACCTGTCCCAAAGCCGTGGCGTCAGGTCCTAAAGTAGGTGAGACGCCTTCGGGGAGCATGTTTGAAGAAAGAGAGTTGAGTTTTTCCAATACTCTTGTCCTACTCCAGTAATATTCTACATCTTCATTAAAAATAATGGCAATGAAAGAAAGCCCAAACATTGAAGTGCTTCGTACAGAAGTAACCCCTGGTAAACCTAACAATGCAGTAGTAAGCGGATAAGTAATTTGGTCTTCCACATCCTGCGGACTTCTGCCCATCCATTCAGTAAAAACAATCTGCTGATTTTCGCCAATATCAGGAATGGCATCAACAGGAACAGGGTCTCTTGGCAGAAAATCCACATTCCAATTGAATGGTGCTGTTACAATTCCCCAGCCTACAAACAAAACCAACAGCAGCGTGGTAACTAGCTTGTTTTCAAGGAAAAATTTTATGATGGCATTGAGTCTCATTCACTAATGATTATGATGTTTGTGTTCGTCTTCTTTTGAAACCAATTCTAAATCCATTTTGCAAACCGGACAAGTTCCTTTTTCTTCATACATTTTTTCACCTTCACATTTCATGGGGCATTGATACATGGCGTTTTCTGTTTGCTCTGTTTTGTCTGTTTTGTTCTCAGAAGTTTTGCTTTCGCATGAAGCCATAAACATTACTGCTGTGAGTAATAGTGCTGCTGTTGTGATTTTTGTTTTCATTTTGATTTACTTTTGATTGTTATTTCTCTTTGGTCTTTCATACTGGCAACAGCCGTGAAGGTTGTTATAAACCTCGTCCGGTGTGGTAAAAGCATCGCTGTCATAACCTACATTGGCTATACGTTGCAAAATTTCATCTAAAGTGGTTTTAGAGGAATCATAAGATATGGTTGCCATTTTGGTGTCTTTGTTCCAATTCACTTTGGCAATGTTCTCCAAGTTACCAGCTTTTTCAATAGTTTTTTTACACATACCGCAGTTACCGTAAATTTTTACAGTATCGGTTTTGGCATTATTTACCTGTGCATCACAACTTGTGAGCATCATCAATGCAATGCTAAGCATTGTTATGGTTTTATTAAAGAATTTCATCGTTTTTGAATTTTATTTGATTTTAAAAAATTGATTGAATAACACGAAATGCCGAGGCACTATAAAAGTGTTGGCAAGTCAATTTCAACTTTAAAATCAAATCCTAAAAACCTGATGAAGAATGTAAAGCGGTGTCTTTACATTATCGGGGGGGTGATGAGCGTAATAAAGTCCATTCTGAACGAAAGGTGTTTTGAAGTCATAAGAAATTTGAGCAATGATAGCAGGTGAAAAATCAAAAGACTTTGCAATATTGATGGAAAACGAAGGCGTTTTATATTGCTCGTCCTCTAACAGGAATGAAAAATCTTCATCATTACAACAATCACTTACCATTCTTTTAGAACCGCAAGCACATTTTTCACTGCTCCCAATGCCATTAATCGTAACCGATGCCACTTCACTGCCACAATAATGCACCGTTCCGCTGATGCCAATAGCAGGTATCAGGTAAAGGAACATTAATAATATGGCTGTTGCTCTTTTCATTTAGATTTGGTAACGCAAATATATGGTTTTTTTTTGTTTTCAGAAGGTGTTTGTTTGTTTATTCTTGCTTTCTTAACTTTTAAACTCATTAGTTTCATATTGAATTAGTTAGATTCATTAAACATCGTTTTTAAAAGTTGTGCATTTATCGCCACCACAATTGTGCTTAAACTCATCAGCACTGCACCAATAGCCGGACTTAGCATTATGCCCCATTTATATAATACACCTGCTGCCAATGGAATAGCAAGAATGTTATAGCCCGCAGCCCACCATAAGTTTTGTATCATTTTGTTGTAGGTAGCTTTACCAAATAATATCAGGTTGGCGATATCTTTCGGGTCTGAGTTTACCAAAATTATATCTGCTGTTTCGGCTGCTACATCAGTGCCTGAACCAACTGCAATTCCCACATCTGCTTGTGCCAATGCAGGCGCATCATTCACGCCATCACCAGTCATGGCTACAAACTCGCCTTTTAGTTGCAGTTCTTTTACTTTTTCTAATTTTTCATGCGGTAGTACATTGGCTAAATAGCCGTCCATTTTCAAATCATCGCTCACCTTCTTTGCCACTTTTTCATTGTCGCCTGTGAGCAGTAAGTTTTTAATTCCTGCTTCTTTAAGAATTTGAATGGCTTCAAAAGAGCTTTCTCTTATTTGGTCAGAGAAGGTAAAATATCCTGCCACGTCTTTGTCAATCAGAATATAAACAACTGTTCCTGTAAAATCATTGGTTGTATCGGTCACGCTGATGTTTTGTTCTTTCAGGTAATTTGGTCCGACTACTTTTATTTCTTTCCCTTCTACATTTCCTTCTAGTCCTTTTCCAGGCAAGTAATTGAAATTTTCTGCTTTTGGAATTTTGATTTTCAATTCCTTTACTTTTCGCAATAAACCCGCAGCGATATAATGTTCAGAATGTTGCTCTATGCCTGATGCCAAACGGAGTAATTCGTTTTCATCAAATTCTTTACCCAATACCTTCACTTCCTGCAATTCATGAGAACCTTTTGTAAGGGTTCCTGTCTTGTCGAAAATAATGGTTGTTATCAATCGAGCATTTTCAAAAGCGGTTCTGTTGCGAATGAGTAACCCTTTTTGTGCAGAAATGGATGTTGAAATAGCGACCACCAAAGGCACGGCTAAACCCAAAGCGTGAGGACAGGAAATAACCATTACAGTTACCATCCTTTCCAATGCAAACACAAATGGAAAACCCAAGAGCAACCAAACAACAAGTGTGATTAGTCCGCCACCTAAAGCAACAAAAGTTAAAATCTTTGCCGCACGGTCGGCAAAATTTTGTGTTTTAGATTTTATCTTTTGTGCATCTTCGACAAGTTTGACTACTTTGTTTAGATAACTGTCTTTTCCAATGCTTACAACTTTAATAGTTAAAGACCCATTGCTGTTTACTGCCCCGCCTATTACTTTACTATCTTTTTCCTTTTTTACAGGTTTACTCTCACCCGTGAGCATACTCTCGTCCACATAACTTTCACCTTCTGTCACTATTCCGTCCACTGGAACTTTTTCGCCCGGCTTCACCATGACCATATCGTCAATTTTCAAATCACTGACCGGCATATCGTGAATGTTCCCGTCCTTAATATGATGTGCCGTGGAAGGCATCATTTTTACGAGCAATTCCAATGAACGTGAAGCACCCATAACAGACTTCATTTCAAAGTAATGTCCAATGAGCATGATGTCTATCAGGGTCGCCATTTCCCAATAAAAGTCCATACCCTGCAAACCAAAAGTGATAGCAACACTGTAAGCCCATGCAACTGTAATTGCAACGCCAATCAGTGTCATCATACCAATGGACTTATCTTTTATTTCGTCATACAGGCCTTTCAGAAAAGGATAACCACCATAAAAGAATATGAAAGTGGAAAGAATGGCTAACACATATTTGTCGCCTTCAAAAGTGAATTCAAACCCTAACCACTGCTGTATCATGTGCGACAAGGCAAGTACAGGAATGGATAAAATCGAACAGATTATAAATCGCTTCCAAAAATCAGAAACATTGTGTCCTGCGTGTTTGTCGTGTCCGCTTTCACCATGTTCAGCATGGTGGTCATGTGATTGTTGGCTTTCGGTATTGTGATGATGTGAATGTTCCATTTTTAAATATTTTACTAATATGTTTATAAAGTTACCTTAATAAACTGATGATTATCAAAGAAATTAATGATTGTAGTCAAGTTAAGGAACTCGTCTCTTGAACAGAGCGTGGAAGATTGCACTCTTTTGGCTTTGCCTTCGGGCTGGCTTGTGTGCTGGCAGGCAAAGACAAATGTGTGCAATGTGTGGGTGGCTAAAATTGTTTTTAAAAAAGTGCGGTGGGAAAAAAAATAAAAAACATAAGGTCGGTCAGCGTGTCGGTTTAGATGCTCTCCTTTTATAATTTCGTTTCTATATCTTTTGTCTCCTGTCAAAATGGTTTTCTTTTTCGTTTTTGTCACTTGTTCGTTAGCAGTGTCGTTGTCTTTTTACACTTGCACCCAACGTTTTTGGGCTTGGCGTTCGTGCGGGATTTCAGGGCACAAAACTGTCAACCCAGCACTAAAGTTGATTTGAAAAACTGAACTCGAATTTAAGCACGTCACCCCGCATGACGCCAAACCCATGTTAGCTGCTGCTGTTCTGTTTGTCCGAAGTTGTAGCGTGTCAAGTTTGCACTCACTTTGTCCGAAGCGATTTACTTTAAAAGCTGTATCTGTCGATGTTTGCACTGTGCATTTGGGTTTTTAATTTTTTTTGAAGCGAGGGAAGAAATTTTTAAAATGATTTTACTTGGGTGGCAGAAAAAATACTCTCTTGCAAGCTTTGGTTTCAGCTTTGGCTTGTAGCGGCTTGCAAGTGTGTATTTTTTTGAGCGTTTGCCATTCAGTTTAGATGTTTGGGGAAATTTAAAAAGATATGATATAGCTCTTTTTCCTTTCCGTTCAATGTATAGGTTGATATGTAATGCTTTTTACTTTTACTTAGTTGCTCTTTGACAGAATAAGTTGATGTTACTTTCAGGTTTATGTTTACAACAATAGTGTCTGTTGTGCCATTCAGAATATAACCAAGCATGAATCCATCATCTTCATAAGTTCCTTTGATAAATTTACCCATGCCAGCATCCTCGACATATTCATTGGTTAAAAAAGTTGCACTCCTTGATGTAGTATTTGTTTCAGCTAAAAGTTTTGCTTCAACACCAAATTTTATTCTTGGCTTGTAATTGAAGTTTGTAAAATGCAAGTCAAATCGCTTCGCCTTGTTTGGATTTACTTTTCCTTTTTTGATTGCTGTTGTGTATTGATGAAATTCTGGAATAACTATGAAAGGTAAATCATCAGTTTCAACTATGGTTTGGATATGGTCGTAAATACCTGCGGTAATTGTGGTTTCATCTTCTGAAAATATTTTCTCAGAATCGGTTAAATAATTTTGATAACCCTGTTCAATTATTTCCGCACAATGATTTCTTACATCAACATATAGTTTTAGAACAATGTCATTGTCTAAACTATTTGTGTTTATTGATTTGTTATGCTCTGAAATATATCCCATTAATTGTTGCGTTGGTTTAGAATTTCAACAATTAAATTATCGGCATCATTCAGGGCTTGTGCTTTGCTCCAAAAGCGTTTTTCGTTTGGCTTAATCAGGTAAAATGTATTTTGCTTTGGTAAATCATATTTTATGATTCTCCTATAATAAATACTGGCTGAATGTTCTTTAAAAGTATTTTCATTTATGTCATGCAACACACTTGAAATTTCTTTTTCTGATTCTTCAATTTCATTTTTTGCTGAACGGTTCTTTTCAAAAATAAATTTCACACAAACCAATTCATCTTTTTGGTTTGTGTTCGGATAAATTTCCGATGTCAACCTAATGGATGAATCTTTGAAATGCTTATTGATAACATCTAAGTAAGTTTGAGCATATTGCTTAATGTCTTTGTTTACGCTTACAGAACTCTCTGCTCCGCATTTCTTGTAATTTTCTTTTAGAACATTACTGTAATTCAAAACATTTTCAATAAGTGCCTGTTCCGCTTTTGTAATTTTCAGCTCATGGTATATGATGCTGTCAATTTCCTTTTTAATCGGGTCAATTTTTTGTCGTATCAGCAAATCATCAAACGAATTGCTTCTATAAATTGCAATTATTGCATCAACTTTTTCAGCAAGCGTGTTTACCGAATCATTACTTAAAATATATGGTATGGCAGGAAATGATGTTGCTTCATTTCTTTGAATTCTATTCCTATCAACTCCAATAGAGGCACTGATTTGAACAAAATAGTAAGTAGCCAAAGAAGAATTTAAACATGCTGCTGCTGCCTTATGAAAGGCGTTGCTTTTACCGATGAACTTTATTCCTTTTGATGCACTGAGGTAAGCACATTTGTAATCTATGTAAGAACAGCAGAGTTCACCTTCTTTTGTTCCTTCTTTGAAAAGTAAAAGAGGTGGCGAGAATAAATCTCTTTCATCTGTTCGCAAAAGATTATAGTCCTTATATTCTTTGAGTTTTGCTTTTGGTTTTGGAGAGTAGTAAGGGAAAATATCATTCGTGTCAATAAAATAATGTTCTCCTAATTGTGGGTTTCCTTTACGGACTGCACCTTTATCTTTTATCAAACCCATTCCCTGACTGGCTTTTTGCTCATCAAAGGATTTGATTTTGTGCAACCTGTTTATGAATTTTAAATCACGAAGATTACCATACATAGCAATCTTGAAAATTTTAGAATTTGGTTTCAAAACTTCAAGGATTGGCAAATATTTTATTTCAGAAGCATCAATCGTAATTGTATTTCTGTTTTGTATCGCTGCCGAAGTTTTAGGAACACAATAAAGAATTGTTTCGGTTTCCTCTATCTTGTTTTGCTTCCTTGGTTTGTAAATGATAAGGGCTGCTGCCTGTTTTGCTTTTTCAAAAAGAACATGCCTTACAACTGAAAAATTTACAACTACCGATGCTTTATTTTCTGCAAAAAACCTTAGTCGGAAATTATCATCTGTTCCGCTTGTATTGAAAAGAACTTTTGCAGATGCGATTAAAGCAATAGTTGCATCTGGTGCAATAGTTGGAGCATATGCTAAAAAACCTTTTATAACATCGCTCTCTAAATCCCAACGCTGCTGTTTAGCCCAGGTTAAAATTTCTTCATCAACATTGCTCCTTTTCCAAGGTGGATTTCCAATGACAATATCAAATTTGTTGGCGTAAAAAGAATTTACTTCTTCAATAGGGTTGGCTTTGAATTTTTTCCCTTCACGAATAAATGTGTTTGCCTGTAACAGATTACCACCAAACTTTTTATTTTCTCTTTGTTCTGCTTCTTCTTTTTTAGTCCAATAAACCAATGGGTTGAATTTTACTTTTCGTAAAATTTCTTTTGGGTTCATGTGGTGAAGGAACGTGAGGTATAAACTGAATGCAGTAATCTTGATTGCTTCGGGATGTATTTCTACTCCGTAAATGCTGTTAAGCAATAACTCACTTAGTGTTTCTTTTGTAAGTTCAGTTTGCTTGTGAGAATATTTCCATCTTTCAATTATTCGCTTAAATCCTTCCACCAAAAAAATTCCGCTGCCGCAGGCAGGGTCTAAAATTTTCAGTTTGTAATTACAATCATTCTTGCTCGGCATTGGCAGCACTTCATTGTAAACAAACTCCACCAACATTTGAGGAGTGTAATATGCTCCTAATTCTTTCTTGCCCTTTGTCTTATTCTCAATAATAATGTTCTTCTCAATATCTTCCTCACTCATAAACTCCTCATAAATCGCACTGATAAGTTCAATGGGAATATGTTTGAAGTCAAAGAAGTTGAACAAATATTTTTGTCCAGTTCTCAAATCTGTTTCATGTGTAAAGCACTCATAAATCAGATTCAGAATGTTTGGATTTTTGATAACTGTTGATTCTTCTTTTGCAGTTATCGGAAACAAATCACCATTAAATTTTTCTTTTAGGAAAGTAAAGAGAGTATAAGTTTCTTTCGGATGATTTTTTAAGAGGTCAAAAAAATTGTCGGAAACCTTTGTTTCTGCTTTAATATCTTTCTTAGTCAAAATATCTTTTTGTTCCAAATACAAAGTGAATAAACTTCTGCCTAATAAATCATGAATGGTGCTGAAACTTAATTTGTATTTATCATGAAGTTGCTTTCTTGCTTCTCTTAACTGGCTGATTAACTTTTTATCAACTCTCTGGTTTGTGCTTAATGTAAACTCGTAGCCGAAAACTTTTTCACTGTCTAATTTTGACTGTTTAAGGATTCCCGCCAACCGATCAAGGTCTTGTTCGGTTGTGTCGAATGTTTCTCTTTCAATACGGGAAATTTCATTCGGATTGTTTACTGGTTTTGCATAATTGTCAAGAACCTTGATAACATCAGGAGTAATGATAAGCGTTAGCGGTGTTCTGCACTCATTCCAAAAACGCTTGTGAAGTTCAATAACTAAGTTGTGGTCATAACTGCTGAGTTCTTTGATGTAAATTATCGGTGTAGTGTCGGTAAAATAAATTGCATCAAGATTCAGAGTAGAATCATTAAAGGCGTTGTTTGCAATGTAATATTGAAAAGCAAACTTGCTGCTTTCAGGTTTTTTATTGAGTTCTCTTGTAACCAAACCGTTTTGCCAACCAGCTTTGGATGTAATTTTTTGAAGTATTTTACCTGTATTGGTTGGCATGAAAAGGAATGAAAATTTTGTCGGCTAAGTTATGAAAATAGAGCTAAGAAAGCGAGTTTTTTGTCAAAGTTCTTTGAAAGTGAACACTGTCAATGTTTTAGCCGTTTTCCACTATTTTTATCTCCTCTGATGTCAACTCATAGAGTTGATAAACGATTTCATCAATTCTATTTATGCAATAATTTATTCTGCTTTCTAGTTGAGTAATTTTTGAAGGTAACTTTGATTTAACCTTTTCATCATTAAGTTTCAAGAGTTCGTCAACAAGTTTTGCAATATCATTTGCCATTTGTTTTTTACTTTCAGACGATAGTTTTGCAACCGGAAGAACTCCCAAAAATGATGCAGTTAAAGAAATAGTTGTGAAACGTTTCTTGAAATATGTATTGTGCAACTTGGAATTAAGTAATCCCAAAATATATTTATAATCGTAAGTGCTATCATTTAGAATTACGGAATTGACTGTTCCCACAAAATAGCTACTGTTATTGTCAAGAGTTGCAACAATTCTTTCAGCCAAACTTAAATTTCTGATTGCTTGAATAAATATTTTTGTCTTAGCTTGTTGGATTAAAGGATTTTTTGTTCCCCCAACAATCACCGCTTTTGAAAAATTGAAGAAATGAGATTGGATAACAGGTTGATATTTTGCAATGTCTTTCCCAAATACGATTACATCAGGATTTGATTTTGATTTTTCTGTAACAACAAATTCATCGTTGGAACGCAATTTCATTCCTAATGAGATTTTTGAAACTTTACCGAGTTCTTCGGAACAGCTGTCAATTTTCTTTTTCAAACTATACCAGACAGAATCAGACTCAGCACTAATAGAGTATCCTTCTTCCTTAGTGAACTGACTGTAATCTCTCGCTATTGATTTGGTATTAAGGGTTCCAGCAGTTGAATTTATCCATTTAACTTTTTTGTTTTTTACAGAGTTCTTGTGAAGGGTAATTATGTTAGTGTCAATATTTGCAGAATCAAAAACCAATCCGTCAATCATATTTATTTCCAATAGAGATTTTGAAATAATTAAATGTTCACGCAATTTTTTGAAGTAGAGATTTGTCATCCATGAAACAGGAATAATAAATCCTAGATAACCCTGCTCCTTCAAGATATGCAAACCTCTTTCAATAAAAAAGGCAAACAAGTCGCACTTGTATTCAACTGTTTTATAAAAAGAAGTCAGGTATTTATTGTCAGAAGATTGTTTTGCACTATAAGGAGGATTTCCAATAACTGCATCAAATCCTCCCTGTTTAAATACATCTTTAAATTCTGTGTGCCATTCAAATGGCTTTACCTTTCTAAAGTCAATACCTCCGAAATCCAATTCATTTTGTAAATACGCATTCTGAACCAAACTGTTTCCACTTTTGATATTGTAGTCAAGCGTTGGCAAAACTCTTTCGTGAAAAATTTTCAACTGATGGTTAATACTTGCCTGTGTTTCGCCTTCCATACATTTCAAAAGCAAACTCAACTTGGTAACTTCAACAGCGTTTACATCAATATCAACACCAAAAATGTTGTTGAGCAAAATTCTTTTCTTCTCGGCTGTAGTCAAATTACCTTCGGGTGTAAGTGGATTATCCTTACCGCCTTTTGAAATTTTTCCGTTGTCGGTGTAATAGTTTTTATGCCAATCCAAAAGAAACTGATAAGCACCGATAAGAAAGCTGCCACTGCCGCAGGCAGGATCAACTATTTTTATTTTGCTTATCTCTTTTGGTGTTTTGTTTTCGATGAGTTTGCCAACTGTATTTTTTACAATGTAATCAACCACATATTGCGGTGTATAATAAACACCACCCGCTTTTCTTACTTCGGGTTTTTCTTCAATTTTAGCACGGTGTGCCTTGTCAATACGAATTACTTTTCCAAGAAACTGCTCGTAAGCACTTCCTAAAATCTCAACCGATAAAACCGAAAACTCATAAGGGCTTTCGGGATAATACAATTCGTTGATGATTGTTTTTAAAACCTTGTTGTCAATGGTAAGCGATTTGCTGATTTTGTCTTTCTTAAAATCAAACAAACCCGAATTATATTTTTCATCGGCTTGCTCAAATTGTCGGTAAAGATTTTGGTAAAAATCTCCTTGTTTGATTGCTTCTTTCAGTGTTCCGTAAGGTTCAACACTTCTGTCCTCTGCAATTCTCAGAAATATTATTCTGTCAATAGTTTGCTGAACAACAAAATTTATTTCGTCCTCATCAAGTTGTTTATTATTCCAACTAATTGAAGTTGCAAGGTAGGTTCTCCAACTGTCAAGCGATTGCAGAAACTCTTTGTCAACCGTTGCCGTGCCTTTTTTATTGAGGTTGCCTTGAATAAACTTGTCAAAACTGCCTTTTAGAACTCTCTCTTTGCTGAAAGTGTCCCACAAAAAGTCAAACTCTTTTAAATAGTCCTTAAAAGTTAGATATTTAATTCTCGCAACTGATGCCTTGTCTGTCGGAATCGGCTTTTTGGTGCAGTCGTAAATTGAAAATTCCTCAAAGTCGGTAATGATGCTTACGGGAAGTTTGGCACTCCAACCGTATCTGCGAACTTGATAAGCAGGTTGAATTTCGTCTTTAACTGCTACACTTGGTTTCTTTGCCTCAACAAAGAAAAGTCGTTTACCTCCAACAAGTCGGAATGAATAGTCCGGGGCTTTGGTCGCCTTGCCGATTTTAACTCTGTCTTCGTGGATTACTTCTCTGTATGCCTCTGCATAACCATTTTTGTTGTCAATGTCCCAACCAAGTGCTTTAAAGAAAGGGTCAATGAAGTCACGCCTTGTCAGCGTTTCGTTATAGTCAGCTTTTTTGTAACTGTCATATTGCTCGGTAAAGCGTTCTACCAACTGTGCTATTTCATTGTATGCTTCTTCTTTTTGCGTCATTCTTTTTTACTGGTCTGCTTGTTTATTTGTCATTTAACAAAGGTAGAATTTTACATAGATAATTTGCTTCGTAGCTGAACAAAGCGTTGGCGATTTGGCTCTTTTTGTTTTGCTTTTGGGTCGGCTTGTGCGGTTGCGGCAAAACAAAATGTGCCAAATGAGCGGGGCATAAAATCATTTTAAAAATTTGAGCGTGGGCAAAAAAATTAAAAACGAAGCGTTGCCTGTCGGGTAAAAGCGATGTCAGTCCGATATGTTTTTTGTCCTCTGTCATGTTGTAAAATTTGTTGTCCGTTTGGTGTCTGCACGGTCGCAAATACAGTTGCAGCTAACGTTTTGCCGCTTTGCGGTCGGGCGGGAATAGAAGCACTAAACTGTCAACCTGCACCAAAGCTAAATAGGAGCACAAACCTTCAAGTTTGCACGTCACCCCGCCTGCCGCAAAACGGCTGTTATGGGCTGGTGTTCTATTGTCTGTCAGCATTGTCGTTAATTAATTTTTTTACTTCTTCTATGGTCAATGGTGTTCTCTGTCTATGAATTATTGAATGGCAGTTAGGGCAAACAGGTCTTAAATCTTTTATTGGGTCAATTTCGTAAGTCTGTCCAACCGTTGCAACCTGTGTCAAATGGTGAACGTGAATAAAATCTTTTCCAATTTGTCCGTAAGTTTTTTCAAAGTTGAAGTCACAAGCAATACAAGTAAACCCGTAATGCTCTAAACATTTTTTTCTTGCGAATGGATTACGTTCATATTTTGTTACTGATACTTGGTTTGGAGTTCCTTCAGTGTATGTTTTTTGAATTTCGTTGTCGGCTGGAATGAATGGGTTATGTCTTATTTTTTGTGTTGTCAAGAAGTCAAACCAAACCGCTTCAAGTTCGTCTATAAGTTCAGGCTTAATTGAATTTCCTGAACCCATTGGTCGCCAATTTTGCTTTGCTAAATTTCCTGTGTTTAAAATTTCAACTGTCAAGATTGGTTCTTGGTCAGGATTGAGCAAAACTTCAAAGTCAACGTCTATGTATAACGTGTCTTTATTTTCTCCGCTCCAATGTCTTTCGTAAAAAGGTGTCGAAGTCGCAAATCCTGCTGCTATAATTCCTTTAGGTTCTGTCCCGACTTTAAGTAAAAAAATTCTGTCGCCTGGTTGAATTGATTTTGTGTTGCCACAACTCCAACGTTGAGAACACCGTCCTGTCAAGTCCACTTGTTCAATGTCTTGTTCAAGTGTCGTCCAAGTCCACTTTTTAGGGTTCCATAAAAATAGATATGTGTTCATTCGTTGTTGTCTGTCATTTTACACTTGCCCATAACGTATTGCTGCTTTGCCTAGTGCTGGGTTTTGGAGCCCGTCACTGTCAGTTTAGCTACAAAGTTAATTATTGTAAGACGTTTAAAGTTAATA
>JGI24121J20154_1000121_pt1 | contig 25454 bp, 21 predicted proteins | sample Subbio2Aug_QV12A_FD_20154 | JGI IMG/M metagenome (IMG submission 20154)
GGTCAAGAAGAGGGAATCTTAGAAGTCGAAGAAAAAGAAATGATAACCAGCGTGATTGAGTTTGGCGATACTCTGGTTAAGGACGTGATGACGCCGCGTACGGAGATTGTGCGCGTGAGCGTGCGCATTACTTATCCAGCGCTACTGGAGATTCTTAAGCGAGACGGCTACTCGCGCGTACCTGTGTACGACAACGGCATTGACGACATTGTGGGTGTACTGCACGCCAAAGACCTACTTGGCTTGGAACCGCCGGACCCCTTCGACGTAAGGCCGCTGCTTCGACCGCCGTATTTTGTACCGGAATTTAAGCGGGTAAGCGAGCTCTTAGCGGAGTTTAAGCGCAAAAAGCTACACATGGCCATAGTTGTAGATGAATACGGCGGAACAGCAGGTTTGATTACTTTAGAAGACTTGGTTGAAGAGATTATGGGCGACATTGCCGACGAATACGACGAGGACGAGCTGCCCGACTTCACCTACGTTGACGACAACACGATTGAAATGTCTGGCACCCTAAACATCCGCGATGCCTCAGAGGTTATCGGGCGCGACCTACCTGATGGAGAATACGACACTGTCGGCGGCATGATTATGTATAGTCTAGGCACCGTTCCCGCGTCAGGCGACTGCGTAATGATAAACGACCTGCAGTTCACGGTAAAGTCTATGGACGGCTCACGCGTAGAGGCTGTGACGATTGTGCTAAACACCGAACAATCCTAACCAAAAGCCAGCAAAAGCGGCCGGAGAATTCCGGCCGCTTTACCGTTCCTAAGCTCTCCGTACCGCGCCTCTAGCCAGCTCGGCCTCTTTCCAGTCTACCCAAATGGAGCTAGCCATAAAAATAGAGGAGTACGTTCCGGCTATAATGCCAATGACTAAGGCAAAGGCTAGCGGGCGCAAAGTTACGCCACCGATTAGCAGGACAGCTCCGATAGCGAGGAGCGTGGTAATCGATGTGTTGAGGGAGCGCCACAAGGTCTCCATGATGCTGGTATTGACGAGCTTTTCAAAGTCACCTTGGCGCTTTTGCTTGTTGAGATTCTCGCGGATACGGTCAAATACGACGATGGTGTCATTAATGGAGTAGCCGACAATAGCGAGAATGCCCGCTACGAACTCGCTGTTAACTTCTATGCGGAGCAAGGCGAAGATTGACAATACCACGAATACGTCGTGCAGCAGAGCAATGACGGCTGCCACGGCGAACTTCACCTCGAACCGGAGGGCAATGTAGATAAGCATGCCAATCGAGGCGAGTACCAAGGCGATAAAGGCATTGCGTGCCAGCTCAATGCTAAACACGGCATCGACGCTAGACGTCGAGATATGCTCGGCTTCTTTCCACTTAGCGCTGACGGCTTCAATAGCCGTGGCCAGCTTCTGTGGGTCGGTCTGGGAAGTGCGAATTTGCACTAGGGTCGTCGTCTGTCCGCCCTCGCGTACATCGCGTACTTGGTACTTTTCTAGGTGCGCATCTACGACTTCATTGACCTCGGCAATGGTAAAGGATGTTTTAAGGTCAATCTCTAGCAGGGTGCCGCTTAAAAAGTCGATGCCAAGATTTAGGCCGCGGGTCAGCAGCAGAACCACGCCGACGACTAAGATAACGGCCGATACTTTGTAGAAGTGACGGCGCTTGCCGATAATATCGAAGTTTAATTTCATTTCTTGGCTCCTCCTGACAGAAGGGAGTGCTGCGTCTTTATAAGCGAGGAGTTTAGCATCAGCACGAGGAACAGGCGAGTTATGGTCAGAGCCGTAAACATGCTGACGACGATACTCATACTAAGCGTTACAGCAAACCCGCGGATTGGGCCTGTGCCAAAATAGTACAACACCGCTGTGCCGATTAGGGTTGTAATGTTAGCGTCAAAAACTGTCCACAGGGCACGCGTGAAGCCTGCACCTATAGATGCCCTAAGCGACCGCCCGGTGCGGAGCTCTTCTTTAACTCGCTCGAAAATAATCACGTTTGCGTCGACAGCCATACCTATACCTAACACTATACCGGCAACGCCCGGAAGAGTAATTGTGGCGTTAATTGCGGCTAATCCCCATAATACGATAAGTGTGTAAACTACTAGAGCGAAGTTAGCCGCTACGCCGAAGCCACGGTAGACTACCAGCATAAACAACACGACCAGTCCAAGTCCAATTAAACCGGCTAGAACGCTCTTATCTAGCGAAGCCTGCCCGAGTGTGGGGCCCACGCCGCGGAAGTCGCGCACTTCTAGGTCTACCGGCAGGGCGCCGGACCGCAGCATAATGGCTAAGCTACGCGCTTCGGCCAAAGAACCTAAGCCGGTGATCGAGCCCTCTACGCCTACCTCGCCCTCGATGGTGGGGGCAGATATAACCGCTTCGTCTAGAGTGATGACGAGTCGTTGGCCGATGTTTTTGCCGGTAAACTCGCGCATCTTGCGGCCGCCCTCGTCGTCTAGCCTAATGTTGACCACGCCGCGCCGCTGCTCATCGAGGTCTTCGCGTGCGTCGCGCAAGCTGTCGCCGGTGAGGATGACATTGCCGTTAATGTCTGTAAATCTTAGTACGGCAGTAGTGCCGATTACTTCGAGTACCGACTCTTGGTCTTCATACTCTGGCAAAGAGATGCGAATGCGGCGCTCGCCTTCGCGCACGACCTCAGGCTCTACGACACCTAAAGCGTTGACGCGCTGACTGAGGATGGCGACCGCTCTGGTCATGGCATCGTCGTTAATCTCGGGCACTTCTTCTGAGGGCACTGCCTCTAAGAGCACGGAGATACCGCCGCGGATGTCGAGACCAAACGTAATGTCCTCGGACAGCGGCCGATAGGAATAGTATGCCGCCCCGCCGATTAAGGCGAGTATCAGCATAAACAAGATTAGGTACTTGGTACGCAACTTAGTTTCCTCCTAGCATTGTCTCTTTCTCTTTCTCTTTGCCCCAACAATTATAGCCCCTGTCTTATAAATGGGTCAACACTAAAGAAGTCGCGCCTCATTTACTACAATCGAAAACTGGCAGCCTAGACGCTCGGCCGCACGCTTGCACATCACCATCCGCGTCAGGAAAATCTCAAAGTAGTCCATTACCGGGCAAATCGCTATATCAATGCTTAGACGTAAGGTAATGGTACGTTGTTCCCTGTCAATTAGCACTTCAGATTTTTCGGCTGCATAGTTTACGCGGTCGTGAATGTCAAATTTTACTAGGTCGCGGTTGCGCACGCGGGAACGGTGCACGTCGGTCTTATCTGCGAGGATTAGCGCTGCGGCCACGTCGTTCACCGGCTGACCGTACTGCTCTTCGTGGTTGCCAATCGCGGACGTAACCACGGCTATCTCGGCAAAAGGCATACCCATTTCTTCGAGTGTCTGCATGACAATCATGGCTGCGCTCTGTCCGTGGTTGTGGCGGCTGATAACATTGCCGAGGTCGTGCGTCCAACCCGCGATGGCCGCGAGTTCTGCCTCCCGCTCGGAATGGCCAAGTTCGCGCAAGATGCGCGCCGCGACTTGGGCTACCACAGCAGAGTGGCGCAGGCCGTGTTCCGTAAACCCCATGGCGGCCAGGTGGTCGTTGCCGAAATTAAGGTAGGTCTGAACGCGGGGATGAGCCTTCACGACACGTAGCGTAATCGGTTCTTTCATTACTTCGTTGCTCCTTTATGAACTTGTTAATGGATTGCACGGCAAGGGCAGCCACATCGTCCGCTGTTAAGAGGTCTGTGTCGACGACTAGATGAGCATGCTCTTTGGCCTCGGCTAATATGCCCCACTGCTCATCTAGGCGCTCTTGCCCCCACTCAATAGGGCGGCGGGCGCGGGCTACCGGCAACGTGCAACTTAGGTAGATCAGGAAATTAGGCTTAATGCGCCGCCAAAAACGCCGCGATACGGAATGCTCTTGCGGAATATTGATAGCATTATGCCCCAAAGCGCGGAGCTTACTTACCAGCGTGCTTTTGCCGGCTACGCAATTCCCTACTACGCCTATGCGCAACGCGCCCGGGTCTAGCACGGCAGGTGAACGTTTAGGGTGCGAATCTTGACGTCTCGGGCGTGCTCTCCGACGTACAGCACACACACCGCCATATCGTCTTGCGCTCGCATGGAGTCTTTGCGCAGCGAAGCCTCTAAGATCTCCTGCGCCAAAAAGCTCGGGGAAGCGGCGTGCAGTTGCAGTAGGGACTGCAGCTCTTCGTCTTGCCAGGGAACGCCTTGCGCTCGCCCTGCCGCGTAGATGCCGTCCGTCATGGCTAAAATGGCGAGGCTCGGCTCAAGTGGCACTTCGCACACATTTGGCTTCATGTTGCGGTGTACGCCGATAGGCTGCGAACTCGCGTCTAACGTCATACTAACGTCCGATTGGAGCAGAAACACCGGCGGCCCTGCGTTTTGTGAGATTACCAGGCTCATGCTCTCTAAATCCGCAGAAACGATAGTTAGCGTAGCCGAGACTTTTCCGTCGCGCAGCGCAAACAACATGTCGTGTACGGCGCGCGCTACTGCCCCATCTCGTGCCCCTTCACTAATAAGCGAGGCACATTTGGCGACGACTAACCGGCTGTTAGTGCGCGCAGATTTTCCGCTACCCTGCGCGTCGGCAAGGACAACCGAGAGGCCACCGCGCGGTCGCTCGGTGACCTCGACACTGTCTCCACTAGCGGAAACAGAGTACTTGTTGGTCTTGGCAATAGCAATCTTTATCTCTAACACAACGCACCACCCAGCCTAAGACGAGAAATCCCCTTACATTATTTCCTCATCACACCCCTAGATTCCTGCCGCCGCAGATATAGCTTGTGCCGACACGGCGCGACCAAAACGCCCGCTCAAAGAGCAACGCGCGCGCCGTATGGGCGAGGGCTACAGTCTGGGTAAGGACTATGGGAACGACAGCACCGTTTACTAACACTAACGTGCTATCGCCCGCCCTTGCCTCTAACTTGTGGATGGCCTGGATGCGGAAGTAGCCGTAGGCCGCGTCCCCTTTGACTAACGGTATATGTACTTTTAGGGGTGCAAAAGTGCAGCCTAGGGCGAGCGGCAAGGGCACGAGATTGCGCTTGCCCGAGACAAACTGCGCCGCGTTGCGGAGAGCCTTTGGGTCGAGCGCGAACTGACGGCAGGCCTGACGGACAAGCGTACTAACCGCAGTAGGCAGAGTGGCAGTCTGCTCAGGGTAAATGACTATACTCACTAGTCCTTGTGCCGTATAGTCGGGATAAAACGCGAGAACTGAGTCCCAGTCTATAGTCATAAAAGCACCTCCCTGCGTGCAGTATACCCTAGCGCGGTTGCAGGTAGGTTGCAATACAAAACATTTTTGGGTAATTTACTGCAACATGACAGGCGCCTGTGGGTTGAAGGAATAGCCGAAGCCGCGCCGCGTAATAATCCAAGTCTGCCCATGCGGCAGCTTACCCCTTAGGCGCGAAACCTGCGCCTTAATGCTGCGCTCCCCCAGATAAAGCTCCTGTCCCCCTGTTAGTTCGGCATAGATTTGCGCCGCGCTATAAACCCGGCCGGGATTAGCCGCGAGCAAAAACAGGATGCGCATCTCCTGCGGAAACAACGGCAGCAACCGCCCGCCGTAGCGCACTTCCATGGCGCATCTGTTCACCACTAGCCCGGACTCACTGCTCTCTGCGAGCTTTAGTGCTAGGTTGACAGCGGGCACCGGGCGTTCGCGTGCTAGTCCCTGGCGGCGCAAGTCTGCGAGCGTAGGCCGCGCGCCGACAATGCGGCGCAGCCGGCCGTGTTTGGCGCTTTCCTGCACTGCTTTGTACACCGCCTGTGGGCCTTGCTCGCAACAGCGCAAGCCGCGCGCTAACTCGCGCGTGAGCTCAGGTGAGCCGCCTGTCCATGCATAAAGGGCCAAAGCGACAGGGTCGTTACTTGGACGAGCAAGCAACTTGGCCACCTCCTGCCGCGTAAAGTAGCTAAGTGTCAGCTTGGCGCCCTCCCACTTGCCGCGTGTGCCTAAGACCACAAACACCTGTGTGAGGCTTTTGCAGAACATGCGCTCGCTCGCAAAAGCCTTAAGTAACCCCGACAACTCGTCGCGTTCGCGCTGCGCTAAGCACTCTAACCCGTCGAGCAACACGACTAGCGGCGCCTGCTTTGCTAACGCTGCCAAAAGCGAACGCGGGGTAACTTCCCCCCACGCCTGCCCTAGCTTGCGACCTAGCTCCACTAGCACGGCGCCTTCGTTGTGCACGGCGTTAATGTAGACAATGCTGCCTTTAACCTCGTCCGCCACGTCGCCGCCAAGCTGCGAGAGAAACAACGTGAGGCCAGCCCGCGGCTCTGCCTCCACTACCAGGTATCCTTCCTCGTACAGCAACGCTTTGGCCTCCGGCGTAACCTGCCGCTCTACTCTCACTAACTTCACCTCCACTTTTGGCTTATGATATACGAACGCTTGTTCGGTGTCAAGAAGTGCTTAGTGCCTAGTGCTCAGTGCTCAGTAGAGCCGTGTCGCAGTGGAACCTTTTCCCCTTTTACCTTTTACCTTGTACCTTTCCACCCTTTTGCTCACCGCTCACAGCCCTAAAGCCTAAAGCCTAAAGCCTAACGCCTAATCTCCGCAAGCTGACTGCTGAGCGCTGAGTGCTGAAAGCCTCCTCCCGCAGTTCACGATTCACGATTCATGATTCACGATTTCCCCTATCACTCACAGCTGCCCGCACTCCCACAAGCGACAAGCGACAAGCCACAAGCAACATGCATGCCACAAGCCACAAACGTCAAGCGCAATTGTTTGACATTTGCGCTCCGTGGCTATAATATTTGATTGGATTGACGCAACTGCCAACTATGACACAGTTTTTGCATTAAGGGGGCGAAATGTGAACTGCAGCGTGTCATGGCAGTTGTGCACATCTAGTAATGGGAAGGACGTGAATGCATGAAACTTATCGCTCGTCTTTTCGTCGCTATCGTCGGTGGCATTATGCTAGGTCTTTGGGCGCCCGCTTTCCTCACGCGCATCCTTATTACCATTCAAGGACTCGTAGGTCAGCTTATCTTCTTTAGCATTCCGCTCATCATTGTGTTCTTTATCGCTGACGGCGTCATCGGACTAGGCAGCAAGAGCACCAAGCTAGCTCCGCTCACGGTCGCCTTTGCCTACATGTCGACCATACTCTCCGGCTTCCTCGCCTATTTCGTCACCGTAGGATTAGAGCCGGTTATTGCGGGCGTAGCAGGCGAACTGGTAGCCGGAACAAAGCTGACGCCCTACTTTACTCTAGCTATAGCTCCCGTCTTTGGCGTTATGTCCGCTTTGGCTCTATCGTTCGTACTTGGCCTCGGCGTAGTAGCCACCGGCAGCGAAAACATGGCCCGCCTGCTTGGCGAAGGAAAGAACATTATCGAGAAGCTTATAGCTAACGTCATTATTCCGCTTATTCCCCTGTTCATTGGCGGTATCTTCGCCGGCCTCGCGGCAGAAGGCACAGTCTTTAACACGCTGCGTGCCTTTGGCTTGGTACTGGTGCTGGCAGTGCTTGTGCAGTGGGTCTGGATTTTTGTGCTTTACGGCTACGCAGGTCTCGTTGCCAAGAAGCCCGTGCTTAGCTCTGTTAAGTCTCTGCTGCCCGCCTACCTGACCGCGGTAGGTACGATGTCTAGCGCTGCCACCATGCCGGTGACCCTGCAGCAAGCTCGGCAGTTACCCATCCGCAAAGAAATCGCCAACTTCGTAATCCCGCTCTGCGCGACCATTCACCTCTCGGGCAGCACCATTGCTATTACTATGTGCGCTATGGCGGTTATGATTATTAACCCCGCCTATACCGTACCTAGTTTCGCCCAGGTGATTCCGTTTATCTTTATGCTCGGCATCATCATGGTTGCAGCCCCCGGCGTGCCCGGCGGCGCAATTATGGCGGCCTACGGACTACTTGGCACCATGCTTGGCTTTAACGAAGCCGCGCTCGGCCTGATGGTCGCCCTCTACATGGCGCAAGACAGCTTCGGTACCGCTACTAACGTTACCGGCGACGGCGCCATCGCTATCCTAGTCGACAAGTACGCCGAATAAATATCGCAGTGCAGAAGAAGGCTCGTCCGCAGGGACGAGCCTTCTTTATGTCGGGAGCGAGTTAGTGTGGCGCCGCTTGGCACTTTGCACCTAGCACTTTGCACTTCGTAGCTCGCCGCTCAAAGCTCACCGCTCAAAGCTCGCTGCTCACAGCGGACGACAGTCCCACAAGCGACAAGCCACAAGTGACAAGCGACACACCTCTACGCTAACACCATACGCGCTATCGTGAAGTAGATTACGAGCCCTACTGTATCGGCGACAGTCGTAATTAGTGGCCCGCTGGCGACCGCAGGGTCGATGCGCAGGCGCTTAAACACAAAGGGCAACGCAGCGCCAACGAGATTAGACATAATCGCCAACACAACCATAGTTAGTCCGATTACCAAGGCAAGTTCATACCCTCCGCGGTAGAAGCCGAGCACAGCGGCTGCTCCACCCATAAGCAAGCCGAGCAGACCACCTACGGCGGCTTCTTTAGCTAGCGTTGTGGCCCAACGACCTACAGTCAGGTCTCCGGTTACCAAACCGCGTATCATCATAGTCGCGGCTTGCGAGCCGATGTTACCGCCGCTATCGATTAAGAGCGGCATAAAGAAGGCCAAGGCTATAGTGGCCGATAGTGTCTCCTCGAAAACCGCAATAACTCCTGAAGACATGAGATTCACGATAATCAGCCCGAGCAGCCACCCCATGCGCTTCTTCACTAGCGGTACAATTCCGGTCGCCGTGTAGACGTCTTCGAGAGGAGCGATAGCTGCGGCACGGTGAAAGTCCTCGGTGGCCTCTGTTTGGGCGACGTCCATCATGTCGTCGAAAGTGACAATGCCCACCAGCACGCCGTCGGTGTTAACTACCGGCAAGGCAAAGGCGTCGTGCCTCTGCATGGTGGCTACGGCTATTTCTTGGTCGCTAAAAGCGTTTAGGCTTATCGCCGGCGTCCGCATCAGGTCGCTAACTTGGGCAGTCGGTGCCGCGAGAATAATGTGCTTTAGGTCGACCGCCCCGTAGAGGTACCAGCGTTCGTCGGTTACGTANAGNGTATTGATTGTCTCGCTGTCTCTGCCGCGCTGGCGAATGTGGCCTAGCACTTGTTCANCCGTCCACGTGGGNCGNACTGCNACGTANTCCGGCGTCATCAGTCTGCCGACGGAATGCTCNGGATACCCNAGCAGCTCCCNCGCCTCGCGCAAGTCGTCGGGGCTTAGCAGGTTGAGGATGTGCTGCGTAACTTGCCCGGGCAACTCGCCTAGGAAAAACGTGCGGTCATCAGGCCGAAGACTTGCTATAAGGTGCCTTGCCTCCGCGTCACTAAGCTCCTGGATAAGAAAGTGCAGGTCATCCGGCTCTAGGTAGGCCGCCACTTCTGCTGCTAATTCCCGCGGCAGAATGCGATAAATCAGCACACGTTCAGCCTTCCCAACCTCTGCCAGCACTTCGGCAATGTCGGGATAAGGTAACTTAGTTACAGCCGCCCTGAGTCCTTCCCAGTTCTTGTCGGCCATCAAGGCATTGACGGTGTCAACGATTCTCTTTTCCACAAAACTCACCTCCACTATTTGTCGCGGCCGGTCGTCAGAAACACGGCCAGTGTTTGGTGGCGTGGTACAAGAGAACGCGTAGGCCTATTTCAGGGCATGCCAACAGAAGCGAGCTGCCTCGACCAACGACCCCGGTGCTCTTATGCCACTACCACTATGGCTTCTAGGCCTAGGCCCGTCGTCCGTTTCCATGCAGCTCACCTCCCTCGGTCTTCATTCTATGCCATGGCCGAGAATGAAGTCAACTTCAACTAGATAGAACAGGAGCCTCAGCCAGTGCACGCTGCAACATTCCGAACAGCGCGCTCCCGGACATGGTTTCTAGGTTAAGCTCGTCATTGCCTGTGGCCTCCATGTAGAGCAGGTTATGCATCCCGCAGAAGACTACGTTACATTCTGCGTGCACTACTTCCCTCGGCGGATTGACATGCCCGTAACTTACGCTAAACACGTACTCAGGCAGAAGAAAGTTAGTCGCAAGCTCCAAGGATTCGCCCTGCAGAAAGAATAGTTCTCCCTCTCGCCGCACCATGCGTTTGCCGAGCAGTTCATCAAGAGCCGCAACGGGTAGCTCTGCACCAAGCAGGGACGGCTCTACTAAGTCCTGTAAGTTGCGCGCTAAGGCCATATACCCTTGTGGCTGACTCACGGCGCGCGCCATAATCTCCCCTTTAGTGCAGCCAAGTTCGTTAGGTTCCCCTGCCAGTATTTTTAGTGCGCGAACCCGGGTCAGGTCGACTAAGGCCAAAAATGCGCGTGCGCCCATCAGAGATAGCTTTGCAGCAAACTCCACGTTCACTAACCTACTGCTTCCGGTGAATTCCTCTAGCGCGTACAACGCGTCGGCGGTGCTCGGCGGCATGGCGATGTCAAAAGTACTAGGCCCGCTGTCGACAGAGCAGGCTAGGTTGTTGTGGAAATAGGTTACCTTGTCAACCTGCGACATGGCGCCTAGAATGCGAATGCGTGAATATGACCGAGCCTCCTTCAACACGTTAAGCACAGCTGCTGCTTCGCCCGTTATAGTTCCGTCGGCCGAAATGATTCCTTGCGCCTTAAGCTCATCAATTACGCTCTCGTCAACCTCTTGCGCCTCCCCTTCTCGCACAGCTAGGGGAGAGATTGGGCTAACTTGGTCAAACGCTTGCGACAACCACCGGAAGCCGCCCGGAGAAATGCTATACTTTGTTGGCATGAATTTAGCCTCCTTCCTTATCGACAAACCCTAGAGGGGTACCTGTGGCATCAACAAGAGCACCTTTAACCATGTCCTTTCCTTTAGACCAGATAAACTCCCGCCCGCCAGTTTTTAAGAGCCCTTTAGACAGCGGGTTGTTATTTAGAATCTGCGACACCGACATGTCGCCCACATCGACGCTAGTACCTTTGGGCATAGGTATGCGACTGGTAAGCGCTGCCGGGGCTTTCTTAATTGCTGTCTCTAGCCCATGCTCTGTTACTGCATCTAGTGCCCCTTTGCCGACGCCTTTAACCGCGCCCTCTAAGACGCCCTCCCCTTTGATGCTCGCGTCAAGGCCGCCCTGAGCCGCTTCGTTGGCCATGCCCGCTAGCGCACTCTTCATTTTAGATGTCAGGCGCCCATCCTGAAACCTGTCTTTAGCCACCTCGGTTACCGCACCGATAATGCCTTTGGCAATGTGCTTGCCTGCATTTTTGGGGTCTGCCATGCCTTCACCGAGACCCCCGGCTACGCCCTTGCCCGCCGTGTAGGCAAGCTTTATCTGTTTCCCTGCCGGGCCCGTAATGTGCGAAAGGGCATCAATGGCTACATCCGCGCCAAACTGCACGCCTTCTGCGGCCTTAGTCGCCAAATCCCAGCGGTTAGCAGACTTCATTGCTTGTGCAAGTTCAGCCTCGGCCTTAGCAATCTTAGCCGCGATTTCAGCGCGACGGCCTGCGTTAGCATAAATCATGGCCTTCTCTGCGTCGGCCTTTTGCTTGGCTAAGTCCTTCACCATTTTGTCAAAAGCCGCACCGGGGCCTACGCTACCCCTGTCGCGCGCTGTGTACTCAATGAGTGCGTCATTCTCGGCAAGTGTTGTCGTCAGTCGCTTTTCGTTCTCGTCAAGCTGCTTAAGCCGCCGCTCAATCTCTGCTACGTTGTATCCGGCAGACCCATACCCCTTTTGCGTAGCTATGAGAAGGGCCTTCTCTTCTTTGACGGCGATGAGATCTACCTGTCGTTGTCGCATCCACTCGCCCTTCGCCTCTATTGCTGCCTTCTCCTCGGCCTTTTGCACCTGAACGAGGTGCTTTTCATAATCCTTTTGCTTAAGAGAGTCCTGCAAATGCTTTATGTACGCTTCATACTGCTGCTTAAGCTTGTCGTAACCTGGGTCTGTTTTGTCGGCAGTCTTGTCTGACTCTGCCCACAGCTGGGAGTATTCGTCAATTTCCTTTTGAATTTGTGCAGCTTCGCTGTCGATGGTTTTCTCCGCCTCGCTGTATCCCTCCATTACCGCCGCTTCCTGAAAATCTGCTTCTGACTCCGCGCCTGCGGCAATTTCTTGCGCCATGGACTGTGCGTCACTTAAAGCCGACCCTTGCAGGCTGCCGGAAAGCATACCCTTAGCCGCCTCAATCAGCACTAACAGCCCGCCTGCACTAACCACTGAGGCGACCGTGTCGATAGCTACAATCCCAAAACTTTCGCTCGATGAGTTAGTGACAAAATCAATTTTGACCTTCATTCCTATCCCCCTTTACAAACCCTGCTGGTCACATAAAGTCACTTCGGGCAAAACTGGGCATCCCCCAAAGCACATCTCATAACGCTGGCAGGAGGGACAGCGGCCTACAAACTTGCGGCGAAACCGCATGAACTGCTCCCCGTTCCACGCGTCTTCTAGGCTTCCCCCTCGCAAGGGCACGGCATAGGCGGGGTCTTGTTCAAAACTACACGGGTAGAGCGAGAGGTCAGGCGAAATGTAGGCTGAGAACCTGCCGGCTTCGCACGGCTCAATTGACGCCGGCCAAATCCGCGAGGTATAGCCGAGCAGCCCGGGCACGCTACAGCTGTCAAAGCCTGCTTTGGCGATGTACTCATTGTCGTCAAACAAGGAAAAGAACTCCTTGACGCGAGAATCGTCGTTCCTCAGCACGTTTGCCTTGCTGCCCCTGCCCACCGGCTTATGGAGCAGAAAGATGATGCGGTTGATCCCTGCAGGGAATTTATGGTATCGCATGCGCTCGATGGCCTCATCAATCGTGGCGTTGCTTAGGCAGTAGTGGATGTTAGTCTTTATGCCTGCCGCGAGAAGCATCTCAATTGCACCTAGGGTGTAAGAGCTGCGGTACCAACTTACGGCTACCGCCCCGCAGCTAGCTTTAATCGCCGGCATCAGCTCCTGCCGCAAAGCAAATCCCGAGGTCGTAAAATTGGGCACTACGCCTTGCTTGCGGGCATAGCCGATTATCTCCAGAAAGTCGTCGTGCATGTCTGGGTCCCCGCGTCCGCCAAGCGCCACCTGAAAAGTTCGACCGCGGCATTCGTCGATTATGCGCACAAAATCACCTAGCGCCATGTTAGGCTGGCTTTTCTCGTCGCCGCTTTGGTAGCATTCAACGCCAGACATCAGGCACCGTCCGCTTTGTCCATGGGCGCACCGCCCCATTATCCCGATGTCCAGGAGCTCAGGAAAACTTGCCTGAAACGGATCCTTACCTGTGTCATGCCCGCGTTCGTCAATCATGCCAGAGCGCACGCTGACGCCTGTCTCGGGGTTAAATACCGCAACATAACGATGCGTTCGATCGACGACGGTCATCATGACGGTTGCTGCGCCCGTCGTATGCGCGGCAACGCAATTGCTCCGACCAAAGCAAGCGCGCCCAAAATGTACCCCCCATACATCAGCCGCATGACGATTAACGGGGCATCAAGAAGTAGCCCGCCGACAAAGCCGCTCAGCAAGAGGAAGGTATACTCGTCGCTGTAGCTGAAGGGTCGCTTAAGCACACGGGCGAGGTCGCTAGCAGCTAACCTGCCGAACTTAAACAGCCAACCTCGCTTACTTTCCCCCAAGATGTAGCTGACGGCAAAAGAAATCACCAGCACTACAAAGTACTTGTCAAACTTGTTGCGCGCACCGCCGAAGCGACTGTAACTAGCGAAGTAGTTAGCAACGATTAGCCCGACGCCGCCCCCGGTTAACAAGAGAACCTGCGCTTGCTCGCCGAGCGCATGGTACGCTTGTTTAACTTCAGGCACAAGCTGGCGAATGGGCTGCAACGCAACTGCTAAGCCGTCGGTTCGTATCTTCTTAAAAAGGCGAGTCCCAAAAGTGAAAACAATGACCCAGTAGATAGTCTTTGGAATGACGTCGTTGTAAGTAGCAGTGAGAAAAACGATCAACATCACCAGCGAGCCTAAAGGGTCGGGCAAGGTGTAGGTCTTAAGCGGCCAAAAGATAAAGTTGACGGCGGCAACAATGCCGAGCTTTATCGTCAGCTGCTTGTACATGGAAGGCAATGTCCTAACCCCTGCCCGGGCCATCTCCTTTAGCCAAGAGAGCAATGTCTCCTGTGCTATAGGTGCACGGCGCAATGATGGCGGCGCGGCAGGCGCACTCAGCTGCACAGGTTGCGGCAAACGAGGGGTCAATTTACTTATCGCCACGCGAGAATCACCCTTTCTGCATTTGATGAGCGACAACAATGAGCAGTGCGCCCGCTGACGACGAATGCCTGTGACAACGGCAGTAGCAGTCTCGCCAAAGACTCCTAGTGCCAAGTGGGCGCCTCCATACACGATGAAGGCGATGCCAAGCAGTGACAGCACTATGCGCCACATAAGCACCCTCGCCAACCCTACCCCTTTAGTCTGTCTGCTGCCACTCATAAATGTAACGCGTGCCTTGTGTCACGCGGGCAGACAGGCTAGTGCGTAGCGCAATTTTATCTCCCGCGGCTTTTCCCGCCGGCACGACGGCAGTGAGTGTTTCACTTACGGAGTACACCTTTACCGTCTTGTATGTGTCGATGGTGAAGCTCGTCTTGCCGTCTTTGTTGCGGAACCTAATCGCGCCTCCGGTTATATAGCCTATGTCTACGTCCCACTTGTCAAAGTCGGCGCCTGCAGTGGCCTTATCCGTGAAGTACGAGAGCTTTTGCGAGCCAAAGGAGAGCTTCATGTCTAGCGAGACGACTTCTCCTGCTCGTATAGTGCTTGGGGGCACACTAAATGTAGCTGTTGAGGTGCTGTTTTCGCCATGCAACACATCAGGGTCGTAGTAGGTATCGGTCTTGCCGAGGTACCTCCACGTACAGCTGTAACTGCCCGGAGCGGAGCTGTTGCTAACTTCGTAGACACCGCCTTTGTTAGTCGCACGCACCTGTTCTTGTCCATCGTAATTTACTGTGCCTACCAGCACCCAAGCGAAGGTGGGGTCGGCCTTAATCGCTTCTTCAAACATCCCCGTCTCGCGCAGATACGCAAAGAAACCCGCCTTGTCGTTCTTCTCTGACTGTGCTATCCAAACGCCGATAGCACGCACTAACCGCACATGGTCAAGTTCTGCCCTTTTGTCGGGGTCGATACAGCTTAGGACTGCGTTGCGGATGGCATAGAGCCGCGTCAGCCTAGTTTCTACATCGTAGTTGCTGCCGCGCTTGTCTATGCCGAAGTAGGCTTGATGGGTAAGGTAGGACAAAAGTCCTTGCTTTTTCATCTCAGCGATGAAAGCCTCTTCACTCTGCCTTAGCTTAGCGATTTCCGGTTCACTAGCCTTGCGTTCCTCAAAATACTGCCTTAGGCCGCTCCACGCCCCTGTGATGAGCTTTTCTCTGGCGGCGCTGCCTAAGTCGGCCTCATTAATGCCGTACTTCTCGCAGTGCGCCTTGACTATGCGAATGTTCATTAGGGCTTCGGCATTGCCTTTTAAGGCAAAGATGCTTTGAAAATCGCCTGCCAAACCACTCTCTTGGTCGAGATACATCTTGTAGGCCTCTTCAATCTCGGCTTGCGTCCAGTACGCCTGCGCCGCATCCGCAGCTTGTTCAATTCCTGCCTTAGCATAGTTTAGTGTCGACACCAGTAGCTGCACTTTTGGCCCGCTTAGACTAGTCAGCATGCCGGCCACGGCCTCAAAACCAGCCTTAGCATCGCCGCCCGCAAACGCCCCTGCCGCTGTTCCTAGGCCTCCTAAAACAGTGATGGCCTTCGCAGTTTTATCGATAGCGCCTGTCTGCACGTCCTTTACCGCAAAGAAGGCCTTATTGGCGTTAACGCTCTTCTCTACACTAAACGCTATCGCCTTCGCGTAAAGTTCCATAGCCTTGTCGTTAAACTCCTGCTCACCCGCGGCTCCTGCTTGCGCCGAGTAGGTCATGCGCACTAGTGTGTCTACCGGTGCAAAGTCCTTTAGGGGGTTGCCCTGAGCGAGCAGCTCGTCGTAGGCAGCCGACTCTAAGTAAGCAACAGCGTCTTTAACGAGCTGGTCGCGGGCCGACCTGCTGGTTACGCCTAGCGACTGCAGCAGCTCGTCGAGCTGTCTGCCTACTGCCCCGTTGAGCCTAGCTTTCTTTTGCAGACGGCTGTGTTCAGAGGCGGCGTAAGTAGCAGCAAAAGTTCTTAGCTGTGCCTCCTCTGAGGGCTTGCCAAAACCTAGCCAGCTAAAGTGACTTGCCCTAAGTACGGCCGTTCCCTCTGCCACATTGACACTGTCCGGAACTAGGAACCTCCACGCGCCATCCTCATACGTGGCAAAAAACAGCTCTTCCGCCGCCAAGTCCTTTTGCCTAAGCGCGGGGATTTTCACTGTCACTTGCACGGGCTCGGCAAACCAAATGTCGTGCACGCCCTCGCCCGCCACCTCAAGCGGTGTCCCATAGAAGACGAAATCAGATGTCTGCTTGCTCTTGGTCTCCTCGGCCGAAAGCACCCGCAGGGTTATACCGGTGCCGCGCTCCATAAGGCCGTCGGGAACGTTAAGCTGCCAACCAGTCTTAGCGGTACTGCCCACTTGTGTGTCCTGGCCAGTCTGCACCTCGGCTTGGGCTTTTGCCCCTCGGTCATACGGGTCACGTCCGCTACCGAAGGGGCCTGCAAATATGAAAGCTGCCACAGCTATTACCAGTACACCGGCAACCGCCGGAATCAGTAAGCCCTTAGAAGGCGACGATTTACTCAAGGCGTATTCCTCCCCTGCTGGGTGTAATCCCGGTTTCGTAGCGGAACTTGCGTGAAACCGCTTCAAACTCGACTTCGTCAAGCGACTTACAAAGCAGCGTAATTGAGTGCTGCTCGTTGTCTGTGCCGTACTTCATTAGAATAGACTCCTGTCCCATTTCTACCGCTAGGAGGCGAACTGCGCCTTGGTTAAACACGATAACGGTTGAATCAAGTAAGATGCCAAAGCCGGAAACAAAAACTTCAATGCTGCCGGAAGCTAGGTGAGCCTCACTACTTTCTGACCGCTTAATGACCGCAGGCTGTATGTGCATGATCTGGTTTTCGATTATTAATGCTGCGGCTTTGACGCGGCCAAATTCCCGCACTGCCAAGAGAGCTGCAGAGAAGGCCACACCGAGAGTCACAAGCAAGAAATACCATACGTGCCCTCCGCCATGCACTAACAACCCAAACGAGGCTAGCACGAAAGCGACACACAACCCGGTGAAGGCTAAGAGCCTTCGCTTAAGCGCAATCAGTTGACACCACCACCTCTGTGTCTAATCCTTTGCTCAAAGCATAGGCCATAGTCGCCGAATTTTCTGTCACCTTGCTAGGTGAATCGACGCCAAAAGCCCCTCACCTTTTCGGGTGAGGGGCCATGAAACATGCCTGCGTATTGGTGCGCCCGCAATCGGGTGCTATTTAGGCGACGATTTCGCCTCGATAAAGTTGCTCATTAACTCTGCCCGACTCTGCACGCCAATCTTTGAGTAGATGTTCTTAACATGAGTCTTCACGGTGTTTTCGCTTACATGCAGTTCCCCCGCGATCATGCGATAGGTGCTGCCTTTAACTAGCAGCGCGGCTATTTCACCCTCGCGCTCCGTCAACATACCCCACACCCTCGATTGTGCTATCGTGCGGTCTTGCTCTCCTGCTGGCAGTGCGGTAAACGCCGCTAAGAAAGCGTGGCTTTTTAGCAGGGCGTCAAGGCGATTGTGCAGCGGAGGCAAAAGAACTAATGCCAAACAGACAATACTCAGTGCCAAGAGGGTTGGGTTCTGGCTCTGTATACCACCGCCAAAAATATGCTCGCCCAGTAGTCCCCCGAGCAGTACACCTAGGACATTCGCCGCAAGTCCAGCCCCCATTATTCTAGCGGGGTTCTTGCCTAAGTCGAGCATCTCCCCTAAGGTCGTGCCCCAAAACAAGTCGAGCATACCGCAGGCGCCAAGCATCAACGTGTCAACCACAAGGTAGTCTAGCCACGAGCGGCCAAGCAACAAAAAGAAGATAAACGAAAACCCAATCATAGCAATGGCTACGTAAAGACTGTAAGCGCGGTTCTGATTGCGCCGCAAGTTCCGTAAGACCAGCAAAGCCACGATGTAAGGCACGGCCCAGTACCAACTCGTCAGCCACTCCAGGTGGGCAAAGCTAGGCCTTTGTACGTGGTACATCAAACCAGAGTTAATCGTAATAACCAGTATGAACAGGCAAAGAAAGGTCAGCGGGCCAAGCGTGCTGTTATGTAAGCGGTCGGATTCGGCCGAGCTATGCTTTACCTGCAAATCACCACTCGGAATCGGAAGCAAACGTGCAAAAAGAAATGCAGCGACAAGAGACAGTATTGCCAAGCTAAGCCCAAAGTGCGGCGACAAATGAACCGCGCTCAAATTGAGCAGAATCATCAGGATGTTGGCAGAAATAAGTGCATCTGCCATGGTTACTAGGCGCTCTTCCTTAGGCGTGTCGTGCTTAAAGTAGAAGCCCCATGCGGCAACGCTAACGCCAATCATGAACGCTGCCGACAGCAAGGCTATAGTCCAAAAAGGCGAGGGCGGGAAGAAGAACGCACCCGAAGCCAAGCCACTAAAGGCAAAAGCAAAGAGCAGGAGCTGTTTCGCGGCGCCTATGTTCGTCACCATGAAGCCCGCGGTTAGTAGTCCCGCAAAGTGGGCGGCCATAGCCCCAAACACGAGGTGATTTGTCGCCAGGCCATGGTAGCTCGTAAGGGCGTAAAGTATCTGTCCTTCAAAAGGGAAGGCCAGAAGCCAGGCAAAAGACAAAGCAAACACGATGACGGATAGCCGGCGCGAGCTAAATCCTATTTGCTCCATCCCGTTACCCCCCCTCCCATGTCGCCGCAATCAACGCTGTCGCCATTAAGCACATTCTAACATATCGTGCCAGACATTACGCTGAGGACAAGGCAAAAAAATTCTGTTGCATTTCTATGCAGTTCTATGTATAGTATTGCACATGACAACCAAGGAGGGCTTGCGGATGAAAATTGTGCTGGCTTATTCAGGAGGGCTCGATACCTCGGTCATTGTGCCTTGGCTGAAGGAGAATTATGATGCCGAAGTTATCGCCATGGCGGCTGATGTGGGTCAAACAGAGGACTGGGAGCTGCTCAAGCAAAAAGCCATTAATTCTGGCGCGACCAAAGTGTATGTAAAAGAGTGCCAGGAAGAGCTTGTGGAGAGTTACATCTGGCCCACACTGCGAGCCGGTGCGGTTTACGAGGGCAAGTACCTGCTTGGCACCTCGTTTGCCAGGCCCATTATCGCGAGGAGTCTAGTGGAAGTGGCGCTCGAGGAAGAAGCCGACGCCGTCGCCCACGGCGCGACAGGCAAAGGCAACGACCAAGTGCGATTTGAACTGACCATCAAGGCACTAGCTCCACACCTCAAGGTAATCGCCCCCTGGCGCTTGTGGAGCATCCGCTCGCGCGAGGATGCCTTAGACTACGCCGCGGCGCGCGGGATACCCGTTGTCGCGACCAAAGCGCGCCCCTATTCTTTGGATCATAACCTGTGGCACCTCAGCCACGAGGGCGGAAGCCTCGAAGACCCAGGCAGCGAGCCCCATAAAGATGTTCTCCTAAACACCGTCCACCCCGAAGCTGCTCCGGATGCGCCCACCTATGTGGAAGTAGGCTTTCGCGCCGGGACACCTGTGTCCCTTAACGGCGTAGAGCTGCCGGGAGTGAAGCTGCTCGCAGAGCTAAACGCGATTGCCGCCGCTAACGCTGTGGGCATAGTTGACCTAGTTGAAAACCGCCTCGTCGGCATGAAATCTCGCGGCGTTTACGAAACCCCCGGCGGCACGGTGCTGTATGCCGCGCACCGCGAACTAGAACACCTCTGCCTAGATCGCGCTACCCTGCACTACAAAGACATCTTAGCGCAGCGCTACGCCGAGCTGGTTTATGACGGCATGTGGTATCACCCCTTGCGCGAAGCCCTGGACGCTTTTGTAGATGTTACTCAGCGCACGGTAACGGGCACGGTACGCCTTAAGCTCTACAAGGGCAACTGCACGCCGGCCGGCGCAAGTTCCCCCTACTCGCTGTATGACCAAGAGCTGTGCACCTTTGGCGAGGACAACGTGTACAACCAAAAGGACGCCGAAGGCTTTATTAACCTCTTTGGGCTGCCGCTCGTGGTTAACGGCAAAATGAAACGCAAGGCTGGTTTAATATGAGCAAGCTCTGGGGAGGCAGGTTTTCCAAGGACACCAACCCCTTGGTTGACGCCTTTCATTCATCCTTAGCCTTCGACCGGCGGCTGTACCAAGAAGACATTGCGGGCAGTATCGCGCACGCTACCATGCTCAGCGAACAAGGCATTATCTCCCCTGACGAGGCCTCCGCCCTAGCAAACGGGCTGCGGGACATTCTGGCTGACCTGCACTCTGGCGCTGTGCAACTAGACGAAACGGCCGAGGACATACACACAGCCGTGGAGCAGCTTCTTGTCGCTAAGCTCGGGCCGGTAGGCAAGAAGCTCCACACCGGCCGCAGCCGCAACGACCAAGTCGCCCTAGACTTAAGGCTTTACTTGCGCAAGGAGACTAGGGAGATTCGCCGGCTGTTAACCGAGCTGCTTAATGTCCTGCTCGACCTAGCCGCGCAGCATGCCGCAACTATTATGCCGGGGTTTACGCACCTGCAGCGCGCTCAACCGGTAACCTTAGGGCATCACCTGCTGGCATATGTGGCCATGTTTAAGCGCGATTACGAGCGTCTAGGCGACGCGCTCGTGCGCACTAACGTATGCCCCCTTGGCGCCGGGGCCTTAGCCGCGAGCACCTACCCTATAGCGCCCGCGCGGGTTGCCGAATTGCTTGAGTTTCCGGCGACGGCGCTTAACAGCATGGATGCGGTTAGCGACCGCGACTTCGTCATTGAGTTTTGTGCGGCAGGCGCACTAATCATGATGCATTTGAGCCGTCTGAGTGAAGAGCTTGTGCTCTGGTCAAGCGCGGAGTTTGGCTTTATTGAGCTTGACGATGCCTATACTACAGGCAGCTCAATTATGCCGCAGAAAAAGAACCCGGACGTAGCGGAGCTGGTGCGCGGGAAGACAGGCCGCGTTTACGGCGACCTTATGGCTGTCCTCACGCAAATGAAAGGGCTGCCGCTCGCGTACAACAAGGACATGCAAGAAGACAAAGAAGCGGTTTTTGACGCCGCGGATACGCTGAAGGGCTGCCTGCTGGTGTACCCTCCCATGCTGGCTGGCATGACGGTCAAGTCCGACCGCCTGCTAGGGGCGGCTGCCGGGGGATACACCAATGCTACCGATCTCGCCGACTATCTGACAAAAAAAGGCGTTCCCTTCCGGGAAGCGCACGAGATTGTGGGTAAAGCAGTACTGGGTGCGATTGCGCGGGGCCAAAGCCTTAGCGACATCGACCTTGCACAATACCGTGAGTGGTGCCCTGTGTTTGACGCCGACCTTTACGCGGCTATCGAGCTTAAGACCTGTGTGGACAAGCGAGTGGCGGCAGGCGGACCGGCCCCCGCGGCGACAATGGCGGCAGTTGCCGCGGTTAGAGCTTGGCTGGAGCGCGAGCGGTAAGCGGGTGCTCTTAAGGGTTACGGCGGAGCAAATGCCTTCATCCCTAAAAATCAGCACTTCTCACCCAGCGCCAACCGAAAAAACACACAGCGCTGATGATAACAACAAAGAAAACGACACTTGTCCATAGTGGCGGCATAAGATGGGGGAGAAATCTATCTTCTCTTGGCCAGTGAGTCATAAGCATCATTTTCATGGTCGGACTGAGGTATCTCTGCCAGAAAGAAACCCAACCTGCAAGAGTATAGTCAAGCAAGGCCCACGAAAAGACCAGCCCGATGAGAGCAAAAGGCTTGGCCAAAAAAAGCGACAAAAAAACAACGCAAGACACTTTTGCACCAAGCCCCAGAGCGGCCAGCAGAGCCATACTGATTACCAAAATCGGCATATGAGTATCAGGAGCAAGCACAGGGAAGTAAGGTGGCCCATCAAAGTCGCCCATCGCAAATGAACTTGGCATAGACGAGAAAGGTATGCCCTGAACCAAACCCCATATGAGAGTAGAAGACAATGTAGCGACAATGGCTACCAAAACAACAAGAAAGACAACTGCTAACTTAGCTGCCCACCATTTGAACCGGCTCCGACTACGTGTTAAGACCAGCCAATGATAATTGGTCAGGTAATCGCTAGTAACTATGTCGCTTACGGAAAATGCGATGGCCATAAGCAAGACAAAGCTGAGGTCAATCCAGTTGTTCATACTTACTAGGATAGCGTCCCAAAGATTGACGCTCACTTGCTGGTTAAATGCAATGGCCCTAATTTGATCCGTGTTTACTAGTCCAATGAACAAGGCTGCCAAAATTATCGGTAGCCAGCGCCTAGGCGCAGAGACAAACCTGGCGACTTCGTTCAGTAACACGCCCCTCATTGCCCTGCGCTCCCGACTTCCCGCAAGTAAATGGACTCTAGGTCACTTTCCTCCCGATAGGCAGCTTCAATGCTGACGCCCAAACTAACTAAGTCTCTGATTAGTGCAGGCATAGCAATGACCCCCTGCAAGCGCAAATCCGTTCCTTCACCGTCTACTACCCACCCCCGGCTTTTTGCCATGTCAACTACTACCCTGCTGTCTTGTGGAGTGGTTAGTCTAATTGCCGCCTGCATCTGTTGGCATCCGTGAGAAGCTTTCTGATTGACCCGATGGACTATGTAGCCATTCTTAATGATAGCCACTTCGTCGCAGATGCGCTCCACTTCCGTCAACAAGTGACTAGCAAGCAGAATAGAAACCCCTTCTTGCCTTAAGCTAACAAGAAGATTTCTCAGGTCGGCTACGCCTTGCGGGTCAAGGCCGTTAGTCGGCTCGTCCAAAATCAATAACCTCGGCTTCTCCATGATAGCTTGGGCCAGAGCTAGACGCTGTCTCATCCCCAACGAATATTTCCTGACTGGACGCTTATCCTCCGGGTTTAAGCCAACCTCCCTTAAAGCAGCCGTTACCTCATTAGCGCCAATCCGGTTGTTAATTGAAGCTAAGAGCTGCAGGTTTCTTAGCCCTGAAAGATGGTCAATGGCCGGGGGGTTCTCAATAACCAAGCCAATACCGGGCAGCTCCTCAGCTCCCCCCTCGGTCTTGGTCTTGCCTGCTACGATGATCGTTCCGCAGCTTGGTCGCACCAGTCCGGTAATCATTTTCAGCAAAGTTGTTTTGCCTGCACCGTTTGGGCCTACAAGGCCAAAGATTTGTCCCTGGTGGAGATCAAAACTGATCTCTTTCACCACCCATTTGTGACCATAGCGCTTGCCAGCCCGCTCTAAGCTGACTACCGGGGCAGCTAGACGGCTAAGAGGCACCTCTACTGTTGTGGTTGTTGTCACTTTGTCTTATCTCCTTTGCGACAAGCTCTTAGACGCCTTCGGTAAAAATGTATTTTACAATCGCCCAACTATACAAGATACCGCTCATGGCAAGCCAATATGTAGTCATATTTATCATATTGACCCATTCCTGGTGGGTTATCATAAAGGTTATTCTCTCATACGGGCTGAGCCATTGCCAAGAACTAGGAAGAAAAAATGCCAGTGCTAGAATAACTAACAAAGGAGCAGACATCGCCACATAGGGACTACTAGTGTAAGTAGAGGCGACAAAGGTCAGACCAAGCACGGCGATGCAGCTTAGAATAACCAAAGCGACCACGGCGGCAGCATGAAGCAAAGGATTGGCTATCAGCAAGTTCGGATGAAGCTGTGTTGCCCCGCTCCCTATCCATATGGTTGTCCCCCTTATGAGTAACCCGAACAGAGAAAAGCTAGCTGTCAAAGCAACGGTCAACACAAGACAATTAATAACCCCACCCAGCATCTTACACGCAATATACCGGAACTTACTTAGACCGCGTGTTAAAATCAGCCAGGAGTAAGAGTTGTGCCGTTCGCGGACTAGGCTGTCACCAACAATAAAAGGAAGCAGCAGGGGGAGTAAAAACGGGAAGGTTGCGTCTGGGTCGGCCACCGTCATAATACCCCATACGTCCATGACTGCTAGACCCAAGAACGTAAGAAGGACTTTCTGTCTAAAAAGTGTCCCTCTTACTTCACTTACTACGAGTCGCCAGAACATTCATATCCCCCCGCTGCTTTCGTCCCTCTGGTTACTGATGGTTCCAGAACCAAATCCCCTGAGCTCTTACAGTTACAATTACCCCAAAAACAGAGTTTAGACGCACAACAACCCATGTGTCGACTCCGGTGGTGTTTCTCCATAGCGTAGTAAGGGTGCCGCTGGGGCTGACAATCACAGGGTTTCCCAGATTCGCCCTAGTGTCCGCTCTGCATATTGTCATGGCTACATCCTTACCCCCGGAGGCCAAAAGCCTTGTTTCAAAAAGACGGCCGTTCAACAATAAATATTCTCGCGACCACGCATTACCAAAAGCGGGGACAGATACGTCGTAACTCTCCTGACTCGCGGCGAAGGCGCTATGCCCAACAGCGACCAAGACTACCAATAACACCAACGAAAGGATTGTTTTTTTCTTCACGTTCAACTTCCTCCCTGCAAATAGAAATCGGGACATTTTTGTGAGGATTGACCTGCAAGTCGTATAGTACACCATCGAATGTGCGCTTTAAGAATGCTCCACTGCTGTCCTCCACCCCCTTTCAAGGTACGGCGATGTGATGCGATTCTGCCGCCTATCCATCATTCAGAAAATCTTCCCTATGTGTTCCAATATTATCATCACCCTCTTTAAATGTCAACACTCTATTTGCCATTTTTGTCTTAGGCTGATATTGTTGCCCCATAGTTTGTAGGGGGGTCGACAGAGCAATAGTTGCTTTTACGCTCTACTTGAATAGCTAGTCTCGAAAAGCCTGCAGTTAGTAGTCCGCCGAACCCTCCCGCTGCACGTTGCACAGCCGGCTGTAGAGCCCGCCGCGGGACGCGAGTTCTTCGTGACGCCCCTGCTCCACGATTCTGCCCTCATCTAACACCAAGATTGTGTCAGCCCGCTTTACGGTGGAAAGGCGGTGAGCAATGACGACAATGGTGCGGCTGCCGGCGAGCGAGTTAATGGCGGTCTGTATCTGTGCTTCCGTCTCCACATCGACAGCGGCGGTGGCCTCGTCAAGGATAAGAATAGGCGAATTGCGGAGCACCGCGCGGGCGATCGCTAGACGCTGCTTTTGCCCGCCGGAGAGCCGCATGCCGCGCTCACCGATAGCCGTGTTATAGCCGTCTCTGGTGGCCATTATAAAGTCGTGCGCTTGTGATAGCTTGGCGGCATTTATAATGTCGTCCTGGGTGGCGTATTCCTTGCCGTAGGCGATGTTAGCGGCGATTGTGCCATTGAAGAGAAACACATCCTGCAGCACAACCGAGATTTGCTCGCGCAAGGAGCTAAGTGTAAGGTCGCGAATATC
>JGI24121J20154_1000122_pt1 | contig 25303 bp, 25 predicted proteins | sample Subbio2Aug_QV12A_FD_20154 | JGI IMG/M metagenome (IMG submission 20154)
CAAACCGCCAAGGGCTTAAAACCCTTGGCGTTCCTAGTTCTTATGGTGGGAGCAACAGGGTTCGAACCTGTGACCTCTACCGTGTCAAGGTAGGGAGCGCTCTTTGCCCTCCTTCGGTCGGCTCGGCTGGAGTCAGCAATAGCAATGCTTTTTGGCCCCTTCGGCGAACACATGTTCTGCTCGTCTATGCCCCTCTTGGCTGGCTTACGGTAGAACTTTTGGTAGAACTTTTGCTGACTGACCCGGCAGCGCGACCCACTGATTAAGAGTTAGGCGTTTGGGGTTGCAGCGCGTACTTGTGCGTGGCCGTTCACATCCCAAAGTCTGCTGTAGCAAGGGTTTTTGGTGGGCGTCCGATGCGCGGGGAGCAGTGCATTGCAGCACATTGCGTCGGCGTCGCTGTCAAAATTGCTGTCAAAACCCCTGCCAGCTTACTGCCGCTAAGCCCTGCGCCCGCCTCATAGATCAGAGATAATCTTTTCGGCTAGAGGTAATGACCTCATAAACATCTCCATATAATCCCAATCAGGTTGACCTTCAACTGTGGTTGGCAGTAGAAGCTGGGTTGCCTTCATCTTCTCGGTGTTCCATTTTCTCCCGAAGTCGAAGTGCACTCTGTTTTGCTCAATAATGGTCGTTAAGAATAGTGCAAGGTATACGTTCATCTCTCTATCTTTCAAGTATAACACGTTCACGTCATCAGATGCCCAGAACGGATCTGCCTGATAGAAGCTCTTTCCTACGCTACCATTGTAGTTAACCGTTATGCACTTGCCGGGGTAAAGGGGGGGCTCATCGATCTTCTCACGAATACCATTATTGGCTGAAATGGCACCTATGAAATTGGTTTGGCCAGGTCTTAGGTTCTCCTTGGTCAATCTCTTCCCCTTGAAAAAAGCAAACAGGTAGTCCATGGGGAATGATTGCCACTTTACAAGGCTAATTGGTTTATCCGCATGGTGAAGAGGTATACTGTGCCATTCGATGCGTCTAGTCAGAGCCTCAATATAACTCGTCATATACGACCAGTCAGGGTCCCCTGAGGTGTCAAATGGAAGGAGAACGTATTCCTTAGAGAGGCGGGAGTCACTGATCTCCCGTCCGAAGTTATACTTGTAACGGAATGATTCTATCACAGGCTTTAGGTAAAGAGATAGGGCTTTACTTAGTTGGATAGAGGCGTCTTTAATCCCTATTACAGTCACATGATCGGATGCGACAAATTCATAATCGTGGTAGAAGCAATAGCCGACACTCCCACTATTAGCAAGCGTAAGATTGTTCCTATGACGTACCATAAAGTCTGGAGGGGTCACGAAACCGCTTATTCCGTTATTCTCTTTAGTTGATGAGACGTAGGGCACGTCGCCAGCAACTTGATCTTCTTCTATCAAGCGTTGACCTCTTTGAAATACGAAGACATCATGGAAGGGAAAAAGCTTCGTCTTCCTAACCTCCATCGGTTTCGCCTACACCTCTTTCGTCGGAGTTCGAGTAATAGTCTGATACTATCTGGAGGAGAGTTACTTCGTCTAGTTCCTCTTCAAGCAGATTCATCTGTTGCTTAGCTTGGAAGATCATGTATTGTTTAATGGAACTTATAAAAGCATTTTCAGTCAGTCCCGAGTAATCCGTTTTGGCATGAGCCTGTATTACCCACTCATCTCCAGGGTTAAGGCGGGACTTCACTAGATTTATGCCGTCAGCGTATCTGCCAGGGTTGCTTAGCTTCTCAATCAGCTCTATTCGGATTTTAGACCACTTGTTATATACATCTGTGCGCCCCTTTGATTTTGACAACACAAACCCATCGTCCTTGAGGTCATAGAACACCACATCTTGATCGCCATGAGGCTTGTTGGTCTCAAAGACAGCTATGGCGGTATTTGTTGCTGCATTTGGCATAAACAGATCCTTAGGCATGTTTATTACATAGCGTAATGTATGTTTGGTGAGAATGCTTCTGCGAGTACTTTCATCCTTGAAGTATGTTGATAAGGGGGCGATGATGACTCCATATCGGGATACATGATCAAGCATCCGTGTCAAGAACTGGATTTCTTTTTTGGTAGGATTGTCACCGTTGTCTTTGCCGCCGTAGGGAGGGTTGATGAGGCCAATAGTTGGTACAATACCCCGCTGCCTAAGGTCATCCAAAATGTCATCAGCATTCCTGCTAAAATAATCACAGTGGAATATTCTAGACTTGCCATCGCCACGAAAAAGCATATTAGAAATTGCCAGCGAAAACATTGTTGCGTTCTTCTCGAACCCTATGAGCTGACGTTCTTTGAGGTTTCTAGTTAAGGTGGCTTTGTTGGGAATAGGTGTTTTGTCAATGGTGTCCATCAACTTATTCATGGCCGCGATTAAGAAAGCCCCTGTCCCACAAGCTGGGTCGAGAATGATGTCGTTTACCCTTAAGTCTATAAGCTCCACAAACAAGGAAGTGATGTGTCGTGGAGTCAAAACTATCCCCTTCTTGACATTCGCTACGCCAGCGTAACGGAGGAATTCCTCATAAAACTTTCCAATGATGTCGTAATTACTTTTTCTCTTGAACAAAGGAATTACGGAGTCGCGTAGCTCGTTGAGAATGTCTTTAAGGACATTAGTGTTATTTAGGTCTTGGTCATGCTCCATGAATGTGAGACCCGCATTAATAACCTCGATTTTTTCGGTAGGAATACTCTCACGTGCAAGTATCTGCTTAACCGTGGGAGGAATGTTCTTAATTATTGTCGGCGCAGACCATGCACTATAACCATTTCTGAAGTCGTTCTGAAAACCATCCACTTCAAACAAGCAAATCATGAGCGCAGAGAGAAGGACTGGGCGTTTTTGCGAGTCAACAGATCTGAGCCATTTATTGATTTTTTTGGATGTTGCGGAGATATCAGATATAATCTGTTCCTCGTCAATGTTCTCAAAGAGGCTCAGGTACTCGTTCTCGTTTAAGATGTCCACAACGTTTCGTAGCTCATCGATCCTACCGTCTGAGAGAACAAAGGTGCTAATCCGTCGATTGTAAGGATCAGCAATATCCCCCGATACAGCCAAACCGACAATTTTCCAGGAAGCAAAGTATTCCTTGAGGTTGTCCTCTGACATTTTAGCAGGGGTCAAGAACTTCAGGTAATGCTTAACGCCGTCGACAGCGTACTTCTCGGGGTCAATAGACCCCTGCTTGATGTGTTGCGAGATAGAGGGTTTTACCTCGGCCAATATCAATAGTTTTTTTATTGCGTTGACATAGAGGTAATCTGGAAAACCCTCATTACCCTGATCGTTTTTGGATGCCCGTGATAAAACCTGTCTTATTTCCTTATTGGTAGTGTAGTTATCCCATAGTTCGCTATAGTCAAGTTTCAAAAGGTGTCTATAGACAGCACTATCATTCCTGTCTTTTCTAGGCATAGTCATCGCTCCTTGTAACCGTAAAGTGGATATGTGTTCCCCATATTCTACTTCTCGTGCTGCTTACTATCCTTTTGGCCGTTACATAGTTTTATACTTGACAAAGGGCTCGCAGAAAACCGCGCCGCTCACCACTCAACTTCGTACTCCTTGACCCGGCGGTAGAATGTATTTCGCGTGAGGTTAAGCCTGCCCATCGCCTTGACCGCCGTTAGCTTGCCAGCCTTCCAGTCCTCATAGACGCTGCGGAACTTGACGCTATCAACCATAATCTTCTTCCGACCCTTATACTTCCCGAGCTTCTTTGCGATCGCTACGCCTTCGGCTTGGCGTTGGAGGATGTAGTCTCGCTCAAGCTCGGCCATGGCCCCGAAAACCGTCAGCATAAACTTGCCGGCGGGAGAACTCGTGTCGATGTTTTCCTTGCGACTGATGAACTCCACTCTCTTCTCATGTAGCAAGGCCACCAAACGCAGCAGCTCGCGAGTATTCCTCGCAAACCGGCTCACACTCTCCACGACCACCGAATCGCCCTCCCGCACAAAGTCGAGGAGTTTCTTGAGTTCAGGGCGCTCCGAGTCCTTACCGCTAGCGTGGTCAACAAATATCTTCTCAACGCTAAGGTCGCGCATCAAAGACTCTTGGCGAGCCGTGTTCTGTTCAGCGGTGCTAACGCGCACATATCCGACTAGCATAGAGTTAAATTCTCTCCACCCTTCTTACATCCCTGCACTGTACCAAAGAAACCATAAAAAGAAATGAGACGTCCCTCAACAGGAGACGCCACTCTTGTGGGACAACGCCACACAATCCCACTAAAGGATACCCTAATGGGCCTTGCGTCGAAAACAACAGGCACGGCTGGCCCGTGCCTGTTGCATTACAACTCGCCCTTAACGGCGGCGAAACGCCCGAATAGACCACTCGCCCTTGTCGGTGGCGAAACACCCGGATACACGACTCGCTCTTATAGGTGGCGAAACACCGTGGATTAAACCGATTGTCCACCTAATAGTATCCGTGCCCTCGTTCTGCGTCAAGCACCCGCCTGCCGGGCAGGCCGGGGTGCTGTCAGGTGCGCAACAAGCCTTCCCCGATTTCGTCCCTCGTCGGCAACTGGAGCAACCGGCAATAGTCCTTCTGAGTTTCAATCACGCATTCAGCGATGAGCCTCAAAAATGGCGTATCATCCGGATTTTTGGCCCGTTGCGCCGCACGCAGAGCATCGATATACTCCCCGCGGAGCACTGGCGGGATGATGGCAATACCAAAGCCATCTTGGACCAGCGCTAAGTTCATGAGCAAGCGCGCCGTGCGGCCATTACCGTCGACAAACGGATGAATGTCGACCAAGCCCTTGTGAAGGCGTGCCGCATACTCGATAGGATGAACTGATCTCCTCAGTGCATTCATTTCCCCCACAAAAACCTGCATCGCGGCAGGCACCACATCCGGTCCCGGCGGCACATAGTCGGTTCCCGAGATAAAGACGCTGACCTGACGGTAGACCCCGGCGTTGTCTTCGTCAAGGAGAGCATAGAAGAGCCTGTGGAGTTTTAATATCTGCTCCTCTGAAAGCGGAGTGTTGCGGTCTCTTGCTAAGGTCAGCATGAAGTCGTAGGCCTTTGCGTGGCCGGTCGCCTCATAGTAGTCTCTTATAGGCTTGCCCCCTACCGTCAGTCCATCTTCAAGCAGCACCTTCGTTTCGGTGATGGTCAGCGTGTTACCCTCCAGAGCATTGCTAGAGAAGGTAAGCCCTATCTTGAAATACTCGTCGAGGTTCTTGGCCTCGCGTGCACTTGACGGACGTGCAGCTGCAATCTTATCTCTATAGCGGTTGGCTTTCTCATAAAGCAACGCAATGCCTCGGTCATATGTCACCCGCAAACACACCCTTTCGTGATCTACCGTTCAATCTTCATCCCAGTAGCCAATAGCCCAATCCTTGACGGCGTTGAATCGCTCCATGTTCCGTGGCTCAATGTCCAGCCCCTCAAAACTTTCACCGTTCATAAAGTAGTAAGAGCCTAGCCCCTCAATAAACGATTGCTCATCAATGTTGTCATAATCAGCCAGCATGTCATTAATCGTTTGATTGATTGACGTGCAGGCTATGCCGCCAAAGTGGACAACCTCAATCCCATCGAACGTATCGACGACAAAGTAGTTGATGTTCTCGTACTTCCCTCGATCCAAGGAATACACATCAATTTGTTTTTCGTTAAGGTAGCCAGGGAATAACCCATGACACTCCAAAGCAGAAGTGCGGCACAAAACAACGTTTTCACCCCGCAACACATCTAGCAGCCATGCTCTATGCGTTGCGTAATTGCCACTGCAAGCCGTGGCTACCTGCCTACCTCTACTTGCTCCTTCGCTTAGCTGCGAGGGCGAGTGCTCGCCAAGAACCTTAAGCACGGGAGTGCACGCCCTTTCTTTGAATCGCCATGCGGCATCGTGCGATATGCTCTACATTCTGAATTTGTCAGAGGCGCGCTGGAGTTCGGCAGCTAACTCGCTAAGCTGTTGAGCCGTCGTTGCGCTTTCTTGGGAAGACGCCGCAACCTGATGCGTAATCCCGCCAAAGTTGTCCATGGAAGAAGCTACCTCGTTGGCCGCAGCAGCCTGCTCTTCGCTAGCAGCCGATATACCTTCGATTGTCATGGCGATATCGTTAATCCTTGAGGTTATATTAGCCAAGGCCTCCTGCGCCCCTTTGGCCCCCTCTGCACCTTCGGTGCTTAGCGCAATTGCACTGTCGATCTTCTTTAATACAGTGCCCGTTAGATCTCTAATCTCGCGAGTTGACTGGCGGCTTTGTTCAGCTAAGTTGCGCACGGCATCGGCGACAACCGCGAAGCCCCGCCCGTGCTCGCCAGCTCTCGCGGCTTCAATCGCCGCGTTAAGCGCCAACAGATTTGTCTGGTCGGCAATGTCGTTGATTACAGCTGCCATGCCCCCGATCTGAGTCGAAACTGTCGAAAGGCTAAGCACGCTCTCCTGTACGGTCTTTAGAGTGTCAATTGCCTTGGTAATCTTCACTGTTCCGTCCTGTGCCGCATCCCTTGCCGTGATTCCTGACGAAGCGGCGCTCTGAGCATTAGCCGCAATCTCCTGCGTCGCGCCCGCGAGATGCTCTAGTGTCTGCGAAATCTCCTTGCTGATTCCGACTTGGCTGTTGTTCCCCACGGCTACTTCCTTGATAGAGCCGTTGAGGCCTTGCGCTTCAGTGGCCACTGCCGTACTCGCTTTTTGCACTGCGGCCACCAGCCCGCGCAGATTAGCGATAGTAGAACAAAGCGCCCGAGACAGATCCCCAATCTCACTCTTGTCGCGCAGCGGCTCATAACTTGAAGAAAGATCCCCGTTGGCGAGCTTCCCGACCTCGCTCTTGATTCGGATCATTGGTTTAACTATCCCAAAGTACACATACGCAATAACTGCTGCCAGCATAAGAATGCTAAGAAACACGTTAAAAATCGTCGCACGGTTAGCGGCAGTTGCCGAGGCCAGCAAGCTAGCTAAAGCTTGGTCGGAGGCACCTTTTAGTTCGGTATTAATGAGATGCATCCTCTCAACTATTCTCTCTCCAAGAGGAATATACTCAGCAAGCAACAGCGCGGTGGCCGCACGCGAGTTACGGGCACGGCTGTGATTTAGGATGCGGCCACCAACTTCATAAAACGCTTCGAGTTCTGCCCTTAAGCTACTGACGATACCTGCAAGCGCAGGTGTGGAAGCGTTCTCCTCAAGAGCCTGCACATGGCTCTCCAGCTGTCTAGTGAGTTCTGCAATCCGCTTTTCGTAGAAAGTATATCTTTGCGGGTCTAATATTGAGTCGCGCATATCGACCTTTATCTGTTTAAAGACCATGCTCGCATTCTGTAAAGCCCGCAGTTCTGATAAGTTCCTAGCTATTGTCAGCCGAGACGCGGCGTCCTCCCCACCAATGACTGTTACGCGATAATAGGCAACCGTGGCAACCATAGCTGTTATAACAAGCGCAATCAGAGCAAGGGTTGTGACAATTGAGTTCCTCATGTCGTTCTCCTCCCATCGTGGGTAACATCAGCGTAGACTGAGTTGAAACAGCGGACAGGGCACGGGTTCCAAGTGGAGCTGCCCCTTGATCGGCAACCGCAATGGTGTTATTTTAGGGCGGTGCTCTACAATTTGTCGGCCACAACACTATCTGCCGTGAAAATGTGTAGAATGGGGTGTGTCGCCGAGATAGTGAAAGGTAGCGTCGGGGTCTAAACGTAATGCGCTCATCGCTGTGCTTGGTATGTCTACGCTCAAAAAACTGTGGTCAAAGTCGTCACATCGGCATACATCATGTACTCACTCCTTGTGCATCCTGCACGTGTCGACCGGCTTAAACAGTAAGCTCGCTGTAGATTGCGGCAAATCGCGGGGCAAGGGCTGCAAAAGCTGCTAACACGCGTGGGTCAAAATGCTCGGGGCTTGTTCTGCCGTCACCTTTAGTTATGATGCGAACCGCATCGTCGTGTGAAAGGGGTTTCTTATAAGGGCGCTTGCTGCGCAAGGCGTCATACTGGTCCGCTATGGCTAAGATTCGCCCCTCAAAGGGAATTTCTTCGCCCCTAAGACCATTAGGGTACCCACTCCCATCCCACCGCTCGTGGTGGGTGAGGGCCAAAGACGCCGCCATCGCTAGCCGAGAGTGATCTCCCACAATTTTCGCGCCGTACAAGGTATGCTGGCGCATCTCGGCGCGCTCAGCATCATTTAACGGCCCAGGCTTACGCAGAATGTCAGGGTGGACGTGAATTTTGCCTACGTCGTGTAGCGGGGCTTGTAACCTTATGTCGGTTACGAAACTAGCAGGAGCACCGAGTTCTTCCGCCAAGAGAGCGCAGTAACTACCGAGCCGCAGGATGTGTTCTCCTGTATCGTCGTCGTTCGCTTCGGCTGCGCGTGCCAGTGCATGCACCGTGTAAACGAACGCATTCTCGGTGTCCTGCAACTGCCGAGAGAGTGAAGAGATGAACACTATCTGTCGCACGGCGTTTTCTAGCACAATGACGTCATGAGGGGTTGTCTCACGCCCGTAACCTAGCGCAAACACTGCTAACTCGCGGTCGATATGGTAGACATAATTGTCGCAGGCCACACCGTTATCTTTTAGCTGTGCACACAAGGGCGAGTCCTGCAGTGTTACAGGGGGTGAATTACTGTACCCGGCTTGTCCCGTATGCTCATCCAAGAAGGGGTCGCCCGACGAGCCTAGATGAAGCTCTGTGCGGCTTACGCTGCCGTTAACAGCATGGTAACTAAACCAACGGCGCTCCCCACTACCCTCGCCGAGGCATAGAAGCATGACGGTGGGACTATATAAGTCACCAGGGCTACGCCTAATTAACTGGCTCACTAGCTTATCAATGGCAGTTAGATAATCAAAAGACAGTGGGTTTAAAGACCGTACTACATTCTCTCCTAACAAAGTTAGTGAGTTAACACTCTCGTAGGCATGAACCAACTGGTCGTTTAGCGCCTTTACCCGGAGCAACACCTTAACTCGCGCTAACACCTCTGCGTAATCGAAGGGTTTGGAGATGAAGTCGTCCGCTCCAGCCTCTATGCCCTTAATCCTTGCGTCACGCGCTGTTAAAGCAGTGAGGAGGATAATAGGGATATGGCGGAAGACCTCATTTTGCTTAAGTAACGTGCAGACTTCGTAGCCGTTCATTCCCGGCATCATCACGTCTAGTAGGATAAGGTCAATCCGCACGCGAGCAACTTTGTCTAAAGCCGCAGACCCGCTAGATACTAGCAGCACCTCATACCCTGCGGAACTAAGTGTAAATTCTAAGAGTTTTAAGTTCTGCGGCTCATCGTCAACGCACAATACAACGGGCTTAACCCACAAGCAAATCCCTCCTCAGCCCATAAGTTGTTTAAGCAACTGCGGTAGCTCCCGTGTGTCAATCGGTTTAGAGATGTAGTAGTCAGCGCCTTCCGCTAGGAACTTTTCCTTGTCACCCCTCATTGCTGACGAAGTAAGCGCCACAATCTTGATTCTTGCTGTCTCCACTGCTGCTTTAAGGGTTCTTAGCGCAGTCACGCCGTCCATACCCGGCATTTGAATGTCTAGTAAGATTAGATCGGGACGGTGCGCCTTGGCCATGGCAATGCCCTCGGCTCCGTCCTTCGCCTCTATGGTATCGAAGCCGTGAAAGCGCAAGAGATCGCGGAGCAATGTCATGTTGTTCTCGTTGTCGTCGACAATTAACACCTTCATAAGCATCGTCTCCTCACTTATTGCGTAAGCGACTTAACGGGCAGGACAAAAGTAAATGTGCTGCCCCTGCCCGGCTCGCTTTGCAGCCAAATGGCCCCGCCATGCATCTCCACAAGTTTCTTGGTAAGTGCGAGCCCAAGACCCGTCCCCGATACATTCTTACTCAGGCCGGATTTAAGTTGTGAAAACGGCTGGAAAAGCTTCGCCTGATCTGCCGCGCTAATGCCTATCCCCGTGTCAGTTACCGCGATTTCAACGTAATCGCCCGCGGCGAGCTCGGCTAACTCGCTGCCAGCGAAGCGCTGCGCTTTGACAGTCACAGCCCCTCCTTCCGGAGTGAACTTCACGGCGTTGCTCAAGAGATTGAGCGCGATTTGCCGAAACCTACGCTCGTCAGCAAGAATGTCAATGTCGGCGTCTGGAGTAACAACAAGCGTCAGGCTGAGGCGGCGCGCTTCTGCTTTATCGGTTAGACTGGCTACCGCACCTTCTAGTGCAGAGCGGAGCGGGAAAGGCGACACCTCCAGTTCTGCCTTGCCTGCCTCTATTTTAGCCACATCTAAGATGTCGTTAATGAGGGCCAAGAGGTGGTTCCCGCTAGCTAGTACATACCCGATGTACTCTTTTTGCTTGTCGTTGAGCTCACCGGTCAGGCCATCCTCTAAGATTTGCGAGAAGCCAATGATAGAATTAAGCGGAGTCCTTAGCTCGTGCGACATGCTGGCAAGAAAGTCTGACTTAGCGTCTGAGGCTACGGCTAGTTGCTGGTTGAGAATCGTCATGTCCTCGTTCAATGCCGCAAGGTCGCGTGTGTGTGCTCGCAATTGCAGGGAGATGACTTTCTCTGCCTCTAGTTGTAGTGCCCAACGGTAACCGCCATACCCGCCGAGCATCACGGCCAACAAAGTAATCGGCAGCAGCCAGCCAAGCGTTTCCCGAAGTGGCGCCGTCAGTACCCGCAGAGGGATGTCAACCAGTATGCCCCAGCCATGGGCACCGATGGCCCGATAGCCGGTGTAGGTGGGCTGCTTAGTTTCAGGGTCAACAGTCTCCATAAAACCGCTCTCCCTTTGCATCAGGCGCTGCACCACAGGCAAGGTAGAGATATCTAGCGGGCCGGCCAAAATGTTTGCGACAGACGAATACACCAACCGCCCTCGGCTGTCGACGACGGTGATGTCCCCCTCTGGCATGACGATTACCGAAGTAGTTGGCGTGAGGTTGGATGTTTAGGACGCCGAGAGGCGTGCCCTCATAAATTAGCGGCACCGAAATGGTAAAAACGTAGCGCTGCGGCGGCGAGACGCGCATAAAGAACTCAGACACATGCGGCTCCCAAGTCTGGCTTACCTTCACAAAGTAGTCGCGGTGGGAGAAGTCCATACCAAGGGTCTCGGGTGTTAAGGGATAGTTGGCGACCTGGATGCCACGCGTGTTAACGATGGTTACGCGCTCTATTTGCGCGAGGTGCTCTACAAAAAACTCTAAGTGGCTTTGCACAGTGGTCATATTTCCTTGCTTCAACATAGACAAAAGGTGTGGTCGCGCGGCAAACATTTCGCCAATAGCTAAGTCGCGCGCTAAGGCAGACTCTACCCGCTCCTCGACGTTTATCACCGTCATCTCTACTTTGCTCCGCAACAACCCGCCAACGTTGTCGGTAAAGGTCAACACAAACAACAGCGCCAATGCGCCAACTAGGAAGCTAGGCGCAAGTATGCCAAATAGAATTGGCCTAAGTCGTGTGACATCTTGTCTTGCTGGCATGGTATTCACCACCGTTCGTTTTGTAATAGAATATTCCAAATTACTTAGTGGTGTCAATGTGGCCATTACCCCTAGATCGACCGATTGTCATCCGACATAGTGGGGGTATTGCCTGCTACTGTCGGGTCTCAGGAGGAACATAGCGATATTACTGATTTTGACGAGCGCCTATGACTCCATTGAACGAACAAGGTTACGTAAAGTCGCACCCAGATTGTAAGCCATAAAAGTGGGAGAAGCCAAATGCTTCTCCCGCACTCTTGACGATCCTGCAAAGTCGGACTACTAAGTCAACGTTCCGCACTCACCCATGTAGTTTCATCGAGGGGGATCAGTTCTCTGGCTTCTATTCGCCACCTCCTTCTGTATCCTCTGCGGAGTCCGCTTGATCCTTTGCTTTATCAGCGTCTTTATCACTAACGCCAAGGCGCTCCCCTAAGGTATCTAGCGAAGGATCCGCTTTTATAGCTGCTTGGATTTTGGCTATAGCCTCGGCTTCTGTCTGGCCTGCCTCTACCATGTCAATTGCGGCTGCAACAACGGTGGTCACTTCCAGAAGCGCGGGATCCGCCTTCATAGCCTCGGCAAGTAGGCTCTTGGCTACGTCGGGGGTCAAGCCTGCTTCGACCATGTCAATGTATGCTGCCGCTACCGTGGTCAGCTCAGCCAGCATGGTCTCCTGTGTAACGCCGTTCCTGAGCGCCTCTTCCATGAATTTTAAGAGATGCTCCGGATTGCCGCCAGCTTCGTGCACGTCTATGAGTGCGGCGGCAATTGTAGACAACTCGTCGAGTTCGCTGTCTAAAGCCAGTGCTCTACGCAAGAAGGCTAGGGCGTGCTCTTCGTTTAGACCTGCCTCGATCATATCGGTCATGGCAGCGACAACGGTGTGTAGCTCTTCCTCAAACTTGGTTTTGTCGACTAGTCCCTGCTCCGCTAGCGTGAGAATTTCGCGGATTACTGCTTCGGAGACATTCATCTCCGCCAAGTCTGCATAAGCCTCAAGCAGGTACCTGTTGCCCTTCCATAACTCAAACATCTCCTTGGAGATGACCGCAGCCTTGACTTCTGTGTTGAGATTAGCAGCTAGTAAACTTGCGCTGATCGACTCTTTAGCTCTTGTGGCCAGCTCTTTTAGCATTTGCACATCCACTCCGACAGTCGCAGGGCGCAACAAGAACACAAACTCCATATTAGGTGCAACTAACCCAAGCGCTATGGTCTTTTCTGTTACCAGTTTCAATGCCTCGGTGAGGTCACGACCTGCGAGCCTAAGGTCACTCATTACCTGTTTTGCATCCTCGCTCAATGCCACCACATTTATAACCTGGTTGTCACGATCAACGGCAAACTCAAACTGCGGATTAACCTGCAGAGTGGCGTAAGCCTTAGTCTCAGGGCGGAGAAAAGACATCGCGGCAAATACCACAACGGCAACCAGCGCCACAACAGCAACCACCAACACTAAATTTCTTTTCATAAGTTTCCATTACCTCCTTCATAATTCCTTAGTAACTATGTCTGTATGCCCTGCAACCTGACCCTGTAAGCTACGCCCATCTCTGCACAGTTACATTGTCACTACTATAATGCCTACCCGACTAAAAGGTTGCATTGATGAAGAAAGTAGCCGCAAAGTCTTCGTTCGCTCCACCACTAGAGCCAATTTTAAATCAAGTGGCATCTGTTATGGCCCTGGATACCCTGTAAGGTCTGCGTCCCGCGCTTCCCTTCGTGCGCCGCGGCTGACGCTGTAATTGCAGTAGCCAAGCATGGCCATACGAGTAGCATTGGTGGCGTTCTACAATTCGTCAACAGCAGTGCTAATCTCCTTCAAGATGCGTAAACGATTTGTGTCGTGGAGATGGTTTAGAGCAACGGCGGGGGCGAACGCAATGCGTTCATCACTTAGTAGTAGAAGCAGTACCTAATTGCCACTCTAAAACTCCTAAGGCTCACCTCTGACATTATGCAGGCAGGCAGCAATCTAAAGGGGTATATATGTTGATCCCAGTAGCAATACAGCTATCCCGCAACGGGATAGCTGTCCGTGTTATGTTGCTGTTAATGGAATCATGGAAAGATGCTCCACAAGGCGTGTGGTTTGCCAAATCTTTAAGGAGCCCTCCAAAGTCGACAAATCACATTTCCGGCATTATTCCGTAGGACTGCAAGATCCCCGCTGTTGCTCCACATATAAGATCTAGTCCAGACCAGCTGCCCTGGGCCTGCAGTAGCCCTAGATCCGCTGACGACCCTAATGCTTCCTCCCGCCGGAACAACAGTTCCGCGGGGGAAAGTATATGTTTGATCGCCGATATCACTAAACAGCACCCAGCGAGAAATATCCCTGCTCGTCGAGCCTTGGTTTGTAACGGTTACCACCTCAGCAATTAAATCCAGCGAGGCAACCACCATTCCGGTCGGTGCAACGAGTGACCAAATTCCTCTCCTTAGGGTGCGCGCCTCTCGCTCAAAGCTGTTAACAAACGGGCCGATGTACTTGATGTTAGGCTCTATGGCTAGTATCTCCGCATATCCCCGCAGCAGTATCTCCGCTTGGAACATTTTGGCCCTAATCTCTGCTTCAGTCGTGTTTAGTGGTTGTTCGACCCAAACATATGCCAGCAAACGGTCAAAAGCATCACGTGACCTGGCGCCGATTTCGAGGAAAACGGTTCTTCCACCTAGGCGCGTTTGGGCGAGCGCTGTCGCCTCTGCACTAAAGGGTTCCGCTGGATTTCCATCCCTAGCTACTTCGGGGGTATCAATACCTATCATACGTACGGTCTCTTCGACGCCGGTAGAAAGACGCACCCGGATGGTGTCACCGTCAAATACACTGATTACCTGGGCAGAGACGGTGCTTGGCGCAGTAGCAAAAGCGCGAGACATTGGCACCAGAGCAGGATACAATAGACTCAGGGACACGATAAAGGCGAGAATCGCGATGACTGGTTTCCGCACAAAACTACCTCCTTTGTCCTATGTTTTCCATGACCCAGAGGTATTATATTGGAGGCTTCACTACGATACAATTAAATCAAAGTTTTGGTGGTGTAAAACTATTGCTCGGCAAAGGGTTTGAGAGGGTTGCGAGACTATGCGTCAACCTTTGCTGAGCGCAGTAATCACCTCAAGAAACATCGCCACTCCACTTTTATGGGGCGTGGCGATGAAGGCAGGTTTACTTTCCCAGAGCGAGAATTGAAAATCGCGGGCTCCTCCAACTATTCACGGAGAGCCTGATATGTAATTTGGTCTACCGCCGACTCACATTAAACCAATACCCGCCAGACCCTGCATGCGAGTTTACTCTCAGGGTATAGGTACCGGTTACACTAGGCTGAAACCGAATGGTTTCTTGACGATTGGTACCGGTAGAGGAGGCCACCACCGTCCCGCTTGGATTGAGCAAGCGTATATCAAAGTCGACGGAGGTAGACCAATTTGAGTGGATAAACGTGATAGCAATCGGCGCAGTTGTGGCTGTCACGCTAAAGGTATGGTTTTGCGTTGCGCCAGTGCCAGAGAGTGTACCGGATCCGAAACCAATAGACAGATTATCGGAAAAGCTCCCTGAGGTAAATCCTCCCGCTTGTCGGATAGCGTTAAAGGGAAGGGTGGTACCCGAGCCAAAGTCGTTATCCATACCAGACGGTCCGAAGTCTCTCAGGTTGCCGGGTGCGTAGAGAATATTTTTTATACCGCTGTCAGTCAAAGAGTTGTTGGCGTCAAGCATGAGCCCTATGACTCCCGCGATAAAGGGAGCGGCCATGGAAGTGCCACTCTGGCTAACATACCCTGTCGAGCTTGTGTGAGAGGGAGCATTGATGTTAGCGCCAGGTGCGGTGATGTTTGGCTTAATACGATTGTCTGCTGTGGGTCCTCTGCTAGAGAAGGCTGCCAGTGCCCACCCTCTGTCGCCCGGGGCATGGAGAGCACCCACTGTAATCGCATTAGCGGCTGCAGCCGGGGAACCTATTGTGCGAACTGCAGGACCTGAATTGCCTGCCGCGACAACCATGGTAATGCCGTTGTTGACCGCATTGTTTACGGCTTGAGATAAGCTGTCGGTTCCGTCTGACGAACCAGAAGAACCTAGGCTCATGTTGCCGATACGAATATTAAAAGTGGTTCTGTTGTTAATCATCCAATTGACGCCGTTAATAATCTGCGTTGTGGTACCAGACCCATGCTGATTAAGCACCTTAATTCCGACCAGCGCGGCACCAGGCGCGACACCTATGTCAACGTTGTTGCCCTCTCCCGTGCCGGCGGCAATTCCGGCCACATGCGTTCCATGGCCTTGATCATCGTAAGCCGTTGTCCGGCCATTGATGGCATCGAACCAGCCGATGACCTTGCCACCGTCTAGGTCAACATGACCCGCATGGATACCGGTATCAAGAATGGCAATCACGACATCATTTCTGGAATAGGTAAGCCGATTGCCATCGCGATCGCCGCACACAGCATATGTACTACGTGCAGCTTGAACACCGGTCCACGTTGTGGCAGATCCCAAGCCGAGAGCATGGTATGTGCGCTCCAAGTCAATTCTTTGAATAAAAGGATGTCTGGCCATGGCTCTAATGCGCCCCGGTGTCATTTCCACCGCAAAGCCTTGAATGGCATGTTCCCAGCGACCCTTCAGTTCAGCAGCACCGAGCGAGAGGTCGTGCAATACTTCGTCCTGAGGGGCTCTGTCGAGAACAACAATAACGGATATTTTTTCCCCAGGCTTTGTCTTAGCAAGTGCGTCATCAAGATCGTCTGAAAGTTTGTTGCCATCGAGATCGCCGTAGAAGGGGACATCCTCTTCAACGATGTGAACTTTGGCGCCTGATGTGACTACCAACGAAAAAATGCAAACTACGGTTAATAAGATAGCCAATAATTTACGTGACATGATCACAACTCCTTCTGCTTACTTTCAATTGCCTAGCATTTGTCGACAGTTTATTAGACAGACGAGTTAGCCAGATTTTGTACAGAAGATGCTCACCCCCTTTAGGCGGACCAACTAGGTTGCTCAGTGTCGCCCGTAGCCCTGCCCACTATGCCTAGGCTCATGGATTACCATCTTTGAGTCCGACACAAACTAGGCTTTGCTTCCCATCTGTCCGATACTCGTACGTATCCTTTCCGTGGACCAAAATTACCACGTAGCCTGCTGTGAGCACTTGGGCGTATAGGCAGCCGGGCTCTGGACAACCGAGACTGGTATCGGGCCACGTGCCTGGGATCACCCTCTGCAGGGTGATTTCACTTGGATTAACTTTTAGGCGGTTTGCCAGATGCGCCCCTGCCCGACGGGCCGCTTGGACAGCTACAGTACGCTCGCGCGGCTTGAGATCGCCGAGCGCGCCGTCCACTACGCTACCAGAGTCGTTAGACACGCTACCTTGCTCCCACCGCACGAGCTGCATTGATACGACCGCCAATAGGCTGGTCGGTAACAATCGGATCAACCGTCGCTTGGATTCGGTCGCGCACCGCAGTGTTACTCGTGCCCCATCCGGTAGTCCAAACCAGTCCTGCTAATCCAGCGACAAAAGGTGCAGCCATTGAAGTACCGCTTTTTGTGGCATACTGGTCAGTTCTTCCGACGCGAGGAGTTGTGGACAGGATATCTACGCCGGGGGCTGCTACATCGACCCAAGTGCCAAAGTTAGAGAAGGATGCACGGGCATCATTCTGGTCTGTAGCGCCTACGGCAATAACGTTGGCATAGGCAGCCGGATATGTAAGGGTGCTGGTATTGCTATTGCCTGCGGCAGCCACTATGACTGCTCCCCGCCCCCACGCATGATTTACTGCATTTTCGAGCGTAGTAGAGTGACTTGTGCCGCCAAGACTCAGATTGATGACGCGCGCGCCGTTATCTGCTGCCCAGATGATGCCATTGGCGACAGATGACCACGTTCCGCTGCCGTTATCCCCAAGCACTTTGCCGTTCATCAGCACCGAGTCGAATCCTAGCCCTGCGATGCCCCTGAGGTTGTTCGTGACAGCAGCAGCAATGCCAGCTACGTGGGTGCCGTGACCATTCCGGTCGTTTACCGTGTTACTGGTGGAGAAATTCCGCGCGGCAACCACCTTAGGGCTGATATCGCCGTGATTTGCGTCAATCCCCGTGTCGAGAATAGCTATCCGTATCGTGGAATTACTGCGGGTTACACCCCAGGCCAATGTAGCTTCCACCCTAGAAAGACCCCATTGATTAGGCAACATCGGATCGTTAGGCGTAAAACCTAGAGCATGTACAATGCCGTCCACTTCCGCGAAAAGCACATTGGGGTTAGACCTATATCTGGCCACCGCGCGGAGTTCGTCTCCTGCGGGCACACGCACCACTTGGACACCGATCCTGTCAATAACCTCGCGCACTTGTCCGTTGTTGGACGCATGTACCGAGGCAACATCAAGTGCGGGAGTCCCTGGACGGAACCCGACGAGAATTTGGCCTAGGGCAAAGTCCGTCGTCGATAATGCTTCCACTTGTGGCGAGACCCCTGCGGATCCAATGAGACCTAGAACTAACACTAGCACCATAGACACCGCGATAGCCTTGACCTGCAATTTCGTAATCATTAGCTTGTTCCTCCTTGTAATCACGTATTACGTCTTTGTGATCTTCCTGAGCACTAGGAAAACAATCACCACCTTTCCGTTAGATGATTTTCAGAAGGCTACTCTGTAGCAACTACCAGTTACTTAGGCGCTACCAAGCACCGTTACTTCCTCAAAGACTTTCAGTAAAGGGTGACCCCGCAAAAATGTTTGGGTCAAGATTCAGCTAATTCATTCTAGACAGATTATAAGGTTGTGTTAACCGAAAAGCAAGCTTGGCCAAGTTGCAGCGCAGAACATTTCTCCTTACCCCCATTGACCGCGAATGGCGCCGTCGGTTTGGGACAGGCTAATCGCACGGCCCCATAAATGGAATACCCCATCTTAAGAGATGGGGTATTTCTTGTGTTCTTCGTATAGGCTTGCCCCCCTACCGTCAGCCCGTCTTCAAGCAGCACCTTAGTTTCGGTGATGGTCAGCGTGTTGCCCTCCAGAGCATTGCTAGAGAAGGTAAGCCCTATCTTGAAATACTCGTCAAGGTTCTTGGCCTCGCGTGCGCTTAACGGACATGCTGCTGCAATCTTGTCTTTGTAGCGGTCGGCCTTCACATAGAGCAACTTAAGGCCTCGGTGCTCTATCGCCGCATCTCACACCCTTCCAAAAGTTGCCCAGGGCAACAGCTGCCTCGTTGCCCGCACCAGTCCGCTCTTCGCCGGGAGAGCGCCAGGAGGCCGCCCCCGTTTGTTCTCGCCGCTAGCGATCTGCCGCTCGCTTCTTTGGATGTCTATCGCCTTTGGCCCAAGCATGATCCCGGCTATTCCACACTAAGTCCTCTGAGGATCGTTCTATAAATGCCCGCAGAAAACTTGCCATGTATGAGTAGATTTCCTCAAAAGTGGGCTTACCCCTTATGCGCTGCAACCTGTTATAGGCATGTTCAAGCTCTGTCTTGCGGTTTAAAAACTCGCTAAAGGGCGATAAAGTGCGTCCTTCCTTTCCACAAGTATCGATAATGTCTGACACCTTTATTTCAACACAATGAGACAAGGCATAGACGTCTATAAAATCCTTTGCACGCCTAAAGATCTTGTTGCCTGAAAGCACCGAAATTTTGTCAGCTAAGATTTCGTTAACCATGACTCCCTCAAACTTAACGTCATTAACACAGTAAACAGCGTGCTTGGTGCCGGGTTTGACCTTAATGTCTATGGTGGCATAACGGACGTTGGTCTCTGTATCAGTCACCCCTAAGCACGCGGATTGCATTTCTGTATAGTCCTGGATGGAAGCGACCTTAAAACTACTCATCTCGTCATGCAGCACTTGATTGATCGCTGAAACCAACGTATCCATTGCAGGCGGGTTGCTGACCCAGTTAGCATCAATGTCATGCGTTTCTCTCTCAAGTAAATTAAAGCCGCGTTCACTCATAATTGCCTTAACAACCAAAGCGCCCTTAAACACTAACGGAAGACCCGCCTTATAGAATGCCCCCATCATCTGGTACAGCACTGCTTCGCGCTCCGTCATCATCACTCCTCCTTGTACCCAACAGCCCAGTCCTTTATAGAGCCGAAGCGCGCCATATTCTGTGGGGAAATATCTAGCCCGTCGAAGCTCTTGTTATGCGTTACATAGTAGTACCACAACGCCTCTATAAGCGATTGTTCATCAATGTTATCGAAGTCGGCAAGCATGTCATTGACCGTCTGGTTTACTGAGGTGCAAACCAAGTCGTCAAAGCGAACGGTCTCTATCCCCTCAAAACTCTCAACAACATGGTAATTGATGTTTGAGTACTCTCCCTTGTCCAAGGCATAAACATCAATCTGACTTTCGTTTAGGTAGCCAAGAAAGAGCTGGTGGCACTCTAGGGCAGATGTGTAACATAGGATAACGTTTTGTCCCCTTAACGCATCTCTAAACCACTCTCTGTTTGACAGGTAATTTCCACTGCCGACGGTTTCCACAGAACCCCGCCCCCTCGTCCTTCATTTTATGGCAACTCACCAACCGCCGCACTCATCTCCTTCAAGGTGCGCAGAGAGTTAGTACCGTGAAGATAGTGCAAAGCAACATCGGGGAAAGAACGCAACGCACTCATCACTTTATAGTAGAACCCGTGCGAGACATAGCCGGAGTGGACAAACACAACGTCTGCCCCCGCGAAGAGCTGCGGGTCGAAGTTCAGGACATCAGTATGTATGAACGTGAAGTGCGGCAGAAGCGTCTTAATCCGCTGTTGCCACCGTTCGTGGCCGCCGGCAATAAGGCCCCTCACCCCTCGCAACTTAGCCAGATAGGGCGCCGGGTCTGTTTCGGGAGACATGGCTACGACATTGGTCTCTGTGGAGAGATCAAAGAACAGCTCGCGCAAGGCAGCCATTTCCCGCCGATCGGCCTCAACCTGCGCCTTTAACTGGCCCATTTCCGCACCCAGTTGATAAATAGCGTCTCTGCTCTCAGCCCGAGCACGGTCATACTCAGAGTACGCGAGTTTCTGCAGATGCACGTTTTGCTCCCGTAGGGCGACGTTTTCCTGTACCAATCGCGCATGTTCTTCCCTCAGCATTGAGACATCTTGAGTGAGGCTGTTCAGTTCAGGGTAGAGCACTTCTGCGGTATTAGCCCAAAACGTCTGCTTCACTTGCTTATAGGCCATCACCAACCGCTTTATGTAGATCGCGGCCACCGTAAACTCCACAAGACGAGCATTCTCACCCGAAGCCGCCAACCCTAAAGAATCCGCGGTGAAACACATGTTATAGATGGCCGCTATTTCGTCTAGGCCGTCCTCGTCTAATAAAGCATCATCCAGAATAGCCTCCGCCACGCCCTCGCCATCGAAAAGGAACTCGAAGGCGTCTCTCCATGTCACGGCTAGACGATCATCCATCTCGTATAGAATGCGGGCCCCCAGCCGAGGCGAGATCCCCGCTTTTCGCCGCACGTCTTTAGCAACGCGCTTCGCCGCCTGTCGCTCTTTACCGCTAAGCTGACCGTAGTCAAAACGTCGTTCGCCCGCCGCATGCTTAAGGCGCCCGTGTAGTATTTGAATGAGACCTGAGGTTATGGAGTCGGTGGCCATAGGCTTGCCCAGCAGCTGACCGAGCGCCAACACAACGACAGCACAGCCGTTAAATTCATCGTCATTCAACAGTTCTCGCTCCGCAGCAGGAATCGCATCTGAGACGATCGTAGCACTAACGACTGGCGCACGAAATACAGCCTTAGCGACCCGCGGCCACCCCTTGCGAAATAACGCGGTTAACTGCGGAGCATCCATCCCCGCGAGAAGTCCTAATGCCCGCCTAGCGTACATTTCGGTCGTTAGGCTGGCCGATGTTACTATCACGTGAGTGTACCATGGGCTATTCTTTGCGAGTTCAAAGTAACGCAACCTATCCTGCTGGTAAAGAGCATCTATCTCTTTACGAACCCTCTTGTTGGTTGCTAGGGCCTCCGCCAAGAACGGTGTGAGGTCGACATCCACCCGAACTAGCTCTCTCCGTGAATCTGCTGTTCCGTTTTCTATCACACACCCACCCCTTTTAATAGCACCGTTGCATTAATCCCGCTGAACCTTATGGATAACCACCGGGCCGTCGACCTCATTATATTTAACGGGGATCGGCGGCAGCCAACGTAGCACTAGCTTACGCTCGCCTGTTTTTGGCCCCGTCCAGAAATGGTGCCAGTGCGCCCGCCTGACATGAGGCCGCGGCCCGTGGCGGAAGCCGTCCTTTCGCATAGCAGACTCAGCGCCGTCATCCTGCTGTTGTGCATGCTCGTTGCGGTACCTGCGGATGCCAGCTCCGATACGCTCGCCAACCGTCCAGAGACGCACATCCCTCGGCACATCAACCTGACCGCTCATCCGGGTACGGGTGGATGGGTGCTCGGGTCTGACTGGCATATCGGCGTTGTCGGCGCAGAGGTACAGTAGCAGCTGCAACAATGGGACTATCGCATCTGCATGCGTCTTCTCGAACTGCGGGAAGGCGCCAGCATGTTTCTCTGCCTCAACCCGCATCCTCCGCATGCCCTCTTCGAGCGTCCAGTCGCCTAGATGCAGCGCGAGAGCGATATTTGGTCGCTCCTCAGGCACTATAAGCAGGCGGAGCTCAATCCTGCCGTCGTTAGCATCCCATTCAAGGTGAGCGAAAAAGCCCTCTGTGCGCACATCCAAGAAAGGCAGGCCATATGTTTCGATGTACACACACCACTCCGGTAATCGCTTAAACGCCTCACAGGGCAGTCGGCTTTCAAGGGGCTGAGCAACCAATGAGTTGAACAAGTCAGCATCGAAGCGGTATACGCCCTGCGAAACACGCCATGCGGCAAGCGCCGTGATAGATGCGGGGCTTAACAGTGGGTCGAATAGATTGGCATTAGGCGGCCCCCCGGCAGTGGCAATAGCATACCCGCCAGCGACGGGCAAGTAGCACCACTCTGGCCAGTCGGGAAGTTCTTTCCCTTTTCCTTTGCGGAAGTACTTGATCTGCTCCCAGACAGTAGGCATCCTGCGAGACATCTCAGCGAGGAGCAGTTTCGGTTTAAGGGCTGACGTTCTTTCGGCCACCAAGCGACCCCTCCATTAACGAATCTCCATAGCTCCCAAATTTCTATGATCTGAACTGCGCTCGCTGCACCAAGGCATCTGTGCTATACATACGATAGGTCTGATCAATATGCCTGTAGTAAGCCTCCGCCGAAAACGGTCGCTCCAGTTGACGAAGAATCGCGGCCCTGAACTCGCGAGAAAAGACCGTGGGCAGAGCGACTAGGCGCAGTGCCCTGACAATCCCAGTCTGAGCGTCCACCAATACTATGCTAAGCGCAAGGCCTGTCCCCTCGACTACTTCCTCCGACCAGTCAAAGCGCTTACCCTGACCGTCATACAAGCGAATCGAGAAGGGGCAGTCCGACCACGAACCAAAACCTTCAATGTGATACAAGAACCACAGCAGCACATCCGTCTCATAAAGCGCAAAGCGAAGAGGGCCCTGTCTTGCGGCTTCAACTTCCTTAGCAGACGGGTTGCCAACCGCCAACAACAGCATCGGCCCCGATTCGGTGTATTCGAGGTATGCCCCCTCCTGCATTTTGGTTTGAGTAGGGAAGAATAAGCCACCAACTTCTAACCTGTGCACACGATCACCCTTTACTCTGAGGCTCTTCCTAAAGTATACCGCCCTCTTCCCGCCATTTCAATTTAAGCCCTAGGTTGCCCCCCTTGACAGGGGCCAGAACATAGCCGAGAATTAGGACATCACAGTAAATATCGTCGCTTGTCGGTACGCGACTAACAAATGTCCGGCAGGTAAATAGGAGGCCCCATCCGATGCGATAGGGCCTTTTTTGTTTGCCATCACCCTGCCCGCGGCACCCAGCGACACCCGCGCCGCCAGCTCCCACCGGCCGTCAGCCCCCCTCCTCCCGCCTGTCAATGGACTAGGGAGGGATACCGCAGCCGGCACTTGGCAACCGGCGAGGATATGCTCACCCATTGACAGGCAAACGGCGCTATAATACCCGCAACCCTGCGGCTGAGACCCGCGAAACAGACACCCTGAACAATACAGCCGCAGGGTTCGAGTGAGCGCGGAGCGACCGTTCTCTCGTTCCCCGCAGCCGCAGGCGAGGACTATAAACCACCTTTGCCGTTCCCCCGGACACGATGCCCGAGCCGACGCAGGCCAGAGGCCGTAGCGGACGAAGGGAGCAGGCCAGAGGGTCCGAGCAGAGAGGGCATGGTGTCTCCCCTAGGCACACCGTATCCGTAGCCTGCGGAGGATTGGGTGTGCCAATTGTCTCTCCCAATCCAACCCAAAAAATCGACGCGATATACGCCCATTACAGCCCTCGAAAAACGCTCCGAGGGGTAATCCTACCCCTCTTTTTAGACTATCGATCAACAGCGCCCAAATCCCTCTTCCTTTGCGGCTGCCAGTCTGCATTGTCCTCTTTCGTGTGCCGCTCCCCGCCCTCTAAAGGTGCGTGCTCTTTCTCCAACCTGCCCGTGGCTCTCGCGATCTCAGCTTCGATAGACTCCAGTTCCTTAAGCAGTTCTTCGCGTCTCCGCAGTAGCGCTTCAGTTCCGATACCCTGCTGCACTTCTTTGGGTCTGTTTTCTTCCAGAGCCGCAGCGACGATCTGAATTAAAGACGACATAGACCGTGTGCTCCTGCTGGCGAGGCGTTCTTTGCCGTCGGCGTCCAGCCTGTAGGCCGTGATAGTCGCGTCGCAGACTTCAACCACAAAGCTGCCCACAGGAAGCTTGTGCTCTCGGGCAACACTTAAGAATTCGCCTTGAAAGGCATATCCATCGGTCTTTGTGATGTCGACTGCGTGCACCTGCTTGGCCCAATGCTTGTATTTATTGAGGTGGTATTTTGCTGAAGTCTTGCAGTCGTGGGTATACAGCACGAGTCCATTGCCATAGCGTTCCATTTCGTTTGCCCCCCGTTCTAAAGTTTATATAGGGCACAATTATCGGTCTACCGAGCTCCGGCCCCTCTTCTTTGCCGGCAGAGCTACCGTAGAAGTCTGCGTCCCGCACTCCTCAGCCACATGTACGACTGCCTCCGGCGGCTCAAACCCTTCCCCGTCCCTGTCCGCATCTCGTTCAGGATTCCGTTGCCCTTGAATATACTCTGTGGCTTTCGTCGCCAGAGCTGCTGCAGACACTATCAGGCGAACGTCCTGCTTTATTGCGCCAAGCCAGCCGCCAATATACGAAGCCCTATTTTTTATCTCCCGATCCATCCCCGCATCCGCCATTAGGAAGGCCGCCGCCAGCTCCGCCACCAACTCCTCCTTGCCATAGAGCTCCGACCCGAAAGCCGCCTTCCCCGGCTCGGCAACACTCGGACGATTCAGCCGCGAACCATGACCCGTGCTGTGCGCTAGCTCGTGGAAGAGAGTGGCGTAGTATTCGGCCACCACCGGGAAGTCGCCTATAGGCGGCAAGCTGATATAGTCTTCGCTCGGCGAATAGAAAGCTCGACCTCTCCCGAATCGGACCGGCGGCTTGTCAACGTACCTAGCCAAGATAGCCTCAGCCTCGACCACCGGGTCGTGATCAAACCGGGCACGCGTGCGTGAGTATTACGCCCCAAATTGGGCTAGCGATACGGTCAGTTTGAGCCACCTCCACGGAAGTTTTGAGCCACCGTCTCGGTAGTTGAGAGCCACAGGGCAGCCTTCCCGTTAGAATGGACTTGTTCACTGTGCAGCAGTGAAACGAATTCTAAGGGGGAAGGGATATGACAGACTACC
>JGI24121J20154_1000125_pt1 | contig 24935 bp, 18 predicted proteins | sample Subbio2Aug_QV12A_FD_20154 | JGI IMG/M metagenome (IMG submission 20154)
GGGTCGTTGTTGTTCATTACTCTCCACTCATATCCTCCTGTGGCACTAGCAATATTGGTCCAGTTGATATTTAGTGAAGTTGAAGAAGCTATCGTAGTTGTAATACCTGATGGAGCAGGACATGCTGCTGGTGGTGTTACCGTTAAAGTAAAATCTAATGCCTCACCAAATGAAATGGAGCCACATGCAGTTGGATCTGCTCCAGTACCCCATTGTGCTCTTACTCTCATTCTGTAATTACCTGGTATGGCATTTACAGGGATGGTAATAGAACCTGTTTTAACCAAGTCAGGATTGGTTAAGAAGAAAACTGATTCAGAAGCATCAAAGTTAAAGTCGTTATTCCAGTCTACCCAAATTCTTAATCCATTAGCACCTCCAACAAAGGTATTGCTAAAGTTAAAATTAGCACCAGCTGCCTGCGTTACAGTTTGAGTCGCAGAAAAATTACCATAACCAGTTGGGGATATTACTGCTTTTGAAACTGTAATATTGGTAGCACCACCTGTTGTAGTGAAATTAGAAATATAATCAGAAGTAAAGGCAGAAGAAGGTACACAATAACAACCAGTTGTAGCTGTAGTAAATGACTGTTCTGCACAACCAGTTGCATCACCATTTCCATTAAAAGGAACAATGGTGTAATAATAGGTAGTATTTATTGTTGGAGTATTAAATACAAAGGAAGTTACATTGCCTAAATTTTGTGCATTTGCTAAGTTAGTACCTCCAGGAGTAGTACCAGCAGTAATTTTATATCCATCTGCACCTGAAACAGGATTCCATGTAATTGTTATTGGGAAATTTCCACAACCTGCAGGTTGTGTTGCTTGTACATTAGTTGCACAAACTGGAGGAACAGTAGAAACCACATCCAACAAGAAATCATCAAATGCTAAAGCATAACTTGCTGAACCTCCAGCTGTAATACCTTGGGCAATCAAGTAGACTTGTGAGCCAGTTTGAATTGAACCTGGAAACTCCATTGCATATGAGTACCAACCGTTTGCAGCAACTGCAGCAACTGCAGGAGCATAAGCTGTGGCAGGAGAAGTTTCTGTCCATAATGAAGGATAACTTTGTAGCAATGTAGCACCTGTTAGATTTGGTTGACTGTTGATGTACCAATTTACTCTATCGGATGCATGAGCTGGAGACCTTCTATGATTTTTAAATGTTAATTTTAAGTTTTGAGCAGCATATGCAGACAAATCAATAGCATTTGAAATTAGTAATGCCTCAGAGTTTGTCCAAACCTTATGAACAAAATTACCGTCATTATTAGAGGTAACTTCTCCGTTTTGAGCAGTTGTACCAACTAACCAATTAGTTGTACCACTAACCAAAGATGTTGACCAACAAAGAGGTATAAATCCTATAGCAGTACTGTTAAAATTTTGAGCATAAGGAATTACAGTTTCTGTAGCACATAAAGTAGTAAATGAACCAACTTGCGACCAAACACTGTTTTCAGGTCCTGCACAAACTCCTCTTACATAAAACTGGTAAGTAGTAGCTGGAGTTAAACCGGTTAAAACAAATGGATTGGTTGATGCTGACACAATAGTCCCACTTCCTTGTGTGAATCCTGTTATTCCATATTCTATTTCCCAAGAGGTATTGTTTACACTTGCACTCCATGCCAAAGTAGCTTGGGTTGAAGTAACTCCACTTGTACTTAGTGCTGTTGGATTTGGACATGATGGAATTGGCTCCCATGCTACATTATCAAAAAATACCGATACAGAACCAGCAGCTGATTGGTTTCTGATAGCTAAATAATTTACTCCTGCTGGAACAGTGTTAGGTACTTCATAAAAAATTTCTTGTGCATTAGCTGCAACAATTCCAGGTAAAGTTAAATTAGATAATACCACAAAAGACCCTGGATCATCCGGATTAGTTAAATAACCAATAGAAATTTGTGCGTTGGCTGTAGTTGAAAATGCAGTAAATCTTAAACGATGGGTTCCCGCATTCAAATTGCTTACTCCTGGCATTACCGCTAAACCAAAAGTTGGCGGGGCAGCTGCAAAATTGGATACAATATTATATCTGTTTGAAGGAGACATTGGAGCAACTGAACCGGTAACAACATTGTTAGTAGCAGTATTTCCTAATCTACCCCAGCAATTAGCCAAAGTATTTGCACCTGCAGTTAATGCATCAAAGTTTTCTGAAAAAGTGGTAACCAAATCACACTTGGTTCTAAAATTAAATGGACCTTCCCAAGGACTAACATTATTTGATCCACTATCACAAACCGCTCTCACATAATAGGAGTAATTTGTAGCTCCTGCTAATCCAGTTAACACATAAGGATTATCAAAAATACCTGCAACTAAAGTACCTTCGGTAGCTGGGTTAAATCCGGGTGCTCCATACTTGATGTCCCACTCAAATTCACCAGCATTGCTAACCCATTGCAATTGAGCAGAATTATGTTGAATATTGGTAGCACTTAAAAAAGTTGGATTTAAACAATCCGGAATTGGTTGCCAAATTACATCATCAATATAAATTAAAGAAGTTCCTGTAGCACTTGGTAAATTTCTAAATACCAATCTAGATACTCCTGTTGGAATGCCTGCAGGAAATGCAAAAAGTTCTTCTGCAATAGCTTGTGTAGTTCCTGGAACTGGTATAGACTCTAGTAATACGAAAGTGTTTAAGTCGCTCTCATCAGTAAAATATCCTAAATCAATGTTTCTACCGGTAGTTGTTGCAAATGCTTTAAATCTTAAACGATGGGTTTCAGCTTGTAAATTTGAAACTGGTGGCATCAAAACATAGGCAACAGTAGAGTTGAATACTGCCGACATTTGTAAACGATTTGGTGCAGAAAATGGAGCAGCTGCACTGCCTATTACATTGGCAACAGTACTTGACCCAGATCTACTCCAGCATGGAGGCAAAATACCTGTACCTGCTGTTGTTGTATCAAAATTTTGAGAAAACTCAGTAACCAAGTCACACAATGTTGTAAAATTAGGACCTTGTATCCAAACGCTGTTATCGGTTGCTGAACAAACTGATCTTACATAATATTGATAAGCTGTAGATGGAGTAAGTCCGGTAATAGCAACTGTAGTTATCCCTACTCCAACACTACCACTTTGTACCAATCCTGTCGTTCCACTACCTGCAGCACCAGAAGTTCTTACCTCCCATTGGTAGCCATCTGCTGGATTAGAAACTGAAGCAGTCCAATTTAAGTTAACAGAAGAATTTGTTAATGAAGATGTAATTAAAGAAGTTGGTGGCAAACAACTTGCTACTGAAAAATTATCTACAAAGAAGTCATAATCTGCATTAACTACGTTTGCAGGCCCTGAGGTTGCAAAAAAAGCAAATTTTACAGTTCCAGAATTTACAGTAGAAATGTCGTATGTTTTGGTTGTACCTGCAGTTGGAGGCGTATTTGCTTGGTTGAAAATCTCTAAAGTCGTCCAAGTAACACCATCATCAACTGACATTAAAAAGTAAACTTCATCATCAATTGCCATATTTCCACCGTCGGTTTCTATAGGGTTTGCATTAAAATAATCTGTAACAGCAACGTCATAAAAAACACTAAAACCACCCGATGATAGGTTATATGTAGGAGTAATTAACCAACCTTGACGATTAGTTGAAAATATATTAAAAACTGCTGAAATACCATTTGATGTATTTGCAGTATTTCTCCAATCTCTTGTTACCCAATTAAAAACAGTTCCTCCCTGAGGTCCTGTAGCTGGAGTTCCATTTTGAGCTCTACTCCAACAAATAGGTGGAAAAGTTCCAGTGAAAGTTTCCAATGTAGGTGGAACAAAAGGTGCACAAGCTGTTGTAAATACTAAAGAAGCCCAGGAACTAAATTCACTTCCACAGTTAGAACGAATATAAAATTGATGCTCTGTTTGTGGAGCCAAACCAGATAAATTTGCAGTTGTGGTTGTATTACTAACTGTTCCACTATTCACTAAACCGGTTGCACCACTACCCGGCTGGCCAGAAGTTCTTAATTCCCATTGGTAATCATTAGAAGGATTAGAAGTTGATAAACTCCAAGTAACTGTTGCGGAATTGGGGGTAATATTAGAAGCAGTCAACGAAGAAACACTTAAACAGCTTTGTAGTGCCCATCTAAATGTCGTGCCTGAAACAGGTGGTGTTGCTCCAGGAGTAACAAAAGTACAAGAAGCAGTATTGGTAGTACCAGCTGATGTAGAATTCCAGTTAGTGGTGGTTTGTCTGTTATTAAAATCTGTAGCTAAAGAGCCTCCTAAACCAACATGAGCTGTATTAGAAGTTGAATTAAATGTCATTGTACCATAAACAATGTCCACTATATTGGTAGTTTCATTTAACCTAATTTGAAAATTAAGATTGTGATCTGTCTGCAAATACCTTCTATAATTTAACCATTGAATCACACATACTCTATTAGGAGCATCTCCTATCGTTTCAATTCTTAAAGAAGCACCGGATTGTGCTTGTAAATCAGCACCTAAAGCTGAAATTCTATTCCTTAAATGTGTTGGAGTTGTTGCAGTAGTTGATGCTAAAGGTGTATATGCACTTGTTGAAGCATTATTCACTGCAGGAGTTAAAGAAGAATTTCCAAAACTAATCCATCCATTTGCATTAACAGCAACCCTATTATAAACCTGACCATTGAAGGTAAAGTCAAACCCAATTGGCAAACCAACTCCAGTGGTTACAGTTCCCCCAGCAGGAACAGCAGGATCTAAAAATCTTTGATCATCTGTAGTTTCTGTACCTAGTAAAATCCCACCCGTTATAGGTGTAAAGGTACCCGATAGTTGCGAAAAACCATAATTGGTTGCAACTTGAGCTTTTGCAGGCAAAATTCCAAACAACAACAGCCACGTGAGCCAAAATAATGACTTCACCGTTGTATTCGAAAATTCCCTTTGTAAAAAAGTAAAGTTTCTCATAATAAATTAGTTTAATTAATCATTCAAACATAAGGATTTTTAAACTAAAATGAAAAAATTAACTCCAAAAATATAGTATAGACAAATATTAATTAACATAAACAAAAAAAAGCTGCCAAATGGCAGCTTTTAAAAACATTATTCGTAATTATCGATTATGAATTAAAAAAATCTATCACTTCTTGAGAAACCCCCATGTTAGAAAAACCTCCATCATTGTATAAATTCTGTAAAGTTACTCGTTTGGTTAAGTCAGAAAATAAGGAAACGGTATAATTAGCACAATCTAATGCAGTAGCATTTCCTAAAGGTGACATTTTTTCGGCATATGTAATAAACCCATCAAAACCTTTGACACCTTGACCTGCAGTGGTTGGGGTTGGTGATTGCGAAATGGTATTTACTCTCACTTTCTTTTCTTTTCCAAAGAAGTAACCAAAACTTCTGGCAACCGATTCTAAATAAGCTTTATTATCTGCCATATCATTGTAATCAGGAAATACTCTTTGTGCTGCCATGTATGTCAAAGCTACGATACTGCCCCATTCGTTCATGGCATCTTTTTGATACAACACTTGCATTACTTTATGAAAAGACAAAGCGGAAACATCCCAGCCTTTTTGGGTAAAATCATAATTTTCTGCAGTATAGTGGTTCCCTTTTCTTACGTTAACCGACATTCCGATAGAGTGCAATACAAAATCTAATTTGCCCCCTAATATTTGCATGGCTTGTTCCACCAAATTTTCTAAATCTGCCAAATTAGTTGCATCAGCAGGAATAATTTGAGCTCCCGTTTTTTCAGCCAATTGATTGATGGTACCCATTCTCATTGCAATTGGTGCATTGGTTAAAACAAAGCTTCCTCCTTCTTCATGAACTCTTTCTGCAGTTTTCCAAGCAATAGAATTTTCGTCTAATGCTCCAAATATGATTCCTTTTTTTCCTTTTAATAAATTATACATGTCCTTTGGTTTTTATAATACAATGTTACTAATTAATTTATGAAGTTGAAAATAATAATGACTTTGCATGTTGTAATGCCGTATCACTTACTTGATTTCCCGACAACATTTGGGCTATTTCGAATACTCGTTCTTCTTCTATTAAAGTTTGTATTTTAGTTTCAGTTTTGGTGCTATTCGATTCCTTCCAAACTTTATAGTGTTGTTTGCCTTTAGATGCAATTTGTGGCAAATGGGTAATAGAAATCACTTGCATGTGGGTGCTCATTTCTTGCATAATTTCTGCCATTTTGTTTGCTATATCTCCGGAAACTCCGGTATCAATTTCATCAAAAATAATGGTTGGCAATTGTACATGAGCTGATAAAATAGACTTTAAAGCTAACATTATACGCGATAATTCACCACCAGAAGCCACTTTATTTAAAGTATTTTCTTTGCTTCCCTTGTTGGTGGCAACTAAAAATTCTAACTGGGTATTTCCCTTTTCATTAAAAGAGGATACTGATTGAATTGGAATAAAGAATTTTGCTTCTTTCATTCCTAATTTGGCAAGAATATCCTCCAACTGAACAATTAATTGTGGTGCAAATTGCACTCTTTTGTTATGTAATTGATTGGCTATATTTAATAATTCTGCTTCAAGCAAATTTAATTCACTTTGCAACGATGCTATTTCAGCTTCTAGAGTTTCCGTACTTGAAAACTGTTCTGCCAATTGATTTTGAATTTCAATTAACTCTGCTGAAGATGCCACCTGATGCTTTCTAAACAAATCATACAACACTTGCAATCGAACATTGATTTTTTCCATATCGGAAGGAGAAGCATCCATTTGTTCTGCAGCCATTTGTATTTCCTGAGACAAATCTTTTAACTCGATTTCGGCAGATTGTATTCGTTCTAAAAACTGTTGGTACACTTCTGCATAACTTGCTATTTTTTGCAATCCACTTCTTGCTTCTTTTAATTGTAAAAGAATCCCAAATGGATCTTCGTTTAAACGAACATAAGCCATTTGCAAGTTTTCTACTATTTGTTCTTTGTGTTGTAATTGTTGCAACTGTTGTTCTAAAACTTCTTCTTCATTGGCTTGTATTTTAGATTCTTCCAGTTCCTGCAACAAAAAACTTTGGTAATCTACTTGCTGTTGGTTTTGCAGCAATATTTCTTTTTTTTGAGCGATGATTTTCTCTAGTTTCTTTTTTTGAGAAAATTTCTCTTGAAAAATAGCGACTTCTGCTTTTTGATTCGCTATGGCATCTAAAATATGGTAAATAAAGTTTTGTTCCGTTAATGCCAAGGTTTGGTGTTGTGAATGCACATCCACCAATTGGGTTCCTAATTCTTGTAAAATTGGTAAAGCAACCGGAGTATCGTTTACAAATGCACGAGATTTGCCGCTTGGTAATATTTCTCTCCTAATTATAGTTTCTTCTGCAAAATCCAGATCGTTTTCTTCAAAAAAAGTTAACAAGTTGTAGCCTTTTAGCGAGAAATTAGCCTCAATAACACATTTTTCTTCTAGGTTTTTCATCGCAGTTAAGTCGGCTCTTTTGCCAAGCACCAAACCTAAAGCTCCAAGTAGAATAGATTTACCTGAACCTGTTTCTCCGGTAATTACCGAAAAACCGTTAGAAAAATTCAAATCTAACGATTCAATTAATGCATAATTTGAAATGTGAAGCTTTAAAAGCATCTAAAACACCAATTTTGAATAGTGTGGTAAAGATAAGGAAGTTTTATGAGTTGCTTTGGAAAAAAATCTATACCAAATTATTTTAAAGTTGCCCATTTATCGGCATTGGTAGGAGATATTCTAATCAACTGCTCCTTTAAGTCGGAAAGATTCATTGGAAAACCTGCAGAAAAAACTTGTTGAATTTCGTCAGCTTTAGCATCGAAGAAAATACGTGACAAATAGGCATTTGGTCGAACATTCTGAATTTTACTCAACTCCATCAAAGCAGCCTTTACTTTTTCTTTACCAACTTTGGGGTTATCTACCATAGCATCCAAACCATTTACATGGTAATCGTATAATCCTAAACGAATAGGATCAAATGTATTAGACAACAAGTCAGAAACTAAAAAATAACGATTGTTCATACCATCTGCTTGGTTCCAACCTCTAAATCCGGAAGATTGGGCCACATTCATAATTCCATTCGCTATTTGAAAATAATTGGTGCCTCCCAAAGGCTCAAATGAATCTGCATCCATTCCTAAGATAATGTAAGCATAATAAGCCAAAACGGAAACCAAATTTGAGTCAAAATTATTTGGGTTAAAATTCATCATTTCAAACTCTACATAACTAAAACTAAAGTCTTTGTCGTTAATATTCATGATTGGCGATAAATAACTTGCCATATAAACAGGTCGAGTTGATTGGACTTGAATAGATGCTACAAAGCGGGAATTGTTGTCAAACTCTGAAATATTGATAAAAACAGAACATTCAATTTTTTCTCTATTCTTTATTTTTTTGTCTGTCCAGGAAGTTTTGTTCATGAAATCAGAAACAGCTGTTTGCAATGTTTTGAATATTTGGGTATTGGCATTGGTTACCCGATCAAAATTAATTTGAACCTCGCAATTTAATTCTTGACTAAAAACGGAACTTGTAAAAAACAACACACCAAAAAACGATAAAAACTTCATGTGTAATATTATAATTGGATTACTAAAGTAAACATAATAACGAAGGCAAACAAGTAATATTTTATGCCATCATAGAAATAGCTTTTTGCAAAATATCAAAAGCAACTTCTGATTTTGGTTTTAAAACACCTTCTTCCACTCTACCAAACTTATCCATTAAAGTAATTTTATTGGTGGAAACACCAAATCCGGCACCTGCATCATTCAAGGAATTTAAGACAATAAAATCCAGATTCTTTTTTGTTAGTTTTTGATTGGCATGCTCTATTTCATTGTTTGTTTCTAGAGCAAATCCAACCAATAGTTGGTGTTTTTTTTGCTGACCTAACGTAAATAAAATATCGGTTGTTTTTTCTAATTCTAAAACCCAATTTGCTTCAGATTTTTTTACTTTTTGGCTGGCTGCATGCTTTGGTTTGTAATCTGCAACTGCTGCTGCCATTATTACAATATCAGAAGTATCAAAATGATTTAATACTTCTTGCAACATGTCTGCTGCTGAAACCACTTTTATTTTTTTTATGAGTGGATTTTGAACATTTAAATAAGAAGGGCCACTAACCAAAGTAACCTTCGCTCCTAATGATGCTGCTTGTTCAGCCAATTGAAAGCCCATTAAACCAGAAGCATGGTTTCCTATAAACCGAACAGGATCGATGGCTTCATAGGTTGGTCCTGCAGTAATCAAAACCTTCTTTCCAAATAATGGAGCTTGTTTTTGCAAATGATTTTCTAAAAATAAAACAATATTTTCAGGCTCAGCCATTCTTCCTTCTCCTTGCAAACCACTTGCCAATTCCCCTGACTCTGCTGGAATTATGTTAATGCCATTTTGTTGTAACTTATCCAAATTACTTTTGGTGGTTGGATGTTGGTACATATCCAAATCCATGGCTGGAGCAACGTAAACCGGACATTTACAAGACAAAAAAGTTGCCAACACCAAATTATCACAAACTCCATTGGCCATTTTTGCCAATGTGTTGGCTGTAGCTGGTGCTACTATAAAAAAATCAGCCCACAAGGAAAAATCAACGTGATTGTTCCATGTGGGATTTTCTGTTTCTGTATTAATTAGCTCACTAAAAACCTCTCTTTTAGAAAGGGTGGCCAAAGTAAGAGGGGTAATAAAATCTTTAGCAGATGCTGTCATTAAAACTTGAACTTCCGCTCCAGCTTTAACAAACAACCGAACCAAATGTGCAGTTTTGTAAGCTGCAATTCCTCCAGTTACACCAAAGAGAATTTTTTTTCCATGTAAAATGGACATCCGAATATATTATTTAGAAGCGTCTCTGTAGTAAACTTTATCCTCTAACCACTCTTGCACAGCTAAAGCGTGAGGTTTTGGCAATCTTTCGTAAAACTTAGAAACTTCAATTTGTTCTTTGTTTTCAAAGATTTCTTCTAAACTATCGTTGTAAGTGGCAAACTCATCTAATTTATCAATCAATTCTTTTTTGATTTCCGTATTGATTTGATTTGCTCTTTTTGCAATGATAGTGATAGCTTCATAAATGTTTCCGGTAGGAGCTTCAATTTGAGCTTTGTCATAAGTAATCGTGTTTACCGGAGCTTTCGTTTTCTTTAAATCCATGGGTGTTTATTTAGCTAAATTTTGTAATTTTTCTTGTACTTCTGATTTTATTTTATTCATTTTATCCAAATACTTTGATTCTGGATATAATTTGATCATTTTTTCATAAATTTCTAATGTTTCTTGCAAACGTGGTTTCATTTTACTTTCAAAACTGTTTATTGCAACTTGAAAACTAGAATCTAATTTATAAAAGTAAGCGTCTTCCTTGTAAGTTGTTCCAGGAAAATCTTGAATAAAATTCTCTAATGCAACTACAGCCGACTTATAATCAGAAATCAAATGATACTGCTTGGCATTTAAGTAAAACTTTTTCTCAATTTTTCCTTGTAAACTTTGGGCAATTTTATTTGCATCTGCAATAAAAGGAGAATCAGGATACTTATCAATAAAAATTTGCATTTTATCAATTGCTTTATAAGTATCTACCTGATCTAATGAATAAACAGGAGATAACTTAGAGTAACACAAACCACTCTTATACAAACTTTCCTCTGCTTTTTCACTTCTTGGATAATTGGCATGAAATCTTTCATACTCATATGCAGCCAAAGCATATTGCTTGGTTTTAAATAAGGATTCAGCATATTGAAAAAACATTCGCTCTGCTTGAGGTTTACCTTTGTAAGAAGGCACCAATTGTTCAAACAAACGAATGGCTTTATCGTATTTACCTTTTTGAAATAAAGTATCTGCCACTTGGTATTTTAATGCATTGTCTTCTGATTTCATTGCTTTTTGAAACGGAGAGCAACTGGCTAAAACCAATAAAACTAGCAATACTATAGATTTTATCTTCATGAAAATGAGCTCCTTAAAGGAAAATAAATGATTATCAGGCTATATATCAATAAACAGCCTGCAAAAATAGGATTTAGAATTTATAAAACAAAACGAAATGCGTTAAACATTTGGATCAGGTTGTACCGGACTAACAAAGTTTTTCATTTCATTATCAAATAAATACAATCCACCCTTATCGTCGCCAATCAAGTTGATTTTATCCAATATGTAACGTGCGTTAGCTTCTTCTTCAATCTGTTCTGCTACATACCATTGCAAAAAGTTTTGGGTAGCAAAATCTCTTTCATCCATAGTAATTCCAACCAATTCGTTGATGCTTTGTGAAATGTGAATTTCATGCTCCAACAATTGTTTGAACAACGATTTGTGGTTGGTTAAATCTAAAACTGGTTTGTTTACATCAGGAATTGTAGCTTCTCCTCCTCTTTGGTTTACATACTTTATTAGCTTTAACATGTGCATTCTTTCTTCATCCGATTGATTGAACATAAAAGTAGCAATACCATCATACCCTTGTACTTCTGCCCAAGAGGCCATTGCCAAATATACTTGTGATGAATCACCTTCTTTTTTAATTTGCGTGTTTAACGCATCTTGAACTTTTTTGGATAACATAGCTTTTTATTTTAATTGTTGAATAAATGTCTTTAATCTGTTGCTTAAATTTTCATCTACTGAAACCAATGGTAAGCGAAGTGTATTGGTTGACAAACCTAAGTGGTAAAACACTTCTTTGATTCCGGCTGGATTTCCTTGTTCAAAAATCATATCGATGGCATCAGCCAATTGATAGTGTAATTCATAGGCTTCATTTACTTTTCTTTGCAAACCTAAGCGAACCATTTCTGAAAACTGTTTTGGAAAACCTTCACCAATTACCGAAATCACACCTGCTCCACCAGCCAAAACCATTGGCAAAGTAACCATATCATCTCCAGATATTATTAAAAAGTCTTTTGGTTTGTGTTGGATTAATTTCATTGCCTGAACCATATCTCCTGCAGCTTCTTTAATGCCAATGATATTTGAAAAATCTTTTGCTAATTGAATCACCGTTGCTGGCAACATATTGCTAGCTGTTCTTCCTGGCACATTATATAATATGATTGGAATTGGACTAGCTTGAGCAATGGCTTTAAAATGCTCATAAATTCCTTTTTGAGTTGGCTTGTTGTAATATGGGGAAACGGATAAAATAGCAGAGAAATTAGAAAAATCCCTTGTTTTTAATTCGTTTACTACTTCAGAAGTATTGTTCCCTCCCACACCCAAAACTAATGGAACCCTATTTTGGTTTGCTTTTACTATGGTATCTACTACTAATTCTTTTTCATCTTTGGATAAAGTAGCAGTTTCTGCGGTGGTACCTAAAACTACAATATACTCCACACCACCATCAATCACATGATTAACGATATGTTGAAGTGCTTCGGTATCTACCGAAAAATCTTTTTTGAAAGGGGTAACCAAAGCCACTCCGGTTCCAATAAATGCTTGCATTATAACTTGTTTAAAATGTTTAAATATTTGACTAATTCTTCTACAAATGTACGAACATTTTCAGGTTTGGTATCTACAGATAAATGATTAATCTCCTTACCCACACTTGCAAATCCAACCTTAAAATTTGCTTTAGAAAATAAGGTAACCAACAACAATGGCATTTTTTCCATGTCGTAGTAATTGATTAACAAATCAAACGGAGTTTGTACAAATTTATTGGTGTAGTCATGCACAATTTCCCCTTTCCAAGAAACCTCTTTTAACGACAACAAATGGTCAATTTCTTTTTGCTCTTTTTTCTTTCTCTTAGTATATTGTAATAAGTAAATTTGATTTTTTTTGAAACCTTGCTCAACCAATTCTTGGATAATTTCTTCCGTTCTGTCTTGTTCTTGAATATCAACCACCAATCCAATTGTTCTGATTGAATCCTGATTTACAGGCAATAATGGAGTGATTTTTTTCTTAACAATTCTTTGAACATAAAAATTTTTGAGTAGTTCCAAAATACAATACTTTTAGGGCTTCAATTGGTGAAAATAGTAACTTCATGGTAAAACTAAAAAACATTAGGCATAACTACCAAATTTTTTTGGTAATTATAACACTTACTTTCGGTTTGGTGGCATGCAAAACGCAAAACCATTTGACCACCATTCACGGAAAAAGAATTCCGGTTGATGATAGTTTGTCAGAGGATCTAGCAATATCAGCTTTTATTCAGCCTTATAAAAACAAATTAGATGCTGAAATGAATGAAGTTTTATGTGACAACCTAACTACTTTAGATAAAAGTAAATTGATCAATCCGTACCAATCAGAAATGGGAAATTGGATGAGTGATGTGGTTTTTGATACAGCCAAACTTTGGTTGCAAAAAAAGCATCAATTAACCTTAGATGCTTGCTTGCTAAACCATGGTGGCATAAGAGCTATTTTACCCGCTGGAAAAGTACAAACCAAAAACGCATTTGAAATCATGCCTTTTGAAAATAGTTTGGTAGTGGTTGCTTTAAAAGGAACCCAAGTAAAGCATATGGTAGAAATGATTTACAGCGAAAAAAAGCCACACCCACTAAGTGGTGTAAAAGCCATAAAAAATGGTGACTATATAGAAATTTCAATCAATAATGAAGTTTTGAATCCAAATAAAATCTATTACATAGCTACTTCTGATTACACAGCAAATGGAGGTGATAACATGACCTTTTTTTTAAAAAATGAAGGCACTTTTGACTTAGAATATAAATTGAGAAACATTCTCATAGACTATTTTAAAAAAGCTAATACCATAAGTTTTTCCAAAGAAGTTCGTTTACAATAATTTACACTCATGAATCGTAGAAATTTTATCCAAAATACTGTTTTGACTTCAGCATTAGCTGCAACTAATCCAATAGAATTGTTTGCAGAAAATGAAACAAAAATCACCATTTTACACACCAACGATGTGCATAGCCACATTGAACCATTTCCGAGTGATCATCCTAGAAATGCAAACATGGGTGGAGTGGCCAAAAGAGCTAAACTGATCCAACAAATAAAAGCAGAAAATCCGAATGTATTGTTGTTAGATGCCGGAGATAGTTTTCAGGGAACTCCTTATTTTAATTATTTTGAAGGTGAATTGGAATGGAAACTGATGAGTCAGATGGGATACCATGCCACTACCATTGGAAATCATGAATTTGACAATGGACTAACAGGAATTTTAAAACCATTAGAGTTTGCCAAATTTGATTTGTTAAGTGCCAATTACGACTTTAGCAATACCATACTAGAAGGGAGAATTAAACCATATAAAATTTATCAAATTGCAGGAATTAAAATTGGTGTATTTGGCTTAGGGGTAGAATTACAAGGCTTGGTAGATAAAAGAATGTACTTAGAAACCAAATATTTAGATCCAGTTGAAATTTCAACAGATATGGTTCGTATTTTAAAAGATAAGCATCAATGTGATGTTATTATTTGCTTGTCACATTTAGGATTTGATTACAGAAATGAGCCAAATAAAATCTCTGATAAAAAATTGGCCCAATTAACTAATGGGATTGATGTAATTATAGGAGGTCATACCCATACGTTTTTAGAAAAACCGTTTGTCCTAAAAAATAAAATGGATAAAGAAGTAATGATAAATCAAGTGGGAGCATATGGCATTTATTTGGGAAGAATAGATTTAACTTTTCAAAAAAATAAAGGTGTACAAACTAACACTAGAGTTTTGCAGGTGGGATAGTGCTCTCCTTTTCTGCTTCCAAAACAAATCGGTAAAAGAAATAAAAGGCAATCACATTACAAATCATAGCAATTGGCCGAAAAATGGTAAAATCCAAATAAAACCGTTCCAAGTAAATAATGGTGTGCAAAATCACATAAAAAATTGCAGAAATAAAAAGCCAAAAGCGAGCAAATCCAACGGTTAAAAAATAATTTTGAAAAGCAAATGCAGCGATTACTGTAATCAATAAATTTTGCAACAGAAGCAATGTCAACATCACATCACTTTGCTTATCGCTTATATAAAACAAGAAAGAAAAAAACACAAAAAACGGAATGGCATAAATAAAAAACCAATTCCACTTTACTTTAGTTAGGTTTTGATACAATAACACTACAAAAAATATTCGATGTACTAAAAAAGCAATCACAGCCCAATGTAAAAAACTCCAACTCTTCGGAATAAACAATACATTTACAATTGCAGATAATACATATACTATTACAAACAAACTTTGCTTTTTAGTCGAATTCTTCCAATACATCCACCAAATCACCAAGGGAATTAAAGGTTTCAAAACATACAATGCCGGAAGATATTGTAACCCCTCGGCTACGACTTCCAAAAAAGCAATAACCCAAAAAGTAAATTCTAGCCTGTAATATTTTGAAATTTTAAACATCCAAACAGCAATAATAGTGTTTAAAATTACAAAATTCTTGACAACAAATGTATTTCAACGTATAAAATTTACAATATCACAAAAAAAGCCCCATTAAATTATGGAGCTTTTTAATTTATGTTAAATAATTATTATTTAACTTCTTCAAAATCTACGTCTTGAACAGGATCCCCTTGTGCAGCTTCTCCGGTTGGTTGACTTGGATTAGAAGCACCATCTGCCTGAGCTTTGTACAATTCTTCTGAAGCGTTTTTCCAAGCTTCATTGATTTTATCTAAAGCAGGTTGAATAGCTGAAACTTCTTTGGTTTCATAAGCTTTTTTCAAATCTTCTAAAGCAGTATTAATAGCAACTTTGTTATTATCAGACAGCTTATCTCCAAACTCTTGTAATTGTTTTTCCGTTTGGAAAATCATGCTGTCAGCTTCATTTATTTTGTCTGCTTTTTCTTTGGCAGCTTTATCCGCTTCGGCATTTGCTTCTGCTTCACGTTTCATTCTATCAATTTCTTCTTGTGTTAACCCAGAAGAAGCTTCAATTCTGATGTCGTGCGATTTTCCGGTTCCTTTATCAGTAGCAGATACTTTGATGATACCATTGGCATCAATATCAAAAGTTACTTCAATTTGAGGAACTCCTCTAGGTGCTGGTGGAATACCATCTAAGTGAAAACGTCCGATAGTTTTATTATCGTTTGCCATTGGTCTTTCACCTTGCAACACATGAATCTCAACTGAAGGTTGGTTGTCGGCTGCTGTAGAGAAAACTTGCGACTTTTTGGTTGGAATAGTTGTATTGGCATCAATTAATTTGGTCATTACACCACCCATAGTTTCAATACCTAAGGAAAGTGGAGTTACATCTAACAACAATACATCTTTTACATCACCGGTTAATACACCACCTTGAATTGCTGCACCAATCGCAACTACTTCATCCGGATTTACTCCTTTAGATGGTTTTTTACCGAAGAATTTCTCAACTTCTTCCTGAATTCTTGGGATTCTGGTAGACCCACCAACTAAAATTACTTCGTCTATATCAGATTTAGATAATCCTGCATCTTTCAATGCTTTTTCACAAGGAATCATTGAACGACGAACTAAATCATCTGACAATTGCTCAAATTTTGCTCTGGTTAAAGTTTTCACCAAGTGTTTTGGTCCAGATGCAGTTGCAGTAATATATGGTAGGTTGATTTCTGTTTGTGCAGATGAAGACAATTCGATCTTCGCTTTTTCAGCAGCTTCTTTTAATCTTTGTAAAGCCATTGGATCTGCTTTTAAATCCACCCCTTCTTCTGATTGAAACTCGTTGGCCAACCAATCGATAATTACTTGGTCAAAATCGTCACCTCCTAAATGGGTGTCTCCGTTGGTTGACAATACTTCAAAAACGCCATCTCCTAATTCAAGGATAGAAATATCAAAAGTACCTCCACCTAAATCGTACACAGCAATTTTTTGGTCTTTTCCGGCTTTATCCAAACCATAAGCCAAAGCAGCAGCTGTTGGCTCGTTGATGATACGCATTACTTTTAAACCAGCAATTTCACCCGCTTCTTTGGTAGCCTGACGTTGAGCATCATTAAAGTAAGCCGGAACGGTAATAACCGCTTCTGTTACAGAAGTACCTAAATAATCTTCTGCAGTTTTTTTCATTTTTTGCAAAGTCATCGCAGACAATTCTTGAGGTGTATACAAACGACCATCAATATCTACTCTAGGAGTATCGTTATCTCCTTTTACCACTTTATACGCAACGTTTGCAGTTTCTTTTTGACTTTCGGAGAATTTATTCCCCATAAATCTTTTGATAGAAGCTATGGTTTTGGTTGGATTGGTTACCGCTTGTCTTTTAGCAGGATCTCCAACTTTAATTTCGCCTCCTTCTACAAATGCGATAACAGATGGTGTCGTTCTTTTACCCTCTGCATTTGCAATTACTACCGGTTCTCCACCTTCCATTACAGAAACACAAGAGTTGGTAGTTCCTAAGTCGATTCCAATAATTTTACCCATGATATTTAATTTTATTTTAATGCAAATTTTATCCGATTAAGTCAAGGATTGTGCCATTAACTTTCTTGGTAAAAAATGACATTAAAAATGACTAAAAACAAAAACACCACTGACAAAGTGGCATTTTATTTTATAAAATAAAGTAATTATACAACTAAAAACCCATAAAAATAGCATTTGCAAACAAAAGATTTCCATTTTCCCAAAAACCTCTAAACATAGGATTATCTACCATATACACTACTTTTCCTCTGCCTATTTCGTCAACTGCAATGGTAAAGTTTTCGGATAATTTCGACTTAATTTCTGCTCCAATAAAACCATGACTTTGGTATTTTTTTGGAATATACATCACGTTTTGTGCCCCTTTTAGTAATTGAAAACTTTGATTAGAAGTTTTTAAACTAAAATATTGTTTGCCTAAACCAAATCCTAATGGATGACTATCGTCTACTACGTTTTCTAAAATTGCTCCAGTTACTTCGTTGGAAATAGATCTTCGTTCTTGTGAGTCAAATTCGTCAAATCTGCTTTTTAACTCCCTTTCTTTACGTTTTTTACTTTGTTGGTTTGCAGTTTCTTCTTCAGCAAATTTAGTCAACCGATATCCTTCTCTATCTTCGAACAATCTTAAAGCAGACCCAATCGCAATAATTTTACCTCCTTTTTGTATAAATTCATCTAAAGTCTTTCTTTGGCTATCTGACAAATTATACCAACCTTCGGTTAAAATAACGGTATTAAAATCCTGAAAATTTATCCGATTAAAATAAGCCAATTCCACTTTGCTGTGTGGATAGGAAACTCTTTCATCTAAAAAATGCCAAATTTGGCCAAAATCAACATTACTTATCCCTAATCCTCCTAATAACAAAATTTTAGGAGATGCTAAAAACGGATACAATTCTCCCCCAATATCTCCTCCTTTGCCACCAAATCCGGTTTGAAGATATATCACATCTAATTTATCTTTGGTTATTTCTTGTACCAACAGCTCTAAATTTTCAACAGAAAGATTGTCTGCTTTGGTAACTATTAAAGTGCCCTTTTCAAAAGACTTCCCATCGAAATTGATACTTTTTTGTAAGCACCTCACTTTGATTTGCTTTTGATGTAAAGCTCCTAAAATTTTTGCTGATACTACATTATTCCATGGAATAGCAACTGCATAAAATTTTGCTGGTTTGATGGTTTTTTCCAAAATAGTGTTATCCTTGGCAGCTACTTTTAAAAAAGATTTTACACCATAAGTCTCTACCCCATAAGCAAAAGGTAAAGCCCAGGCAGTGATGTCGTATGACAAGCTATCGGTTAATTTGTGGTTAGGTTCCATCAAAACCTGAGTTAATACAGCTCTTGGTTGATCTACTGAAATAACCACGTCATTGGGCTGCAATTGAAAATTGGCTTCTTTGCCTGTTTGGTAATGCCATCCTTTCAGACTTACATTTTGATCGGCTACTTGATACTCAATTTTATTTTTCTGTAACAATTGTAATAATCCTTCTACTTTCGGACTATTTTTTACCACATACGATTTGAAATTTCCTAATGGTTGCGATCTAGACTTTATAAAATACTGGTGAAATTCTTGAATCAAATTATTTCTTTCCAAGTATGACAATTCCACTGCTGCTAAAATTGCTTTGGTGTGATGCTCTAACCTATCTTGAATGGTTAAAATCTGACCATTATTTTGTCTAACAGCTCGTCCGGCTCCAATTCCACCTTGCTCGTAAGTCATCCCAATTGCTCCGTTATAAGATGGATACGTATCACCATAACTAGGATAAAACAAATCAAATCGCTCTCCAGAATAATACAACCAACCCTTTTCGTCAAATTTTTTTGAAGTTAACTCCCCTATTTTTTGGTGAAACTTTCGTTGATATGCAGTAATTTGCTCATGAAATGGTTCTGCAGCAGGAGGAAAAAAATATGGTTCGTTATATCCCATTTCATGTACATCTGCATGAACCATAGGCATCCATTGTTGGTATAATGCAATTCTGAGTTGCGACTCTTTTTGGGTTTGCCAAGCCCAATCTCTGTTCAAGTCATTTACATAATGATTTTGTCTTCCTCCAGGCCAAGGCTCCATGTGTTCTCTATCGGTTACTCCTGGATGTAATTGTGTGCCCGTGATATCTCGCAACCAATGGGAATATCTTGCAAAACCATCCGGATTTAAACAGGGGTCTAAAATTACAATAACATCTTGCAACCACTTTTTAGTTGCCGCATTATTTGGATTCACCAATTCATAAGCCACGCTTAATGCACTTTCAATAGAACCAATTTCGTTACCATGAACATTAAAACTTAACCAAACAAATGCTTTGTCTTGTCTGGTTTTGCTACCAGGTAATAGCCCTATATTGGTTAAATGCTGTTTACGAATAGTTTCTATATTTTTTAAATTTTCTTCTGAAGAAATAAAATATACATTCAAATTTCGGTCTTGGTAGGTCTTTCCGTACACTTGATGCTGAATTTGGTTAGAATTTTTAACCAAATGTTGAAAATAATCTTCTACATGATGGTAATAAGAAACGTGTTTGCCATAATGCGGTAAAAATTGATGTGGTGCTTGTACTTGGGCAAAAAAACCCCAAGTGATAAAACATCCGAATAACCAATATCTCTTTAAATTCATATGCTGGGTTTTAAACAAATTAAAATTATGGATTTTCAACTATAAAAATTTCAACTCTTCTATTTGCAGCTCTTTGTATTTCATCTGTCTCTGGTATAGCAAATAAAGGTTCTTGAATTCCTTTACCTTCAAAAGTTACTCTTTCTTCTTTAATTCCATTTGCAATTAAAAATTGTTTGATTGCCTTTGCTCTGTCTTTTGATAATTGAAACGTTTTGGCTGAAGCGTTGCAACACATATGTCCTATAACTTTGATTCTTAAATTTGGATTTTGTTGCATTACAAATAATAGCTCATACAACTTTGGTCGAGATTCTTTAGTTATTGCAAAAGTGTTCCAATGAAAATTTAGAGGTTCTAATAAAAATGTTTCTCCTTTTTTGGCCAAACTAACTTTTTGCATAAAAGCAATATCAAACTCTAAAATAGTTTCCGAACCATCCATTTCTTTAATTGCTAAAGCATCCGGAAATTTTGGAGCTACTTTCTCTTTAACTATGGGAATAATTCCTAAAATTTCGTTTTCTCTTTCTAAGTCTTTTTCCAATATATATGTAATAGTAACTCTTCGATTTTTACTTTTTTCGGTATCTTGTTGATGCAATTTTCCAAAACTTCTGGTTTTAAAATCTTCTCTAATTTGAATTTTGTCTTTTAGTTCATTCCATACTGATTGCACCCTTTTCTTTGAAAGTGTATCGTTATAACCAATACTTCCGTCCTCATCTGTAAAGCCTTCCATCGCAACTACTTTGTCTTTTTGATGGCTTTGTACCCAATGGAAAAGTTTTTCTTTTTCAGTGTTAGATAAGTTAAACTGATTTGAATCAAAAAACACGGAAAATTGTTCTTGTGCAGAAGCTGAATATGAAATTAAAAAAAAGAGGATTAGAATTCTTATCATACTTTTAAAATACAAGCATAAAAGTACACAAATAATGCCATAAAAAAAGCCATCCATAAAATTGGATGACTTTCTCTACAAACTTAACTTAAAACTATTTAATAAATAACAATTCTCTGTATTTGGTTAAGGTCCACATTTCGTCATCAATTAACAACTCTAGCTTGTCTGCATGGTAACGAATTTCTTCAAAATATGGCTTCACCTGATTACAATAGGCATGTGCCATTTGTTCTGCAGAGCCTAAAGCATTTGCTTTTTTTCGTTCTTCCGTCATTGCATCAATTTTGCTATTGATCGCTTCGATATGGTGAGAAATTTCTTTGATTAAATTTATCTGCTCTGAAGCCAATTTAGAATAATCTGCTCCAAAAATATCTTTCAAACCTTTTACATTTTCAATCAATGTATTTTGATATTTAATGGCAGTTGGAATTACGTGGTTACGAGCAATATCTCCCAAAACCCTACCTTCAATTTGAATTTTTTTGGCATATTCCTCTAATTCAATTTCATATCTGGCTTCAATTTCAACATGATTCATGATGCCTAAACTTTCAAATAAAGCCACTGAATTTTCAGAAACTTTTGCTTTTAAAGCATCAGGAGTGGTTTTGAAATTACTTAATCCTCGTTTTTCTGCTTCTTTTTCCCATTCTTCGCTATAACCATCTCCTTCAAATAATATTTTCTTGGTTTGCTTGATATATTCACGTAGCACATTAAAAATTGCTTCATCTTTTTTCAAACCACTATTTTCTATCAAAGCGTCAACTTCTTTTTTAAATTCTATTAATTGTTGAGCTACAATAGCATTCAATGTAGTCATTGCATTGGCACAATTGGCACTACTTCCAACGGCTCTAAATTCAAATTTATTTCCAGTAAATGCAAAAGGAGAAGTTCTGTTTCTATCAGTATTGTCTAATAATACATCAGGTAATTTGCCAACCACATTTAATTTTAAATCTGTTTTTTCTTCTGGAGATAATTTTCCTTTCGAAACTCCTTCTAATTCTTCTAAAACTTTGGTTAACTGTTCTCCAATAAAAATAGAAATTATAGCAGGAGGAGCTTCATTTGCACCTAAACGATGGTCATTACTAGCAGATGCAATAGAGGCTCTTAGCAATGCTTCGTGGTTTTGTACTGCTTTAATCGTATTGATAAAGAAAGTCAAAAATTGCAAATTACTCATTGGAGTTTTGCCAGGACTCAACAAATTGATTCCGGTATCTGTTGCCAAAGACCAGTTGTTGTGTTTCCCTGAACCATTTACTCCCTTGAAAGGTTTTTCATGAAATAACACTTTAAAATGATGACGTTCTGCAACTTTTTGCATCACATCCATTAACAATGAATTGTGGTCAACTGCTAAATTGATTTCCTCAAATATAGGAGCCAATTCAAACTGACTAGGTGCTACTTCGTTATGACGTGTTTTTACCGGAATTCCTAATAACATACACTCATTTTCCAAATCACGCATATAATTCAAAACTCTGGTTGGAATAGAACCAAAATAATGATCCTCTAATTGCTGTCCTTTTGCTGAAGAATGCCCTAATAAAGTTCTTCCTGTTAAAATAAGATCAGGTCTTGATTTGGCTAATGATCTGTCAATTAAAAAATATTCTTGTTCCCAACCTAAAGTTGGTGTTACTTTGGTAACATTTTTATCAAAATATTTAGCCACGGAAGTTGCTGCATCATCAATAGAATGCAAAGCTCTTAACAATGGGGTTTTGTAATCTAATGCCTCTCCGGTATAAGAAACAAATACTGTAGGAATACATAGTGTTGTTCCATAAATAAAAGCTGGTGATGTTGGATCCCATGCGGTGTATCCTCTTGCTTCAAAAGTATTTCTGATACCGCCATTTGGAAAACTAGAAGCATCTGGTTCTTGCTGAGCTAGTTGACTGCCACCAAATTTTTCAACTGGATCTGACCCATCAAAAAAAGTTTCAAAAAAAGCATCGTGTTTTTCAGCAGTAGAACCTGTTAGAGGTTGAAACCAGTGAGTATAATGAGTTACACCTTTGCTCATAGCCCATTCTTTCATGCCATTTGCAACATAGTCCGCCATTTTACGATCTATTTTTGTTCCGTTATGAATAGCATCTTGAACTGCCTTATAGGCATCAGAAGTTAAGTATTTTCGCATTGCTTTGTCATTAAAGACATTGGTTGCAAAAATTTCTGATTTTTTACCTAATTCATCTACTTTAATAACTTCTCTTGAAAGTGCTTTATCTAAAGCTGAAAACCTTACTTTTGACATATTTTACAATTTTACCCTGTTAAAACTAGGGCAAAATTATAAAAAAAATAATTTTTAACGCATTTATCCCTTATATTTTTATAGTAAATTATCAAAATACTAAAATGATAGATACAGATACCCCAAATATGCTACTAACAAAAATATACCGAATTTATAGTCTATAGTTCCTTTTTGAGGTAAAAAGGAAAAAACAGGAATAAGAAGTACGATTAGTAGCATCCACCAAAAATCGAATAGTAAAAAACTTGGAGCAATATTTATTGGATGGATTAAAGAGGTCAATCCTAGGACACATAAAATATTAAAAATATTTGAACCTATGATGTTTCCAAAAGAAATCGCATTTTCCTTCTTTTTAATCGCAACCAATGAAGCAACTAATTCCGGTAAACTTGTTCCAATGGCTACAATGGTAACTCCAATCACTCTTTCAGAAACTCCTAATTTCTTAGAAATAATAATGGCATTACTCACCAAAAGCTCGGAACCAAAATACAAAGCTATAATACCAAGCAATAGGGTCAGAATAATTTTAACCCAAGAAACATTAACAAATTCAGCACTTGTGTCATCAAAAGTATCAGTACGAGCAGACTTAATCAAATAAGCTACATAAATAATCAATATCAAAATAAAGATAATTCCATCTATTGAACTTAAATTATGATCATAAAAACTTAGTAGATAAAATAAAAAAGTGGAAAATAAAAGAATTACATAATCCTTTTGAAAAAAAGACTTGTTTAGTGAAATTTTTGAAAACAATAATACAACTGCAAGAATTAAAGCTATATTAGCAATGTTAGACCCTATAACATTTCCAACAGCTAAATCAGAAGAGCCATTAAAAGCAGAAAGCACCGAAACCATTAATTCCGGTGCCGATGTTGCAAATGAAACAACCGTTAATCCTACAATTATTTTTGGAATATTTAATTTAAGAGAGAAGTTTACTGAAGAATTAAGCAACCAATCTCCACCTTTTATTAAAATTACAAAGCCTAATAGCAATAATAAATACTCCACTAATCTAAATTTTTAATTTTTACGTTAAAATTAGAATTTAATTTAGAAATTACATCGTTATAATTTGAATAATCTAATCGCATTTGTTGTACAAAAAATCCAGGCAAAATTACAATTCTAAATCTCTGATTATTGGTCCACTCAGTACCCAAAGTGTTTAAATTAATATCGGCTGATGACATAAAAATATTTGCATCAAAACGAGTATAATCAAAATTATATTGAATATCACCCAATGGTAATTGCACGGTTTGAGGTACCAATCGCCAAACTGGGTTTCCATTAAACTGGTCCCATTGAATGTAAACCAAAACAACATCAGAGGTGAACAATGGTGGATTAAATGGCACAAGTCTTGAAAAGTTATTAGTTGCGTTAAAATTTGTCAATACTTCAAAAACTTCAATTTGTGGTGCATCGTTTTCCACTATAGTTTCTTTAGTACAACCAATAAAAAGGAATATAAAAATTCCTAACAATGAGTAAATTTTTGCTTTCATACGAGTAAATTTTATTTTATTATGTTAGCATTTATCATGCCAATTTTTTAATAGTAAAAAACAAAAAACCCTTCATCGTAATGATGAAGGGTTGAAGAAGGCGGTGACATACTCTCCCACGGATGTAGTACCATCTGCGCAGGTGGGCTTAACTTCTCT
>JGI24121J20154_1000126_pt1 | contig 24911 bp, 39 predicted proteins | sample Subbio2Aug_QV12A_FD_20154 | JGI IMG/M metagenome (IMG submission 20154)
CCCCGCCGGCACCAGCCCCGCGATGCGGCCATCGCGCACCAGGATGTCGCGCCCGGCCTGCAGCCGCGGCGTGCGGCCGTCAAAAAAACGCAGGTTGGTCATCAGCAGCGGGGGGCGTGTGCCGGCCGGCTGGGCCTGCACATGCGAGGGCTGCAGGCCGAGGCCGGCGAACAGCGCCAGCACGGCGGCACTGCCGCCCAGGAATTCGCGCCGCGACAGATCGGCCTCGATGCGCCGCATGGCAGCGCGGGTGATGGCCGCGCCACAGAGGCAGGGCTTGATGCCGGCGGGCGAGAGCGCTTCCTCATCGGGGTGGCGCGTGTAGCAGACCATGCACATGGTTGTCTCCCTGAAGCCCTGGCGCACACACGCCACACAGGCCGCAGCCGCCGGTTATAGCGGGATTTGCGGCGGGTGCTGCAAATGGCCGAGGGGGAGATGTGCCGGCAGAGCCTGTGAGAGTGAAACTCACTGGTCATCACCGATGGGCAGATCCATGACTCACGTGCGCCGCATACAAAGGGACAATATTGCCCATGGACCTCATCAAGACTTTCGGATTGTTCGTGGTGACTGCGCTGGCGGAAATCATCGGATGCTACTTGCCGTACCTCTGGCTGAAGGAGGGCAAGTCCATCTGGCTGCTCGTGCCGGCCGGCATCAGCCTGGCGCTGTTTGCGTGGCTGCTTTCCTTGCATCCAACAGCGGCTGGCCGGGTCTATGCCGCCTACGGTGGCATCTACATCGGGGTTGCCATCATTTGGCTGTGGCTGGTGGACAAGGTCACCCCGACAACCACCGACTGGGTCGGTGTCGGTCTTTGCTTCCTCGGGATGGCAGTCATCATGTTCGGCTCCAGGGCCGACGTCTGAACGCGGGTCGCGGAGAAGCGCCGCTTCCTGGCGCCGCGCCTGGGCGGTTCCTGCTGTGTCAGACGTCGCCACGACGTCAATGCGGGTGAGCCAAAGATCCCGGCCGGAGGCAATCCCGTGCTCGGTCACGCCTTCATCCTTCCCGAAGGCTGGCCGTGTTGCAGCTGATGCGCCTGACTGCAATGCGGAAAGCGACGGCTGGCTCCAAGCCCCGGAACGCCAAGGCAAACGCCGCTCAACCTCGCGCTGTGGGGTTGGCGGGTGCCTGGCCTTCGCCCAGCACTTCACCAAACCCCAGAAATGAAGCTCCATCTGTAGAAGTGGCTTCGGACGCCCATCGACATACCTGTGATCCTGCCTTGACAGGAGACTTCGGGGAGGGGGTCCAGGGGGAGGGGCAGGGCGAAGGGAACACCAGCACGCATCCACCATTCAACGGTCGTGGAGACTCGGGAAGGGCATTCGACCGAACGAAAGAGTCTTGATGTGTCGCAGGATGCTCCCTGCACGATGTCCTCGTCCATACCGCCGCTCACTTCCCTCGGCCTCTGCTGCACCTGCTTCGCTTGGGCGTGTGCCTCTTATGTCCCTGTGCAGGCCTGACCGAGACCTGGCGACCGCTTCTTTCCAGCCTTCCGAGGATCGTGGATGCGGTCCTCCCGCTGATGGCGGAGACTGTGAGATTCGAACCCTTATCTAAACCTATCTACATGTCTGTAGGTGTCGATATCAGCATGCTACTGTGACACTGCTGGTCGCACATCTGTGCATCAAAATTGGAAGGCGTGGGATTCGAACCCACGGAGGGCTTACACCCTCGCCAGTTTTCAAGACTGGTGCCTTAAACCGCTCGGCCAGCCTTCCATAAACGCAGGAGTGCAGTGTACTTGCTGCATCGCATAGCAACTCCCGGTGCTTGTGTTGCAGTGGCTCGTGCGGCCCGGGCAGCACTGACCTTAGAGACCACAAGTTACAGAAAGCCTTGTATGCGTTCGCAGCGGTTGCCGAATGGCCGCAACGGACGGAGTCGTAACCCTCTTAGCCGATCTTTCAGCGGCCACCCGAAGGAGCTCCCTCGTCAGGGATATCTGTTACTAAAGTATGACTTCGCCTATGGAAGTGCAGGTTCTGGGCGCTCACATATCCAGTATGTCAAGGCGTGCTCGGGCATCCCCCAGACATCTCAGTACGTCAGGGGATCGCCGCTGAAGGAAATACCGATATTGAGCGGCGTCACCACAGGCGGCGACTACTTTCTGGGTCCGTCAGACCAGCAGCCCACATATAAGCTGGGAAGAGGGGCTCAGGCAGAGGGCTTGCGCCTGAGGGTCGGCACTGGCACTGCAATCGACCCCATCGGGCACTGATCGGATTGCGTCTAGCTCACCTGCCAAGGCGACCTCGCCGGCTAACATCACCGCGTGTATCGCAGGGCTTTCAAACCACCCCGCATCCGGCGCCTTCATCCGCTCGTTCAGCTCGGGCGGGATTTCCTGCTCTCCCTCTAGGTCGATGGAGGCAACGACACGATAGGAAAGATCCTTGCACGAGACAACGGTTCTCCTCTGGAGTCGGAAGGGGCGCTCAACCTGCTTATCACGTCGAGGATCCATTCGGTATCTTAAATTGAGGCACCAACTCGGCCCCATTCATCGGGCCGCTACAGATTGCATCCAGCCGTCAACCGACCAGCGGCTGCTCTCCGCTTGAAGCTGCGGCGCCGTGCGACGCCACTGCAGCATTCTCGGATGTCGCGAACTCGGATTCAAGCTTCTGTCTCTATCCCAAATTGGGACCGGTGTAGTCGTCACCTGGCCGGCTTGACTTCGACTACTGTTGTTCGGGCGGAACTTGACCATGAGCGCGGATCTGGTCCCACAAGCGCTCATTGAATGCGTGTAGCTCGTCCGTTGCCTCGCTAATGAATTCCACATCTGCCATTACCCGCGCCAAGTCATAACGCTTGTAGCGGTGGCTGATACCGGTGCGGCCAGATTGAGACTTGACGCGCACATACCCACCGGACTTCATGCCCGTCCAGTTTGCATGTGCGTACTCGTTTCGGCGAGTCGCACACTCAGTGAGCATCTTGTCTATATCGCCGATCTCCTCATGGGTGATCTCCAAACCACCATACTCAATCATCTGGCCGTACAGGTCGAGCAACGCACGCGCCTTAGCGGAGAACAGCATGCCAGCCAGGAAGACGTCCATTCGCTCGTCTTGTGTGGCATCTCGCAGGATGGCTTCACGAATAAAGTAGGAGATCTGGTCTTCCAGCGAATTGAAGTAGATGATGATCCAGCCGATTTCGGGAGCGAGATCAGACAAGTAGTCCGCGAGTTCGTCTTCATCTAGGGCGTTCAACTCATCGGCTTGACGAGCGGTCAAACGAAGAGGCTTGTCGGGATCGTCACGATTCAGCATGCACACAGTCTATGCTTACTAGAGAGGGAAAGTGCACTGACTGAACTTTCGCCAGCTGGACCGATGCCAGTTGCGTTGATATGAGCCAATGCCTTTTGAGCTCTGGCTTTTGCGGCAGCTGCCTACACAAAACCGTAGCTTGAAAGTCCACTTCCTGGTCGACTCCAGACAGCCGCAGTCAGGACCCAAATGTCTCAGTTCAGCCTTGACCTGCCTTCCTCGTAACGACGGGCACGTTTGCAGCGAAAGCGGCCGACCAGCGTGGGGAGTTGAGATGCCGCTATCGGCGAGGAACAGCCATCGGTCAAGCGGAAATGCAGTCGCTCAACATTTGAGCTAAGCGGATCGCACCAGCAGGACGCGCAAGGCTGAGAATGAAGTGACAGCTTTGAACGGGATGCCGGTGCGGGTCCGCTCGAGCGATGGGTTAGCTTCAATGCTGTGCCCACTACGTTTTCAGCATTGGTAAGAGCATGCTAAGCCCCCACCACACCGCGGACGCAAGTACGGAGGCAATGACTCCAAGAAGGAAGCCGACAAAGCGCTCTCGCGCAACATCTCTCTTCGACTGAACACCAGCGAGCCTTTGGAAAGCTCCCACATCATTCTGAGCAATCTGCCGAACGGCTTGAAGTTCTCTCTCGGCGATCGCCTTTTCTGCCTGAGTTACACAGAGTGTCTGCAACGCTTGCGCGAGTTCGGCCTTGTTCTGTTCTGCTGCGGTTTTGAGTTCGTCTATAGCACCAAGAGCTTCAGTGAGGTTGAGTCGAGCGGCCTCGATCTTAGCGATACGCTCATCAACCGATTGATGAGGTTCCTCCTTGGGCATGAACTCGACCAAGACCCTGTTCGGCCGAAGGCGGAACTTGAAGACAGGTGTTGTCCAAAGCTCGAAGGCTTTGAATACAACGTTTGCGAGGACCGACGGGAGTTCCATGGAAGGCTAACGTGGAGTTGAGGCGCCTGCGCGGTTTTCTGTGCAGGTTGCCTCGAAGGCTGGGTTAGGTGCCGGTGTGCGTGAAGAACTATATCGATAGTTCATAGTCTGTCTTGTCCTTACAGAGCTTCGACGAAGATGCCTTAGCGCCGAGACTCTTATAGAGTTTGATAGCAGAAACGTTCGTATCAGATACGCCTTCAAAGATGAAGGCAGCGCACTTCTTCGTCTTCGCGGCACCGATAAGTGTATTGATCATGATGGTTCCGTACCCGTTCTTCCTGTACGGTTCGTACACTCCTATCTTGGTTAAACGAAACGTCTTTTTAGCTTCACATGTTCCATGCGCTTTGCCAATCGGCTTTGGCCCGATGCAAGCCTTTAACGAAAAGTTAGTTCCAACAATCGCGGGTGTCCAAGACAACTTCAGCGAAAAAGTATCGTCGTCTTCGGCTATAAGGCACATGGTCTTACCAATCTTTGCGCAACACTTGAATGGCCACAAACGAGACACCTTATGTAATGTATCCCGCAGACCCTGCGGGATGAGTTGGACAGTGGGCGATACACTGGTCACGTAAATCTCCCGACCATGCAATCAGATCAATGGGTTGGATCCAAACACATGCTTTTTATGCAGGTATAAGTAAATCACGAAACTTGACATCACTGCTACAGAGTAACCGCTTCGCTTTGAGGCCTTGCAAGACTGCAATGGGCCGGAAACTGTCGGCCACGCGACGGATATGAGTATTCTCTCTCTGCCTAAAGCCTCCGCGTCGCAGGACGGCACTGCAGCGGTGGCGGTCCGTCGACCGCGCGTGCTCAACTCACGCTAACTGCCACGAAGCGGTCTACTTCCTTAGCGTTGTGGTGCGAGGCAACCGGTGGAAGCCCCTTCCGCTGTACAGCTCTCAAGTTGCCCTACGCGCCCGCTTTCCGACCGCATTGCCTATCGAGACTTACTCTCTAACCCGGTCTGAAACCCCGTTTTTTCTCTAGGGATAGGTGAGGGCCGCAAGTTGGAACCTAAATTCCGTTCCGAGCGGACTTGATATCTAGCAGGTTAATTTGGTCGATCTTATCCTTGTGAATAATAATCGACAGCTTGGCTGGATATTTGAATCGCATCTCGCTGATTCTGAAAGTCCACAACATTATCTTGAGCAGGTCCTCGTCAGATATGTTCTTGTGACCTTTGATTCTAGTGATTCCCGACCCAAAAATGGCGGTTGAGACGCTCTTTTGTGCATACACACTATTTACGCGATCCCAAAAATTGATCATGAATCCAAGAAACTCTGGCATCGTTAGCGAGGCCCGGTTTTGATCGTCGAACTTTGCAAATGCAGTCAATAGAAAATCGTTGAATACACAGATGGTGCCAAGCTGGTATCTCTGCTTTTTTCCAGTCGGCCTGCCTGAGTTCTCGCAAATTAAATCTCCGGCATCAAATCTGTAATTTTCTATGTGCTCATCCAGTTCGGCTGTGGATGTGCTCAAGTGCCTCTGGATGAATATCCCGTTAAGGGACTGATCGCTAATGATTCTATTGTCGACTACCGTATCAAAGTATTCATTGAATGCTATTACCTTAAATCCGTCCTGGTGGAAAAGATCGCCCACCTTAATCTGGACGGTACTACCTTCAACGTCAATTTTGATGCTATTCAGTGTGTTGGACCAGGCCCAGACTGCGACATAGATTAGCGCCAGCAGTATCACAAGGCCCAGAGCAGCCCACGGTTTGCAAGGGGGGGTGTTGAGAAAAATATAAGCCGTCTAGCGAAAAAAATATGTTGTCTGGAATGGTGGTAGCACGACTCCGCCATGGTGACACACACCAGCGCCGGGGTTTTTCTGCGAATGTACTTTTCTACCGCGCATTGATCACCTGTTTTTCGAAAAGCCGTTGTCATCGCACAAAAAGAACTGAACCCGTCTTGATTGGGATGTAGCGCAACTCAGTTCATATAAATCGGGAGATACTGTCGCTATGAGATCAAAGCGATCCAGTTCTATCGCCAACCCACCGGCTCACGCGCTGCTGCAGGAAGCACCACTACGCGGCCTTATCGCGGCCAGGGTACCCACTGGCATCACGGCCCTGGGTAGAAAAGGACACTTTGTCGTCGAAATTCGCTTCGGCGACGGCTTGGCTTGTTGGCTTCCGTTGAAAACTGACCCACTTAGAGCTGCAATTACCATTTAAAGCTGACCCACGTAAGAACCCTATCCTGCTGCTTTTAGTAGCAGGAGATTTCAGGAGTGATAGACGTGGCGACTTTAAGTGTCATAAGACGCTGGGCATTGCGCGAGCAGATGTCCATCCGCGAGATCTCCAGGCGCACAGGCCTGGCTCGCAATACCGTTAAGAAGTACCTGCGGGCGGGCGACGAAGAGCCCCGCTATGCCAAGCGGGCGAGCACCAGCAAGCTCGATCCATACGCTGACAAGCTTTCGACTTGGCTCTTGATCGAGGCAACAAAGTCGCGGAAACAGCGGCGCACTTTGCTGCAGCTCCACACATTCAGCAGGCCCCAAGTCTGAAAAGGAGAAAACGAAGCACTTATCCACAACGTGAGCTGCTTTGCTCACACAAGCGGGTGGGTCAGCATTCGATGGAAATCTCGGGTCAGAGATCAGTGGAACTCAACACCTCGATGCGTTTGCGCGTTGCTATCGGGCAGTCGCCGGTTGTCAAGATCATCCGCCAGCACAGCGCCAAGCTGGGCTTCGCACGATCGGTCGTGCGTCAGAGCCTGCATGCCACCAAACGGAGCTACAGGACGGTGGCGCGCGTAAAGCCTTCGAGATGGTCAATCAGGCGATCAAGCGCTTCCCCGGCATGCTTGATGTCGCCTTTGCCAATCGCCAGCGCGACGGCAGCGTGCAGGCGAGCCATTTCTGGCATGTCGGCCGTTTGCTTGTAGTGCAGGTACCAGAATCGCCGCGACAACCCGTGCAGCATGCGCATCGCACCTTCCGCGAATTCGTTGCTTGCCGCACTGAGGCACAGTTCATTGAACTCGCGGTCGGCACGTACGAAAGCCACATCGTCGCTCCGCGCAGCGTACTTCGTGAACTCGTCGGCGAGACGCCGGAAGGATTGGCGCTCCGAATCGCTGGCCCGCTTGGCGGCGCTGCGGCAGATCAAGCGCTCGATCTCGCGCCTTGTCTCCAGGAGCTTGAGCTGCTTATTGACGTTCATCTCCGATACTAGGAGCCCGCGTTGCGGCATTACGAGGATGAGGTGCTCGCGCGCCAAGCGCTGGATAGCCTCCCTAATGGGCGTGCGGCCGATACCGGTCATCTCGCTTAGCGCTTGCTCGGAGAGGGATGTGCCGGGCCGGATGCGCAAGGTAACGATGGCCTCCTCAATCATTTGATAGGCGAGATCGGTGAGTTTGGCCTTTGGCTCATTGAGTCGGGTAGCCATGCTCCTCGGTGCCGCGCCACTCGTTTGCGAGGCACCCCTGCTTCCACTTCGCCTAATGACCACGTGAAGGTACTCCGAAAGTTTACACCACAGACAATATGGCACTGTCACACATTATGCAATGCAATTAACCGACAAGTAAAATGTAACATATATATGCATATGTAGCTGCGATTGATCGGACCAAATCGTGGGTACACGATGTCGCCCGAGGTGCCCTCGTTGTTGAAGAAGGCCGGCAAGCCTTTCCTGCTCAGCCTGCACTACACCGCTCCGCACTGGCCCTGGGAATGCGCGACGATGCGCACGTGGCTTCCGCGCTGGCGAAGAACCAGTTCCACCTCCGCCGTATTGGCGCTTGAACCACCGAGGCCAGCGCGCACCTCCCCATCAGGAGCAGTTCTGACACTCAGGTAAACCCTTGATACGGCCGAATTGAACCCGCTTGAGCAGCCCTTTGACACACCGCTTGGCGGCACACATCGGCCACAGGCGTGCACGGATCAGCCAACCGCAGCGCGTACGCGATCTGTTCCCCGGAAAATCTTGAACTTTTCCTTGTGCCACTTCGGGCTTGCCGGGTGTGATGGCGATGCGTGGGGCGATCTCCTTCAGTCGGTAGCTTTTGCCTTCGAACTCCAGCATCGCGCATCGGTGCATGAGCCGGTCGAGGATGGCCGAACGCCAAGCGCTTCCCATCATGGCTGTCGCTTGCCCCGGGCTGCAAGATCAGCGGCGGCAAGGTTCTCTCGGCGCACACCCGCAAGACCGCCAACCGGATCACGTGGATACTGCGGATGGCGGCTGTCACGGTCGGCAAAACAGATACCGCTCTTGGGGCCTTCTACCGCAGGCTGGGGGCGAGAATCGGCAAGGCCAAGGCGGTCACCGCCACCGCGCGCAAGATTGTCGTTCTGCTCTACGACGTAATGCGCTTCGTTATGAAATACGTCGATCCCGGCGCGAACTTCTACGAGGCGTGCTATCGGGAGCGGGTGGTCAAGCAACTGCATCGACGTGCTGCAAGGTTCGGTTTCACACTTCAACCGACCGAGGCCGTTTCTTAGGAAGTCTCGGCGATCTTCAGCAGGAGAGAGGACGAGTGATCGGCCTCGAAGATCGCCAAGCTCTGGCCCAAGACATCGACACGGCCCATGCCGCAAGAGCGCGGCTGCAGCCGGCCTGCGAAGTCGCGCGCATTGACGTGCGCACCCTGCAGCGCTGGAAGGCCCGCTCGGGCCTTCCAGCGGGCGATGACAGACCCAGCGCCGTGCGCCCGATGCTCAGCCATGCCCTGAGTGCGGCCGAACGCTCGGCGCTGCCGACGGTTGCCAACGAGCCGCACTTTGCTTGCGCGCCACCGGCGCGCATCGTGCCCATGCTGGCCGACGAGGGCGTGTACCTGGGCAGCGAGTCCAGCATGGCGCGCGTGCTCAAGGCCGCCGGGCAGCGCAAGCGCCGAGGACGTGCCAAGGCACCCAGGGCAACAAAGCCGCCCACCACCCACATCGCCACCGCCTCAGGCCAGGTCTGGTGCTGGGACATGACCTACCTGCCCGCCAGGGTGATGGGCCGCTGGTTCCACCTGAACCTGATCCTTGCCCTGTACAGCCGGAAGATCGTGGGTGCCGAGGTGCACGACAGCGATGACTCCGACCACGCCGTGCACCTGGTGCGCCGCACCGCGCTGGCTGAGGGCATCGCGGCGATGACACCGAAGCCCGTGCTGCATGGCGACAACGGCTCCACGAGCAAGGCCACCACGGTGTTGACCATGCTCAACTGGCAGGGCATCAAGCCCTCCTACTCGCGGCCTCGTGTCAGCGATGACAACGCGTTTGCAGAGTCGTTGTTCCGCACGGCCAAATACCGCCAGGAGTTCCAGGCGCAGGGCTTTGAGACACTGGACGATGCCCGCGCCTGGGCCGCTGGGTTCGTGCGTTGGTATAACGTCGAGCACCGCCACAGCGGCATCCGCTATGTGAGCCCGCAGCAGCGCCACACCCCCGGCAGATCAAGCCATCTTGGCGGCACGGCACACGCTGTATCTCCAGGCCCAAGAGCGCCACCCGGCGCGCTGGTCGGGCGCCACCAGAGACTGGTCGCACATCGACGGGGTGATCCTCAATCCGGAACGAGACGAGATGGTCAAAATGGCTGCCTGCGTTCCACATACTGAGCTCAAGGCTGCGTGACTCAGGCGACAACTACCTTGACGCGCGCCGGGCCGCGCCTCAAGGCCGTGAGTTGTTCGCGCTGCGCATCGTTGAGCACCAGTTCCGTCTTGGGTCTTCCTCTCATGAAGGCTCGGCGGCCACCAGCGCGGTGGAGTGAGGGTTAGTCCTAACTATGTGAAGCAAATTCAACTGCTATATTAGTTATGCGTAATTTGTATCGCAATCGCGATAAACTGCTTCGACAGACTCATATTAAGGACACGGTATGCGAAAAAGCTTATTGAATTTCCTTGCATCAGCGGCGCTCAGCTTCGGGCTTGCGGGCCCCGTTGTCGCGCAGGAGGCCATCAAGATCGGTCAGATCGAGGCCCAGACCGGCCCGTCCAGCTATCTAGGCTTCATGGCCACACAGGGTGCAAAGCTTGCAGTTCATCAGATCAACCAAGCCGGCGGCGTGGAAGTCGGCGGCAAGAAGTACCCGATTGACCTCGACTCGCCAGACACCCAGGGCAGTCCCCAGCAAGGCCTGATTCAGCTCAAAAAGATGCTCGAGCAGGACCACAGAAAGTACATTCTCGGGCCGACGCTCTCGAACGTCTTCAATGGGGTGCGTGAGTACACCCGCGGCTACGACGGCAAACTGCTGATGTTCGCGCCGGCCACCGCCGCGCACCCCGAACTGGGCAAGCCCGGTTACGGCTTTCTGCTGCGCCCGGTCGTTTTCGACACTGCCCCGGAGGGCTTCGGCACCTACATGGTTGAAATGCTTCGCAGCAAGGGTGCGAAGAAGGTCGCCATCCTGATGCAGAACGACGCCTTCGGGCGGTTCGTGGTGGACATCTACAAAGACAGTTTCGCCAAGGCCGGGATCGAGATTCAGACACATTGGTTCGAGGCCAGCACCAAGGACTACTCGGCCGTGCTGGCGCGCATCGCCGCATGGAAGCCGGACTACCTTTTCCCTGGTTACACCGACGCTGCGCTCTACGATATCGTGCAGCAGGCTACACAGCTCGGGCTCACCAAATTCTGGCTGGTGCGCGGCTCCCTCGGCCCCGCCATCAGAAACAAGGCCTCGATCGACGAGTACATCGCCTACATGCCCAAGTACTTCGAAGAGGCCGAGAAAACCGACCCTAAAGTGGCGAAGTTCATCAAGGACTACAAGGACTTCTTCAAGGTCAAGGATTTCCCGTACGACCTGGCCCCGCTTCTGCAAATGGCCTCCTATGACCACGTCTTCATGCTTGCCGAGGCCATGAAGCGCGCGGGCTCGATCAACGACGTGGCTGCGGTCAAGAAGGAACTGCTGTCGATGACCTACGACGGCCTGTGGGTGCAGAAGTTCGACTCCGTCGGCGGTGGCATCCACAGCTATGAGATCGCAGAGGTGCGGCGCGGCGGTGCGATCAAGACGACCCTCGTGAAGCCGGGCAGCAAATGATGCAATTGATCGCGGGCCAGTTGATCAACGGGATCATCGTGGGCTCCCTCTACGGAATCATCGCGCTGGCGGTATCGTTGACGAGCGGAATCACGGGCGTCGTGAACTTCGCGCTGGGCGCATTCATGTTGGTCGGTGCCTACCTCACCTGGCACCTCAACGAAACCTACAGCGTGGCCTTCCCGTTTGCCGTGATCTTGGTTATGGGTGTGGTCGCCTTGATCGGCCTAGTGGCCGATGTGCTGCTGTTCCGCCATACGCGCAACAACCTGATCAACGGCTTGATCGTCTCGATCGGTCTGGTCTCAGTGATCGTGGCGCTCGTGCACATGACGTGGACATCCACCCCGCAGAACATGCAGCCCTTCGTCACGGGCGTATTCACCGTGGGTGGGGTAGTCGTGCCGAAGATGAAGCTACTGATGGGGGTGGTGCTCATATTGATCGTCAGCATGACCTACCTGGGACTCACGCGGACGTGGATGGGGCGTGCGGCCTACGCCTATGCACAAAACCCCGAAGCCGCCGCCTTAATGGGGGTCGCCACCGGCCGTCTCCAAGTCGGCGTGGCCGCCTTTGGTGCGGCCTTGTGCGGACTTGCTGGATCGATGTACGCCACGCTCTACTCACTGACTCCTGACATCGGTGCGCTGTACATGCTCAAGGGCGTCGAAGGGGCGCTGCTGGCGGGTATCGGCAGCGTGATCGGGGCGCTGTTTGGCGGCATGCTGATCGGTGTGGCCGAAGGCTTGGGTTCGGTGTTTCTGCCACTTGCATTCAACGACGCCTATGGCTTGCTGATGCTCGTGCTGGTGCTGCTTTTCAGGCCGGCTGGCCTGTTCGGGGGGCGGTGATGCGAGTGCTTCTGCTTGTGTTGTGTGGTGCAGTCGCGCTCGTCCCGGCGCTCACCGCGAACAACGTCGTGCTGTCGGTGCTCACGTTCACGTTCATCCTGGGCATCCTTGCCGTCAGCTTCAACCTCATCTACGGCATCACGGGCCAACTCACGCTCTTTCACGCGGCGGCCTTCGGTGTGGGGGCGTACGCCACCCACCTCTCGATGGCCCACTGGTCCATCTCCTTCTGGCTGGGAACAGCCTTCGCGCTGGGCTGCGTGGCCGTGGTCTCGCTGCTCCTGGGCATCGTGTGCTTTCGCTTCAGGCTCAAGGAGTTCTACTTCGCGGTCGTGACCCTGGCCTTCGCAGAAATGATCCGCCTGGGGGTGATGAACTGGCACAGCCTGACCAACGGCTCGCTGGGAATCAACTTCAGCCTCAAGCCCAGCGTGTGGTTACCCGGAGCCGGAGCGCTGGTCATCGAGGGGCCGGTGCGTTGGTACTACTTTTCGCTGGCCTGCGTCGTCGTTGTCGTGCTGGCATATCAACTGGTCGTGAATTCATGGATCGGCAACGCGTTCAAGGCCATACGCCTCAATGAGGACGTGGCGGCCTCCCTCGGTCTCAACGCCTTCCGCTACAAGCTTTTGTCGTTCGTTCTGGGCAGCATGGGGGCCTCGTTCGCCGGCGGTCTGTACTCGCACTACATGGGTTTCGTCGACCCGCACTTGCTCGACATTAACCAGTCGCTGGCCATCTTGTCGATGGCGTTGATCGGCGGCACAGGATCGGTAGCCGCCCCGGTGGTCGGCGCGTTGGTGGTCACCGCACTGCCGCACCTGATCGACCTCAATGCCGAGTGGCGTCTGTTGATCTATGGCCTCATCCTGATCTTCACCATCCTGCTCATGCCTCAGGGCATCGTCGGATCACTGCGGAGGCTTCGCAAACATGCTTGAAATCGATCATGTGACCAAACGCTTTGGCGGTCTTGTAGCCGTCGACGACGTGGCATTCCGAATCACCGAACGCGAGATCGTGGGCATCTTCGGCCCAAACGGGTCTGGAAAGACGACGCTGATGAACGTGATCGCCGGTGTCTTCCCGGCCACTCGGGGCGAGGTTCGCTGGAAGGGTCGCGCCCTCGGCGGCCTCAGAACCGACGAGGTCGCGGCATGTGGTGTTGTCAAGACCTTCCAGAACCCGCAACTGTTCCGCGAGCTCACGGTAGCCGAGAACGTACGCGTGGCCGGTCACCTGCTGCTCAAGTCGGAACTCGGCGCGGCACGCGTGCGCACCATCTTGCCGTCTGCCTTCAGAACAGCGGCAGCGCGCAAGATCGACGCGCGGGTGGCTGCCGTGCTTGAGATGACCCAACTGGAAGCGCAGTCGCGCGAACTCGCGGGCTCGCTGTCATACGGTGGCGAGAAGATGCTCGGTGTCGCAATGGCGCTGATGTGCGCACCAAGCATGCTTCTGCTCGATGAGCCGGGCAGCGGACTCTCGCACGATGAGCTGGACCGCCTTTCGGACGTACTCCGGCGCCTGCGCGGCCAAGGCATGACACTGTGCGTCATCGACCACCGGGTCGGCTTCCTCGGTGCGCTGGCGGATCGGGCGATCGTGCTGTACCACGGCTCCAAAATCGCCGAGGGGACCCCATCGCAGGTACTGTCGCAACGAGCGGTCATCGAAGCCTACCTGGGAGACGCTCATGTTGCTTGAGCTGAGCGGCCTGAGTGCCCACTTCGGAAAGAAACAGGTCCTGCACCAAATGTCACTCTCGGTCGGCGAGGGCGAGGTGGTGGCGCTCATCGGCCCCAACGCGGCGGGCAAGTCCACCACCATGCGCTGCGTCCTCGGGTTGAAGGCGACCAGCGCCGGATCGATCGTTTTCCACGGTCGTTGCGTGGATGCTTTGGGCACCTCCAAGAGAGTGCGCGAAGGCCTTGTGCTGGTGCCGGAAGGCCGCCAAGTCTTCACCCAGTTCAGCGTATTGGACAACCTGATGATGGGGGCCTACCACCGTCCTGACCGCGGCCGGATCGACGGCGACCTTGCCAACGTGTTTGGCTTGTTCCCTCGTTTGGCCGAGCGCCGGGCACAAAAGGCCGGGTCGATGTCCGGTGGGGAGCAGCAAATGCTGGCCATTGCGCGCGGTCTGATGAGTCGTCCGAAGCTGCTGTTCATGGACGAGCCCAGCTTGGGGCTGGCGCCGATTGTGATGGAGGAAATCGCCTCCGCGATCCGCCACTTGGCGGCCGGTGGACTGAGCATCTTGTTGGCGGAGCAGAACGCGTCCTTCGCGCTTCGAATGGCAGATCGCGCATATGTCATCGAGTCGGGCAGCGTGGTACTGAGTGGAACTGCCCAAGAGCTTTCAGACGAGCCTCGGGTGCGGCAGAACTACCTCGGGTACTGAAAAGCCCTAGCCCTTTCATGCAACCAAGGAGTCAGAACGTGCGATTCAGGAACAAAGTTGTGATGGTCACTGGAGGTGCCAGCGGGATCGGCGAGGCGTGCATTCGAATGTTTGCCGCAGAAGGAGCGTCAGTAGTCGTAGCAGACCTCCTGGATGAGGAAGCCGGTGCTCTGTGTCGGGCGATCCGGGCCGAGGGCGGAGTCGCGACGTTCATTCATCTTGACGTCTCGCAGGAAGCGCAATGGTCGGCAGCGATCGATGAGATCCAGGAAAAACTGGGACGGCTGGATGTGCTGGTCAACAGCGCCGGCATCAGCGGCTTCGTGCACGACCGTGAAAACACGGCGTACCTGGACCGCATCATGGCTATCCATCTGCGGGGCTGTTTCCTCGCGATCAAACACGGAGCGCCTGCGATCGCCCGATCCGGAGGCGGCGCCATCGTGACACTGTCCTCGATTGCCGCCTATGAGGGCTTCGAGGGTCAGCACATGGGCTACAACGCTGCCAAAGCTGGTGTGCTTGCCATGACACGCTGCGCGGCAGGCGAATACGCCCGCCAAGGTGTGCGTGTGAACAGCGTGGTGCCTGGGCTCATGACACCGATGCGCACCTCGGTGGTATCTGCTGATCCAGTCATGCGGGCCCGCTTTTTCGAGCGTGTGCCGATCAACCGCGAGGGAACTGCCGAGGAGGCGGCCAAGGCTGTCCTGTTCCTTAGCTCAGACGAGGCCTCGTACCTCACCGGCGCTGACTTGGTGGTTGACGGCGGCTATACCGCCTACACCTACTGACTGGGAGCTTGCAGCGATGAGCAGCATTGTTCTCGTTCACGGTGCATGGTCGGCAGCTTGGGCATGGCGTGACTTCCGTGCGCTGCTGACATGCGGCGGAGAGACAGTCTTTACACCGACGCTCACAGGACTGGGCGAACGTCGGCACTTGCTCACACCAAAGATTGAGCTGGAAGACCATATTCAGGACATCTGCGAAGGCCTGTTCATGGAGGATCTGCAAGACGTCGTGCTGGTGGGCCACAGCTACGGTGGCATGGTGATCACGGGCGTCGCCGACCGCATGCCCGACCGGGTGCGGCACCTGGTCTATATCGACGCTTTTATGCCCGACGACGGTGAATGTGTCTTTGACCTGATGCCCTCCGCTCAGGTGGCCATGCTCCGTGATGACGTTGATCGGCATGGCGCGGGGTGGCTGATCCCCGCATCCCCATTGCCAGCAGATACACCACCCGAGGCAGTGCAGTTCGCACAACAGCGCCGCGGGCCCCAACCCATGAAGACGTTCACGTCGCCGATCAAACTGATCGGGCGATGTCGAACACTCCCGGCGACCTACGCCTATTGCACCCGAACCAATGTCTACGACACCTTCAGCCTGTCAGCGCAACGGGCTCGAGAGAGACCCATCTGCCAGTTTCTTACTCTGGACGCATCCCACAACCCCCACCTCACACAGCCGCGAGCGCTGCAGAAGATTCTGCAGGCCTGCCGATCAGGACACGCGACTGGAGTCGAATCATGATGGAGCAACTATGAAAATCTACTCGGGCGATCGAACTATCGACGGCGTGATCGTGTTCGTGAACCAAGCCCACTTGCTGCCTGATACGGGCGGAGCGATTTTTTCGGACACTGGGTTCGAATGGGGGTACGACGGCCCGGGCCCGCGCCAACTCGCGTACGCCATCTTGATCGATCACCTCGGTGACGCGAGTCGCGCCAAGGCGCTGGTTCCGAGATTTGTCGAAGGCTGTGTCGCCAGGCTCGACAACGAGTGGTCGATCTCGAGCGCCGATATCGAGGCTGTACTGAATTCGCCCGAACGAACGGGTCAACGCGCCTGACGCAGCCACGTGCAACGCGCCTGTTGACGCATGGCTGTAAGGCAATCAACTTGGACTATTTCAACGGAGAACGTCATGGAACTTGTTAATACAATCATGGGACAACGGCAGCGGAAGTATCGCGAGATGTATCGCGAGAGAGTCTCCGGCTGGTACAACGGGTGGCTGCACGTCATGATCATCTATCTCGCCGGTTCCAGTGCCTTGTACATCTATGGTGCGAACACGGTAAATGTGCAGTGGTGGGAGTGGCTGGCGCTGCCCTTCGGGTTCATCAGCTACCAGGCCTCCGAGTACATACTGCACATGTATGTCATGCACCGCCCGCGAAAGAACGTAGTGCTGAGGGCGCTATATATCCGCCACACGTTGATGCACCACCAGTTCTTCACCAAGGAGGAAATGCGATTCGCAGACCACAAAGACTGGCGGGTCACATTCTTCCCGCCATTTACGATGCTTGGCCTGACGCTCTTGTCGATCATCCCGTCCTTGGCGGCTGGCATCGTGATTTCGGAGAACGTCGGTTGGTTGCTGATGGCCGCACTCACTGCGAGCTACATGTTCTACGAACTCATCCACTTCTGCTGCCACATTGATGACAACTGGCTGGTTCGTAACATGCCCCTCATCAACACGGCTCGACGACACCACACGGCGCACCATGATCATGCGCTGATGATGCGTGTGAACATGGGCATCGGCACCGCCTTGCCCGATTGGCTGATGGGCACTTCCGACCTTGATCGCGGATTCTGGGGACACTTGTTCAACGGCTACGACGAGAGTCACGTTCGCCCTGGCCTGCAGAAATCGTTCAATGCAGCAGGCACACGTCCAGTGCCGAATCGGCAGGCGGCCGAACGCAACTAACGCAAGGAGAGGACCATGCCCTTCTATGTCAAGTTTCTGGCTTCGCTCTTGATGCTTTCGATCGCTGCTTTGACAGCAATGTACGAGCATTCGAAAGGCCTTGTTTGGCCGACCTACCTCACCATCTTCTTCGGCGCATTCTTGGTGTTTTCGATCTGGATTTTCCCCGACGTGAATGGTGCGAAGCCTGACGAGACGTCTTGAAATTCGGGTGAACACCTGGTTGATGGCAAGGCAACTTGGCCGACCTCGGCACGTTGAACAGGACCCACGTCGCGAGTAGCACGTCGCCGCTCATGACGTAGGACGCGTTCTTGCCCAACATCACCTTGAACGGAAGCACGGGCGTTTTGCATCGTGACGCGCTCGCTCACCTTTGCCAGACCACCAGCGGATGGCCCAGACGAGCCGCACCGCGAAAACTGCGCAGCGTCGCCGCTTCTTGCCGCTGGCGGGCGAGTGGTCGACCCTGATTTATTCACTTTCAAGCAGCCGGCAGTCGCGGTGCCGGTCCGCTGGATGAGCCGTCTGGCCGTTGCTCGCCGCCATCGATTGGTCTCGGTGGCGGCGGTTGTTGTAAGTCGCAATTCCCCGGAGCCCATTCATGGCTAAGTCCATCGCTCGCGGCGCGCCTTCTGCGAGCACCGCCGCCGACAACGACATGTTCACTATCCACACCCGCATCTTCGTGCAGGCCACCGCCATCAAGGCCAACACCCAGGCGTCCTCCCTGTCTTCACCCTGAAGACCTAGACCGCCTTCGAAGAATGCATTCCTCTTGAGCGGGGCACGGACAGCGAGGACCTGTGCAGTGGCGCTCAGGGCTGGGTGCGCTGATGTGTGCGCTCATTGAGGAGATGGAGAGGCGGGCGCGGGCTTGTTGTAGGCGCGCGGCCATCCCACCCGTGAAGGGATCGGTCTAAGCGGCATCGATGGTGTCCACCAAGCAATTAGGTGGACACCATGAATGAAGCCAAGAAGAAGACCCGCCGACGGTACGGCGCCGATCTCAAGCAGCAGATCCTTGCCGAGTGCGCCGAGCCAGGTGCCTCGGCGGCCGGCATTGCCCTGTCACACGGCATCAACGCGAATGTCGTGCACAAATGGCGCCGCCAGGATGGCAGCGCGCTGCCTGCACTGCAGGCTCCCGCATTCGTTCCGGTGCCGCTGCAGCCAGCGCCGTGCGCACCTGCACCGGACATCCGCATCGAGCTGCGTCGTGGCGCTACCAGCGTGTCAGTGAATTGGCCCCTTGAGTCGGCCGAGCAGTGCGCCATCTGGATGCGAGAGTTGCTCAAGTGATCCGGATTCATGCGATGTGGCTGGCCACCGAGCCGCTGAACATGCGATCGGGCACCGAGACCGCGCTGGCGCGCATGGTGTCGGTCTTCGGTGCGGCGCGTCCGCACCACGCCTACCTGTTCGCCAGCAGAAGAGCCAACCGCATGAAGGTACTGGTGCACGATAGCATTGGTGTGTGGCTGGCAGCGCGGCGCCTGAACAGCGGCAAGCTCGTCTTGCCGCGTGATGCAGCAAGTACCGCCTCGCTCAGCGACGCGCAGTTCGATGCGCTGGTGCTGGGCCTGCCTTGGCAGCGCCTTGGCGACGGTGGTGTCATCACCGTGGTCTGACTCTGAAGAGCAGACCGGCGCTTGCCAATTGGGGCATGCGCCAATGGTGCGCATGTGCCAGTGCTGGCACAGTGGATGCCCATGGTGGTCGAGCCTCAATCCCTGCAGAGCCTGAGCGCAGAAGAGCTGCGTGAGCTGACCACGCGCCTCATGACGCAGTTGCGCCACCAGAGCGCGTTGCTGGACAAACTCACGCACAAGATGCGCTCTTGAAGCGCATGAAGTTTGCCGCTTAGTCCGAGCGCTTCAACCCCGAGCAGAAGAGCCTACTTGAAGACGAGATCGAGGCCGACCTGGCGGCCGTGGCCACGGAGATCGATGCGCTGCAGGAAGCGCAGGCACCAGCCAAGCTGGAAGAGAAGAAGGTTCCCAAGCGCGCGCCGCTGCCAGCAAACCTGCCGCGTCGCGAGATCCGCCACGAGCCCGAGTCCACCCTGTGCCAGTGCGGCTGCCAGATGAAGCGCGTCGGCGAGGACGTGGCCGAGAAGCTGGACTACGTGCCCGGTGTGTTCACGGTGGAGCGCCACATCCGGGGCAAGTGGGCCTGCGCGAAGTGCGAGACCATTCACCAGGCACCCGTCGATCCGCACATCATCGACAAGGGCATCCCCACCAACGGGCTACTGGCGCAGGTGCTGGTGGCCATGTACGCAGACCACCTTCCGCTGTACCGCCAGGAAGCGATCTTTGGTCGAGCTGGCCTGGCCATCCCGCGCTCTACGTTGGCGCAATGGGTGGGCTCCTGTGGCGTGCAATTGCAGCCACTGGTCGATGCCATGAGGAATGAGCTGCTGCAGCACCGCGTGCTGCATGCCGACGAGACGCCGGTGTCCATGCTCAAACCCGGCAACGGAAAGACACACCGGGCCTATCTCTGGGCCTACGCCACGGGTGCCTTCGAGACTACCCGGGTGTCGTCTACGACTTCTGCGAATCACGCTCGGGAGAACATGCCCGGCGCTTCCTGGGTGACTGGAGAGGCGAGAGTCCCTTCTATCGAGACTTTCTGATTCCCTATGGTTCACGTCACATGCACGGGGCAAAGCTACACGAGGCAGGTGGTGTTGCCACAATGTTGGGCATTCACCGGGGAGTTGGCCAGCAACCACTGGAGGGCGCCGACTGGCTCACAGCGGAGCGTATCTGCTTTCACCTTACCAAGGCTGCTGGACTCTTTTCCACGACACGCAGGGCGGCGGCGAGCGACGCAATCGCGCGCGAGCTTCTCAACCGGCTTCGCATTCCGGTTTACCTGGTCGATGTAGATCGCCGCGTAGTAATGACAAACAATGCTGCGCAGGCAGGCCGAACGCCCAGTCATCTGCGCGTAGGTAGGGCCGGGCAGCTTGAATGTACCCACCGAGATGCAGACCAGAAGATTGCGCTTGCTTTGGCTGACTTGGACCGTGTACCACCAAATTCTTCGAGCGAGTCGAACTTTCGTCACATGGCGGTGCGCATAACATCCCACGGTGGCGCGGGCGTCCAGTTGCTGTGTCTTGACGCCATGCGACCGAAAGAAACCATGAGCGTTTTCGGACGGCATCCTTTGTTGATGATTGCGCAACACCAGCTGGGCGTCGGCGTGGGGCTCGATCCCTTTTTCCTTGCATCAGCATTCGATTTGACACCAGCCGAGGCGATGGTGGCGTCTGCTATAGCCGCAAGTCTTTCGCAAAAAGAGATTCCGCTGCGCAAGGGTGTATCACTTCACACGGTGCAAACACAGCTCAAATCCATTCACAGCAAACTGGGCGTGCACAAAAGCACCGAATTGGTCGCGCTACTGCATTCATTTTTAGCGGGAGCGGTGGCAACTTGATTCCCTTTGTATGGGGAGCACCACTTCAAATCGACAAGCTTGACCAAAGCTATTACTCTTTAACGAATCTCCACCTTATTGTGCAGGCATACTGGATGGGATTGCCATATATTTTGCCCTCGGTGCAGTTGTTGCAGTTCCCCCCTGAATCAAGATCAAAATATTCTGCGCTGTATGCCACTCCATTGTTACGCTTGTGCCACTTCACCTGAGACTCTGCACCATATTCCGCTTCCGATTTGGCTGCTTCGCATGAGCGTTCGTTTGATGCGCTGGATTTCGAGGAGTGGCCCCTTCATAACTTGCGCATGAGTAAGCGAGGCAGTGCACAATGCAGTCACCAGAATGGTAGAACAAAACAATTTCATATCACAAGAGATCATCATCTACTCCTAGTAATATATAATATGAAACAAAGCGATAGAGTTATCGATGGCAACAAGCTCATTGAAATGGTTGCAGGTTGAAATTGGTAAAACAAATCCTTAGCCCCAGGAAACTGCTCAATAGGTAGATATTTCTTCTCAAGTTATCTTATTAGTTTTTTCCTCAAGCTATTTGTATTTCAGGCTGACATGCAATAGCTTTGAAGGTTTAACTCCCAAGCCAAGAATGAAAGTTTTGGCCCTAGGTCCAAAAACTGCATCCCCTTTCCTGGGTATTGGCTAGCAGCAAAAAGTAGTGGCGTACAGCGCAGCGAATGAAAAGCAGCAAAGCTCGTCGCCTCACCCTTGCAAGTTCGACGGCAGGACGCGCTGCAAAGCGGGCGCCCGAGCTCCAAACTGGGTGACCGCATCAGGCTGATGCTGACCTTCGTCGGCACTAGCCGAACGGCAGCTTCTGGCGGATTCCTGCACTCTAGCCTTGGAGTTGTGGCGCAGTTATCCATCACGATGGGATTGCCAGCTGCTTAGAGCCCTCCCGCGGACGGCCGACTGAGTGCAACGAGGCCCTACATCGAGTACTTGTTCATTCACGGTCAAGGGGCCATGGCCACCCGGGTAGAACACCGCGTCGAAGCCTTCGCCAGTCACATCAGCCAGAGGGGTGGTGTGAGCCAGTGCTTCGATGGCCGCCGGGTCTTTCTTGAACCGCCGTGTGTCATCGGTCTGCGCGTCTTCATCGTCGCTCTTTGGGTCGAGTGAGCGCTACACAATGCCGTCCGATGCCTCGCCGACTCAGCTCCAGCACCAGCCGGCCACCTACAGAACTACCGGCAAGGTCCGCTGTCGCCAGCCCCTGTGATTGCACAAAGCTGGCGAGGGCGTCCGCATGGGCCTCGACCGTCTGCCTGCCTGAAAGCGGGGCCGACTTGCCGTGTCCCGGAAGGTCGACCAGAATCAGTTCGCGCGACTGGCTCAGAGCGGCCAGGAGGGGGTCCCAGGTGTGCAGGCTGGCCCCAGCCCATGGACCATCAGTAGCGGCCGACCCGCTCCCAAGCGTTCGAAATGCAGAGACATGCCGGCATGGTATTCCGATGTTGATCCGGTGGCCTGCCAAGCTGGATGACTGTAGCCCCCTCAATAGTCCGGACGGCGGCTCTGGACTGATTTCACCGGGCGTTCGCTTGCAGTTGCCACTGATTTTCTTGTGGCGCATTTATAACGCAATTTCACGCGTTGTCTTCTTCTATTTGGTGCCTTGTCAGTTGCCTACAGATGAAGCGGCCTCACATGTGCTTATGTGGGTGAACGTCGTGCACTGGAGCATCGATTCACCCGAAATGAGCCTCGCGATACCGACCGCTTCTTGCCGGATGCGGAAGTCAAGCCTTGAAGATGGGCGTAGCAAGGTCGCCTGTTTGGCCTAGAAACCTTCGATAGACAGCTTATATTTTTGCTGCAATACAGCGAGCCTTAGCCAGCACTTCTAGACAGGGTTTGATGAACATTTTTCGTCCAAGCCTTTAGAGTGCATTGCAGACAACATTTAATTTTCGCAACAGGGGGTATGTCAAAAAATATTACCCCAAGAGAAACAGCACCGCTTACAACCGAAGTAATCTGAAGAAATATCTTTGCTACTCTCTTGTCAAAGAATCTCACTTTTGGCATATGCGCTTCCGCCCTATCGCTCCCTGAATTACGGGGTGTACCAGAAGTAGCCAGGCTCGCGCTTGGTAGCGACCATAAAGTCGGTATTGCTGAGCGCTTGGCTGATCAGACTCTTTGATATAGGTACATGTAAGGTAGGTACTTTTCCCATTGAGTCGCGAAAGATGGGCAGCTTATCCCACAAATTTTTGACCGATTGCTTCAAGGAGCCATTTGTGACCAAGCTCTCTTTTGAGTCGTACTCTGGGTAAATGACAATTACAGGCAAGCCTTGGTCGTTAATTCCATAATCGATCTCCTCCCTAAGTGCTCGTGAATTCGCTGTAGTCGAACTGAGGATCAAAACAAGATTCTTCGAGAATCTCAAGCGCTCTCGCAATCGAGGTTTGAGAGTTGACTCCCAATCACTTCCATCGCGCACACTGTAAGTCGTAGCATGCGAATCAGTAAATGGAAAATTTGCATCTGCACCCTTCCACATGCGAAGGGTGTTGTAGTAACAAAAGTCCTTGGTCGCGTTCGCGCCGAGCGCACTGGAATTGAATGGCTCTGAGACGTAAAAGGCTGTGTAATTTCCGCTCCTTATTGTCATCTATTTTCTCCCTTGATTGAATGATTTGATTGAAGTGCGCTGCATTTTGGCATAACTATTGTAGATGTGGCAGTCGGGCCAGGGAGCTGCCCTTAAGTTGCGTGACATTGAAGCTGGATACCGTACTCTTGAGACTGAACAGCTCTGGGCAGTGCTGTTCGATCAAGCGACGGTTTTCGGAGCTGCTGGCCATTCGTCTCTTCACCAAAGCTGGCCTGCTGTGAAGGCGCGAGCGACGGTGGACAGAAATCGAAAAATTTTGAGCACTGTCGCGGCAGACGATTCGGGGGGCGATCTTTAACCTTTCATCCGTTGCCGATCCGAGCAACGTCTTTCTTGAAAGGTTCCATATGTCCAAGTCTTCTGCCAAATCCACCCCGATGACCAGCAAAGCTGCTGCACGCATTCAGTCCGCTACGGCCAAGGCGAACGGAGGGCAAGTGAACGCCGGCAGCTTCGCGGCTCGGGCACAACGCGGTGCTGCGACCAACCAAGGCACCGCGAAGGGCTCCAAGTAAAACCAGAGGAGTCGGCGCCAGAAATGACGCCGACTCAGACCTTTACCATGCGATACAGCAATAACAAAGAGGTGGCTGCCTTGGTGCGGGCACTGGTCGACACAGGGTGGCGGTACATGAACGGAAGAAAGCACGGGAAGATCATCGCGCCAAACGGCAGAAAGCTGGCAGTGCCAGGAACGCCCAGCGATTGGCGCGCAAGCATGAACTTTCAGCGGGATGTTCGCCGTCTTACGCTGATCTCCCAGCCATGACAAGAACTCTGCCCCCATATCCTAGATTTGGGGAATGCATCGCAGTGTTGGCTGGTGCACTGGACATCAACAAAACTAGGAGCGACGTTGGACGTCTGGCCCGAGAAGGCGACTTTGACTGGGAGAAGCTGGACACCGTCATCGAAGAGCTTCTGGTTGATGGGTGCACTCTGGTTGTTGGCGATACCGCCCAACGCATCGTTGCGCCTTGGCTTGAATCGATGAGAGAAGCCTATGCACACATCGTGTTGGGAGTGCCACTGGATGCAGTTGGGCGAAGCGACGCACTCCCAGTCTTGCTTGAAAAGTTCTTTGCGCCTGCTGCGGCTGCTCTGCTGCAGCAGGTAACGACGCTGCGAACAGTGGTCCTTAAAAGGTGAGCCTTTACAGGGACCTTCTTACCTTACCTAAAGGTGAGCCTTTACAGGGACCTTCTTACCTTACCTAAAGGTGAGCCTTTACAGGGACCTCCTCACCTTACCTAAAGGTGAGCCTTTACAGGGACCTCCTCACCTTACCTAAAGGTGAGCCTTTGCAGGGACCTTCTCACCTTGCCCTAAGGTAGTGGCACGTGCGTCTTGACGCCAGGCGAACTGCTCTAGCTAACGGCGGGTGATGTGCTTCCGATTCGAATGAAGCCAATCCAAGAGGGGGTAGGGCCTGTTAACACATCCTCAGCCCATCAGCGACAAGGACGAAGCTGATGAAGCCCAGGAACATGAGGTCGAGTTTCTCGAAACGCGAGAAGA